>Ga0182024_10005781_pt1 | contig 27503 bp, 20 predicted proteins | sample P32metaG_FD_120480 | JGI IMG/M metagenome (GOLD analysis project Ga0182024, IMG submission 120480) | Permafrost microbial communities from Stordalen Mire, Sweden - P3-2 metaG (Illumina Assembly) | ecosystem: Environmental > Terrestrial > Soil > Wetlands > Permafrost | place: Sweden: Stordalen...
CCGTCTCGTTTCCCCTGCGGATTCCGGCTTGTTCCGCAGCGCCGCGTACAGTAGAGTTTTTCTGCGAACACAATGCGACCACAATGGGTTCAACGATGAAAGTTCCTCTTCTCGATCTAAAGTCGGAGTATGCCGGACTGCGCGACGAAATTCTCGCCGCACTCGACCGCGTCTGCCGCAATTCATCGTTCGTGCAGAGTGAAGAGGTCGAGACCTTCGAGCGTGAGTTCGCCGATTTTTGCAGCGTCAAGCACTGCGTCGCGCTGAGCAGCGGGACCGCGGCGCTGCATTTGGGCCTGCTGGCGCTGGGAGTGCAGTCCGGCGATGATGTGATCACCACGCCGAACTCTTTTCTCGCGACAGCGGAAGCCATTACCTATTGCGGTGCGCGCCCGGTGTTCGTGGATATTGATCCGGCCACCGCGAATCTGGATCCGCGGCTCATCGAGCGTTGCATCACGCCGCGCACTCGCGCCATTCTTCCTGTGCATCTGTACGGTCGGCCCGCGGACATGGAACCTATTCGTGAAATTGCCGCGCGACGCCACTTGCGCGTCCTGGAGGACGCAGCACAGGGACATGCCGCGCGCTATCGTACTCAGCGCGTCGGGTCTCTGGGCCTGGCGGCCGCGTTCAGTTTTTATCCCACGAAAAATTTGGGCGCTTATGGAGAGGGTGGCGCGCTCACGACAAACGACGACGCCATTGCGAAATTCGCTCGCGCCGCGCGTTCGCACGGCCAGACCGCACGTTACGACCACGAATTTCCCGGTTACAACTATCGCATGCAGGGATTTCAGGGCGCGGTGCTGCGCATCAAGCTGCGCCGCCTGCACGCATGGACGCAAAAACGCCGCGAAATCGCCAAGGAATATCGCTGCCTGCTCGAAGTTGCGCGACTGGAAATGCCGCAAGACGACCCGCGCGATGAATGCGTCTATCACCAGTTCGTAATTTACGTGAAGAATCGCACGTCGGTAATCGCGCAACTTTCCGCGCGCGGCATTGACACCGCCGTGCATTACCCAAAGCCAATTCATCTGCAGCCCGCATACTCCTCGCTAGGCTATCCCGCCGGAACATTCCCCCATGCCGAACGCGCCTGCGAACGCGTGTTGAGCTTGCCGCTGTTTCCCAGCATGACTGCCGAGCAAGTGAATTACGTTGCGAGTTCGGTGCTGGAAGTCGTCGGTAAGAAGTAAGGACGCCGGCTATTCATACCGTAGCGCCGTGCTTGGCTCGATTCTGTTCGCGGCGCAGCGGGCTAGTTTCCGGCAGCGCGGTTTATAAGAGATTACGGCTCTGCGCAGACCTGATTTACGATCGGTAGGGCTCTTCAATTCTACGAGATTTCCAGCTAGCGCCTGATGTGCACTTGTGGAAATGGGCGTTTATCATTTCTGCGGCCAAAGCAATGAAAACGATCAGGCCGCTGGGCACACCTGTCACTGGGCAGGCACCGAACCGATGTCCGTTCGATTCCGATCAAAAGGCGCACAGCGGGACGCGCCGTATAGATTGCATCGCCGGCGTCGCGTGCAAGATGCTGGAGACGCTACGGAATTTGATCCATGAATCAATGTGGCGGCCAACAATATGCAGCATCTCCGAGTAGAACATGTGCGCGATTCGCTTTTCCAGTTGTCGTGATTTGCGGCCCACGAGATACTTCACTGGGCGGTTCAAGTCCTGTCTGATGGCGAGAGAACCCTCCTGAACGTTGAGCGCAAAATCGAAAAGGTGACGGGTACGGAAGTCTGGCAATTCGAAGAGGGGTCCAGAACTGTTTATGATCAGCTTGGGAATTAACTACTCAGGGCTGCACGACTCAGCCGCTTGCATCGTTCGCGATGGCCAGGTTCTTTTCGCTGTTGCGGAGGAGCGCCTCAGTCGGTTGAAGCATGATTCTGGATTTCCGATACGCGCAATTCGCTCTTGCCTCGATTTTGCCAACGTCGAGCCCAGCGATTTGGATTGCGTATGCCAGAGTTGGCCGCTTCCCGGTACCCAGATCTATCACGATCTAAAATGTATGCTTACGGGCAAGCAGCCGATTTCGTACATTGGGTTGGCTAGCCTGGTGCTTCATGGCATGAAGGGCGTTCGGGATCGCGGCGGTCAAAAATCCTTTCGTCGTTGTTTTGGAGAAAGCCGCGCCCAATTCCGTTGGGAAGATCATCATCTCTCGCACGCGATTAGTGCTTACGCCATGTCCGGATTCGATGACTCTGCGGTCTTGGTGATAGACGGTCGAGGCGCGTGGGAAGCTACGTCACTGTGGCACGGACGCGACGGGCGACTTGAGCGGATGTGGACAATCCCTTGGCCCAACTCCCTTGGGCTTTTCTACGCCCGCTTTACGGAATATCTAGGATTCACGCCCTACAGCGACGAATGGAAGGTTATGGGCTTGGCTCCGTACGGTGAGGCTGGGGTTGATCTCCGTGCTTTCCTGAATCCGGACAAGCATCCGTACCGGGTTGACTCCCGAATGCTCTTGCGCGCCGATTCGAGAATTCGAGCGTTGTTCGAGTCTCGGCTCGGGCCTGCGCGAATTCCCGAATCGGAACTTGAAACCAGACACAAAGACCTGGCGTTTGCGGTTCAGGATTTGTGCGAAGTTGCCATGTTGAACCTTGCACGCATTGCCGTTCGACAGGCCGGTACGCGGAACCTCTGCCTTGCGGGTGGGGTGGCCCTAAATTCGAAGGCGAACGGCAAGATTCTTTCTTCCGGCATTGTCGATCGAATTTTTGTGCAACCTGCAGCCGGGGACGACGGGGCGTGCATCGGCGCAGCGCTCGCGCCCTATCTCGATCATGGCGGATCGTTGCCTATGACCGAAATGCGCCACGCCTATTTAGGGCCCGAATGTTCAGAGACCGAAATTGAGTCCGCCTTTCAAGCTTGCAAGTTGCGGCCGGTTCGTCTGTCTGATCCCGCCGGAGTGGCCGCCGCGCTCCTCGAAAAAGGGAAGATAATTGGATGGTTTCAGGGAAGAATGGAGTTCGGCCCCCGCGCGCTCGGGAATCGGTCAATTCTTGCCGATCCCCGGGATCCGAAGATGACCGAGAAGGTAAACAATGCCGTCAAGTTTCGTGAGTGGTGGCGCCCCTTCGCTCCTTCCGTCCTTTCTGAATCAGCCCACGAATTTTTCGAGTCTGCGACGGACTCTCCTTTCATGATACTCACAGCGCAGGTACGGCCCGAAAAACGCAACGTAATTCCTGCGGTGACTCACATCGATGGTAGTGCGCGGCCACAGACGGTAGAACGTGATGTGAGCCCCTTGTACTGGCGACTGATTTCGGAGTTTGGCCGCCGCACGGGAGTTCCGGTGGTCCTAAATACTTCGTTCAACCTAAGAGGAGAGCCGATTGTAAACTCGGTGTTCGACGCCGTTCGAACATTTTTTACATCCGGCATGGACGCGCTCGTCATCGGGCATTTTCTCGTCGAGAAGGAGACCGGGACGCAGGTCGGTTAGCTGCCAGTATTAGGAAATGTCAGCGCACGGATTTGCGACGATTTTCGCATACGTTCTGAGGCTCATACGCTGGGAACCTCTTGGGCAGAGGCGACACACAGGGTCAGTAAGACCGGGGATGGTCTCTAGTCTTTGTGCGGAATCAAAGTGTTGTCGTCTGCGTCACGCGCGTATCGTTCGCAAATAAATAGAGCGTCGGTCCATCCCGCGCGATTATTTTGGTACTCGAAGCGGTAAAAAGTCACGAGGCTAAAACCGCGATCGCGAAGGTATCGATAAATCTCATCGAGATCTGGCAGACCCTTATACATGTCGGAGAAAATTATCTCGCATAAAATCAGGTATATGCGTCCGTTTGACAACATCCGCTCCGCGCCCCGTAACACTTCAAGGTCATATCCTTGCGTATCTGATTTAAGGACATCAATTCGGCGGATGCGGTTTTTTTCGCAGTAGTCGTCGACGGTGCCGACCGGTACGTTCACGTCGCTTGTTCGTTTGGACCAGCAGTCCGTATCCGATTCTAAAAAGGAACTCATGACAGACAATTCATTTTGATGAAAAGGTAGATGGCCATTGCACGAACCCAATCCCATATTGTTGACCGTGACGCCCGATAGTTTCGACGCCTTGGCTGTAAGTTGCTGAAAAGCCTCAGGGCCGGGTTCAAATGCGTGAATCAGAGGATTTCGAAACACCGTGTGAAATTCCTCAACTGTCATTCCAACGTTCGCGCCGACATCAAACACGACTGCAGGTTGCGAGTACTTGAGCAGCTGAACAAGGCGAAATGTGTCTTTGAAGGGATTCTCCCCAAAATCGTATCTCGTCCGCCGAATGTCGTAGCCCAACTGTGCGAGAGCCCTCTTCACGATTGGTTTGACTAAACTGCGCATGGAGACAATCTACCATCAGATCGCCAGAAAAGAGCCCGACGAACATCGCAAGAGCCGTTGCTGTGATCTTGCATCTCGCTTGATACTTTGTGAATATCTGACCGCGATGGCCAAACTACAGAATTCGACCGCCCACAAGCCAAATAGTCCGCGCTTGCGACGCGTGGAAAATGGCCGATGAATGGCACAAATCAAATATCCTTCTGGGCCTAAACAATGCGGGGCGAGCGCGGGCGTTGTTAGAACGCTCTCATTGAATCGATGCCTGTTGCGGTGTGCTCTGCTGCAAATTCGGTAGTCATGGAGACCTCCCAATGAACCGATTCCGTTTGCTGGCATTTTTCTTGCTGTCCGTGTTCGCCGCCAAATTTAATCCTGCCGGCGAACGCATAGCAAATCTGACTCCGATTCCTGGTTATTATTTGCGTAGTGACGCCGGAACGAGCGTCGAGCGCCCAAAAGCAGGAATTTCTTTACCACAATCGCTGGTTGCGTCAGGATCGAGAACTTCTCTAGGATCCATGGTATCTGGGATCGCTGCATCGAACGGTCCCTTGTCTATAAATGACAATGTAGCGAGCGAGGTATCCATCACGCGGATTCTCGGCTCGAGTCCTTCATCGAAAGTCGCTCGAGCCTATATTGATGTTACGACGTACGGGGCCATGGGAGACGGGAAAACTGACGATACGGCCGCAATTCAGGCGGCGATCAACGCAGCCTGTGTAGAGAATAAAGCGAGCATATTTTTTCCGCCCAGCAAGAACGTCTACAAGGTCGTCCAGACACAATCGTATGTTTCTGCTGCGGCTCCCATATTTGTGCTTCCTTGCGGCGAACTTCACTTCTTTGGACTGCACTCCAACGCGACCGCAGAATTCGGTATGCCTCCTCAGGCTCACATTTATGCCTATCCCGGGATACACCCCAATCCCGGACCCGTATTCGGCTTGAATCCAAACACGACACTCGAAAACCTGGATATTACCGGCTACAACGAAGCGGTCCAGGGCGCTGCAAATGACCGACTCTTAAACGTTTCACTGACCGTTTCGGTAACTTCCATCGGGACGGTGACCCATCCGAATACTCCACTGCTGCTATTCGACACACTTTGGTTTTACATGAGGTACGGTGCACTGACCGTTGCGAACTCGACCACCGTGCCGGTTGCAATCTTACTTCAGGATAATGGACAGACGGTTGGCCAGATCCATTTCGAAGATTTTACGGGCATTGGGGGAGGGTTTCTCTTTAAGCAGGTGAATGGAAATCAAACGGGTATCGCTGGCGGGATTACTTTCGACCATATACTGCTGGAAGATTCAGATACACCGTTTTTTTCCGTAACGGACGATGGAACGCATCATATTGGCACCGTCGGAAATCTTTCCTTTAACGGGTCCGGAATTTCGGATGGAAACACTCCGTACTTCATGCTCGTCAATTCTGGGCCTGGCAGCACCGTGACCGGGGTCAGCATGGTAAATAACGGACAGGGACATCCGTTTCGTCCTCCTGCTCTCGCGGTTTGTGCTGGATCGGTTCGGGACGTGTTCCTAAACGGGAACCCTTACGAGAATACATTGCAGGATTGCCGTGGAAACCTTGCAGGCGACGGCGCAAGCGGGAACTCCAACGGTTTAGATTACTTCCAAGTCAGCGGTGTTTTGAATAGCGAAAATACGGGACTGCAAGATCCGACGGGGTCGGGAACGCTCCTACGGGCTTTCAAGTCCGGCAGTCCGCGAATTTCATCATTCGCAACCGTGGCGGTGGACTCCCGCTACGGTTACGGACTCGGCAGTGCTGACCGTTTCGGCCCCGACGCCTCTGTGGTCGAGAATTCGACAGGTAGCGTGGACATTCAGTTTGCCAAAAGCTATCCTCCGACCGGCGTAACCGTAACTCCGACAACAGGAGGGCACTTAGTCCCGGGAACGTATTGGTATTGGGTGACAAGTGCCACATCCGCGTCGAATTGTGCTCAAACGAGCGTGTCGGCGCCTTCCCCAGTCTCCTCTCTTGCGGGAACGGGACTGAAAGGTCCGCACAACGCCAATATAATTACGTGGACTCTGCCCGTGACTGGGACATCAGCAATCACTGGATTCTGTGTTCTTAAGAACTTTATTCCATCGGGAAAGAATACCAAGGACGAGAATTTGTTCTTCGCGGGAAACGATTACCAGGGGATTTACTTACCAGGTGCTAAGCTAACGAGCTACACGGATAAGGGGTTTACCGGATGCTGCAGCGGACTAGTCCCCGTGAACCAGCTCGCGCCCGCGATTCGCTTCACTCCAAACTCGATTTATCCAACCTCGGCGGGGGCACTGTCGCTTGGAACTCCGTCGAAGCCGATCGGAAATATTTACCTAAAAAATACCGGGGCAGAGCAATGTCTAGCGGTCACCGCTTCGGGTGAAATCGTAGGAACGGGCAGGCCTTGTTTTGAACACGAGGCGAAAGCCATGATCGCTAGCGATGGGCCAAAGAACACAATCGGGGTTCGAGAAATCGACGCCAATACTAAGGGAATCGATTTCCCCGATATAAAACAGATTCCTTTCGCCACCTGCGGCGGCGAAGCTGGCGGGTACCAGGTGTCGGTCGCCTCCACTGCAGCCGTCAAATGCCGTCGCGGAAAAAACAACCGGGGAGGCTACGTCGCAATTACCGATGCGTCATCCAGCTTCGTGCAATTTACGGTTCTACTGCCCGAAGATTGGGACCCGTCCTCGAATCCCTATATCGGATTTCAGGTAGCTAGCGCTGATACGCACGAAGGCCGTACGATCATCCCGGCGGTTCGTGTTTCATGTGCGAAGGGCGACGGTTCGACGACGGATGACGTTGCTTTTAGTCCTCTTCATGCCTCGGCTGCAATTACACTGAACAATACTGCGAATCAGTTTTGGTCAAATTCGACGGTGCAATTGAATAGTGGTGATATGGCGGGCTGTGTGCCGGGAGCAATGATGATCGTCGAGGTGAGCCGGTCCGTGGACACAGCTGATACCGCTTACTTCTATGGAGTGACACTCACGATTCCTCGATCGATACAAATACGAGCCAATTGAGGAAGTGTGCGGAAGGTCTGGCGTCTCCGTTGCGTTGTGGGCCTGAGCGACCTTCCTGAGGCGCGCTTCAGGCTCGGAGCAACTCCTTTCGTGCAAGGAATCCTTTTCCAGCACCGGAAGAGTCACACTGACTTATCCATTTCGAAACCGGATCCTATTGCCTTTCAGTCTTGCTTGCAGCTAGTCACTTGGTCTCGTCTCGAAATCCAACACCTCTTCGAGTCGGCGAGACAGTACCTCCGTAGAATGCTCGTGCGCGACCGCGATACGCTGCGCGCGTTGGGGGCTGTCTTTGGGTTCTCGGAGCGCGCATTCAACCGCGCTTGCAAAGTCGTGCCCGGTCTCTCCAAAGTAAATCAATTCGGAATAGCCCCATAGAGATATAACCGGTGTTGAGACCACGGGTAGTCCTGCCGCAAAATAGTCGAACAACTTCAGTGGTACGCAATGCAGGTTTTTCTCTTCGAAACAGTCATAAGGCATAAGACCGACATCAAAACTCCGAACATAATCGGGCAGTTCATTGGGATTTCGCCAAGCTACACCGTGAACATTCGGAAGTTCCACAGCCGAGGAGTCGCCGAAACAAATGAAGTGCCAGTCTGGGTGCATCTCAAGAACTTCGCGTAACAACGGCAAATTCAGCCGGCCGAAAATGGGCCCCAAGTATCCCAAACGAGGTTGAGGTAGGTTAGCGATCTCCGGGACCTGCGAGGGTCGTTCGCTTGCAGGCGACCCTGGGTCTCGAAAATGAATTGACTGTGGAATGGAAAAAATCTTGTTGCCGTAACGGGCCCGAAGTTTATAGGTCACCGCCTCGGGTATTACAAGAGTGCGATCCGAAAGGGCGATCAGCTCGTACTGATAGACCTCCGGATAGTCCATACAGATGTGTACCAAAGGGCATCCGTGCGCGTGCATGGTGCGAAGCAGTGGGGCTAGATGCTTGACATGGGAGTACAAGAAAATTGGGTTTTCCATCCCTAGCGCCGTAGCGTGCTTCCATATCTGCCGGCCGACGTCATTCCATTGCCACCGACTGAGCGCAGGTAACTTGTCGAACCTTTCTCCGAGATACTCGGGTCCAAAACCGTGGATTCCATCGTGAATCTGACGAAGGGGCTTTCCGTGACTTCGCATGCGAGAAACCGGCATGTCGCAATAAAGAACCCTAAATCCTCGGAGTGACAACGCTAGCGCGATACGCTCAGGCACATTGAATGTATCCCAGTCCCAAGTCGAGAATACGATCGCGTCTCGCATTGTTTACTCGGATTTCACAACGGGGCGATGTTGAAAAATGGACGGGGAAACGGTCGGATTGGCTTCCGCAAACAAGCCTCGGATGCGCGCTAAATCCTTCGCACCATACCAACTCCTGAGCCGATAAAAGCGAGCAGGTGAGAGCACGACCGAGGTTACGGCTACCAGACTTTTGAAGAATAGATATGCGAGGCTCGGGTTTTGATATGTCGTTCGCAGATCCCTCATTTCTGTTTGAAGGGTTCGCCACCGACTACGATCTCCGAGTTGCAATCGCAACCGACTGAGTTCGACCTCATCTGCGTCGAATAGTTCTCCGACGATGTCGCTTGGCACGTTGAGTTCGCTTAGCCGTCGCCCGAGATACCCCAGAAGGAATTCCAGGATGTCAGCTTTTCGCCGCAGTTTTGCCGGCTCAAGTGAATCCTGGGAAAATAGATTTTCACCATGGTGTCGATAGTTGCAAAGCGGTTTGTCGATGATTACGGCACCTCCGAGCGCGAGCGAAAGGGTCAAAATCGGAGTGTCGGCGCAGAAAACTAACTCTGATGGTATGGGTCCGATGCGGTCGAGCACCGTTCGCTTGACGGTGAGCCTGCTCGTTCCGAGAAGTGTGCGTCCGAGGCTTGCGATCCGTGCAGCTTCTTTCGACGATAAGTCAAGCAGGCAGGTCTTATCGGACAAGAACATTTGGGTGGGAGGCGCACTACCATATACCTCGTAAAACCCATGACCGACAGCGGCGACGCCAGGATGCTTTGCGAATGCGTCAAGGATCGTGGAGAGTTTCGTTTTCTCCCACCAGTCGTCACCATCAAGGAAGGCAACAAACTCTGCCGAGGTTCTAGGGATTGCTGCATTTAGCGCTGAGGCTTGGCCTCCGTTCTGTTTTCGGTAGCATCGGACTCTGGATTCGAACTTCTTAAGAATCTCGGGCGTTCGATCCGTCGATCCATCGTCGATCGCAATAATTTCAAAGTCCTCGGGGGACAAATCCTGCTCAAGAACGCTTACGACCGCTTGTTCGATGAATCGCTCTTGATTGTAGGAATCAACGACAACACTTATGCGTGGCGACTTCATTCTAGTTTCCGTTGAACGCGGCGGGCAATAACATCCCCGCTATCGTCTTCGCCTACTAACGCGTCGAGTCGTGTCTGGAGATCCCTAGCCTCGAGCCATTCTGGCACACCGCACTCCATCGATTCCCCGTTCACATAGTTGAATTCATAACCGGTAGAGACGACGGGTGCCGCCAGGCATCTGGCGGCTACTCCAGGAATGAGCCGATTAAATTCAAAAGTGATCGCGTCAGGGGTAAAGGTCATGCCGCGCATGACCTGATCATCAAATCCTTCCACATCAATCTTAACGAAGCGTGGTATCCCGTAGCGTTGCGCCAAAAGATCTAGCGTGGTCATTTCCACTTCGATTTGACCTACCCAGCGCGAATTGCGGTGCAGATCGGACTGTTGCGCCATTTTCCTCCAGTCCGGGTTAACACTGCTCAACCGATGATTGTCGCTCAGCTCAAGTAGGGCTCTGCCCGGGGTTTCCCCAGCGGCGCAAGCCTCGACTGTCAAATTACGGTACCGTGCGAAGCGTTCGAGCAGCCTGTAGCAATCTGGATTCGGCTCGATTGCAATAACTTTCGCGCCTAACTCCGTGAAGATCTCGGAATAGATGCCCACGTTTGCGCCAACGTCGAATACCAGATCGCCGCGTTGAATGTAGCGAGCGTAGAAATTACGCATTCTGCGGCGGCTCCGCAGCTTCGCCCGGTTGAACAGATACTGATAGGCATCACGCACCGGAAAGAAAATGGGAAGCCCGAAAAGCCCCTCGCGTGCCGAAGCCTCAAGCCTATTTTTTTTCTCAATCAATCGTTCGCTAATCATTTACGCTCGTATTACTGAACCTTGCTGGAATCTTCCGCGCGAAATGCAACGCTGCTTTCGGTGCGCAGCTTGATCGGAGCTGCCTGGACCGGATCGCCTAGGGTCGAGCGCCATTTTCTAAAGCGGCTCGAAGCATACCAATTGCGAAGCCGGTAAAAACGTTCAGGCTTCATCATAAGCGTAAGACTCAAAACCAGGGCTTGAAACAGTCGATAACCAATCGATGCCTCGGCATAGTAGAATTTTTGTTCAGCGCGCTCAATTTGAAAGGTCTCGATTCGCGTACCGCCATCCAGTTGTAAGCGCAACTTTTTCGCCCCTGTTTCCAGTGTATGAACGATTATTTCGATGGCTCTCGGGGCGACCGATGCCTGGGTTAGAGCGAGCCGAAGCTGCGCGGCGAGAACGTTGAGCACACCGTAGAGGCGGCGGAGTTTCGCTCGGTCGCCCGTCTGAAATTGATACAGATTGTTCTCGTGCAAACGGTAAAAAGTCAGGGGCTCAGCAAGCAGCGCTCCCTTGGAATGAGCGATGCTCATGATCGACATGAACTCGTCCGCCTCGATTACGATGGCGTCGGGGATGGGCGGGGTTCGCTCAAGTACTGATTTGCGAATCACGACGCGACTGGTTCCAAAAAAACACATCAAGTGACGAAAGAAAATAACGTCTTCCTCAGAATCAAACGAAAATGACCTTGGATCGCGCGGAACAGTGGTAGTCGTTTCACCTGTAAGCGAGTTGACTTGATAATATCCATGGCCCAAAACGCCCACTTCCGGATGGCGATCAAAATAATCAACCACTCGGGATACTTTGTTGGGAGCCCACCAGTCATCGCCATCGAGAAACGCGACGATTTCACCTCGGGCGTTGGGAATACCGGCGTTAAAAGCTGACCCCTGTCCGCCGTTCGTCTTGCGCAATAATCGGATATCTGCGCCAAATCGCCTTACGATCTCGGGCGTAAGATCCGTTGAACCGTCATCCACGACCAAAATCTCCATGTCGGACTTCGGGAAATCCTGCGTCAGGACGCTGAGAAGTGCCTGATGGATGAACCGCTCGTGATTGAAGGTATCCACGAGCACAGTGATCTTGGGATTTTTAGAACCAAACATTTTCTTGAGCAATCCCGTGTACGACGATTATCACGTTCAAAAAGCTTCGCGGTGAGCCGGTTCGCCCGGAGAGTTCACTGCCGATTGGGCACGCCAAATCTGAGTCGAATCGGTTACTTGCTTCGATTGTCGATCGCGATGGCCCACTACGCATGCCCGATGGATAGTCACCAGCTCTCGAGGGCTTAGATGATCCACGACTGGTTCGCACGCCGCAGTGTGGAAGCATCGATTTGTAAAGCCGATTTCAATTCTACGGAAGCTTCGCCTACGGCGCAACGGTGCCAAGCGAAACTCTCTGATCGCGTGCAAATGCAGGATAACCAGAGTAATCGATCCGGGCGTTACGTCTACCGGGCGCTCGTGCGCGAAAGAGGCGGGCTGAGGGCCCGCTGCAGTCAACAAAGACGGAGATTGTGGGATCAGTCGATTTTCCGTGGAAGAATCGCCCAATGGGCAGGATTCCGTTTCGAGTGTTATCCCCACGAACCCTACGGATGTACCCGTCTAATCAAAGGTCGCTCGGGAAACTCGATAACACCCCAACAAAGCGGAGCGAGAAATTCGCAAGCAAACGCCGCCACGCAAAAAACCAATTTTTTGTGCAAGCTGTTTAGCCGCTGAAGTACCGAGCTTGCACTGCTAGCACAAACTCCCGACGCCCTCAGCAATTGTTACCGGCGTTTTTCGGTAAACCACAAGCGCTCAACATCCCATCCTGCCAAGTATCACTGCGCCGCACATCCACAACTCATCACTCGAATCCACCACACCCACTGCCCCGGCCCGCCGTAGGCTCATATTCCTGCTTCCATTTCGCGGCAGTATCACGCACTGGATCCTGTTCGCCGACGGTCGTGCAACGAGCACTCGACGCGGCACGAATCTCGTCCATCGAAGTTCCGGCGCGTCCAAACTCAGCTCCCCGAACACGACAACAATGGAAGTGATCGGCTCTTACCTTCGAGAAAGCTTGGTAGCTGCCGACGACCAAGGCACGGCTCGCGGGCATCCGCCCTCCTCGAACCGCTCAATTACCGGGGGAGTCCTGGAGTTCGACTTTGGACATAACCTTGAGCGTCCGTATATAGAGGGCTATCAAAATCAGCACGCTTGTGACCATCTGCATTAAAGACAGCTCAAAAAAGCTAGCAGGCGCAGGCATCATCGTTCCTGATGTGAAGTTCACGATCATCGGGGTCCAAGCAGCCAACAAATTCAGGACCAGGAACTCGGCGAGCTTCCGGTCTCGCGTTTGGAATTTCAGATATAAGAGAACTGCACCAAAAATCCAAAATGCTGGCCAAGCGTAGAGCACATATCGCGGTGGATTCGTTCCTGTTAACGCGGCAAGGAAAAACATCAGAGCGCCATATAAAATCGCAACCGAATGATCGAATTTCTTGAACGGCAATTCGTGGTTTCTCCCGATCAGCGACAGGGCTACAAACATTGGCATCACTCCAAACGCGCTCAAAGCGAGCAAGAGCAGCTTTATAGGTCGTTCCACAAAAAAACCGCAGTATCCGATTTGATGAATATTACCTAGACGAACCCACGACGGGAGATTCACGACCCATTTTAATGGATCCGTGATCGTAGCTGCGTTTGTGTTCGTCCAAAACTCAAGACCGCACACATTCAAAGCAAAATTGTAAGGAATTTTCAGCAAATCTAGGAGGAGAACCGGGAGGCCGTTGTGTTGAGGCAGTGCATGAGCGACCAGCGCGCCCGCAGTCTTGGCTCCAACGGCCGCCACGACAATCGCTGAAGCGCCGAGGAGCCACTCTCGCCTGAGCGCAGCTACTACGATGAATGCGAACGCCAGAATCATCGTTGACTCCCGCGTGACGAAAAGCAGAAATAAGATCGGTAAGCTCGTCCATCGGTTAGCTCGCAGCGCGAGAAAAAAGATCGCCAGCAATGCAGCGAAGAAAAGGTCATGCCAGTAATAGTTTCGGTATTGGTCAACCACGATTGGCGTAACGGCAAGCGATAGGTACACCCACGGCCGCATTCGAAACTCGAGAGCGTAATACAGTCCCAAGGTGCAAAACAAAGTCGCCAGTGAAGCCGCCGAAACGATTGTAAACGCGCGCCAATCAATTGGTAAATGAGTGACTGACGCCAGAGCCCGTACAACCAGCGGGTGGAAAATTCGTCCCGCATAATAGCCTTCAATGTGGCTATAGTTGCCTTTCGCGATATCAAAATAGTCGCGTCCTTCGAAATATGGTGGGTAAGGGGTCGGCCGAAATCCGAGCCCGAGACATGTGGCCAGAAATAACCCGAACAAGACTGTCGGGACTACCTTTCGATATTGCTCAAGTGAGGGAGGCATGCGCGGATTTATTTCAATGTGATATAGCTCAAGAATCAAGTAGATGCAAATGCTACTGGGGAAAAAGAATTGGGTCAAGTGCGACCGTTACTGCTCCTTTCTGTTTCGCTCGAGCTTCCACGAAGTTCAGCGCGATGCGCGTATGATCTTTGATGACTCATTTTCAACAGCTTACTCAAGGAACTGAGGAGGGCCGGTGACGAGCCGTTCAACTTCACACGGTTGAGCGGTCTTAAATTTTCGTGGTGCTGGCTCTCGCCGTGGCAAGGGTTCGGTCCTTGACTTTGCTCCATTCATTTCAACAACCGCCGCTCTCGTTTCGCGTGTCGATCCGGCGCGCACGTATTTTCCAACCGCGTATCCGTGACCAGTCCGCGGGACCGCGTCACGTCGCAGGTTTGCGATACGCTGAATTACCCCAACAAGTTTGCGCCGCCGGCGGCGTTCGGCAGCGGCCCGTTTGAGTTCTGCCAGGCTCGCTGATCGAGACGGCGCAAGCGCTCGTCCTCAGGGCCCGGCGCGGAATCAAACCGTTGATCGAAACCGTTTCAACGAAGGACGCGGATTCAGCCCCCGAACACACGCGCCAGCGCAAGGCTCGCTATCGAGTCGCCCTGGTCGCTTGAAAGACGGACACGGACGACGTCCTGATCAAAGCATTAACCGCCCATGTAGATTTCAGGTTTTCGATTGCGCGCCTAGTTTGGCAGCGGGCCCGTTATTCTCCCCGGAGTTGGCAGGGGACGAACGTGCGATACGTAGTCCTTTACTGCGTGCGAATTGCGATAGTTCTTGGAACCAATGAAGAAATACCACGCTTGACCGCCCCGCGGATCGTCCGAACTTGCCTTCATGCCTCCGGCATCGAATTCGTGGTCCACGAAATCTTCCGGGATCGCTCGGAGTCCTCTCGAAGTTTGATAGAAAAACTCGTAATGGGTTGGTGTCGTGTTAACCATGGCGGCGTCCGTCCACACCGTTCCATCATCACCGACCCGGAAGGTCACCGTGTCTTTCGAATCGGTCCGCAGGGCTGACCTGGCTCCAAAATCAATTCGTACCCAACCGATGTAGTCGTCAGGCAAAACAATCCGATACGTTATCTCGCGCCTGTCTTTGCAGCCCGAGCACACCAACAGTACTGTCAGGACGGCGAGAGATGGACCGAAATTTCTAATTCTCTTACGCATTTCAAGTGCGCTATTCGTTCATCGTGCGCAGATTGCAGTGATCATGCCTGATTTCGCGATCGGAAATAGAAAGACTTTGGCCGACTCCTGCTTGACGCCGCGGATTCAATGTATCACCAGTTCGTGATTTACGTGAAGAACCGCACGTCGGTAATCGCGCAACTTGCCGCGCGCGGCATTGACACCGCCGTGCATTACCCCAAGCCAATTCATCTGCAGCCCGCATACTCCTCGCTTGGCTATCCCGTGGGAACATTTTGCAATGCCGAACGCGCCTGCGAGCGCGTCCTAAGCTTGCCGCTGTTCCCCAGCATGACCGCCGAGCAAGTCAATTACGTCGCCACGTCAATGCTGGGAGTCGTCGGGAAGAAGTAAGGGCGCCGGGTATTCGTACGGCAGCGCCACGCGAATACCGATGCGAGTTGTCGGGTGTGATGGATTGGCCGCGATCGATGACTCATCCCGGTGTGGGACCGATCACGGCACCAGCGACCGATGTCTTGCTGGGTGATCGAAAACGATTCAGCGACGGGAAGGCGCTGGCGAGTTACATCGGGATCATTCCCAGGGAACACTCCAGCGGCGGGCGACAGCGACTCGGAGGCCTGAGCAAGCAAGGTAATCCGCTTTTGCGCTTTCTCTGGTGTGAGGCCGCCTGCCGCCCGCCAGCGATCCACGCACGCCGGACATCCTCGTTACTCCAAATATCGCCACTACCTACTCCGGCAGCACCAAGAAACTCGCTGAGCACGGAGGTTTCGCACATGACGACGATAACGTTATGCTGCTGCTGTCTAACCCGGGCTTCGAGCTCAAGACCATCACGACACCGGTCGAAACCCTGCAAATCGCTCCGACGATTCTGAAAGCTCTTGGGTTGGATCCGAACCAACTCCAAGCCGTTCAGAAGGAGGACACGCAGGTGCGCGCCAGTGTGCCGCTGGACTTTGGCGATAACTGGTAGCGCGGGTTGGGAGCGAGGATTGGTACCAAAGCTCCGAACTGTCGGAACAGCATTCAGCCTGCAGTGATTGCATAAAACAAAAAGCCCCACGCCGGTCCACGAGGAGCGGGGCTTTTCTCTGTCAGGTGAAGTTCAGTGAATCAAGGTACCACTCATACCTGGAGTTGCTTGGGTGATCCGTCACCTATTCCTTCTCGAACGGCTTAGGTGGAGGCAAGAACTGCATGCCGAAATATCCGACGAAGCGAGGTTGCTCGTTGCTTGCGGGTTGGACGCTGCGTCCGGCCATCAGCAGCAAAATAAATGGAGGATGTATTTTGTAGCGCAGGCCGCCTTCGATGGTTTGCTGGCCGCCCGATTGATGAAACGTTCCCAGGGCGTAAAGCTCGGCGTCAACTTCGAGAATTTCCGTCAGGTCGTGGCCCACTACTACGCCGGCTAGCCAGCCATCGTTTCCTGTGTGGACGTAGTTGTAGCCGGCTTCCCAGTTCAAATTGATGGGACCGAGCTTCTTTGAAAACTCGAGAGGGAAAATCACACTGGCGCTGCGCGGAGTGACGCCGCGCGCGGCGGAGTTGTTCGGATTGTTGAGTGAGACTTGGGGAAAAACGGAGATGACGAATCCGGATTCTTCGTTGTCGTAAAAACGCCATTTGACGCCGAGCTGGTCTTGGCCTAGCCCGTACTTCGGAGAGCTCGAAGGATCGACTACACGCAGCCAGGCATTTTCAAAAGTAAGCTGGATACGATCGCCGAGCCCGAAATTGATATCCACGTCCGGTTGGTGCGTGATGGAATTGTTTGTGTAGAGGAAGGGCATGTAGCCAAGGTTAATTTCCCAATTGTGATTGCCGGGAGTGCCGGGATCATTGGTGTAGTAGGGCGGCCCCCCTTGGGCGAATGCCGCGGGGCACGCGAGGACGAATACCAAGAGGGAAAAAAGTTTCCATGGCCCAAGTCCACCGAATACCGCAGGTTTGTTCACGGCGCTCCGTTCGAATTGCGATTCACTTACCTAAACTCCGCAACCGGCGTGGCGTGCGGGGCCAAGTTTTTCCGCGCGCAGGACGCAACTGCCTCGCGAGCGCGCAAAAATCATCATCGGCAGATCGCCGGCATTCAGACTAGAGATGCGCAGATAAACACAGGATTAGCGGGAAGGATCCTGGGAAGGCGAGCGCTCGCTGGAAGCTGGTATGCGCACAGTGAACTTGCTACCCGTGGCGTCGGAGCGTGCTAACTCGACTCGGCCCCAGTGAGCTTCGGCAATCCAGCGCGCGATCGAAAGACCGAGGCCCGCGCCACCGTCTGGTCGGGTTCGCGAGCGCGCGCGGTCCACGCGAAAAAATCGCTCGAAGACGCGGGATTGCATCTCCGCGGGAATGCCGGGCCCGCTGTCCGTTACGCTGAGTTCGTAGCCATCTGGCACGGAGCCGCAAGTGACAGAAACATTCCCGCCGGCAGGCGTGTATTTGATCGCGTTGCCCAGAAGGTTCAGGATCATCCGGCGCAGAAGATCTTCATCCGCGTGCACGGGCATTTCTTCCGGCGTCGCCGCGACGAGCTTGATACCCTTGGCTTGAGCCAAGGCGCGCGTGGCGCGCACACAATCGGCTGCTAGTTCGTCCAGATAGAAGTCGCTCTTCGCCAGGCGGTACTCGCCGGCGTCAGCGCGCGTCAGGGTGAACAGGTCTTCCACGATGCGCGCTAGGCGTTGCGCCTCCTCATGCAGCACGGCGAGCGATTCGCGATACTCCTCGGGCGAGCGTGAAAGCTGCGACAACGCCACTTCCGCTTCGCCGCAAAGAATCGATACCGGCGTGCGCAGTTCGTGCGAGGCGTCCGAAACAAAACGCTGCTGGCGTTCGAAGGATCGGTCGAGGCGATCCAAGAGTTCGTTGAAGGTTCGGGCCAATCTGCCGAGCTCGCCGTTCGCGTTGCGTACGTCCAGCCGTTCGTGCAGATTGGCAGCGCCGATGCGTTCGGCTTGCTTGCCCATCGCGGCAACCGGCGCAAGACTGCTACGGGCCAGAAAATATCCGCCGATGCCAGCGAAGAATACTCCTACGGGGATCAACCAAGTGAATGCCACACGAATCTGCTGCAGCATTTCCTGCTGCGCATGCAGAGAGCGCAGGATCACGAGCATCCAACTCTGGCCATCCGCGGAAAAACGCGTGGAATATGCGCGAAAGCCGCCTTTTTCTCCCGCGATGCTCTGAAGGCGCTGATCCGATTGCGACGCGACGATGACGAAATTCTGGAAACTGCCGGAAGCGAGGGCGCGCGAGGCGATGGAATTAGCCGGCGCGCTGGAAAGCCTCAGGTCCGCCGAGTTCGCCACGATTTTGCTTGCAGCATCCACGATGAGAAGAAGATCGCCGCGAACATGGTGTTCGAGCATCGCTTGTCGCGCGGCGGCCTGCAATCCGCCGGATTTATCCGGGTCCTTGAGTTCATCCCGGAAGGTCACCAGAAAAGAATTGGCGAGCTCGGCGAGGTCGGCATCAGTGCGGCGATTCGCAGCTCTGGAAAAAAGGAAATAACTGGTGAGGCTGAAGAGCAGCAAAAGCAGCGCCAACACAGTGGAATACCAAAGCGTCAGCCGGGCGCGCAGCGTATCAAGCATGATTCTTCTTACTCAGTGGACTTAATTTCTTCTTCGATGGTCGCTGCTCGTCGCGATCTGTTGCGTCATTCGCGCGCACACTCCCCCCCACGGGCCCGAACAGATAACCCGCGCCACGCCGCGTATGCAATAGCGGCACGTCCGAATCCGCGTCAATCTTGCGTCGCAAGCGATTCACGTACACTTCAATTAAATTCGAAAATGGATCGAAGGTTTCGTCCCACACATGCTGGGCGATTGCGGCGCGGCCCACCACGCGGCCGGCGTTACGTGCCAGAAATTCCACCAACGCGTATTCCTTCGTGGTAAGCGCGATGCGGCGGCCGCCGCGTGTTACCGTTTGGCCCGCGGTCTCTACCACCAGATCGGCAACGATAATGTCCGGAGGGCGAAGCTCGCCGGAACGCCGCAGCAAGGCGCGCAGACGTGCGAGCAATTCGCGAAAAGCGAAGGGCTTGGTGAGGTAATCGTCGGCGCCCACGTCCAATCCTGCGATGCGGTCTTCGACGCCGTCGAGCGCGGTTAGCATCAAGATGGGCACGCGATTGCCCGTGGCGCGGATTTGTTTGCACACCGCGAAACCATCGCGGCCGGGAATCATTACGTCCAGGATTACAAGATCGTAGGTATTGATTTCCGCCTGATAGAGCGCGGCGTCGCCCGTGATCGCGGTATCCACCGCATAGGCTTGTTCGCGCAACCCTTTCAGGACGAAGCGCAGGACTCCCGGGTCGTCTTCCACCAGCAGCAGCCGCATTGCGACATCATACTTCACTCCACGGATTCTGTTTCCACGTCCGCGCTGAGCGGCGTATTTCGGCGTAATCTTTCGTTGCCGTCCATTTATCCTGCGTTTATCTTGCGTATGGCATCTTCCTCACGCACGGCCGGCTCCCTTAAAAATTCTTGGAGGTTTGCATGTCAAAGAACATCGTCTGCGCTTGGTTGGCGCTTCTTCTACTTTTCCTGCTGGCTACAGCTCAGGTCTGTGCTGCTCCGCAATCGAGCGGCGCCTCCGGGTATCGTCTGATCAAGAAAGTGAAGCTCGGCGGGTCGGGCGGCTGGGACTATCTGGAAGTGGATCCGGCCACGCATCGTCTTTTTATCACGCGCGGCACTCACGTCATCGTGGTCGATCCCGAACAGGGCAAAACCATTGGCGATATTCCCGATACGCAGGGCGTCCACGGCATCGCCTTCGCTGACGAATTCAACAAGGGCTTCACCACCAATGGCCGCGCCTCCAATTCCACTATTTTTGATCTCGCTTCCCTCAAACTGCTCGGCGACGCCGCGACTGACAAAGATCCCGACGGTCTGATCTATGATCCATTCAGCAAGCGCGTCTTTTCGTTCAATGGCGACGCAAACTCCAGCACCGCCATTGATGCCGCTTCCGGAAAAGTCGCCGGCACCGTGGCTCTCGGAGGCGGCCCGGAGTTTGCCGCGTCCGATAGTAACGGCAGCATCTTCGTTAATCTCGAGGACAAGAGTGCGCTTGTCAAATTCGACGCCATGACTCTTAAAATCGAAAACACCTGGCCCTTGGCGCCCTGCGAATCTCCTTCCGGACTCGCGATAGACGCCGCGCACGAAATTCTCGTCGTGGGCTGCCGCAACAAACTCATGACTTTCGTGGACGGCAATTCCGGCAAGGTCCTCGGCACCGTTCCCATCGGCCAGGGCGTGGACGCAAACCGCTTCGACCCCGTAACCGGCTACGCGTTCGCGTCCTGCGGCGATGGGACTCTCACCATCGCGCACGAAGATTCGCCCACAAAGTTTTCAGTCGTGGAGACCATCCAGACACAACGTGGCGCGCGCACCATGGCTCTGGATTACGCTACGCACACCGTTTATCTCGTGACGGCGGAGTTGGGCGCGGCTCCAGTCTCCACGCCGGAGAATCCACACCCGCGCCCGACGATTGTTCCGGACACGTTCACGCTGCTCGTTTACGGCAAGTGAGCGCTGATTGTTTTCGAATCAAGTTTGCACGGCTGGAGAGCGGGCGACAGCTCCAAGAGCGATTCTTTCCCACGAGCGTTCTTCGCGGCTGCCACTCGATGATTGGCCGTGGCGGCCTTCGTACGGGGACGTCTTTGCGCTCTACTTAGCCGGAGGCTCCGCATCCAAAGCGTGCACGATCCATGGCACGATCACTTCCTTAAACATCACCGGATCGGGCCAAACGCCTTTCTGCCGCCCCAAGTGCCCGCCATGTGGATTGATCCAGCCAGTTTTCGGCACGTCTCCGGCGCTTAACAGGCGATAGGTGTCCGAAATGGGCACTTGTGTATCGAGCACGCCGGACAAAATGAGCATCGGCGCGGTGGGTTTGCCGATGAGGCCCTGCGTCACCAGCGACATTTTCGGGAAAATCTCCAGCAGGTCCTCGAGGTTGCTCACGTTATCGAAGATGGACATCATCGCCGGCAATTGATCGAACAAATATTCGCGATTGCCCTGCAGGCCGTTCAGTACGAATTCCTTCTGAAACATGTCGTGAATCGGCGGCGACTGAACGCTGACCGCCTTCAGGCGGGTTTTTTCTAGAATCGCCATCTTGGTGCCCCAATACGCGCCCCAGCTGACGCCGTGAAATTCCACTCTGGATTTATCCACTTCGGGGCGGCTGTAAACGTAATCAATCACGCGCGACAACATGCGGTCCGCGGTGGGGCTGGCTTTGATGGGAGCTTGCCCGGTGCCAGGACCGTCCACGGCGATATAGCCGATGCCAAATGCCAACACAGCTGAAAAGCTTTCAGAGAGATCTTCTTTGCGGCTGTCGAGCCCGTTGATTGCAATCACCATTGGCACAGGGCCCGTGGCATTTTTGGGAAAGCGCAGATAGCCGATGATTTCTTTGCCTTCGAAGGGGATGTGCACGACCTCCATCGGCGGATCCCAGAATTTGGTGTGCGCGCGAAATGCTTCGAGCGCTTTCTCGTAAGCGCATTGCTTGCCGGGAGAAGAGGGAACGGGCCAGCGGCCAAACGAATACACGCGCCAGGCACGGATGTAGTCCGCGTTGGCTTTGACCGGATCGCTTTTTTCCAGTGACTTTGCTTCGGCCATCCACTTATCGCCGACGGCGATGAATGCAGCGGCCCATTCGTCGCGGTCCCTCGTCTTGATCGAGGCAAATGCCTCGCGCAAGTCGTCAGGGTTTTGACCGATGCACGGATACTGGCCATTTTCGGCGCGGGTGATCGCTTCCGCTTTAATTTCTTCGATCGTGCGTTCTGGACGTAACTGCTGAGCGCGTGTTGCCGGCGCTGCCATGCAAACCAAGGTAATTAGGATCGCCACACAGATTATTTCGATCAGGGAAATATTGCTATTTCGCATCGGACAGGGCCCCTTTTGCCGGATCACCGCGCGGCGCTTCGCACCTCGAATCGCTCGTCGTAAGCTTACATTGACGCTGCTCAACAGAGCTGCGCAGCGATCGTTCCCAACCTGCTTGGGTCAGGAAGATGCTGGCCGCCAGTTTCCGTCCGCCGGACGAGTGATCTAGAAGAGCAACTTCAATCCCAACTGAACCGCTCGACTGCCGCCGGATCCAATCACCGGATTGGAAGCGGCTACGTCAGGCGTGGCGCATCCGCAGCCGAACGATTGGGTTGAAGGATCGTTGTGCGCCCAGCCGTTTTGGCCTCCGAAAGGATTGGCGATGTTGGGGTGGTTGAGAATGTTGAAAAATTCCGCGCGGAACTGCGCGCCGAATCTTTCCGTAAATTTCCAGGTCTTGCCGACGGAGAAATCCCAGTTGCGGAATCCCGTATCGCGAAAAATATTGCGACCCATGGTGCCAAACGTCCCGAGCGCGGGCGGCAGCATCATCGAACTTCCATTTACGTAACAGCCAAACGCTCCGAGCGCGGTGCTGTTCAACCCTGTTGGGTTGCCGCCATCGAGATTGAGCGCCTGCGCAACGCAAGCTGGATTTGACTGATTCGCAAAATACGGAATTCCGGTGGCGGAAGACTTGAAATCAGCAGGGTTCCCGAAAAAATTCCAGCGATCGTTCAATGCACCGCTGCCGCTGATGTCGGTACCCGCGTCCATCGCGCCGTAGGGCTGCGGGCTATACAAGCTGACGATGGAGTTGAGCTCCCAACCTTTCAGCATTTGCGCAAAGCTATCACGGCCTGGGACCGCGTAGGTTATGGTCAACGTACCGCGATGCCGGATATCAAAATCGCTGCTCGCGTATTCGCGTTCCGGGTGCGTGCTGTCGGACGGGAGTCCCAATCCCGCTCCGAAATCCCAGTTCGCGCCCACATCGTCGAGCGAATGCGAGTAGGTGTATCCGGCGACGAAAGTGAAGTGGTGATATTCGCGGCCGGTGAGGGTGGCTTGCAGACCGTTGTAATTCGATTTGTAGTTGTTGCTCATCTGATAGATGTTCTGCAAGAACGGGAATGCCGCGTTGAAGGGCCGAGCTGCCTGTTCGGCTCCGCCATCGGTCGCGCAGTTATCGAAGGCGGGAGCGGAAGCCTGGCAGGCTGAAATTGCCGCGGGCGTCCATCCCGAACCTTCTGCAGCCTGGTTGAGGTCGCGAATGCCGACGAGGTTTGAGCCGTGATTGCCTACGTAGGCCACCTCGAGTGAAAGGTTATTCGTGATGGCGTGCTGAACGTTCAGGTTCCAGCTGTAAACGTAAGGCGATTTGAGATTCGGATCGATGCCCATGATGGAGCATGGGCTGCCGGCGTTACAGGTTAACGAAGTGGTCGGGAAAACCGTTCCCGGACCATTCCAGTTTAGGCCGCCCGGGCCCGGGCTGAGGTTCACCGTTCCCACGTCAATCGTTCCGGTTCCTTGCGATCCGCCGGGACCGACGCCCATCGCGCCGGTAGGGATTGTGCTGATGCCCAGGGAATTGTTCAAAGCGAGGAAAGACTCCCAATTGATCGTCTCGTAGATGACTCCGAAGGCGGAGCGGATCACGGTTTTTCCCGTTCCGAACGGATCCCATGCGACACCCAAACGTGGCGCAAAGTTGTTATGGTCACCGTGGTAGGGAGCTCCGATCTGCTGGCCCACTTGCTCAAGCCCGGTGGTGGGACTGAAATTGCCGAGCAAGTTGTGGTCTTCCTTTACGACCGAATTGATCTCGTAGCGCAACCCCAAATTGAACGTGAGATTCTTAGTCACGCGCCAGTCATCCTGCACAAAACCCGCGTAGCCCCAATTATGGATGTGGCGGGTGGGGTCCCCCACCAGCAAGCTGGCGGAATCCGGAAATCCGGCGAAGTAAGCTTCGAGCGACGTGGCTGTCGGAAACGGAAAGTCAGCCGGGTTAAACCCAAATTTGATTCTGCCGCGCGCGCCGCCGTACGCTCCGCCGCTGAACGCATCGTGGTGAATTTCCGCTCCAAACTTGACGGCGTGCTTGCCAAATACCCGCGAGACGTGATCAACGAATTGCACACGCGTGTCAGGGCCTTGCACTTTGGGCCAGTTAAATCCCCCCAATTCCTGGGGGAAAATATAGAAGGGAGCAATATTGATGCGCGGCAATCCACCGTAGAGCGGGTTGGTCACGCCGGTATCCAGGCCGTAAGCGGACGCGGGCGTAGTGTGGTCGTTGGTGAACGTGGGCTGGTAAAGGCGGTTGTAACCGAAGCGGGCTTCGTTGACCCACTGTGAATTGGGGACATAGGTCCAGTTCACTCCGGCCACTTGGGCCCTGGTATGGATTTGTGTTAGCCATTTGGTCTGGAGCTGGCTGGCATCACTGACCGTTCCGTTGTTGTCGCCGTAAAAATAGCGGCCGCTGACGGTGTTGCGGTCGTTGACGTGGTAGTCCACTTTGGCGACGGCATTGTCGGAGCTGACACTGTTGGGAAGTCCGAAGTTGATCGTCGTGGTGCCGGCGGGGTTGGTGCCGGGATTCGTGGGAAAACCGCTGCCATTGCAGGTGACCGGGGGGCCCAACGTGCAACCACCGATTTGCAGGCTGGCGGGACTGACGGGGACTCCACCCGCCTGCAGGTCCTGAATCGCATTCACCAGGCTGTTCGCACAATCTCCTGAAGCGATGAATGTGCAGCCGGAGCCTCCTGCAGGAGTCGCCAGGCCGACGGTTGCAGGCGTCGAGATCGTGCCAACGTTGCCGACCACGTAGCGCTGCCCTTCATATCCCCCGAAGAAAAATATCTTGTCTCTCTTGATGGGACCGCCGACCGTGCCGCCGAACTGTTCCAGGTTGCGCGGCTGCTTTGTCTGGTCGTCAGTGTTGAAGAAGTTGCGAGCGTCCAGCGGGGTATCGCGGCCAAAAGCAAACGCGGTGCCGTGCAACTCGTTGGTTCCCGCTTTCAAACCGACATTCACGACGGCGCCGGGCTTCCAGCCGTATTCGGCCGGAGGATTTTCGATCAGGTTGAATTCCTGGATTGCGTCAATTGGTAAAATCGTTGCGGAGTCTCCCGCGATCCCCGCGCCGTTTACGATGCTCTGGACTGAAAAAGGCTCGCTGTTGAACAGCCCGTCCACCAGGTACACGTTATCTTCCGCACGCAGACCATCGGTGCTGGTCGTGGAAAATCCGCCACCTGGATAGCGCACGACGCCGGGGCGCAACTGCAGAAGGTTCTCGTAGTTGCGGCCATCAAGAGGCAGATCGTTGATTTCCTCGTTGCTCAAAGTTCCGCCCAGAGTGGAAGAAGTTGTGTTCAGCAGCGGAACTTCTTCGTTCACAATCACCGTTTGGGTGGCATCGCCGGGCTGCAGCACCACATCAATGCGAACGTCGGTGGCTACTTCCAGTTGCACGTTAGTGCGCTCGAATCGCTTGAAGCCGCCTTTGGTGACGGTGATCTTGTAGATCCCCGGCTCCAGGTCGGGCGCCACGTACTCACCCGCGCTATCCGTTTCCAAGCTCCGCGTAACGCCGCGCTGCACATCCGTGATCTCCACCGAGGCACCGACGACCACCGCATCGCTCGCGTCGCGAACATCGCCCAGGATTCGACCCGTGGAAGATTGCGAGAAGAGCGGACAGCAGAGTAGTAGTACTCCCAAACCGAAGATCAAGGCACGAGTGAATCTGTTCCAAACTGGGTACGCGCGCGAGCCCCCCGGCAGTGATTGCGTGTGCATGTCGTTTCCCACCCCTGTGCCAAAAAGGCGCTAGAACGCCCTATGTGGTATGACAGCCCTACCACCCAACGATTTGGCATGTCAAGGTAATTTTTATCGAATCAATCTGCAATTGTGTGGTATGATGGCTATACCAAATGTCACTTGGCGCTCAAACCTTTCTTATTTCGACGTTTCCTCCCGCGTTTTCCGCATTTTCGTGCGAATGTTCATTTCGCGCAGCCGTGTGCGTTCGTGCCCTATCAGTGACTCGGAGGAGTGCGTCATGAGCATTGCAACTACGAATCCCGCCACCGGTGAAGTGCTGAAAAACTTCGAGCCAATTTCCGATGCGCAGCTGGAGGAAAAGCTACAGCGCGCTGTGGAAGCCTTCAACACGTTCCGCAAGACGACCTTCGCCAGCCGCGCGGCTCTGATGCTGAAAGCCGCGGAAATTCTGGAAGCCGACAAAGAGAAATTTGGCCGGATGATGACCACCGAAATGGGCAAGACCTATCGCTCCGCGGTGGACGAAGCCGTGAAGTGCGCTTGGGTGTGCCGTTATTACGCCGAGCACGCCGAGAGGTTTCTGGCGGATGAAGTGGCCGACATTCCGGGAAGCAAGAGCTTCGTGCGTTACTTGCCGCTGGGCCCGATTCTGGCGGTGATGCCGTGGAATTTTCCGTTCTGGCAGGTCTTTCGTTTCATTGCTCCATCGTTGATGGCGGGAAATGTGGGACTGCTGAAACATGCGTCGAACGTGCCGCAATCGGCGCTGATGATTGAGGATGTGCTGCGGCGGGCAGGTTTTCCCGAAGGTGTTTTCCAGACGTTGCTGATCGGCTCGAACAGGGTTGCGAAGATTCTCGCCGATCCTCGGATCAAAGCTGCAACCCTCACGGGCAGCGAAGGTGCGGGCGTGCAGGTGGGCGTCGCCGCGGCGACGGACATCAAGAAAGTTGTTCTGGAGCTGGGTGGCAGCGACCCATTTATCGTGATGAAGAGCGCCAACCTCGAACAGGCCGTCACCGTTGGAGTGAAGGCGCGTGTCCTCAACAACGGCCAGTCCTGCATCGCAGCGAAGAGGTTCATCGTCGCGGAAGAAATCGCGGACGAATTCGAGCGGCTGTTCGTGAAGAAAATGGAAGCGCTGAAGGTGGGAGATCCGTTTGACGAGAATACCGACGTCGGGCCGTTGTCTTCCGCTGACGCGCTGAAGGAACTCGACGCGGACGTGCAGAAAACAATTCAAGCAGGAGCGCGCCTGTTGACCGGAGGGAAGCGGCTGGATCGGCCTGGCAATTATTACCTTCCTACTGTGCTTGCGGATATTCCCAAAGAGTCTCCGGCGGCGTGCGGCGAGCTCTTCGGACCGGTTGCGTCGTTGTTCCGCGCCAAGAATGTGGAAGATGCCATTCGGATCGCGAACTCCAGTCCGTTTGGCCTCGGAGCGAGTGCATGGACAAATGACCCTGCCGAGCGCGAGAAATTCATCAACGGCCTAGAATCGGGAATGGTCTTCATCAACCGCATGGTCGC
>Ga0182024_10005782_pt1 | contig 27495 bp, 23 predicted proteins | sample P32metaG_FD_120480 | JGI IMG/M metagenome (GOLD analysis project Ga0182024, IMG submission 120480) | Permafrost microbial communities from Stordalen Mire, Sweden - P3-2 metaG (Illumina Assembly) | ecosystem: Environmental > Terrestrial > Soil > Wetlands > Permafrost | place: Sweden: Stordalen...
ACGGAGGGGGTCTCGTGGGCAGCCCGGTAGACACGGGGACACGCGTGATCGGGCCGGCGCTACGCGCCCGACGACGCTCGAGTCTCCTTTCCGTGCTCCTCTCCCACCCGCATCCGGACCACTTCACGGGTCTCGCGAGCGGGCTGGACGGCGTTCGCTTTGGATCTCTCTGGGATACGGGACAGGGAGAGCGCGAAGGTGTTGCTGGTGCATATGCTGCCCTTCTCGCGAACACGCGCGAGAAGCATATCCCAATCCTTCGCCCTCACGATTTGTGCGGTGCGCGGGCTCTCGGAGGGGTGCGCATCGAGGTGCTGGCACCGTGTCCCGACTCGACGCCCGATCGCGGCCCCAACGACAACTCGATCGTGGTTCGCATGACGTACGGTGCGACCTCGTTCTTGTTCGTCGGAGACGCCGAAGGAGAAGAGGAGCGAGACCTGCTTGCGCTTGGCGCGGATCGGCTCCGCGCCGACGTTCTCAAGGTAGGTCACCACGGAAGTCACACGTCGAGTAGTCCAGCCTTCATCAAGGCCGTCTCTCCGCGTGTGGCCGTCATCTCGGTAGGCGTGCGCAATCGCTTTGGCCACCCTCATCCTGCCACGCTCAAGACACTCGCCTCGGCGCGCGTTCAAGTCTACCGCACCGATGAGGACGGAGAAGTCACAGCCTCTACCGACGGTGTCGGGCTCGAAGTCCGCGCAGCCTCGAAGGATGCCGGCATCCACTTGTGGTAAATCGAGACCAATGTCGGAACACGTCGTCACGATGCTTTCGTCGGAAGTCATCGCCGATCGCGTGCGCGAGCTCGGACTACAAATCACGCACGATTTTGACGGGAGATCGCTCGTCCTTATCTGCGTTCTCAAGGGGAGCATCGTTTTTACCGCCGATCTCATGCGCGCCATTGCCCTTCCTTTGCGCGTCGACTTTCTCGGCGTCCGTTCTTACGGAGAGGGGACGGAGTCGAGTGGCGTCGTGCAGATCACGCAGGACTTATCTCGCCCCATCGAAGGGGAAGACGTGCTTCTCGTCGAGGACATCGTGGATACCGGCCTCACGGTCGCCCACCTGATGGATCTCCTCCGGACGAGGCAGCCACGGAGCATCAAGGTGTGCTCGCTCTTGCACAAACCGTCGCGCGCTCGCATCGACGTCAAGGTCGACTATCTCGGCTTTACGATCGACGACAGGTTCGTCGTGGGGTATGGCCTCGACTTCGCCGAGAAGTATCGGAATTTGCCGTATATCGGCGTTGTCGAGAGGAGTTGAACTTTGCCTGAGCCGACCAGCAAGCGCCTCGTCTTTCTGCAGAGGATGACGGCGGACGGGAGCCAGGATCCGATGGCTTTCTACTCGCTCGCGATGGAGTACCGGGGCCTCGGGCGCCATGACGAGGCGTTGCAGACGTTCACGTCGCTGCGCTCGAGTTATCCCGACTACGTCGCGATGTACCTCATGTGTGGTCAGATGCTCGAGAAGCTCGAGCGCTTCGAGGACGCTCGAAGCTGGTATGAGGCCGGGATCGTGAAGGCGCGGGCCACAGGAAATGGGCACGCTGCAAGTGAACTCGAAGCAGCACTCGGAGCGTCTGGTTCGCGCGCCTGACTCGCCACGCTCATTCATTGGGCCCGTCTACACGCCTGGGCCCCGACGGGTCGCGGACCGAATGGCGTTCAAACGAGCTTTGATCTTCGCCTCCTCGCCACGGTCGGTGGGCTCATAGAAAATATTTTCAGCGAGTTCTTCGGGCAAATAGGTTTCGCCTGGAGCGACCGCTCCGTCGAAATCGTGCGCATACTTGTAGCCTTCTCCGTAGCCGTCCTTCCGCATGAGGGGGGTCACCGCGTTTCTCAGCTTCTTCGGCACGGGCAGCGCTCCGCGCCTCGTCACGAGGTCACGCGCGCGCTGCCATGCGACGCCGACCGCGTTCGACTTGGGCGCGCAAGCTAAGTACACGGCGCCGTGGGCGAGCGGATAGAGACCTTCCGGCAACCCCATGCGCCGGAATGCCTGATCGCACGCGTTGATGAGCACGAGTGCGCGGGGGTCGGCGTTGCCTACGTCTTCGCTCGCGAAGATGAGCATGCGGCGAAGGACGAAAAGGGGATCTTCTCCCGCGTCAATCATCCGGAGCATCCAATACACGGCGGCGTCGGGGTCGGATCCGCGCATCGACTTAATGAACGCGCTAACGACGTTGTAATGCTCCTCGCCGTTCTTATCGTAGAGGAGCGGCGCTTGCTCGCCGGCGACGGTCACAGCGTCCGGTGTGACTCGCTTCTCGCCTCGTGCCCGGAGGTGTTCCCATATTGCTTCGAGTGTCGAGAGAGCACGTCTCGCGTCGCCTCGCGCGCTCGCCGCGATCGCACTGAGGGCATCGTCATCGGCCTCGAGGGGATACGCGCCGAGCCCGCGAGTTTCGTCCGTGAGTGCCCGTCCGAGCAGCCGCACGAGGTCCGATTCCTGTAGGGGCTCGAGCCGGAAGACCTTGCATCGCGATAGAAGGGCCGCGTTCACAGCAAACGAGGGGTTTTCAGTGGTCGCCCCCACGAGCGTCATCGTCCCGTCTTCGACGTGAGGGAGAAACGCGTCCTGCTGAGCCTTGTTGAACCTGTGAATCTCGTCGACGAAGACGACCGTTCGCTTCGACTCATAGCTGAGGCGCTCCTTCGCATTCGTCACGATCGAGCGTAGCTCTTGGAGGTTGCCCAAGACGGCGCTGAAGGCCACGTATTCGGCCCTTGTCTGTTGCGCGATGATATGGCCGAGCGTCGTCTTCCCGACTCCGGGTGGCCCCCACAGGATCATCGACGGCATCCGGTCGTTCGCGATGGCCTCGGCGAGAAGGCGATGCGGACCGAAGAGGTGGGTCTGTCCCACCAGCTCTGCCAGTGTTCGGGGCCTCATTCTCTCGGCGAGAGGAACGCCCCCCACCAGGGCGGGGTGACTCCGTGCCGCGGCGGCGAACAGCGTACTGCCCGGTTGGGGAGGGGACCGTCGGCTCTTCACGCCACGAAGGTAGCCCGTACCCATGGCGTGCGTCGTCCATCCGTGCGCGGAGCGGGAGGCCATGTCGTGTGCGTCGCTGGCGCGAATGTCCTATATTGGCGGCGCCTGGTCACAGGCGTAGCTGCATGATCTTTCTTCGAACGGTTGCCTGTACGTGCCTCACCGCTCTCTCGTGCGCGAGCGCGGCGTGCGCGAGCGGGCCCGCTTCGGCGTCCGATGCGCACTCCGTGGCCGAAGTGAGGCGACCCGGAACGAGCGTCGAAGTTGCAGAGTTCGACGTCAGCGAGAACGGCATCGACCGCTTTCTGAACTGTCCGCCGCCCGGTGAGCTCGGGCAAGACTGGATTCCGCCGCTTCCACCCTGGAGTGCGCCGGCATCGACCGTGGGCGAGGACGCCGCCAAAGATATGGTTGCGTCTCCGCTGCCGGACATCGCCGGCAATGCGGGTGCGGGTGCGCCGAACGATGTACCGGCCGACGTAACCATGCACGGCTCTACGCCAACCGAGAAGGCGATCGCCGATACCCGAGACTCTTTCCGCGCCTGCTACAATCATGGCCTTGTTTACGATCCCACACAGGACGGCCACGTCGCCATCGTCCTTCGCGTCGGGCGCGACGGGCGCGTCGCCAGTGTCGAGTCGTGGGGAGCTTGCGAGATTGCGACCCAGTCCATCGAGTGCATGCGCGACGCCGCGAAGAAGCTGCGCTTCCGGCCACCCGCGGGTGGCTCCGACACGGTGACGATTCCGGCCGTGTTTACCTCGTCCGGCGCCGTGCGCCGAACGAGCCCTCGACCCAACGATGTTTATGCGGCGTCCGCCTACATCGCCGTGGAAGGAGTTCGTCAGGAGTTCCACAGGTGCGAGCGAAGTGCACGCCAATCGGGCGCGGCCGTTTCGGCGACCGCGACCTTCGAGCTCGAGTTGGACGAGAAAGGAAAAGTCTTGCACGCAAACATCGATCCGTGGACAGGGGACAAGAATCTACTCGGGTGCGCGGCGACCGCGTTCGGCGCTATGACCTTTACCCCCCCTCCGGGAGGCCACGGAAACGTACTCGTCCGAATTGCTTTCAACCCACGCGCGGGCTCCAAGTAGTCCGCGTTCGACCCTCGAGAAAGACAAGAGCCGATGCCAGGGCCGAGGGCCGTCGTAATTCCGTTCGGCGTGCCCGCGGATGGGCGCGGACTGGGGCTCGGACTCGCCGCCTTGGTGCACAGTTTTGCGCATATCGATGGCCAGAGCGTCGCCCTCGCTCAGCTCCTCGGAAAGAGTGGCAACGAACCGTCGGGCGCGCCCGTCGCCCCAGTAGAGGCCTTCGTACCGCCTCACGCGTGGCGCGACTTGGCGGGTGCCAGCAACCCCCCGTCGGATGTCCTGGTCGTAGTGACGGGTTCATTCGAGCCTCCTTGTGCCGGGAAGGGGATGATCCAGCTTCTTGCGTTCGACGCGCATGATGGGTCGACGCGCGCCAAAGTGGAGGCGCATATGGACGGCGCGCGGGCCGGCCAGACGTTGGTGGACGCTTTCGTCGAGGTCTGGTCACGAGTCGGCGGCGAGCTCGGCATGGTGCGAGACCTCGGCGATCTAGGTTGGGAAGCGCTCGAGAGCGTCCTCCTGGCCGAGAGGTGCGTCCTTCACGATCCAGCCCGGAAAGGGCCTCACGATCGCCTTGCCGCCATGCTCCACTTGGGGCGTGCAGTAGGTGACGCGCCGGACGCTCTGTTTCCGGCCGGGCGACTCGCGACAATTGCACTCGAGGCGGCTCTCGCCCCGTCTTCGGACGTGAAGCTCGCGGATGCGGCCCTACGCGCGCTGACGCGAGCCACGGTCGACGCTCCGGCACGGATCGAGCTGCTCGAAGCCAGCGCCGCCATTCACGTACGTATCGGGAACGCCGCGGAGGGTGAGTCGCGAGCCTTCTCCGCGCTCGCGCAGGCCCCGGAGCGAACCCGCCTTTACGTGGTGCTGTCGGAGGCGCGTCGGGCGCTCGGAAACCTCGACGGCGCGCTCGAAGCGGTGGAGGCAGGCCTAGCTCGTGCGAGCAACGATGCGGGGCTGGCTACGGAGCGGGGCGTCGTCTTGGCGGAGCGGGGCGACTTCCTCGGTGCCGAGCGAGTGTGGCAGGAGGTTCTTCGCAAGGACCCGATCCATCCCGTGGCGTTTGCCAACCTCGCCGCCTCGGCGTTGAAGAGAGCGGACATGGTAGGTGCACAATCTCTCGTGGACCGGGCTCTAGGCGCGTCCGACGCGCATCCCGAGATTCTGCGCCGGGCGATCCAGCTCGCGATCGCAGCGGAAGCGGACGGTATCGCTAGGGCCTCGCGAATCCGATCGCTGGCCACGAACATTTTGGAAAAAGTTCCCGCGGACGCCTGGGCGAGTCTCATGCTTGCGCGCTCACATCTTCAAATGGGAGATCGGGACCGCGCGGCAGAGCGGCTCGCGGAGGTCCAGCGGCTCGCGCCGGACAGCGTTTACGCCGCGGAGGCTCAGCGCGGCAGCCTTGCGCTTGCGGACCCTCAAGCCGCGCAAGAGCTGGACGCCGTCGCGCGGGCCGCGAATTCAGTGGATGCTTCCGACCTCGACGCGCTGAACGCGCGTGCTCGCCGCCTCGCCACGCTGCACGCGGCGTGGCCAGCTTGGTTCGCCGTCGGGATCATCGAGCGGCGACGGAAGAGGTGGGAAGCGGCGCGCGATGCGTTCGAGAGGGCCATCGGGCTCGCCAAGGGGTGCACCCCAGCTCACATGGAGCTCGTGGCCACGTGCATCGCCTTGGGCAACCCCGGTGCGGCGGTCATCCATGCCGAGCACGCGTGTGGGCTCGAGGGCGAAAACCCACGCACGCTCGGCGTGTACGCCACCGCGCTTCTGGCCATGGGGCGCCCAGAGGAAGCCAACACAGTCATCTCGCGTGCGTTGCAGCGCGACCCGGGCGACGCATCGAATTGCGCTCTCGCCAGCCGGATCCGCTGTCGCGAAGCCCCACCCGCGGACGGAGTTCTCCGCAGGTGGCGGAGGCGGCTCTTTGGTCAAGAAGATGGGCGTCAAGAGGGCGAGCGTTGACGCGCTCAATCGGAGAGGCAGGGAGCCGTCATGAAGTGGGTGCGCGTATAGAGCGCGTGCAAAGCGAGCCCTTCTGCTTCCAGCGCCTCGCGACCCCCCTCCAGCCGGTCGACGAGCGCGATCACGTCCGCCACCGCGTATCCCGCGCTGCGGAGCTTTTCTGCGGCTTTCAACGTCGATCCGCCCGACGTCACCACGTCCTCCAGGATCGCTAGTCGCGCGCCAGTCAGGAGATGGACATTGCCCTCCAGAAGGCGCCCGGAACCATGAGTCTTCGCTTCTTTGCGCACATAGACCGCGTCGAGGGGTTTCCCTCTCAGGAAGCTCACGACCGAGACCGCGCTCGCGAGCGGACACCCGCCGAGTTCGACGCCCGCCACTGCGATAGGGCGCTCGGGTACGCGATCGAGCGCCTCGAGCATGAGTTCGCCCACGAGCGCGTGCCCCTCGGCGGAGAGAACCACCTGCTTGCAATCGATGAAGAAGTCGCTCTCGCGACCCGATGCGAGGATGACCCGGCGCCGTGCGAAAGATCGTGTCCGGAGGAGCTCGAAAAGGCGGGCGCGAGCTTCGGTTGGCGAGGCCACAACCACGACGCTCAGCCTGCCTTCTTCTTCAGGGCGCCCTTTGCGCCCTTCTTGAGTACCGGCACGACGGGAGGGGGAGGGCCCTTTGGAGCCACTTTCGCCATGCCGTCTGCGACGTGAGACTGCGACGCGCCCACGGCGGTCGTCGTCGTCTTTCGAGGAGCCGGAGCGGTGGCGGTTGGCCGAGCCGTCGCGGGCGCGGGGCGTGCCGCCTTTTGAGTCTCTCGAGCTCGTCGCTCGCTACTTTCGGAGCCGCTCGTTTGGACGTGACCCCGCACAAGAGCGCCGCGCGTGATCGCAACGCGTGGCGCTTGGATGTCTCCGACGACACGCGCGCCTTCCTCGAGGCGCACGGCGTCCTCGCCGCTCACATCGCCCTTGACCGCTCCGCGAATGACGACGCGCCGGCCAGAGATGTTGGCCGCGACGAGCCCTTGAGCCTCGACCGTCACATCCCCCTCCACGGCCACGTCCCCTTCGATTCTGCCGTGGATCTCGAGATCGACGGCGCCCGACACGCGTCCTACGACGTTTGCCCCTCGGCCAATTACTGTGACGTCCGCCATCGTTCTCTCCTTCAAGTCCGTTCGTGGACGCTCACGTGTCCATGTCGACGTTGCCCTTGAACTGGGCGCCGTCGGCGATCGTGATTCGCGCCGCCTTCACATTGCCGATGACGCGCGCGCCCGATTGGAGGTCGACGCGATCACTCGACGTGATATTTCCCGTGATCGTCCCGGCCACCCGAAGCGCCCCGCCCGCGATGTCGGCTTCGACGGTGGCGCCCGATTCAACTGTGACGCCCTCCTTGGCCTGGAGCTTGCCGCGTACGGTGCCGTGGATCACGACGTCTTCATCCGTCGTGATTTCCCCCTCGATTGTGATGCCTGCACCGATGACCGTACTCGCCATTGAGGTCTCCTTGTCGTCGTCTTCCGTTCGCTCCGTTTGCAGAGGTTGGCCGGTGGCTACCGCCGCGCCGGTGTCCCTTCGAGCTCCGGAGGAAGCGCGAACTCGGAGTCGAGGCGACCTGCGAATTCAGCCCCTTCCTCTAGCGTGACCTCGGCACCGCGAAGGTCGCCCCTCACTCGCGCTCCCGCCCGAATGGCGACGACGCCGGTTGCGTTCACATCGCCTTCGAGCGAACCAGAAATGGTGACTCCATGCGCATCGACATCCGAGGTAACCGAAGCGCCCTGCTCGATCGTGAGATCTCCGTGGACGGATATCTCCCCTTCGACGTGCCCCTCGACGATGATGTCCCCTTCGCCCGAAACGCGGCCGTGGACTCGCGTGCCGCTGCCGATTCGCGCCTCGCTCTGGGTTGCCGTGGTGGTTCTTGCCTGCGCCATTTGTGCTCGCGTTCCCTTCGGCTGAAAGCGCGGCGAAGCTAGTACAGGGCCGACGAGGTGTCACCCCCAGACGGCGCTTCTCTGCGCATCGCCTTGATGTAAGCTCCGCGCCGCTTTGAACGCCGAGGAGGCCACACACTCTCTCTCCGCCGTTCGCGCCCTGTTTCGGCGGTATGTTTTCCTCGCCATTCCCGCCATTGGGCTTCTCGAGCTCGCTGCCCACATCGTTCAGGTCACGACGAGAATTCCGGCGGAGGACTGGGCCGCCGCGCGCGATGGGGTCAAGGCGGGCGTGCGCCCTAACGATCTCGTCGTTTTCTCTCCGGCGTGGCTCGATCCGCTGGGTCGCGAGTATTTCAGGGACAATTTGGCCACTATCGGGCGCGAAGCACGACCCGACGATACGCGCTTCGCCCGCGCGTTCGAAGTTTCGATCCGAGGAGAGCATCTTGCCGAGTTCGAAGGGTGGAAGGTCGAAGCGACCCAACATTTTGGCGCGATCACGGTCAACATTCTCGACAACCCGTCCCCCGCGACCGTGATCGACGACCTCGTCGATCATGCAGCTCCCGACAAAGCCCAAGTAGCTCTCGTAGAAGGGGGCAACGAGACCGGCTGCCCCTGGACCCGTGGCTCCCCGCAAACGGGCCAGATAGGTTTCGGGCCTGGAATTCCGGCAGATCGCTTCGTCTGTCCGCGCTCTAGCTTCGTCGCCACGTCGGTAGTACCTGCGAACGACTTCCGCCCTCATCGGTGCCTCTATGCGCCGCCGGTCGGTGGCTCGAGCGTGCTTCGCATTCGTTTCGTCGACGTCGAATTCGGGAGGACGTTGCACGGGCATCAAGCCATCTCTTGGGCCGCCGCCCGCTACAACAGCCCGCCGGTGACGCTCGTGTGGAAGGCACAGGGAAGGACGCTCGCGCGTCTCACGGAGCAGGACGCAGACGGGTGGAAGCCTTTCGAAATCGACACGGGCGACCTCGCGGGACAGAAAGGCGAACTCGTCGCCGAGGTCTCCGCTCCAAGCGGTAGCAATCGCCAATACTGCTTCGAGGCAGATACACGATGACGAATACGGCGGGCGCTCGCCCTGCTTTCGGCTGGAAAGATCACGCCCTGGGTGGCGGGCTTGGCGTTCTCTACGTCTCATGGCTTCTCCTCAGTGCGCGGACGCTGGGCTTTGCGCGGGACGAGGGGTTCTACTTTCGGGCGGGGCGGCAGTACTCGCGATGGTTCGACCTCCTCCTGTCCAGATCTCCGGAAGCCTTCGAGTCACGAACCATCGACTCCATCTTTTCGTACAATCACGAGCATCCTGTCCTGATGAAGTGCCTGTTCGGCCTTTCTTGGGAGTATTTGCACGAAAAGGCGCACGTCTTCACGGACGCGAGTACGGCGTTTCGCTTCCCGGCGATGGTGACGGCCGGGGTGGCGCTTTGGGTGACCTATCTCTTCGGCGCACGGGCGTACGGAAGGTGGGCGGGGGTCATCGCCGCTCTCCTCCTCGGCCTCATGCCGCGCGTCTTTTACCACGCGCACCTTGCGTGCTTCGACATCCCCATCATGACGATGTGGACGCTCAGCGTGTACGTGTACTGGCGCGCCACACAAGAGCGGGGGTTCGGATGGGCCATCGCTGCCGGGCTCGTTTACGGGCTCGCGCTCATGACCAAGCATAACGCATGGATCTTGCCGGCCGTGTTCGTGGCGCACGCCCTCGTGGTCCATGGGAGAGCCATTCTACGAAACCTCGCCGCGGGGCGAGTTGTGCTACCGGCGCCGCTCGTCGCGATGGCTACGCTTGGGCCGCTTCTGTTTTGTGCGGGCTGGCCGTGGATGTGGAGCGATACGGCCGAAAGGGTGAAGGAATACGTCAGCTTTCACTTGAATCACGAGTACTACAATATGGAGTTTCTCGGGCGGAACTACGGTGCAGCGCCGTCTCCCCGCTCGTATATGCCCGTGATGATTCTCGCGACCGTGCCCGCGGTCACGCTCGCGCTGTTCGGGTTGGGCGCGTTCGATCGTCTGCGCGTTCTCGTCCTTCGGATCCTGGAGTGGGGGCGCGTGACTCTCGCGCGATCGCGGAGACGTGTTCCGGCATCCCTCTTCGACTCGACAGCTCTTGGGCTCTCGGGCCTAGAGCCGCACGTCCCAAAGGACAAGGCCGCGACCGATGTTTTGATTTTTCTGGCTTGCGCGACGGCACTTGCGCCTTGGGTTCTATCGACCAAATACCCCATCTTCGGCGGTACGAAGCATTGGCTACCCGCATATCCTTTTCTCGCAATCCTTGCCGGTCGAGGTTTCGTCATCGCCCTTTCCGCGTTGAGGCGTACGTGGCCGGGTCTGGTTGGATGGATTCGACCCGCGACTGAGATCGGCTTGGCATTTGCGGTGACGATCGGCCCGCTGGTCATCACCGTACACTCACACCCTTTTGGACTCTCGTCGTATGTTCCCCTCGTAGGCGGAACAGCGGGTGGCGCCGACCTGGGGCTCAACCGCCAATTCTGGGGTTTCACGACGCAGGGCGTGGGACCCTACCTGGAGAAGAACGCTCCACGCCACGCGAGCGTCTTCATTCACGATACGGCGTGGGAATCCTGGCAACAAATGCAGGCCGAGGATCGAATTCGCAACGATTTGCGTGGCGTGAATTCTCCCAGCGAAGCCGATTTCGCGCTCGTGCACCACGAGCTTCATATGAACGAAATCGACTACGAAATCTGGGTTGCATACGGAAACGACGCGCCGGCGTACGTACTCACGCACGACGAAGTTCCGATCGTGAGCGTCTACCGTAGACGTTGAGCGCACCCACGAGGGCGCTTACGAAGAGGCGCTTAGGAGATCCTCCGCACGGGTCAGAGAGAAGTACAAGCCTCTGGCGTAGAGCCTCCGGCGGCTCAACTCGTCGAGATCACCTCGGCGTCCCGTCGTCGCCGCGCTCAGGAGAATCGCAGCAGTAACGCTCACGTTGAGACTCTCGACGAAGCCCCGCATCGGAACTCGAACGGAGCGTTTGCAGGCGGCGCCCAATTCGTTGCCGATGCCGTCGCGCTCGTTGCCGAGAACGAGTGCAACACGCTCGATGAAGGCCAGCTCGTTCGGCAACATTTCGCCGTCGGCGCGCGCAGCGACGAGCTCCATCCCCGCGGCGCGGACTGCTTGCACTGCGGCGGCCGGCGTCGAGTGGCAGCGCACATCGACCCACTTCTCGGCGCTGCGCGCGACCGATGTGGCCACCAGAAAGGCTTCGCGCGACTCCACGACGTGCAGAGTCGATACGCCGAAGCCTTCGCAAGACCTTACGACTGCGGCGCCGTTGTGGGGATCGTGGGGCGCTTCGAAGACGACCGAAACGCTCGCAAGGCGGTTCGCGATTACGGCGTGTAGCCGGGCGCGACGCTCCGCGTTGACCAGAGGTTCGAGGATCCGCACGACCTTGTCGGGGTCGTGCGCCTCTGCGCGTGCGATCGTATTCGAAACGATTCCGTCTGCTGAAACTACACCCACGCTTCGCCTTCGCATCGAGCTCCCGAACTTACGACGCCCGGCATGCCCCGTCTCGTTTCGAGGAAATGAGCCCAAACTTCGTCGTAGCGCTACGATGTAATCGCGGCGGTCCTGAGCCGTCGAACGGTCATTCCCCAGAAACGATGCAGCTCGAGCGCCCTAGCACCCTGCTTCCGGCACCGCCGTTCCGCGCGCGCAGAACGAGGGACTGGGGCGCCCTAGTGGCTTACGTGGCTTGCCTTCTGGTTTCGGCCCTCGGAACGCTACCGGTCCTTCTCGTCGGGGTGGCTCGCTCCTCGCGGGCACAGGCATGGGCCATGAGTGAGACACAGCGGGTTCTCCGCGCGCAAGGCATCCCGGCCACGTACGGGGTGGCCGTCGGATTCTGGCCGATCGCGCTCGATCTTACGAATGTCAGCGTCGCCTCAAGCGACGGCGGAAGTCCCGCGCTCTCGAGCCCCCGTGTGAGCGTTCGACCCCGCTTTTTTGCGCTTCTCTCGGGCAAGCTTGCGATCGACCAGATTGAGATCGACGCGCCCGCGGTCCGACTCGAATGGCGGGAGGGGAAGATCAAGAACTTGGATTTGAAACTTCCGGAATCAAAAGGGGGCGGAGGTTGGCCCATTCATGCGCCGTTCAACGTCGTTACCGTGGCGGGGGCGGAGGTGGACCTCACCTTCGACGGTGTTCACGCCGTCGCGTCCGAGATCGACCTCGACGTTACGGCGGACGACGACCCGGCCGAGGGCTCGTCGTTCGAAATTGCCGTTCGGGCCGGAGAGTCGAGGATTACGCGAAGTCGAGTAGGTCCCGGCGCGGATCGCGGGCCGAGCGCTCTTCTTGCCATCGACGACGACACGCTTTGCTCAGTGGACGGCCGCCTTCGGGTCGAGCCTCATGCCGTACTTGTCCGGCGCCTCATCGCCAGTGGAACGGCAGATCTCGACCCGGCCGCCGATACTCCGGCTTCCTGCCGCCTTCCGTCTTCGGACAAGCACCACGTCGAGGTTGGGGTGAACCACCTTCGCGTGGGTTGGACCAAGGCTGCCGAGAGCAGGCCCACCATCGACGGTCACCTCAAGGTTCGCGTCCCGCTCGGGCTCGCCGAGCGGCTGGTCGTACTTCCGGAGACCGACGGCTGGCTCGGAGCGGATCTCGAGCTCCACTACTCCGACACCAACGTCCTTCCGGACCTCGAGGGCCACTTCGAAGCGTACGACATCAAGCTGGACCACTTCCGCTTCGCGCAAGAGTTCCAAGCCAATGTCCGCCTCCGGCGGAATGTCGTCACCATTCCCAAAGCGACCCTCGGCATCGCGGGCGGCGTCGCGACCTTCACTGATATGACCGTGGAGCCTCTCGCGAAAAGCGTTCCGATCAAGAGCCAGCTCGACGTCGTCCACGCAAACTTCACGACGCTGATGCACGACCTGGGAGTGAGCGACCACGCCCACGTTGGCTGGGACCTGCGAGAGGTGCATGTGCCCGTCCTCGCCGGCACCATCCTCCCACTCCGCATCGATGGGGAACTCGTAGCACAGACTGGCAACTTCCTCGTCTTCGACAAAGCTGTCGACGACCCTGCGCGGCAGCGAATCATCGGAATCAAGGACGCGGGGATCCGCACTCATGTAGCTATTCGCCCGCTCGCGCTCGAGTTCGGAGGTATTCACTTGAACCTTCCGAACAGCGTACTGGACAACGGCTTCTGTTCGATTGGATTCCACAACGACATCCGGGTCAGCGTCCCGGATAGCAAAATCGATCTCGTCGACCTTACCCCCCTCGCGAAGATCCCCCTCGTCGGCCAGATCGATTTGAAGGCTCAGCTCACTGGCGTCTTCACCGATCCGCACCTCGAGGCGGACGCCAGTATTCAGAACTTCGTTTTTGGAGACATGCCCTTTGGAAACGTCACGGCGGCGCACGTTTCGCTCTCGAAGCTAGTCGTCGACTTAAGGGACGTCGCTGCGGTTAAGGGGCGGAGCACGTACGAGATGCCGAGCGCGCGCCTCGATTTTGGCTCCGGTGCGCCGCTGCTCATGGATGCGAGGGTCACGTCTTCGAAACTCGGCATTCGCGACTTCATAGGCGTCTTTAGAATGGAGGACGATCCGCGCTTTCTGGACGTTGACGGCACGCTGAAGACAAAATCTACGATTCATCTCGCGCTCGGTGGTAGCGAGGATATATGCGGCGGGGGATATTTGAATGTGCGTGCGACCACGCACGTCGAGCATCTCAAGATCTTCGGTGAATCGTTCGACTCCGGCGACGTTGATCTTTCCTATCGATGGGTCGACCGGCTTGCCGGGCTCGATGGCGCCGACATCGACCTGCGCGCCCTCACGCTTCACAAAGTGCGAGCCCACGGAAAGGGACCTGTCTTAGGGGTACTGCTTGGGTCAGGCACAGTCCGCAGGGGCGGCTCGCTAAACGCGAGCGTGGTGCTTCAGTCTTTGCCTCTTTCCAGCGTGGACAGCTTCGGAGCCCTTGCGGGTCAGGTCGAAGGCTCAATCAGCGGGCTGCTGCAGGTAGGGGGAACCTTGGAAGCGTATGAGGTTCAGGGTGACGTTGAAGTATCGCCGGTTCGGCTCCGCGGGACCGGCTTCGGCGCCTCGCGCGTGCGCGTCGGGATCACGCAGAATGCGTCTGCGTCGAAGCCGTCAGGTCGGACACGCTGCGGTGCGGCGATCTATCCGCCCTTCGACAAAACTGCGTACCTCTCCAATTCCGTATCCCAGGGTCAATATTCCCTAAACGGCGACCTCTTCGGAGAGGAGATCCACTTGGATCAGGTGACGATGACGCGGCAGAAGGCTGCAGAGATACGGGGCAAGGTTGGACTCCGCAGCTTTCCTCTCGGGCCTCTGGTCGCCGTGTTGCGTTCCGGTGCGGAGGGTGAGGCCGGGCAGGCGCTGGGCCGCATCGAGGGGGCGATCACGGCGGACATCGCGATTGATCGCTTGAACTTGAGCGATCTACCCCACTCGGCCGTGAGCGTGTCTCCGACCCAGCTTGTTGCGTCGCGGGGCGGCCAGAACCTTCTGCTTCAAACGACCGGCGCCACCATTGCGGTGGCGAACGATACGCTGACGGTCCCACCGCTCACCTTCCAGCTCCGTTCGCCAGGCGGCCTGCAAGGTACGTGTACGGTGACAGGCACCGTCGGTACAGTGTCCCGCGATCCAGATCTTGCGCTTGAAGCCGACCTCGCCCCCATCGATCTCGGCGTCCTCGTTGGTGTGGTGCCAAAGATCGAGCGATCGGTCGGCACTCTCTCCGGATCACTTCAAGCGAAGGGGAGGCTCTCGTCGCTCGATCTAGCCGGTAAGCTCCAGGTAAGGGGCGGCGAGTTTGCCGTGCACGGGTGGCCGAGCGACCTCTCCGACGTCAACGTGGATGTTCTAGTCGACGGAAGCGAGGCGCGGATTGCGCGGGGGACGGCGAAGTTTGCTGGCGGGACGCTCAACGTGACTGGCAGCGCGCCCATTAATGGTTCGAGTCTGGGTACCGGTACCGTCGCCGTGGCTGCGCGCGAAATTCACTTATCGCCGGCTGCCGGAATCGCGGCGACGCTCAACGCGGATCTCGAGATGTCTATCAACGCTCAGGCGACCGGTACCGACGCCCTTCCTCACGTGACAGGAGAGGTCGACGTAACCTCTTTCGAGTACACGCGTCCGATCAACCTCGAAGCGAGCGCATTGGGCGGCGTCGCGAAACGCACGAACGTCGAGGTCTACGACCCGTCGCTCGATGCAATCAAGATGGACATTCTCGTCAAAAGCCATGTACCGCTTCGTATTAGAAACAACCTCGTCGAGATCGCGCTCGGAATCGACTCGGATGCTGTCTTGGTGACCGGTACGGATCAACGCTTCGGTCTACGTGGTGAACTGAAAGCGCTCCCCGGGGGCCGTTTCCACCTGCGTGCCAACGACTTCGACGTGCGGCAGGGGGTTATCCGCTTCGAAGACCCGACGCGAGTCGACCCATCGGTCGATGTGACGGCCGTAACGGAGTACCGGAGGTACACGGAAACCTCGGCCGGTGCTGCGGCGAGCGCCGGCACTGGAGCGGGCGGGCTCTGGCGTATCACATTGCACGCTTACGGCGACTTGGACCACCTCCGCCTCGACATGACGAGTGACCCTCCGCTCTCGCAAGAGGACATTGTGCTTCTTCTCACGATAGGAATGACACGCGCAGAAGTGGACCAGCTGCAAGCAGGGTCCCTCGGCGCGAGCGCCGCGCTCGAGGCACTCGCCACCGTCAGTGGCGCAGACCGAGCCGTCAAGGCGGCGTTTCCGGTGATCGATGATTTTCGTTTTGGTAGCGCTTACTCGCCGCAGACCGGACGCACGGAGCCCCAGGTGATTGTCGGCAAGCATCTGACGGACACTGTCCGCGCGAGCGTTGCGACCAGCGTCGGCGAAGACGAAGAGCTTCGCGCCAACATCGAATGGCGTTTGAACCAGCGCCTCGGCGTTCAGGCCGCTTACGACAACATCAACGACGTGTCCTCGTCCGTGGTCGGAAACGTAGGGCTCGATCTTCGATGGCACTTGGAGTTCGAGTAGCGGAGCCCGGGCGGACCTTGACGCATTGCGCCGCCATCCGGTGCGGCACTCTGACAATTGGCTACGTCGCTCCAAGGGCGGTCGAACAAAAGGCTTAGTGCCTCGCGCCGTTGCGGCTATGAGATACTGTCCACCACATCTGCACCACGTGGTGCTGCTCGAATGCGCCGCTCCGCTTCTCGAATGAAGCACCACGATGGTGCATAAGACGCTAGAACGCAGAACTTTTTGCGTGTTCAGTATTGAGTCCGAGCCGTAGTGGCATCGGCCTTGCTTAGCTTCGGCACTCGATTCCGGAGGCGCGCGAATGAACCCACTCATCGCTTATTTGCTCGCGGCAATAGTGACGTGGTCGCCGCCCGCGGACCACGACTACTACGAGCGCCGTGAAGAGACTCTCGAGCGTTACGCGTCGATCGCGGGCGATGTCGCAGCGGTTGCTCTCGATCCTGCGGAGGCTCCGCTCTTCGGTGGCCCCGAGGGGCGCGCGCAGACAGCCCTGCTGCTGGCTTCCGTCGCGTTCTACGAGTCTGGCGGCTTTCGTCGTGACGTCGATCTAGGGATGGGCAATCGTGGGCGTGGCGATAGCGGGCGCTCGTGGTGTCTCATGCAGATTAATATCGGAGAGGGCACTACGGTCGAGCGCTGGACGGGTCACAATCTCGTCGACGACAGGCAAAAGTGTTTTCGAGCAGGCCTCCGCAGGATGCGTGACTCGTTCGCAATGTGCCAAAATCAGTCGTTCATCGATCGCCTTAGTGGCTACACGAAGGGACGCTGTACCGACGACGACGACTTTTCGCATCGGAGGCTGAAGCGCGCACTCCAATGGTGGTCGTCGCACCGATTCGACGGCGTGAAAATCGATCAGCGCCTGCAAGCTGCGGCACCATGAAGGAGGGTTGGGGCGACGAGAACAGCAAGCCGTCTTCAAGCGGTTGTCGGTGGGGACGCCCTACCCGGCCGCGACGATTCGAGCATCGGTTCGCCTTTCATACCGAGTACTTCGAACGTCATCACGGGTTGTGCACGTCCCTTCACCGTGATCTCCTTCACGGCGCGTGCCTCGATCTCATCCTTCACAATCTCGTAGGTGTGCTCGCTGATCAGAATATTGACGCCAAGATCCTTGGTCGCGCTCTCGAGGCGCGACGCCAGGTTCACCGCGTCGCCGATGACGGTGTACTGTCGTTGCTCTTCGTGTCCGATGCTCCCGGCGATGACCTCTCCTGTGTGGATGCCGATACCCGTCCGCAGCGGCGTCATCCCTCGCTGCACGATGCGGTCATTTAGCTTGCGGAGAGCATCCCTCATTCCGACGGCCGAGCGAACGGCGCGTAAGGCGTCGTTTGGCTCCGGCTCGGGAGCACCGAAGACGACCATGATGGCGTCGCCGATGTACTTGTCTACGACGCCGTCCTGTCCCAGAACGATCGCTACCATTTCCGTGAAGTACTCGTTCAAGAGTGCCACGAGCGCCTGCGGGTCCATCTTTTCGCTGATGCTCGTGAAACTACGGATGTCCGTAAAGAGGATGGTCACATTGAGCTTTTCGCCGCCCAGGGACATCTTTTCTTTGAGTAAGTGGGCCATGACTTTTCGAGCCATATACTTACCCATCGTTCTCTTCATTTCGTCGGCGGCCTTGAGTTGGTCGACCATCTGGTTGAAGCCGGTTGCGAGATCCTCCAGCTCGTCGCCGGTCTTCACCGCATCGACGTGGACGAACTCTTGTAGCTCGAGGCGCTTTTGCGCCGCCTGGAGCCGCTTGATCGCGCGCGACATAACCGTCGCAAGGCGCGCGCCGAAGCCGATCGAGGTTGCAGTGGCAAGGACAAGGACGACGAGCGCGTAGATGAGATTACGAAGGACGATCTGTTTGATCTTCGTGACGTCGAGTGCGGCAGCGACCGCGTAGTTGCCCCGAGCGCCACCCATGAACCTCGGATCGAAGCGAGCGAGCGCCCATGAGGTCTTTCCCTCGTGGGAGATAATCGATTCGGTCGAGAGCTTCGAGAGGGAACCCGTCGGAAAGCGCGCGGTACTGACCAGTAGCCGACCGGTTTGGGTTTCGAGCAGCGCGAGCTCGAGCCCCAACTTTTCTTTTGTGTCGTTTAAATAGGGCAGGTTGATCGGTTGGCACACGACGATGGAACCCGTCCCCGCGAATCCTTTCGCCATCACGATGGCGGGCGGCGCGCTCGACCCCGGCTTCTCGCACCCGTGCTCGATGAACCCTTGATAGTCCTGCCCCTTACTCACGCCGTGTAGCTCCGTGATGGAGTCGATGCGTTCCGGTGGTGCGGTGACGCCAAGCTGCGTCAACACTCTTCCCTCCGCGTCGGCGAGGACGATGTCGAGCTCCGGATACACACTGGCGAATACCCCCGCGATCTCGTGTGCACCCCTCATGTCCCTCGTGGCGAGTGCCTTGACCACGTCTTCATCGGCGGCCATCACTTTGAGAGTGAGGGTTTGGTCTGCCATGTCGTCCTCGAGCTCCGTTTGGAACCCGGCCTTTGCGTCGTCGACGCGATTGTCTACCTCGTCGAGCACTTGCCTATGCAAGAGCCACGAGAGAACCATCACTACGACGATCACCACTCCGAGCGTCGAAGCGACCAGGACCGTGAGCTTCCCTCGGACGGTGCGGAGCTGAAAGGTCATGAGTACGAAGTTCGGAAGCGTAGCCGAAGAGGCCTCGCAACGGGTACCCCAACGCGATGACGGCCCGCCGGCACCTGCTTTCTGGCACAATCGCGTCCAACGTGAAGGGTATAACCACCGTTTCCGTGGCGAGCGACCCTCTCGTGCCGGACGAGGACGATCCTAGGGCGGTGCCCGCCTTTGTGATCGCATGGTCGGCGGAGGAGCCGGGCCGCATCGGGGAGGTGGCCTTCACGGGTCGGCTGGGCGAGCCGATCGTATTGGGACGCGGCGAGGGTGGCGCGGAGAGTCGTCTTCGATTCTTCCGCCAGCGGCCTAACGAGATCCATGCGACCGATCCGCTGGAGGGAAGGGCCATCTCTCGGCGGCAGCTCGTATTTCGAGCTTTTGCTGCGGGTGTAGAGGTCGAACGCGTCGGGCGCTGTCCGCTCTTCGTGAACGGGGTCGCGAGAGAGAAAGCGCCGGTAACGCCTGGGGATACCATCCTGCTGAAGGGTCAGCTGCTCCTCTATTGCACGGTCCGTGCGCGTAAGCTTGCCGCGCCACGCTATTTCCCGAAGACGGCGTGGGCGCCTTTCGGTGAGGCGGACGCATTCGGAATGCTCGGCGAGTCTCCCGCGTCGTGGACGCTCCGAGATCAGATTGCCTTCGCCGCGAAGTCGACCTCCCACGTGCTCATCTGCGGCGATAGTGGTACGGGAAAAGAGCTCGCCGCGCGCGCCATCCACCGCTTGTCCGCGCGCGCGTCCAGGCCTGTCGTGGCGCGCAATGCCGCCACCTTTCCGTCTGGGCTGATCGACGCCGAGCTCTTCGGGAACGCGAAGAACTATCCGAACCCGGGGATGCCCGAGCGACCCGGACTCGTCGGTCAAGCGAGCGGCGGCTCGCTATTTTTGGATGAAATTGGCGAGCTACCTCACGACCTACAAGCTCACCTCTTGCGCGTGCTCGACGAGCACGGCGAATACCAGAGGCTGGGTGAGGCAACGTCACGGCAGAGCGACCTTCGCCTCATCGGCGCAACGAATCGTGATGCTTCTTCATTGAAGCATGATCTCCTTGCCCGCCTCGCGGTCCGCATCGAAATGCCTTCTCTCGATGCGCGCCGTGAGGACATCCCTCTCCTCGTTCGCCTTCTCTTGCTCGAGGCCGCCAAGAAAAGCCCAGAAATCGGCGGGAGATTCGTCGGACTCGTGGCAGGGCGGCCGGAGGCTCGCGTCGATCCGTTGCTGCTCGATTCTCTCATCCGGCGGAGTTACTCGACGAACGTACGCGAGCTCGATTCTCTTTTGCTCAGGGCGATGGGGGCGAGCCCGTCCGACGTGGTCGTCCTCACCGACGAAGCGAGTGCGACGCGAGCAGAAGCGAGGGTACCTCGTGCCGGCGGCGATCTTTCTCTCCGCGCTTCGCGAGAGCCGACCGCCGAAGAGATCCGCGTGCGGGTCCGGCAAGAAAGCGGCAATATTCGCAGGGCCGCGGCGGCATTAGGCTTGCCGAGTCGCTACGTTCTCTATCGACTCATGCGAAAATACGGCATCGATGTGAAGAACGAGGGTCCCGAGTGAATCACGGGATAATCTAACGCCTCTAATCGTTCGTGAGGCGGACCTCCGCGGCTCGGCGCGCGAAGCGCGGCTTTCGTCGACGAGTCGCGGGCTCTCGTCGGTTTGATCGGGGGTCCCCTCTCACGACTGCAGTAGCATCCCTCCAACGTGAAGCGCCTCGTTTGGATCCTAGCGCTCGTTGTCGTTACCGCAGGCGTCGGGGCGTTTGTCTATTACAAGACGAAACACAGGCCCCCGCCTTACACCTTTCAAGCCGAGCCGGTGAGCAAGCGTCGCATCGTGGGGCGCGTGACCGCCACCGGAACGCTACTCGCGACCGTCACAGTCCAGGTCGGCACACAGGTCAGCGGACGTATCCAGAAGCTTTTCGTCGATTACAACTCGGAGGTGAAGAAGGGCCAGCTCGTCGCCAAGATCGAGCCCCTCCTCTATGAGGCCGCACTCGAACAGTCGCGCGCGAACTACGCGCAAGCCAAGGCCCAGGTCGAGAGCGCGAAGGCATCGTCGGAGCTCAACAAGAAGCTCTACGCTCGAGAGCTCGCCCTCCAGAAGGAGAACCTCGCCTCGCAACAGGACGTCGAAACCGCCGAGACGAACTCGCATATCGCAGACGCAAACGTCGAGGTCGCGAGGGCCAGCCTTGCCCAGAACGAGGCACAGCTCCACCAGGCCGAGACCAATCTCTCGTACACGAGCATCATTTCGCCCATCGACGGGACGGTCATCTCGCGCAGCGTCGACGTAGGACAGACGGTCGCGGCGTCGCTTTCGACTCCGACGCTGTTCACAATCGCCGAAGATCTCCACAAGATGCAGGTGAACACCAACGTCTCTGAGGGAGACGTTGGGCGGCTCGTTGCCGGCATGGAGGCCACATTCACGGTCGATGCTTTTCCGGGCCGCACGTTCACGGGCAAAATTAGCCAGATACGGAACGCGGCGACGACGCTTCAGAACGTCGTCACATACGACGCGGTCGTCGATGTCCGAAATGACGACTTGAAGCTTCGCCCGGGAATGACCGCCACCACTTCGGTCATCTATGCAGAGCGCGACGATGCCCTCAGTGTCTCGAACGCGGCGCTGCGTTTCCGGCCGCCATCCGAGATGATCGCGACGGAAGCGAGTAGCTCGCCCGGCGAGCGTCACCACCACGATCGGGGCGAAGGGGGCCACCGCGATGGGGGGGGCCTTTCAACCGACGGGGGCGCGGCGCCCTCGGACTACGCGGGCGGTAGGTCCGCCGAGGAAGCGAGCCGCGGAGAGCGGCAGCATGGCGAAGGCAAGACGGTGTGGATCGAGAAGGGAGGTCTCGCGGTCTCGACGCGCGTGCGTCTCGGGTTGACCGACGGCTCATTTACCGAGCTGACGGGTCACGGTCTCGAAGAGGGTGAACTGGTCATCGTCGACGCCGTCGCGGCGGGCAAGAGTTCTCCCGCATCGGGAGCCCCAGGGGGGGGGGCCGGCGGCCAGCGTCGGATGTTCTTCTGATGGCCGAGCCCATCATCCTCCTCGAAGACGTATCGCGCGTGTACGCGACCGGCGATGTCGAGGTGCGAGCGCTCGATAAGGTATCGATCTCCGTTGGAGAGGGGGAATTCCTCGCGGTCATGGGGCCGTCCGGATCGGGCAAGTCGACGTTAATGAATGTCTTGGGGTGCCTTGATCGACCAACGACGGGGCGGTACGTGCTGGCGGGTCGGGATGTGTCGCATCTCAGTCGGGCAGAGCTCGCGGAGGTACGCAATCACGTCCTCGGCTTCATCTTCCAGAACTTCAACCTCCTAGCGCGCACCACGGCACTCGAGAACGTCGAGCTTCCACTTATCTACCAAGGGGTCTCGACGCGTGAGCGCCACAAGCGCGCTGTCGAAGCGCTCGAGCGCGTGGGGCTCCGGGATCGGATGGACCATCACCCCAACCAGCTCTCGGGCGGACAGCAACAACGCGTCGCCATCGCACGGGCCCTCGTCACGCGGCCGCGAGTCGTCCTGGCCGACGAGCCCACTGGTAACCTCGACTCCAAGACGAGCATCGAGGTCATGGCCATCCTCCAAGAGCTCGAGGCGCAGGGCATTACGGTCGCGCTCGTGACCCACGCTCCAGACGTTGCCGAGTTTGCCTCTCGTGTCATCGTGGTCAAGGACGGCAACATCCTGTCTGACGAGAGGAGAGCCGCAAAGACCGCGGCTCTCGCAACGCACCTGGGGGAGGTGGTCGCGTGAATTTGTGGCAGACGCTGAAGGTCGCATTCCGCGCAATCTTGCGAAACAAGATGCGGTCGCTCCTCACGTCGTTGGGCATCATCATCGGGGTCGGCGCGGTCATCGCAATGATGGCGATCGGCGCCGGGGCGAAATTCCAAGTCGAGCAGGCGTTCGCTGCGATGGGGACGAACCTCCTCATCGTCCAACCTGGCTCCTCGGTATCTAGTGGCGTGCGTGGCGGATACGGGTCGATGCCCACCCTCACGTACGATGACCTCGCAGCGGTGCGGACGGAGGTTCCTTCCGTGCGGACCGCGGCGCCAGTCCTCCGCTCGAACCAATCTCTCATCTGCGAGGACGCGAACTGGACCACCAGCGTCACGGGCACGACGCCGGAGTACTTCGACATCCGCGACTGGCCCATGGAATCGGGTCCGGGTATTACGCAACAAGACATCGAGGCCAAAACCAAGGTGGTGGTCCTCGGGAAGACGGTCGTTGGGAAACTGTTCGGGTCCAACGTCGATCCTGTCGGCCAATCGGTTCGTGTTGGGCAGATCCCCTTCTCCGTCGTGGGCGTGGCCGCTCCCAAGGGCCAGTCGAGCACGGGTCAGGACTTTGACGATGCCGCGTTCATTCCTTCGTCGACCTTTGCGACGAAGATCCAGGGAGGGCTGAACAACTTTCTTCAGGGGCAGATCTACGTCGAGGCGGTCTCGGCCGAATCCACCGACCGCGCGCAGAAAGAGATCACGGCGCTACTTCGCGACCGCCATCGTCTTCGCTCCGGAGAGGACGACGATTTTCAGATCCGGAACATGTCGGAGATCGCGAGTGCACGCCAGCAAGGCACGGAGACTATGACGACGCTGCTCGCCAGCGTGGCCGCCGTGTCACTCTTCGTCGGCGGGATCGGGATCATGAACATCATGCTGGTGAGTGTCACGGAGCGAACGCGCGAGATCGGTCTGCGTATGGCGCTCGGCGCGAAGCCGCACAACATCATGACGCAGTTCTTGATCGAGGCGCTGACTCTGTCGGTGGCAGGAGGTGCGATCGGCATCGGCTCCGGGCTCGGTGTCGCTGTTTGGCTTGCCGGACGTTTTCAGTGGCCGATGCTCGTCCAGCCGGACGTGATCGTGGCTTCCGTGGTCTTTAGTGCTTCGGTCGGGATCATTTTCGGAATCTACCCTGCGTGGAAGGCGGCGCAGCTCGATCCGATTGATGCACTTCGCTACGAGTGAAGGGCAGCGGCGGAATGCTCGGGAGGTGCCGAGCTCGCATGCGATCCAGAACGGCGAATTCCGTGAAAGATTGAGCACTCGAAGCATCGGCCGCGTGGATTCGACTCAACCCATCCAGTTTCGCACTCGCGGCTCAAGCTCGTTCCTCAGCGGCCGTTTGCGTAAACATGACACCTTTCCGTCATGTCCTCGAAGACGCTCTCCGCGACGAGGCAGGTGTGTTTGGCCGCGAGTCCGGGTCGTTTACGCGCGCGGTCCTCTCGTTCGAGACCATGCTGAGCGACGCGCGCGAGGTGCCGGCGGCCGTTCGTCGCCCCCTCTGGGCCGCAGAACTCGGAATCGATCTTCCGTGCGACGTTCAGGGGGTCCGCCGAGCGTTTCGGCGCCTCGCATTGAGCACACACCCCGATTGCCTAGGCGGTTCGCACGAGGCGTTCTTGCACGCCCAGCGGGCCCTCGAAGAAGCGCTCGCCGCGGTGCAAGACGCCCAGCCGACGTCTCTCGACGCCCGGTTTTGTCGCACTCAAATTTGCTCCTCGCGACCCTCCGTTTATGCCTGAAAGAGGGCCGGACTGGCGCTGCCAAGAGCCGTGCGGCCCGCTCCCCCGCCGGTCTGGACGCCAGAACCAACCGCTCGTCGGGAGTCGATAGCCACTTTGCCCGGGCTCTGGCAAGGAGTGCGCATGCGAAAAGAAGCGTCGCTCGCGGCAGTTTTGCTCTTGGCGTCCTCCCACGCCGGTTTCGCGCAGTCGCCGGCCGGATCGTCCGCTGCAGCAAACGCGTCCGCCGCGGCGACCTCGTCGGCGGTCACGGTGCCGCCGCTCCCTCGGGTGGACGATCCGATGCTCGCGCCCGTGCCGCCGCCGAAGCGGGTGGTCTCCTCGTGGGCGGAGGCGCAGAGCATTCTACGCACGCGTTCGACCAGCCTAAAGACCGCGCTCGATCAGGTGCTGGTGGCCGAAGGGCAGACCATGGTCGCTTTCGCGCAATATCTACCGTCGCTCGGCGGGTGTGCGGGAGGAAGCTCGGCTCCTCCGGGCTGCGGCAACGGTTCGTACGCGCATCAGCTCCTGACTAGAACGGTACTTCAAAAAATTCCCGGCGAGCCTACATCGAGCGTCGTGCCGATCCCGGATGCTGTGTCGGGATCGTTGACCCTCTCGCAAGACATCCTCAACGTTCAGGAGTTCGACCAGATCGGCATCAATAAGCTCATGGAAGACTCGAGTAGGATGACCGTAGATGATACGAGGCGAACGCTCGATCTTGGCCTCGCCGACCAGATCGTGGCGGTGGTCACCGCCGAGCGCAGCGCCGAGATCAATCGGGGAGGCCTTAGGGTCGCGCTCGAGCAGCTCGATATCTCTAAGCGGAAGGAAGCGCTCGGGGCTGCCAACGGGCTGGACGTCGTTCGTGCGAAGCAAAACGCGGCGAATGCCCGGGCCGCGCTCGTTAACGGCGACGAAGTGCTCCGGGAAGCGCGCGAATCGCTCGGACTAGTGCTTGGAATCCCCGAGGAAATCGGCGTAGCTCACGAAATGAACGTAAATGGCATCGCCGAGGACACTGCGCGATCGTGCCGAGCGGTCAGCACGATCGACGAGAGGCCGGACATTGCTGCGGCGCGCAAGAACCTCGAGGTTGCAAAGCGCAATCTGCGAAACACATGGTACTCGTTTCTCCCTGTCGTCACCGGGCAGAGCACGCTCAGCGCGACCTCTGCGGTGAACTTTGGGTATCCGAACCCGACCTGGAGCATCGGCGCAGCGCTCTCCATTCCGATCTTCGACGGCGGCACCCGCCTTGGAACCATCAAGAGCGAGAGAGCCACCGAGGACATTGCCGCGCAAGCGCTGGAGACCCTCCGGCGTCAGGCCATTATCCAAGTCGAGCAAGCGCAGCGCGGAATCGAGGTGGCCAACGTGGCGTACAAGGTTGCCCTCGAACAGCGAGACCTCGCGGCGCAGAACGACTCGATGACCCAAGCTGCCTTCATCAGGGGGCAAGGGACAAGTGTCGACTTGGTCACTGCGTCCGAAGCGCATCGCCAGGCCGAGCAGAGCCTCGTGGTCGCAGAGTTCGGCACGGTGAAGGCAAGTCTGGCAGCGATCATGGCGCTCTCGACATGTCCGTGGTGAGGCTGCGAATCCCTTCGGTTGCCTCCGGCATTCGTCGGATGGCGCTGCCGGATTGAGCGAGCTAGGGTGAGCGCGACGCCCGGTCGAGCGGGCGTCTCTTCAGCGCTTGCTCACAGGAGTTTCATGAAAGAGGTCGACACGAGGAAGGTCTTTGCCCGTCGCGAGCTTATGGGTGCCGGTGTCGTCGGCGCGGCTTATCTCGTCTTGCCCGAAGCATGTGGTTCCGTCGCTCCCCGCAGCGTCGATGCCGGTCCCGGGGATGCGGCCGCGGACTCCGCGCCTCCAGACACGAGTATCGCGGACGCGCAGCCGGAGGCGACGCTCGTGGAAGGCGGGGGCGATTGCAAGCAAGACGATTGGACGCGACCGATCTCCATCATGTCGGCCGGGATCGCGCTGCGAGGCACCGCCTACGCGTTTACCGACGATCGTTTTCTCGACCTCACCTTGCAAGGGAATCGAATTCTGGTCATCAACCCGCTTACGCGCCCAGGATACGTGGCGATGTCCGGCGTCTGTACGCACGAAGGATGCTCCCCCTTTTACCTTGCAAAATGTCTCTACAGTGTCCCCGACGGTGGCACTCCCCAGTGCGCCGTTCCAGACTCCGACGCGGGGAAGGAGGGCGGCACCGAGGCGGGCCAGGAGGACGCAGGCGCGGAAACCGGTATGCCGGACAGGGAATCGGACGCGGGCTCGGACGACGCTTCCGACGCCGACATCGATGCGGACGAGAATGAGATGCCTTTGACGGACATCCTCTTTTGTCCCTGCCATCAATCAGTGTACAATGCCATTACAGGCGTCCCTTTGCTGGGTCCCGCGACGCTCACGGGGAGCCTTCAGATCCTGGAGACGTGCGTGGACGATGGCTACGTCTTCGTGACGATTCCTCGGAACCCCGGCGCGCCGTAGCCGCGCTTCTTCGAATCCGTCGGTGCTGGATCGCTGCGCAACTATCTCGCGCCGTCCGCGAGCCAACCCCCAAGATTGTTCGCGAGCTTCGCCGGCTCGATCATCGTGATCATATGGCCCGCCTCCGAGTACTCGAAGATGTCGACGAAGCGCTCACCGTCCGGGTAGCGGATGCCAAGACGCGATGGAGAAGACATGTCGATTCTGCTCGCTCCGAGCGCGGCGCGAAGGGCTGGGGCAAGAGCACGCGTCGGAACCACCAGATCGCGACCTCCTTCAGTGAGGAACGCAGGCACATCGTGGAGGTTGTCGGCGAAAGCGGGTGCCTGGTAGGCGAGCGACCTCCAATCGCCGGTCGTATCGCTTAGTGGAGAGTAGGGAAGGAAGTACGATTGCCCGGGAGGGAGTGGCCCAAGCGTCGCGACGAGGGAGGTCTGGGACGGGACTGTGTCGTCAGCGGACGAGCACGCAGCTCCGGAACCGAAGCCGGTCGCCGATCTCGTGGTGCGCATCGCCGAGCACGACTCGCCGCGCTTGCACAATCCTGTCGGCGCCTGGGCGCGCGCGCTCCCCAGAATGCGGGCATGGATGCCGGAACGGATGTTCGAGCGAGGGGTCAGGCGGCGCTTCGGTCTTTA
>Ga0182024_10005783_pt1 | contig 27494 bp, 22 predicted proteins | sample P32metaG_FD_120480 | JGI IMG/M metagenome (GOLD analysis project Ga0182024, IMG submission 120480) | Permafrost microbial communities from Stordalen Mire, Sweden - P3-2 metaG (Illumina Assembly) | ecosystem: Environmental > Terrestrial > Soil > Wetlands > Permafrost | place: Sweden: Stordalen...
CGGATGTTCCCTCGGGGCTGCCTCTGGCTCGCGCCATAGAAGAGGCTATCGCCCGCGCCCCGCAAGCCAAGGTTCTGGTGCTTTCCAATCATGGCCTGGTGGTGTGCGCCGACGATTGCGAATCGGCCGAAGAACTGCTGCGCGAAGTGGAGTGGCGCGTTGCGATCGTTCCGCGCTGTGCTCCGGAAGCCAAGTGGGGAGTACTGGATCGAATTTCAGAGGGGAGTTCCTGGCAGGTTCCCCGAAGTATGGAGTTGCATGCCTTGGGCACGGATGGCGTTTCCCGTCGAATTGTCTGCAACGGTACCCTGTACCCTTGTCAGGCAATCTTCCTGACCCCCCAAGCCCGTTCCTTGCGTCCAGCAGCGACCGACGACCGTTTGAGCGAGCATCTGGACGGGATCGACGAACCGTTTGTGATGATAGAAGACGCAGGCGTGCTGGTTCGCCAGGAGCTAAATCCCGTGCAGGCGGCTACCTTAGCGGCGTTGGTGCAGGTGCTGCAGCGGATCCCTGAATCAGCGCCTCTGCAATATTTGCAAAAGAAGCGGGTACTCGATCTGCTCTGCGCAGATGTCTATCGCTACCGTAAGGCGGTGGAGGACAATGGAACCAGGCAGTTGCCGTTCCAACGGGGTCGAGGGCCATGGAGCCGCGAGAGAAAAGTGGTGGATTGTGCGGACAATTGAAAATCAGCAACAGGCGCTTCTCTAGGAGATCCCCGGCCTTATGACGAATCGTCTCGTCACAATTCAAGCTCATTCCCCGGCCGTGGTCCATGGATCCTTAGCGCCGAACGTTTGGGATCGTCACCCGGAATTCCTGGACTTGCCAAGAGATCGGATTACGTTTGGAGGGCGAATCCGACCACTCTACCTGCGAATCGAGACCGTCAATTTTTGCAATAACGACTGCATCATTTGTGCCTACAGCGATCAAACACGCCCCAAGCGGCACATGTCGCGAGCGGTTTTTGAGAAGGCATTGGACGACTATCGTGACATAGGGGGCGGGTACGTGTCCCTCACCCCACTGGTGGGCGACGTGCTCTTGGATCGGCACATTCGAGAACGCATCGACTATTTGCGAAAGTGCGATTTCGTTTCCGGAATCGGTTTTACGACCAACGCCGCCATGGCGCACCGCTTCAGCAACCGCGAACTGGACCGCATTATCGGGCCGCTTCAGCACCTCTCGATTTCCATCTATGGACTGGATGAGGGAGAATATGAGGCAATGGCTCGCAAAAAAACCTATGCGCGCATGGTGGAAGGCGTGCGCCGCATTGTCAACGCGGCATCCGTGCCGGTATCTCTCGAGTTCCGTCTGCTCAAGGAGCGCGCAGAGGGCTTCATCGAGACCTGGCTGCGCGACGAAGTGGAATTGAGGCCTAACGACGGGCGAACGTTCGTAAATTCGGTCATGCTGAACTATGCGAATTGGGGCAAATACGACCAAGCCAATCGTCCCCTTCCGAACCAGGCGAAATGGTTTTCGATGCAGCCGACCCAGGATCGGCCGCAGTGTCTTATTCCGCTTTTCGCCTGTATGGTCTTTTCCAACGGTAACGTTTCCTTCTGCCCTTGCGACAATTACGATGATATTGAGGAGTTTCGTTTGGGCAATGTAATGACGGAGCCGCTAGGGAGCCTCTACAATTCCGACAAGGCGCGTGCCCTGTGGGATTGGTCCGCGGCTGGCGTGCCCGGCTTCTGCCAGAACTGCTCATTCCACATACCGTTGAGCGTTCTTTCCGATCGTCCGAGTCTTCTGGAGAATCCTTATCAAATGGTGGGTGCCGGATGAATAAAGCGGTGAGTCATTCCGTGATATGCCGCTTGCGGCGTACCGCCGGAGCGTTGCTGGGCCGGTTGCGGTCTAACGAGTCCCCGAAGACGTCGAGCGGAATTGCAGCTGCCACCCTGCCGGCCGCACGGGATAAACCGCCGGTTCGCGACACTTTTTGCGTGCTGGCATGGAATCACCTGCAAATTGCGCCGAACGGCACGGTAAAGATGTGCTGCATCGCTGGGGAAGATCTGCAGGACAAGGGACGAACGATGTCCCTTTACACCGATACGTACGAGCAACTTTGGAATTCAACGTACATGCGCGACGCGCGGCGCGGCATGGCGGAAGGCGAAATGATCTCGCCTTGCACGCGCTGCTACCAGGAAGAAGACTCGGTGGGCCAGAGCCGCCGGACCATTCAAAATGAGACTTGGCTCGCCAAGACCGGGCGTACGCGCGAGGACTTTATCCAAGAAGCTCGAGGCAATTCCTGGGTGGTTCGCAATCGGCCAGGCTTCCTGCAGTTGAACTTGGGAAATCTCTGTAATCTGGCATGCCGCATGTGCTCCAGCCAATATTCGTCACGGATCGAGAGCGACTCCGTTCACAATAAGTGGATGCCGGCCGCGTATCCCGACGTGGCGCGCTGGCGCGGCAAGAAACTGGTGTTCGGACCGCGGCAGTTCTTTGGCGTGAATTATCAAGGTTTTTATGATTATGAGTGCAGCGGGGATTATGCGCTGCGCTGGAGCAACGGCAGCGGCGTCATCAGCTTCGAAGTTCCTGCGGGTACCAAAGTCTCGCGGCTGGGTCTGTCGCTGCGCACGGTTTGCTGTCCGAGCGCCGTCGTCGTCCGTCTGAATGGGCAGGAAATCTTCTCGGGCGACATCGGCCCGGAGTGGAAGCAAGAGTTCGAGTCTCCGGGGCTGGCAAACCTCACAACGCTCAAATTAGAGATTGAATCCGCGGCCCAGGATGCCGGCGGGCGTCAGTTGGGCGTCGCACTGTTGGACGCCTGGATCGAACGGCAGCAGGAGAAAGCCTCGCAAGGCTGCAACGAGGGGGGACTCACGCGTTTGTCCTCGAATCAGCCTTGGTGGGGCGGCGACGAGGTGATGTTTGACGAAATACTGGGTCAACCGGAAACCCTGGAATACATCATCTTCCAAGGCGGCGAACCCTTCCTGGTGAAGGAGTTCGATCGAATTTTGGATGTACTGATCGAGCGCGGCGTGGCGGCGAACGTCACCTTCGAGATTGTTTCGAACTTAACCACGCTGAAAGACGCCACCATCGTGAAGCTGGCCAAGCTGAAGAAGGTGCTGCTCGAAGTAAGCATCGACGGTATTGCCGATGTCCTGGAATATATTCGCTACCCCGCCAAATGGTCCGATATCCAGACCAACATCGGTCGTCTCATCACGCTGCCCAATCTAACGCTCACCTTCACTACGGCGGTGCAAATCTACAATCTGCACCATGTTCCAGATGTCTTGCGTTATTGCGACGCGCATAACATCGACGTGCATACGCACTTTCTGGTTGGGCCGCAGTACCTGAACGTCCTGGTGCTGCCCCCGGTTGCGCGGCAGGCCGCCATTGAACAGCTCCGGGAGTATCTGGCCGGCGAAGGCGTCCGGACGGCGAATCGCGGCTCGGCCGAATACATGATCACCTTCCTGACCCAGCACGCCGGCACTCATTATCGGGACGAATTTGAAAGCTTCGTTAAGTTCACCAATGATCTGGACCTGTCGCGCGACCAGAGCTTTCGTGAATCTTATCCCCGTTTAGTGGAGTGGTTCTCGGAAGCTTCGCAGGTCTGGACTGACGAGACGAGGTATGCGCGCCTGCCGGTGCTGGCCGGATAGAGCCCGCGTCCTCAATGTAGATATGCGATCATAGCAATCGTAGCATCCGAGCAGATTTTCGAGCGGGACTGAGCGTTTGCCAGTAAAACTGAAAATTATTATTGGACTTACAAACGAACGTTGTGATGGCAGGATTCCATCGCTGGGAAATCATACATGATTGAGCTGATTAAAGAAACAAAAACCGATGACGATCGCGGACCGGCCCAGATCGTGATGGCTATCACATCACGCTGCAATCTGCGCTGCGTGATGTGCGAACACAGCATGATGAAGGTCGAGAAGAAGGACTTCGACTTAAATCTTGTGGATCGCATGGGCGATTTCTTTGCGCGCGCCTCAACAGTGGATCTTACCGGTCTGGGCGAACCGCTGCTCAGCGATGCCTTCTGGAAGGTTCTGGAGCAATATCCGCTCAACGATCTTGAGGATCAGGAATCCTTTCTCGGGTTCACGACCAATGGCACACGGCTGACCCCCGGCAACATTGAGCGGGTGCTTCGGTCGCGCGTGAGGACCATTCGCGTATCCATCGATGCCGCCGACCAGAACACATTCCGAGAAATTCGAAAGACGGACTTGGCTCCGATAATAGACGGCACGCGCCGCCTGATCGAGGCGCGTAATGCCTCGCAACGGCAGTTTCCCCGCATCGGCATGCACATGACGTGGATGCAAAAGAGCCTGCATGGCGTTCCCGCCATGATCGACCTGGCAAGGGACCTTGGAGCGGATTTCCTGGAAGTGTTTCCGGTACACGAGCGCGCCGGTGCAACTCTGGACACCTGGGTTCAATTGGACGGGGGAAGCTTCAACTATCGCGATAATTTATTGAGCGGCATTCAGCCCTCCGAGTTGGAAACAATCGTCGAAGAATTTCACGCTTACGCCGAGTCCAAAGGCCAGCCAATCCAATCGACTATCTTTGAAAAGGTACGGACGAGCGTTGATTTTCCGCGCGAGAATGAGGAGTGGGTCGAAAGGGTGGACGAGCTAGCGTGGAAGGAAGACTCCATCCGCTGTCCCATGCCGTTTTTGGAAATGTTTGTTCACTACGAAGGCGAGGTTCACCCCTGTTGCTGGAGTCTGCGGGCCGCCGGGGACCTTCGCAATGAAACACTGGAACAGATTTGGACCGGCGATACCTTGCGCGAGGTGCGTCATGACCTGGTGGAGGGGCAAGTGCCCAAACTCTGCGCGGGCGCGGCCTGTCCATTCGTCAAAGGGAGGTCGTAAGTCGATTCTATCGCCCATGCTGGGTTGATCGGAGCGCCGGTACGAAACGAAAATCCACTCGCTCGCAGCCAGGATCGGCCGTTCTATCCAAGCGCTCTCTCGACGCGAAGATCGTCGGTCTGAAGCACAAGCAGCCGGTCCGGACAGGGAGCTTCGCGCCTTCTGCTGGAAGAGCTGTCTTTCTCGCTACTCCCGTCGCTGTTTTTCTGTTTATCGCGATAGTTTCTCTGTGGCGATCGATGGAAATCGGTAGGTTATCGATGCCTCCCTACTACGACGATGTGGTCTATTTGTTCTGGTCGCAATTAGTAATGCATCCGGCGGCCCATCAATCTTTTTTCGCCACCGCGTATCAGATGATAGATCAGCACTCGCCTTTGACCACGATCTTCGGGGTGGCCGGCTATTCCCTGGTGCCGACAGGCGAACTGGGTCCCTACATCGTTGGCTGCTTGCATATATGGCTCTACCTTTTCGCATGCGTCGCGTTGCTTCGCCGCGTGCCCGCCATGCTGATGGTTGGGGTGGTCTGCGCGGTAGGCTCGGTGCCGTTGCTGCGGCATTGCGTCGTCGAGTTCCGTCCGGAACCGGCTTGGGCCACTTTGACCGCGGTGAGCGCAATCGCCTTTTTTGCGCTGAATCCTTTCACGGCATCGCGCCGCAATCAAATCGGATTGGGACTTCTGTCCGGCTTGGCGGTCATCAGCAAGCCGACCACCGCCCCAGTCACCATCGTTGTTCTGTGCGCCGCGTTCGCCGCAGCGGCGGTTGTGCAGTATCTTGAAAGCCGCGAACATGAGGCGACGCCGCCCCTGCGTTCCGCGATTCTTGGCGCGCTGACGATCGTGGCGGCATCGCTGGTAGTGGTTGCGCCGACTGTAGCCATCATCGGCCGCGAGATCTATCAGTACATCCTGTGGGTGATGACGGACGTGGTCAAGCAGACCGGTGACCACAGCGGGCTTGCCGCTCAATTGCTGTTCTACTCGTTCGGCATTGGCGGAAGACAGATGTTGGGTTGGGCGCTTCCCGTGTGCCTGATAGCGTGGATAGGCGGCATTGGATATGCGCTATTCCGGCAGCGCACGGTCTTACCACGCATTCTTGGCGTGGCTGCGGTGATTGCGATCAGCTACGCGATCCCTACCGCCACGGTTGCTAAGTACGGGTGGTTCGGAAGTGCCTTTGATGCGATTTTCGTGCTGGCGACGGTTTATCTGGCGGCATTGCTTTGGGATCCGATTGCCAAGTCAATGTCCCGGCCTGGGCTACGCGCTGCGATCCCGACATGCGCGGCGGTGAGCGGAGTCGCCCTTTTGCTGATCTGCAACTTAATCCCTCAACCCAGCGGATTGCTGAATATGGATCCGGCGGCGCGTAAGGACATCACTTACCGGACGGCGGTGATTTGGGACGTGCTGCGACGCCACGAATTGTCCCGGGTGGGATTAGAGCCTCCGGGCCATCTCTCCAACGTGATGACGATGGCTATTGAGCCGCTGGTGGGGCCGGTGATCGCCCTTTACGGCCTGAAAGAAAACTTGCCACTGCGGTTCGCCGAATACTCCTACGCCCGTTCGGTCAACGAACTCATCGCTCCGTTGCCGAATATCGATTTCGTGGTCGTGGGCCCGTCCTATCAGTACAGCCTGAGCGGCGGAGCGCTCGGCGACGCGTTCCGCGATGCGATGGATGCGCGCCCGGAGTTTTCCCGAATCGCGTCTCTCCCCATTGGCCGCGGTCATGCGCCGGTGAATATTTACGAGCGCAGGGTTCCGTAATTTCCACGCCTGTAGTATATAGACATGGAGAAAGGCGGGAACGACGTCTCGTTCGACGAATGTTTCAGTCATCGCACCAACATGGTGGAGGCCAAGGAAGAGAAATGGCGTCCGCCACTGTTTTTATCGCCGGGTAACCGCTGGTCCGGAATTGTAGCGCAACTTCGCCGATTTTTCGATCTTCAGGCCGGCTCCATCTGGAACGACTTGGCTCGTTTATTGCCGCGCGCCACCGGCGTTGTGCTGGACGTGGGCTGCGGCGCCCAGCCCTATCGCAAGTTGTTCAGTGCCGCGGCACGCTATCGGGGAATCGACGCCGCCACCGCGAAGTCTCACTTTGGCTACCAGGTCCCGGATACCGTGTACTACGAAGGCAATATTTGGCCCGTTGCCGATGGGTCCGTAGACTTTATTCTCTGCACCGAAACTTTGGAGCACATCCTGGAACCACGCCAGTTCCTGCGGGAAGCAAGGCGCTGCCTTCGACCTGGAGGATCTATTGTTTTGACGATACCGTTTGCGGCACGCTGGCACTTCATTCCGTACGATTATTGGCGGATGACACCGTCCGCCCTTCATCACGTGCTGCGCGACTGCGGATTTGCACAGCCGCGTGTGTATGCGCGAGGCAACGCCGGAACGGTGGCCTGTTACAAGATGATGGCCATCATTCTGCCGCTGCTGATGCCGCTGAGTTCTAGGCCGATTGTCCGATGGGCTCGCCGGATCCTTGCAACGCCCCTCATTCCAATAGTTATCCTTTTGGCGGCGGCTGGAAATTGGACGCTCCAGGGCCGCGGCGGCGACGACTGTCTGGGCTATACGGTGTTGTCAAAACGCGGGTTGGATTGAGATCTCACTTGCGACGCTTGAAGCCGGTCGCGTATAGGTTCCCAATATTGATGCTCACGGGCAGCTTGCCGACCAGCAGCCTTCTTGAAAGCGGAACGAGCGCGCGCTTCATGCCGGCCGGAGCGGGAAGTAGTTTCATCCAGTACGCCAGCGGATAACGGTTTCGGATGGTTCCAATCCGGATGTCGTCGAAGCCGCAAGCTGCCAGCAGGAAGCGCAAGCTGTCGGTGGAAAACAGTTGTAGGTGTTCGATATCGAAGATAGGCGACTTCTCGCCGAGCATTTGGGTTACCCACGAGCCAGAGTCATGGCCAATCAAGAAGATGGCGCCGTCCGGACGTAATAACTGATACGCCTGAGAACACAATCCGCGCGGATCATCGAGATGTTCGATGGTTTGAAAGCAGCTGATCAGACTGATGCTGGCGGGGGCGAAGTTGCCGGCTTGGAACATCTCCAGGCGGATTAAGGGGCGGATCGTTTCATCGGCCTGGTCGGCAGCCTGGCGGGATGGCTCAATGCCGATCACTTCGCGGAATCCGGCCTTGCGAAGATGGCGAAGAAAGGCCCCGTTGCCCGCACCGATTTCAAGGGCAACGCCACGGTCTCCGAGAGACTCCAGGATTGAATCGAGTTGATCGGCATAGGTCGCCGCGGCGTATTCGGCCTCCTCATCGCTGTCATAGGAGGCATCGCGGTAGGCGCTGGCCAGGAACTCCGGCGCCAGCGCGGGCGATGCATAGAGCACACTGCAGACCGGGCACTTCACAAGCTGGAAGTGCATATACTCAGGAAATTTCCGCGATGCAAACGCGAAGGCGTCCAGCTTGTCTTCGTCGATTCGCGCGGGGTAGGCGACTTGCGACTTGTCATTACTACCGCAAACCGGGCACTGGCGATCCAGTAGATGCCGGGAGATGTCCATTGTCGGTTACTCGCCCTTGTGGACCGTGGCTTGGCGAATCTCTCCGTTCTGGATCACGTTCATGCGGATAAATACCGGGCGCGACTTCACTTCCTCGAATATCTTGGCGATGTACTCACCGATCACGCTGATCGCGAGCAAGTTGATGGATCCAAGCAAAACCACCAAAATGATGACGGTGGTCAGTCCCTTGGGAGCCGAATTGGGAAACAGCAGCCGCATCACCACCTGCACCAGGGCGACCGCCGATCCAAAAAAAAACAGGCCAAGACCGGCATAGGTAAGCATGTTCAAAGGAACATTGCTGAACGCAAAGATCCCTTTCTTGGCCCAAGCGAAGTTCTTGAGAAGACTATTCGTACTTCTACCGAACATTCTTTCGGGCCGGACATAATCGACGCCGGTTTGCTGGAAGCCGACGAAGGCCCGGATGCCCCGCAGAAATAGATCGCGCTCGCGGCAAGTGAGCATCCAGCGGACGACCTTTCTATCGATGAGGGAAAAGTCGCCGGCATCGCGCGGCATGCGGACGTAGGACATCCGGTTGAACAGGAAATAGAACGCTTTGTAGAAGAAGTGCATGAACCACGGAGCCTCGCGGCGAACACGCCGGCCGTACACGACATCGTATCCCTCTCTCCACTTTGCGACGAACTGCTCGATCAATTCGGGAGGGTCCTGGAGGTCGCCATCCAATAGAACACAAGCGCGTTTGCTGGATAGCTCCATGCCGCTGCGGAAGGCAGCCTGCGATCCAAAGTTGCGGCTATGCGTGATCCCGATCACCCGGTGATTCTGGCGGCTGATGTTTTGAATTACCTCTTGGGTATTGTCGGGACTACCGTCATTGACGAAAATGATCTCGTAGTCCATGTGGAGCTTCTCGAAGATTTTTACCAGTCGGTCAAACAGGATGGGGATCGCTAGTTCGTCCTTGTAACAGGCAATGATCGCGGTGATGCTTTCGTCCGGGTTCGCTACGTGACCTTTGGCATGGCGATGATAGAGGAAAGGATCGCGGAGCGCGCTATACCAATCCGCGAAATAGGAAAGTCCTTCTCGCAGGGAAGTCCGCGCGGTCCAGCCAATATGAGATGCGGCCTTGGCCGCGTCGGCGCACCAACGGCCGGGGAAATCCCAGTTGCGGTTCGGCATGGACGAAAAAACCGGCGCAACATCCAAGTGGAACAGATCCCGGGCCAGGAGGGCGAGCTCTTCGATGGAGGTTGATACACCCGTTCCGATATTGAAGGAATGGCCATAAAACGCGGGCGAAAGAGAAAGCGCCGCATCCACAAACGATTCGCAGGCATCGTTCACATATAAGAAGTCGCGGGAAACACTCGGATCGACCAGTGGAGGATACCCGCCCTGGCTGGCCGCGGCAATCAGAGACGGTATGAGCCTTGAGGGCTCCTCGAGCGGGCCATAGACGGAGTAGAGCCGCAAGTTTGCGCAGCGCAGGCCGCGGTGCTTGCCCCAGAAATAAACCAGCCCTGCAGAGGAAGCTTTCGTGACCGCATAGTGGCTGTTGGGCAACAAGACGCTTTCTTCTAGCGGACGGTCGGCATGTTCGCCGTATTCCGATGAACTGCCCGCATGAATGTAACACCAGGTCCCCAGCTCATCCAATAACTCCATCAGACGGGCTTTGAAGACGATGTTGGTGTCGTAAATTCGCGCCGGGTCTTGTTCAAATGAGTAGGCCCCATAGGCGACGCAATCGAACACTGTTCCGGGCTGGATTTGTTTCATCACCGCGCGGGCGCTTTGCGGCACTAACAAATCGACGGTGATAAGATTCGCGGGTGGTATCTCTTCCAGCCGCCAGGCCGGTGTGGAAAAGGTTGTACCGTACACGTCGTTACGAACCTGGAGAATCAGCTTCAGAAGGTTCGCGCCCACGAATCCGCTCGCTCCCAGAACCAGAATCGGTCCGCGAAGCAATGAGATTTTGCGGGCGAAATCGCTTTGCAGCATTAGTTTCTCTGACCGGACTGTTCCCGGAGTAGAAGAGCCTCAAGAATAGATTCTCCATCAATACCATTCTCTTTGCGATGAAAGGCCTGCGATCCCATGCGGCGGGAAGGATATCCTTTGGCGGCGAAGTGGCGGAACTCCGTGATCGGAAGCGCCGTTTCCAGGATCCAGGAGGCGATCATACGCCCAAAGCTACCTTGCGCCACATGTTCCTCCACCACCCACAATCCTGGAGCGTTCTTCAAGGAGGCTAAGAACTCGGCCGGAATGTCGGCAGCATTTAACGGAAGTTCCGTCACCACCCAAATGTCGGGGCGAAGAGCTTCTTCAAGACCCATCAGCGACTTCAAGAGATTGCCGGCCAGAGGACCCACCACCACTACCACCGGACCTTTACCGCGCAACAGAGGCCGCCAGGGCGCGTAGGCCGGAGGAGCAAAGCCGGCCGGCAATTCGCTCAGACCCAGGCGAAGGTAGGCCGGACAATCGCGTTCCTTTTCCATCCGGTCGACTATGGGATCCAGATCGCAATCGAAAGCGGGAACAAAAACTCGCATACCGGGGAGCGTGAGCAGAACTCCATAGTCCTCGAGGGCATGGTGCGTAGAGCCCATTACTCCATATCCATATCCACCCCCGTTGCCAACCAAGCGCACGGGCAGAGCGTGCAAACAGACGTCATTGCGAATCTGCTCGAACGGGCGCGCATAACAGAAGGGGGCGATGCTGTAGACCCAAACCGCAAGCCCGGTCTTTGCTAAACCAGCCGCCACCGAGACCATATTCTGCTCGGCCACACCAGCGTTGATGAAGCGGGACTGCATTGCATCGCGTACACCTTCCAGGGCCATGAACCCGAGGTCTCCGGTGAGGAAAACGCAACGCGACGGGGACAGATGCTTCAGCAGGGCATCAGTAAAGGCTTTTCTCATGAAGGCCGTCGATGTCGCGCAACGCGATTCGATACTGCTCGGCGTTGAGAGGGAGATAGTGCCACTGCATGGCATTTTCCATAAAGGACACACCGTGGCCCTTTATGGTTTTCAAGAGGATGATTCGAGGGCCCTTTCCGCGGGCATGCAGAGTATTCCGGATGGCCGCGTGGTCGTGACCGTTGACGGAGACAACGGGGATCTGGAAACCTTGGAATCTATTTTCCAGCGGATCCATGGAGGCAACAGCAGCGGTGCTTCCGAATCCCTGCAGCCGGTTTTCGTCGATTAAGATTGTGAGGTTCGTTAACCTGCGATGCACCGCGAAAATCAGAGCCTCCCAATTCGATCCTTCCTGCCACTCCCCGTCGGAAGTGAGACAGAAAACCTCGCCCGATTGCGACTGCAGTCCGTACCCGAGAGCCATTCCAATCGCATCCGGCAATCCGTGACCCAGGCTGCCAGTCGCAAATGGGATCTCCTTCGACCAACCGGCGACAGGGTGTCCTGCCAAGAATGTTCCGTCTTGATGAAACGTATTCAGATCTTCGTCTGATAGCTTCCCCAAACTCCATAATGTGACGTACAGCGCTCCAGCAGCGTGTCCCTTGGCTAAAACGAATACGTCTTGGGGGCCCAACACCTCGTGATGCAACACGAGCAAGGCATCTAACGCCGATAGATTACCGCCGATGTGCCCAACGCCCGCGCGGAAATGCATTTCGAGCAGCCGTTTGCGAGCGCGCTTCACCAACTCGGATGAGAGCTTTGACATTCCCTCAAACTGTCCGGCGGCTCCTAGAGGGGAAGGCGTAACCGGATTCAGAAACACATCTCCCGGCCAGGGCGAGCGTCCCAGGCAGCCAAGGAAAATCTGACAGTAAAATCGGAACTCGAGTATCGCACAAGTCTCTTACGCATAACCTGTTTCCTTGTAGGGAAGTGCAGATTCACATCCGGAGTTTCTGATTGGAAATGGTAGAACAACGATACTCGCGTTGACAACCGAACGCATGTTCCCTTCGTTTTCAGGTGACGGTAGGCACGGAGCGTTTGCTCAACCGCATGACGCGACGCCACAGCGGCGAGCCCTCTTCCGGCTTCGGAAGCGGAAGGACTTTCCCTTCCGTCGAGGTTGGATCGATATTGCAGCCAAATGGCTTGCCGACCAGCGCTTCCAATTGCGCCGAAGTCCGTAGAGAGGCGTTCTGCCCCACGGTGCCGTCAAAAACGATGGGAAGGCCGGTGTCGGCAGCCAAGCGCACCGCAGTCAAAATCTGCTCATCGCTATCGTTGTGGTTGAAGAGGATGTATTTCCAAAGGGCGCGGGTACCGCTATTAGAAGCGCGGATGGCTTGCGCCAAATCGCGGCCGAATTGTAAGACGCGATCGAAGTTCCCGCTGCGGCGATAAGTCTCATACGACGACTGGTCGACGCCGTCCAAAGCGAGACGAATTTCATTGATGCCGCAGTCGGCCAGCTCCTCGGCGCGGCGTTTGCCGAAGTTTGCGTTGGTATCGACAAAAATATAGGCGTTGGGGAACAACTCCCGGCCGAGACGCGCCATATCGGGCGTCCGCGAATTGAACAGCGGTTCACCAAAACCGACCAAGGCCAGATTACGAAGCGACAGGCCTGCGCGATGAACTTCCCGCAGCGTCTTTTCATAGAGCTTATATTCCAGGGAAAGCCGCACCGGAGTATTCTCGGTAGACCTCTCGTACGTGCACAGACAAGCCTCGCAGAAAAGGTTGCACTGATTACTTGGTTCAATGTGCAGATCGATCCACTTGTAAATAGTTTCCGTTGAATCGAACGACGACAAACGCGACGGGCATCCTTCACAGAAGGAAAACGGTTCATAACCTTGCGCGAAGCACTCACGAATGAACTGCATTATCTTGCCGTTGAAGAACTCGCCGGCATCAGTTTCGCGCGCATCCGCCAGGATGTCCCAATAGCGCATACATGAGCAGCTAATCGTGCCATTCGATTTAACGAATAGTTGATACAGCTGAGTGCAACCCTTGAAGGTGGTGGCAACCCGGTTAGCGCGGAGCTCCTCGATTTGGCTTTCCAGTACGAGTTTCGGATCCGGCGTCAGCGGACGATCGGAAATTATCTTGGGCAACTCTTGTGCCGTACCCGCACTCTTCGAAGTTTTGTGCTCAGAACTGGTCATCGTAATGGACCCGGGATGTGAGCCCCAGGATTAAGCGGCCCTGCACTTGTTGTAGTATAGCGCAGACAAACACGGTATTCGCCTCAATTTCTATCTCTTGTTTTCGGCAAGCCATGGCGGATTGCCCGCGTCCTGCGATTCCTTTGCGCCGCTGGCTGCTCACACCTTCACGCCAGCACGACCCGTATAGTCGACACGGTGCAGTAACGGCTTTTGCGACGATCGCTCAAAAAAGTCGTCCACCGCGTTGCGCACGCCCTCAAAATGGCCATAGTCGTCCACGATCAGAACTCCGCCGTGACTCAGCTTCGGATAAAGCACTTCCAGCTCGATCATGGTCGAGGTGAAATAATCGGTGTCCAGCCGGAGATAAGCGACCGAACCCAGGCCGATCGATTCCCTCAAGGTATCCTCCACGAGTCCTTGCACTAGGACAAAGCGACTCGGTGAAACGCCGGACTGCGCGATGTTGCGCTCAACGACGTGGCGAAAGTTGTTGTTGAATATGTGGAGCGTCGACAAGTCGGTATCGACTCCAGTCATGTCCCTCTCAACCGTGTTTGCCGGAAAACCTTCAAACGTGTCAAAAATGTAGAAACGCCTGTCGGTCAGCCCGAAATGGTCCGCGATTTCTGCCGCGCCAACGATGCTGCCTCCCAGGAAAACACCGCATTCTACAATGTCGCCGGGTATTTGCGATTTAGCGATATATTCAATAGACTTAAAAATATTATAGAAGCGCTCGACCGACAGACAAGTGTAGGGCTTGTTGCGCTCGAATACATCCCAAAAGAATGGTTCGCGCACATCCGGATAGTGCTCTCGGACAACGTTGTGCAAAGTGGCCAAGCTTGGGAATGCGTCGTAGGCCGTGGTGTCGATTGGGACTCGGGGGCGTGTTTCCATCATGCAAGCCTCAATGTTCTCACGATGCGCATCGGGATACCGTGCCCCCGAGTTATCCGATTCCTTCGCGCAGCCGCTCGATTTCTTCCCGCCGGTGCGGCAACGCACTGCGCAGATCGGCCTCGATAAACGGCAGGATGAAATGGCGAGCGAAGCGACGCAGTTCTGGATGCCAGCCGTAGCGTGCCGCGGTTACCAGGACGGAATGCACGGCGTCCACGTACTTACCGCGTTCCAGCAGCATCAACGAGATCAGTTGCCGATACCATCCGAACGTGAGAGGCACTGGGTCGTCGAACTCGGCCCGAGCTGCGGCGAAATCTTGTAACGAAGCCCCCGCTACTTTGGCCAAATGGTCCGGATCCTCAGTGGTCAGCTCCAAGAACTGCCCAGTGGGTTTGCCGAAGTGCTCAAAGTCGTGGCGGAAGGAGGCATAGACCGATGTGCTGCGCTTCAGGATTTGGATATTCGGCAAGCCGGGTTTGGCCACGCCACAGGTAGCCGCCACGGTAAGGCCGCTGCCACAGCCTACGAACAACTGCACATAGTGGGTAAGCCGGGCGATCTGGCGAATGCTCAGTGTACCGCCGGAAATGATGCGCGGATTCTCGGTGGCCAAAGGCTCGTGGGTGGAAATGATCACAACCGCTTTGCTGTCCGCGGCAGTGATACGCGCGGCCATCTGCCAAGCTAAGTCGACCGTCATGAAAGACTGGCCTGACTTGGAAGAGCATTCGCACAGCACCACCTGGGAGGCCGAAGAGGCAGGGCTGGCTTGAAACCACCGGTCCACCTCCGCCTTCTCTTCCTCCGATAGGTTGATGGTGGAATCGACGGGTACGGTGATCGGCCGGCCGAAATTGCGGAACATCGAAGGCCGGATGGTGCCGTCGTAATTGGCAAAGCGAGCCGGGGATATTTGGGTCAGGAAGACATGATCGAAGCGGCCGGCATCAGCCAGTTGGCGGGCCTCGATCTCGAATAAGGTCCAGTCAAACTCCATATCGGCCCAAGAGCGTTGCGGCAACTCCCATATCTCATCGATATCGGGGTTATTCGTCAGGACCTGCCGGCTGAGGCTGCCGATCGCCCAAGTCAAGTGGCAACCGGGGAAGTCGGTTTTAATCTGCCGGGCGATGGCAGTGGCGTAAAGACAATCGCCATTGGAGGCGAGCATGCCGAGCAGGATGCGCGTCACGGGCGGCCTGCCACCTTGTCCAACACACGCGGCGTCAATCCATGGCGTTCAGCCAGGATACATTGCGCGACGTCCAGGGCGCTGCTGCGGGGCAGGCGGCCTACTGCGGCGCGCAGCGCTTCCAACCTGGCTCGAACGGGCGGCGCGTCGGCGGCAGCAGGAGGCAGCGAAGGCAGATCCGCTCCCACGCTTTCGGCCAGGGCACGAGCCAAGTTGGCGGCATAAACCGGTTGACCGGTTGCCATAATCACGTCGCGCGGTAGGTCCAGCCCCAATAGATCGACCGTCAATTCCATGAATTCCCGGCTGCTCCCCCAATCGCACCAGAAATCCAAGCTTGCCACGCCCGCCGTCGCCGTGCCAGGATGCATCACCGTGCCAGAATGCATCACCGTGCCAGAACGCATCACCGTGCCAGAATGCATCGATGCAGCGATCTGCTCGGCCAGGCGTGGAAGAAAGTAACTGCCCGGGCGGCGCGGCGAATCGTGATTGAAGTAGTAAGCTACGCACGCCCAGGCACTGTACTGGGCACGGTAGTAATGGATCAGATCGGTGGCGGCGTTCTTGGTGATGCTATAGAGGCACGAGCCAACGCGCGGCGTGGCTTCATCGATCTCGGCAGGCGGTGGATTACCGAACACCTTCAGGCTGCTTGGATAGAACAGCCGGGTGGCTGGACTGCGGAGGCGCATATGTTCCAGGCAGGTATGCACGCTCCCGACGTTCAGCGCGAGCGCCTGGCGCCAAACGGCTTCGTAAGCGTGTCCCGCAGAGCCGTGGATCGCAGCCATGTGATAGATGTGATCTGGCATGACACGCGCCAGCAGTCCGTCCAGGGCATTTGCGTCAGCGGCGTCCAACTGGACGTAATCGAAGCGAGCCGCGTCCACCCAGCGCGATTGGGGTTGGCGCCCCACCCCGGTTACCTTCACGCCGCGCTCCAGCAGCACGTCGGCGATATAGCTACCGTCCTGGCCATTGACGCCGAGAATAAGCGCAGAAGTGCTCATGTGACCTGCCATAGTTGGAGCGGACTATATGCCCAACACGTCCTCAAGCATCTTCTCCGTCACGTCAGCATTGGCGATTTGGGTTTCCAAATTATCTGCGTTTACCACCGTGATCTCAGGCAGGGGAAAGATCATGCTGGTGCCTGCCAGGATGGTGTCGCGCTCGCGGAGAAGGAACTCCTTTTTGAAGTGCCACGGCAGCACCAGATAATAGTCTGGCCGCATCTTACGAGACTCGGCTTCAGAGATAATGCGGACGCCGGTGCCCAAAGTCAGCGCGCCCACCTTGTCGGGGTTACGGTCGGCCGCATAGGGGACTTTGTAAGAATCGATGCCGTACCACTGCATCAAGACGTTCCCTTTGGTGGATGCGCCATAAACATGGATCCGCTCGCCTTTGGCGTGGATGCTGTCCAGAAGGCTGGTCATTTCCGCGCGCAATGCGTCGATGCGAAGCTGAAAGGCCACGTAAGGGACGCTGGTGTCGAGCTGCATCTCAAATTCCTTCACCTGCAGGCGGCGGATCAGGTCGCGTGCCTCGCTAGTGTCGTAACGAAAGCAGTCGGCTTTGCAGACGTAGCAGCGCAGACTTCCGCCATTGATCCAGTTGAGCGACACGCGGAAGATGCGCAGACCGGCGCGCGCCATGATGGTATTGAGAACCGACAGGCTGTAATATTCCAGGTGCTCATGGCAGATGGTGTCGAACGAATTCATGGCGAGCATCAACGGCATGTAAGACATCTCGAGCACCCAAACGCCGTGGGCATCCAGCAGGTCGTTGACGTTGCGGGCGAAGGCAACCGGGTCCTCTAAGTCGTAAAACATGGCCACGGAAATAATGGCGTCGAAGCGGAGATCGCGCAGGCGATGAGTAGCTTCTTCGGACGGAAAAACGGTATTGATTACGCGGATCGGCGGTTCCACCGCGGCCGCGATGTCGGACGGATCGATGCCCCAGCGCTCGAAATCCTCGGGGATGTGACGCAGTAGAGTGCCGTCGTTGCAGCCGATGTCGAGGACGCGCTTCTGCACGGGAGCTACGATCGACAACGTAGAGTTGGCGGTCTCCTCGAGATGCCGGCGCATGGTCTCGTTGGTGCCGGAACGATACCAGTAATTAGCGTACAAAATCTCCGGGGGGATGGAATGCGCCAGTTGGAGGAGTCCGCAGGCATCCTCACTCTGGGCGACGTCGCATCTGACCAGCTGCGTAGGCACCCGGCGCTTCGGGGGAGTCTGCATCGGGGGTTTCAGAAAGGAGCCTTGCAGATACTGATCGCCCAGGTTAATCACCGGCGTCAACTGAGGGCAACCGCAAACGCGGCAACGACGTTTATGAAGAATGTGCATTTATTCCAATCTGGCAAGGTTCAGCAGGCGTGTACTATTTTGTACAGCGGCGGAATGCGATGTCAACGTGGTTTGACCCTTATTGCTGCAACCTAAACCCCGATTTTCTATAATGCTACAATGCAGATCGCTGAATTGAAAAATCAGTTGTGTTGAGTTTTCGGAGAGATTTGTTGCAGATGGTTTCTGCTGACGCAGGCCGGGGACGGCCAGCCTGCACCGGCATCGCATGTACGATGCGGGGGTGGAACAATCCGCGTCCGATTTCGATTCGTCTCCCCTCAGACGGCCCGGCCGCGCTGCGCGAAGACGTGCGACGGAATATCCAGGCGCTGATCCCGAGGTGCGAGAAGTTGGATCGTTCCCTGCCCGACCAGATGCGCGCTCATCGCGCTTATCTGGCTTCTAAAATACATCGTGACTTCCCGCTCGAAGTGGGCCAGGAAATGGGAACCGGCGGCTCGGCTATAGCGACACTGCACAACCCAACGCCGCGCATACGCCACGCCGGTGTAGCGGTGGAGGGGCAGGCACTCCCCGAGTCTATCGCCCTCAACCTTCCGATGGTCGCCGTGGGCGGAATAGGGGATCCGGATCTTCAGCAACTCTTGACTGGACCAAATACAACCCGCGTGACGCCCGGGGATGGCGAGGCCCGCGTCACGGTGAGTGGACGCCAGCGCCCGGCCGCAGAATCGTTCAGCAACTGGATGGCGGTGCATGACGAGAACGAACGCGCTGGGGTGGGGACCTTCGCGCTTGGTCGCGCTGCAGGCCGGGCCGATGTGGATCTGCTGCGGCATCGATTGCACGGCCATCAACGCGTGCTGGTGGAAGCCGGATCGGCAGCGCTAACCTGGCTACTGGCGCAATGGGATGGCAGCGTGTCGAGACACGGTAACGTGTTCGTCTTCACCGATCCGGGCAGCGCGTTCCGTGAGCCCTCGGCGCGGGCGAGTATTTCGTCGGAGGTGGAATGGCCGCGTATCAGCGTCGTCACCATCAGCTTTAACCAGCGCGAGTATTTGCAGCAGTGCCTGGATTCGGTGCTGGGCCAGGGCTATCCGAACCTGGAATACATCGTCATTGATGCCAATTCGACGGACGGCAGCGTGGACCTCTTGCGACGCCACGAATCACAATTTGCGCATCTGGTGATTGAACCGGATGAAGGCCAGTCAGAGGGATTGAACAAGGGGTTCAACCTGGCTACCGGCGACATCCTGACCTGGGTAAACAGCGACGATATGCTGGCGCCGATGGCGCTGAAAAGGGCGGCCCTGGCTTTCGCTAAATCGGGTGCGGATCTGGTGGCGGGCACTTGTTCGCGCGTCGCCGATGTCAACGCCCGGCTCTTGTTCCGGCACTACTCGGCGCTGCCGACCGATCGGCAGTTGGCTTTCGACCTGTCCGGCCCCTTAAACTGGTGCGATGGGTGGGAAAAAGGCGACTACTTCTTCCAGCCTGAAGTATTCTTCACCCGGGACATATGGGAGCGGGCCGGAGGGTATCTTAAGCCGCATCTTTATTGGGCCATGGACTGGGATCTCTGGCTGCGATGCGCCCTGGCCGGCGCCAATGTAATTCGCATCCCCGACGTGCTGGGCATAAGCAGGCAACATGAAGCGCAGAAGACTAAATCCGATGAGATGTATCTTTGGCAGGTTACCAACATTTTGCGCGATTACGACGACCTGCTGGCCCGCCTTGAGGGCGATGTAGTGATGGCATGAACAGGTTGCCTGACATCCTGTCCAATATTCACTGGCTGCACACCGGATCGGTCAGGTTCTTCTATGTTGTTGGCAAATCGGCGCCGCTCCAAGTCATCGGCATCGCCATGGGTGTAGCACGATTTGAGCGTTGGGGCGCCAGCGTCCGGCGGCGGTTAACCGGTTTGGGTGGACGTGCCCTCCGCGCGGTGGCGTCACGGTCGGTAGGGGGCCGCGCACTGCTGGATGCCACGGCGTTGCGGCGGCAGTTGGACGTAGCCACGACTACGATCGCCCACTTACGGCAGATCGAGTCGCGCTACGACGCACTGATCTCTGAGCGGGGGGACACGCAACACCAGTTGGATGTGGCGACCGGCACCATTGCCGAACTCAAGCAAATGGAAACCCGCTACGAGGCACTGGCCTCCGACTATCCGGAGATGCAACGACAATTGAATGTCGCCACTTCCACGATCGTCCATCTGCGCCGCATGGAAACACACTATGAGGCCCTGGCCGCTGCCGATGGTAATGCCCGCCGCGGCGTGCAGGCCTTCATCGATGAATTGCAGCGCATCCTGTTTGAATGTGGCGAGACCACGCCGCAAAGCCGTTCCGCTGCCGTGCTGGTGTTGGGCGATCAGCCGGTGAACGATGCCGTGGCCACACTAGTGAACCTTTCAGAGCCGGCGCATGGGGCGCGTCCATTCCAGTACGTGCTACCATTCCTGGCTCCGGCTGTTCCATTCCCACTTCCCTGGCCTGCAGAGATGACGCCGCTGCGCATTGTCGACGTCGGCTCACAGGAGCTCGACTTCGAGAGCGACATGTTCGCTCCACTGCGCCAAGCGGCACCGTTATATGCGGTTGGGTTCGACCCATTCACGCCTGCCTCCGATTCGGCGGACGGCGTCGTTGAGGTACAGCGCCCGGATGGCGGGACGATTTGCACCTACCCGCATCTATTGGCCGATGGCGGCATGGTTACCTTCCCGGCCAGCCGGTTCGATGCGACATCGTCGATCCTACCGGCCAACCACGCGCTGACGCGACCCTTCGGTCTTCTGGATCTCGCCGTCGAGACCGTGAAAACTCAGGAATTGCCGTCACGCCGGCTGGATGAGGTGCTGGCAAGCGTAGAGGCGGTGGACCTGCTGAAGATAGATGTGCAGGGCGCTGCGCACACCGTCCTCAACCATGGCCGCGCTCTACTAGGACGGACGTTGGTGTGTCATGTGGAGGCGGAATTCGCGCCGGTTTACATCGGCGAGCGTCTGTTCGGCGACGTGGACGCCCTTTTGCGGGAAGCGGGCTTCAGTTTCGTGGACTTCTTCAGCCTGGGCCGGCAGCGTTATGCCAGTTTTGAGGGCTCCCCCGCCCGCGCTTTTCACCGGGGTCGAACACTGTGGGCGGATTGTATTTATGTGCGCGGCCTGGACGCGCAAGAAGAGCTGAGTGCAGACCAGCTTTTTCGCCAAGCGCTGATCGTGCATGCCTGTTACAACAAACAAGACCTCGCCGCGGAACTATTGGGGCGATCGGACGCAATGACTGGGGCCGCTCTGCGCGACGCTTACATTACGGGTCTGACGACAGGGAAAAAGCCATGAACGGCGGCGGAGGGAACGGACGTTTGCATCGGGTGCTCTCGATGGTGGGTTCGCGGCCGCTGCTACGACGCGGGCTGAATGTTCTCGCGGCATACGTGCCCCGCCGTTGGAAACAGCCGCCAGCAAGCGCTGCCGCACTGTTCGATGAGCGGCCCCTTGAGATGGGCCGGCACATTCTTGGCCAACAATCCATGCTGACGCACCACAGCCTGGACCGGTTGGATCGGTCCCTCATGCTGCAAGGCCGCATCGCCGCCCGGCAACTTTGCGCGAGCCAGTGCGTCGGCAGCCTGGCGGATGTGGAATTCCGGGTATCGTCGCAATTCGGCGAGGACGGTATCATTGAGTGGTTGTGCCAGAAGGTCCCCGGTATCTCGCGCTCCTTCGTCGAATTCGGGGTGGAGAATTTCGCCGAGGCGAACACCCGCTTCCTTATTGAGAACCGCGGTTGGCGTGGCCTCGTGATGGACGGCAACGAGGGATACATGCGCGGCCTGCGCGATCAGACATTGTATTGGCGGCACGACCTCAGCGCCGTAGCCGCCTTCATCACCGCCGAGAATATCAACACGCTCATCACCGAGCATGGCTTTGCGGGCGAACTGGGTATTCTCAGCGTCGATATCGACGGCAACGATTACTGGGTGCTGGAAGCCATTAATTGCGTTAACCCGGCGATCATTATCTGCGAGATCAACGGCGTTTTCGGGGATCTTCGAGCTGTGACGGTGCCTTACCGGCCCGATTTTCAGCGGCTGGAGGCGCATTACTCGGGCCAGTATTTCGGCTGCTCGGTGGAGGCTCTGCGGCTGCTGTGCGAGCGCCGAGGCTATCGGTTTGTCGGGACCAACAGCAATGGCGTTAACGCCTTCTTTGTCCGCGACGACCTGGCCGGGCGGGTGCTCGACTCACTGACGGAAGTTCGCGCCTGGCCCCCGCGCCATCGCGACTCGCGCGGCCTGGACGGGCGGCTCGACTTTGTGCGCGGCTTGGGGAGGCGGGACCTAGTGGCCGACATGCCGGTGGTTGATCTGACCAATGACCGGCTGGTGCCACTGAGCGAAATGGGTCCGCTTTACAGCGAAAGGTTCCTCGAAGACTTCCGGTAACGACCCATGATCCAATCCATCGAGGTACCCATTGCCACCGGCGAGCTGATCGACAAGATCACTATCCTGGAAATCAAGGAGGAGCGCATAACCGACGCCGCCAAGATCGCCAACGTGCGAATGGAACTCGCATTGTTGTGTCAACGCCGCGACGCTACGCTCCCGTCCGAGGCTGGCGTGGATCTGCTTGCCGCGCAATTGAAGGCGGTGAACGAGCGCCTGTGGGACCTGGAAGATCAGATTCGCGATTGCGACCGGCGGCAGGATTTCGGCCCAGGCTTCGTAACCGTCGCTCGAAGCATCTATCGCGCCAACGATGAACGCGCGGCGCTGAAGCGTGAGATCAATCTCGCGACGGGCTCCAAATTGATTGAGGAGAAATCGTACGCTAGCGATTGAGGGAAGCGACACTTGCGGTTCCTCAGTCAGTTAGCAACTATAAATTATGCCTACGGCACTTATCACGGGGATTACCGGGCAGGACGGATCTTATCTTAGTAACTTCCTTTTATCAAAGGGATACCATGTGCATGGTATTCTGCGGCGCTCCAGCACTTTTAATACGGACAGAATCGACCATCTCTACCGGGATCCGCACGATCCGGAAGCACGCTTGTTTCTGCATTACGGAGATTTGACCGACGGCGGCTCATTGCGGCGCATTCTCAATCGCGCGAAACCGGATGAAGTTTACAATCTGGGCGCTCAGTCGCACGTCAAAGTGTCTTTCGAACAGCCGGAATTTACGGCCGACGTGGTGGCCACCGGAGCGCTGCGGTTGCTCGAAGCGGTGCGGGACTATATCAGCGAATCGGGACGTCCGGTCCGGCTATATCAGGCCGGATCGTCGGAGATGTTCGGGTCGGCTAAGCCTCCGCAAAACGAGTCCACGTTATTTCATCCGCGCAGTCCGTACGGGGCGAGCAAGGTGGCGGCGCATTGGTACTGCGTCAACTACCGGGAAGCTTATGGGATGTTTGTAGTGAACGGCATTCTCTTTAATCATGAATCCCCGGTGCGCGGCGAAACGTTTGTCACGCGCAAGATCACGCGCGCCCTGGGGCGTATCCGTGTCGGCTTGCAGGAAAAACTCTACTTGGGAAATCTAGAGGCGAAACGGGATTGGGGGTTCGCCGGCGATTACGTGGAAGCCATGTGGATGATGCTGCAGGAATCCTCGCCGGACGATTATGTCGTAGCGACCGGAGAATCGTACTCGGTGCGGGATTTTCTGGAAGAATCGTTTGGCCGCTCCGGGCTGGATTGGCGCAAGCACGTCGAAATGGACCAGCGTTATATGCGCCCAGCGGAAGTAGATTACCTGCTGGGCGACTCGTCCAAGGCCCGTCGGATACTCGGCTGGAAACCCAAGGTTTCGTTCCAAGGCTTGGTGGGAATGATGGTGGATCACGATCTGGAGCAAGCCCGCCAGGAACGGACATTGATGGATGCGGGACATTCCATTGCTTTGCGAGGCGCATCCCATGGCTGAGTCGGCCGGCAATTCCGGAAGAGGCCTGGCGATGGAGCCGGACAGTCGTATCTTCGTGGCGGGGCATGGCGGTTTGGTGGGTTCGGCGATTGTCCGCCAGTTGCGAAAGCAAGGTTTCCAAAATCTGATCCATCGAACCCGGGCAGAACTAGATTTGCTGGATCAGGCTGCGGTACGCGTTTTTTTCGAACGCGAAAGACCCGAATTTGTGTTTCTGGCCGCCGCAAAAGTGGGCGGAATTTACGCCAACAACACCTATCGCGCCGATTTCATTTATCAAAACCTGCAGGTTCAAAATAACGTGATCGATACATCGCATCGCTGGGGTGTGCGCAAGCTGTTGTTTCTCGGTTCCTCCTGCATCTATCCGAAAAACGCGCCGCAACCGATGCGCGAGGATGCGTTGCTTTCCGGTGCGCTCGAGCCGACGAACGAACCGTACGCAATCGCCAAAATCGCCGGCATCAAGCTGGCCGAAGCTTACCGGCGCCAGTACGGTTTGCAGGCCATCAGCATCATGCCGACCAATTTGTACGGTCCGGGCGATGGCTTCGATCCCTTGAATTCGCATGTTGTGCCTGCCCTGCTCCGGCGCTTTCATGAGGCCAAGGTGCAAGGGCTGCGCGAAGTAGTGATCTGGGGAACGGGTACGCCAAGGCGCGAACTGCTGCACGTTGACGACATGGCGGACGCCGCAGTCTTCCTGATGCAAAACTACAATGACGAGAAGATTATTAACGTAGGATCCGGCGACGAGATTAGTATTGGCGATCTGGCCCGTCTGATCGCCGACGTGGTCGGCTTTTTCGGAAATATCGTGCAGGATCCATCCAAACCCGATGGAACCATGCGAAAGCTGCTGGACTCCAGCAGGCTTACAGCTTTGGGATGGCGACGGCGCATCGGTCTGCGCGAGGGAATCCAATCGACCTACGAATGGTATTTGGAAAACGTGGTCTCGGAGTCGCACGTTAGCGTATTTTGAACGCTTGGGCGCAGTACAATAACCGAATGCCAGAATCGCCGCGCGTGACGGTGATCATTCCCACCTACAACTGGAGCAGCGTGCTGCCTTACTCCATTGGAAGCGCGCTGCGGCAAAGTTTTACCGACTTTGAAGTGTTGGTGATTGGCGACGGATGCACGGACGATTCCGAGGAAGTGGTAACGGCTATCGGCGATCCGCGGGTGCGGTGGATCAACCTGCCGGCCAACAGCGGCCATCAATCGGCGCCGAATAACGAGGGACTGCTACTGGCCCGGGGTTCCATCATCGCCTACCTCGGCCATGACGATTTGTGGCTGCCGCATCATCTGGAGGCAATGGTGGCGGCCATCGACGCCGGCGCCGACTTAGCTCACTCGATTGTCCACATGATCGATGCCGCAGGGAAAATCCTGCCGCCTCCGAGAGGACTGCTGCGGTTTGAGCCAGGCCTTTCCCTGCCGCCCACCGGTGTCGCCCATCGGCGGACCGCAACTGAAAAAGTCGGCGGCTGGCGGGACTACCGCACTCTGTCGGTAGATCCGGAAACGGATTTGTGGCAGCGCATGCATCAGGCGGGATTTGTGTTTCAGTGCGTGCCTCGGTTGACGGCGGTGAAATTCCCCGCCAGCGGACGCAAAGACGTTTACAAAGAGCGATCGAGCCACGAACAGCGCCACTGGACCGACCGCATCCTCAACGAAAAGGATTTGGAAGCGGTGGAGATGGGAAAGCTGCTGATTACCGCGGACGTGCGATTGCCCCCGGCGCGAATTAGCGTCGCGTTCCGCGCATTGCTGGGCCGCGGTAGCCCCAATTCGATCCGTTGGCGATTGCTGTTCAAACTCCGAAGCATTCTTTCGTTGGGTCGACTCCAGCCGCCGGAAAACGGAGCGGCCATCCGGCGGATCAGACAGTTCAAAGGCGTGCCCGACGCCAACTGATGACTTCGCGGTCTGCAACCGGTTATCATGTTGCATTCGCAGTTCGCTGTAGAATGCCATGGAGGGGCAGGAAGGTTGATCAAGACAGCTAAGAAGGACCCGCAGGTCATCTCCGAAGATTGGCATCTGCTCAAAGAAACCATTCACGGCGTGCACATCAAGGAAGTTTTGCATGTACCCCGCGATCATGGCGTGATTACCGAAATCTCCCGCCCGGAATGGGATCCGACCGGCATGCCCGTGGCGCAGGTTTATCAATCCCGGCTCTTTCCCGGCGCGATCGGCGCCTGGAGCTGCCACACGCGCACGGTCGATCGGCTCTTCGTCAATCAAGGCAATCTCAAGGCGGTGCTTTACGACGGCCGCGAAGATAGCCCCACGTTCGGCATGATCAACGAAGTATACCTTGGGGACGCCCGTCCGGCATGCGTGGTTATTCCCATTGGCGTGTGGCATGGCCTGCAAAACCTGGGTACCTGTGACGCGCTGGTCCTCAACCTTCCCACGCAGGCTTACAACTACAAAGATCCCGACCACTGGCGACTGCCCTACGACACCGACGAGATTCCTTACCAATGGGTCCGCCGGGGCGTTACCACTCGCCTCCGCGCGGATGCCCGGTAAGCCGTATCGGTCGATAAGCGGACTTGCCCCCCTGACCTGGCGCAGTTGAAGCCAGCTCGTCCTCTTCAAGGTCTTCCTCGCCGCCCGATGCTGGAACCGCCATCGTTCTTCCACCCGGCCGTGCAACCAATGGCTGAACAGATCAGGGTTGTTTCGTAGGGACATCGGCGCAATCCTCATTTTTCACTCACGCAGTTAGCTCATTCTCCGATAAGGCGAACATGAGGCCAATCTGCCTCGGCTTAAAGGGATCACTGTGGATGGGATGAATGATGAAAACCAAAACGCTAGGAATCATGATTCTGGGCTCTGTGATGCTGTTCAGCACGTCGCTGGCGGCGCAAGTGTCCGCGCCGGCCACGCCGACGACAGGCGATGATGTTGCTGCGTTAAAGGCGCAACTGGCCGACCAGCAGCGGCAAATCGATGCGCTGAAATCAGCCATCGAAGAACAGAGAAGGCGAGCCGAAAGAGCCGGCGCCGCTCCGGCCCAAGCTCAAGCGGGCCAAGACCTACCTGCCGTGCCGCGCTATAAGGCGCTGGGGGACGTAGCCAGCACCACCCCGGTCATTCCGCCGATTGCACCCCTGGCTACACCGGTGGTCATCGCGGGGCAGAAAACAACCAGCCCCGGTAATCCCTGCGAAGGCGCTTACGACGCCAATGCGGTGCCGCCTTATTTGCGGTTTGGCAGCGTCTGCATCGTCCCGGTCGGATTCGTGGATGCGACGTTTGTGTGGCGAGACAAGAACGCGGCTTCTCAGATTGGAAGCAACTTCGGCAGCATCCCGTACAACAACGTCGTCAATGGAAAGCTTTCCGAAGACCGCTTTAGTATCCAGAACTCCCGGCTGGGGCTGCGAGTGGATGGAGAGTGGAAAGGCACGCACTTTATCGGCTACAACGAATTCGATTTTCTGGGTACCAGCGGCTCCAACGCGACCACTGTCACCAACGGGGCGGTAGTTCCACGACTGCGTCTCTATAGATCGGA
>Ga0182024_10005784_pt1 | contig 27493 bp, 22 predicted proteins | sample P32metaG_FD_120480 | JGI IMG/M metagenome (GOLD analysis project Ga0182024, IMG submission 120480) | Permafrost microbial communities from Stordalen Mire, Sweden - P3-2 metaG (Illumina Assembly) | ecosystem: Environmental > Terrestrial > Soil > Wetlands > Permafrost | place: Sweden: Stordalen...
GGCCCTGATCGTCGCGACAGAAGTGTTCCGCCAATTCTCCTACGGCATGTCCGGGCCCATTATCTGGTCGATGATGGGCGACGTGGCCGACTACGGCGAATGGAAGACCGGCCGCAGAGCCAGCGGCACGGTCACATCCGCAGTCGTCTTCGCTCTCTGGGCAGGGTTGGCGCTCGGCGGTTTCGTTGCCGGTCAGCTTTTCTCCCTGTACGGCTTCGTGTCGCAGGCTTCAACCCAATCGGTGCACGCGCAACAGGGCATCCTGCTTACCGCCAGCGTGTGGGCGGGCCTGGCGTTCTTTTCCGCCGGTGTCTGCATGTTCTTTTACCCTATCAATCGCGAATTGAATCAGAAGATCGCCAACGACCTGGCTGAGCGCCGCAAAGGCTTTGCTGCCGGTAAGCCATCGTAGGATTTACCATTGGGTCGCCGAAGATCTCGGATAGGAGAAGTCATGCAAATCCGTTCACGCATCAGTGTGCGCTCTGGTGCCTTGATGTTCCTGATCGCTGCATGCGGCGCGGCAGCTGCTCATGCCCCCGCGTCGTTGAAGCTGGCCTTCAAGGGCGACTTCGTCATTGGGGCGGCCATCAACGAGGCGCAGATCACCGGGCAGGATCAGCGTGAAGACGCTCTGATCGAATCGCAGTTCAACTCCATCTCGCCGGAAAACGCGCTCAAGTGGGCAAACGTCCATCCCCAGCCCGGCAAGTACAACTTCGATCTCACTGACAAATACGTCGCCTTCGGCCAGAAGTACCACATGTTTATCGTGGGGCACAATCTGGTCTGGCACAATCAGGTTCCGGACTGGGTTTTTCATGATGACAAGGGCAACCTGCTCGATCGCGACGCTCTTCTCGCGCGCATGAAAGATCATATCGACACAGTTGTCGGCCGTTACAAGGGAAAGATTCAGAGTTGGGACGTCGTCAACGAGGCGCTCAACGAAGATGGCACGCTGCGCCAGTCGCTGTGGTACAAGATCATCGGCCCCGATTACATTGAAAAGGCCTTTCAATTCGCGCATCAGGCCGATCCGCACGTGCAGCTCTTTTATAACGACTACAACCTGGAGAACGAGCCCAAGCGCAACGGCGCGATCGCGCTCGTTAAGAAGCTGCAAGCCGATGGAATCCCCATCAGCGGCGTTGGAATCCAGGACCACGACAGCCTGACCTTTCCCGCGGTCGACCAGGAAGATGCCACCATCTCAGCCTTCGCCGCGCTTGGCGTCAAGGTTGCAATCTCTGAATTAGATATCGACGTGCTGCCCCACCGCGGAGGGCCGACTGCCGATGTCTCGCTTAAGATCGCGCAAAATGCCGCGTTGAATCCCTATGCGGGCGGCCTGCCGGATTCGGTGCAGCAACAACTGGCCACACACTATGCCGACCTGTTTCGCGTCTACCTCAAGCATCGCGACACCGTCGAGCGGGTCACGTTCTGGGGCGTCACCGACGGAGATTCCTGGCTGAATGACTGGCCCGTAAATGGCCGCACCAGCTATCCGCTGCTCTTTGACCGCAACAGCCAGCCCAAGGCCGCCTTCAACGCGGTGATTGCTGTCGCATCGGAGACATCGACCAAATAAGCAGGAGATACGCCGATCGAGGCTGATCACCTGTGTGTCAAGAAGTAAACTCGCACAGCCGCGCCACCGCCGCGGCCGATCCATCGCGCAGCCATCCATCCAACTGCGCCGGCTCTTTAAGCTGTTGCCCGCGCACTCGTGGCACAATCACGTACTCGCATGCCATCTGCGGCAGCGCGGTCATATCTCCCCAAAGTTTCTCGAACTGCGCTACGGGATAAATGTCTTCCTGGCCTTTGCCCCAGCGCTTTTTCACATCCTTCAACGTAATGTAGGTCGGCATGCGCGCGGCCATTGCGCGAATCGCCGCTGAAACTTTCTCCTGATCGCGCAAATCACTTCTCTTCAAACCGAAAACCTTGAGCAGCGCGTCAATGTCGATCCAGAACGTATTCGAGTTGTAGTAAGACAGCGCGAATTCAATCTCTTCCGACGGCAACGCCATGCCCTCGACCAAACGAACGCGTCCATCCACGCTTGCGAGGCCTCCGCCACGGTCTTCGATGCGCCTCGTTACCACCTCCGCGGTCATGGTTGCCTTGGTCGAAATGTGCCGGCCCAGGATTCCCGGATCGAGGTCCGCGCCCACCGTGTCCACGTTGTGAACCATCAAATAGCGTAACTGCGGCCGTGCCTCCAGCATTTTTTCGAGCACGCCGCTGCGCAACAGATTCGGAATCTCATACCAGTGCCCCACCGGATGCATGCATTGCAGCGGAAGATTGTCGGTGTAGCTGTTCGCTTCGCCCGCCTGGTGCGCCCACGCAATCAGCGCCGTGCGCACGCTCTCGCGCACCTTCTGCGCCTGTGCATCCAGCAACTGCTGCGGCGTATCTTCCCACGCAAAGCGCAGGTCGCGCACAGTCGGAATCAGCCGCAGCCCCACGCTCTGCCCCGCCGAAAGATAAAGCGGTCCTGAATATCCATAGGCATTTTCGCGCCGCAAGAAATCCTCGATCGGCCCATGAGTCAGGTAGCTCGTCGTGATCGCGTGCGGCACATCGCATCCATAAAGCTTGCCCGTGCGCCGGCTTTTGGCCAAATGCACTTCAAGAAACGTGCGATGCGTTCCCGCGAGCCGGCAGAATGGGCTCAGTGCCTTCACCACTCCTGCGCCGTGGGTCCATCGACTGCCTGCGCCGCCGCTCAACGTTACCACCGCAACTTCACCGTCTGCGAGCGCTTGCTCACCAAGCTTGCGGAACTTCGCGTCCACCTCGTGCCGTGCGTCAAAAAGTTTTTCGCGCGCTACATCCTCAATCTGAACCGTTGCCGCCAGCCGATTCTGCGCAACTCCGATGTGGCCCGCGCGCAACTCCGCCTGAATTCGCTCATGCTGCACGGAATCGAATCCGTTTGCCGCCAGCAGCGACTCCAATGTCTCCGCTTGCTCTTCGCCGCCGTTGCCGTGAGGCAGCAGGCGATCAAGAAGACCTCGCGCGCGTTCGCGATCGCCCGGGACATCGCGAGAAAGCGCGCTGAATCGCTCCAAGTCACCTCGTTCGCACGTCGACAGCAGCCGCTGATCTTTGCGCAATAGAGCCGGAAGCACAATGTTGTAGTAGCCGTCAGGCAAAATCGCGTCACTGCATGTCTTCAACTTCGCAAACGTTCCGCGCTCATTGATGGAGAAGTCATAGACCACAGGCTTCATTGCGAACGCCACGCCGCCAGAAAGTCTATTGCTCACGTCGGCCATCAAATCGCCGAGGCGCTGCTGTGCCTCCGGCTTGCGCTTGGGATCGAAGATGAATCCCATCCCGCCGCCTGACATTCCGCCGAGCATCCAGAATCCCCAGAACGCCTCGCCAAACTCCGCACGCACTTCGCGGATAAGCGTTTCCGTATATAGATTGCTCGCCCAGGGAATAATGGTCTGGATTGGTCCGTCGAAATTCCGCTGTGTAGCGCCGCCAACTGCGCGCACATCGCCCACGCGCAAATCCTCGACAATCTCGTCCAAAATCGTGCTTGCCGTCTGCCGCGCCGCCCACTCAGCGTCGGAGCGCAGCAAATATCTCTCCGCCACCATCTCCAGAATCGGCCCCACATCCTGCGCCATGCCGCCGTGCACCAACACCAGGCTCTCCTGCAGCCGCTGGCGCGTATTCCCGCTCACATCGCCCTCGCTCAAAATGCGATGATTCGGCAGCAACCTGCCGCGGCTCACTCCAAACTCCGGATCGCCTTCGCCTGCGAGGACACCCTCAATCAACTTGATCCCCGGCCAGACCCCGCCCGAGTCCTGCCAACCTCCGCCAGATCCGCCCAGCCACTCGCCGAGAATCGCGCGTGCCGCAACCACCCGCCGCTCCGATTCATCGAGCTGCCGTGTGAGCGATTGAGCCTGCCCCGTCGCGCGCATGCACACGGCGATCAGCGACGCCAGCAGCGTCGTCGAAACGGCCAGCCGCGATCCCTTGGGAATGTTGTTCACCTGACTGACAATCTCTATCCCCAGCCCTTCGCTCCCGGTCAACTGCGCCAAAATTGACGCGAGCGGCTGCCCCGAGCCTTCCATTCCCGGTGGCACAAGCCCCGAAGCAATCACCGCCGCCTTCAACAGTCCGAGATAATCGCGGCCAAAATCGAACAGCTCTTGCAGATCGCTGATCTCCGCCGTCGCATCCAGATCGACGCTCACCAGCCGAACCACCGGGCGATCGATCACGCGCAGATAAGTCTCAACAGGCGGCTTCGGCGTTTCCGTATTCGATCCCCCGCCCGCGTCGTGAATCGCCAGTTCATGAACCGCGAGATCGATCGACACGTTCAGCACGCGCGCCATCTCCGGCTGGTCCATGCCCAGAAAAAAGATGTCGCTCCAGCCGCTGTGGCTCAGGTCCATCCGCACTGGCGTGGCCTCGTGCAGAATCGGAAACGCGTCGCCGGGAAATGGTCCGCCATTGCCGCGTTTGAGCAGTTCCGGTCGCAGGTGCAACGCATAATCGGCCGGATGCCCGGCACGAAACATCCATTGATTGCCGCACACCGATCGCACGCTTCGCCGCACCTGGTCGGCCAGCGTTTGAAAAGCGAGCCCGCGATAGGCCGCGGCCAGCGCGCTTGAAAGGCCGTCACTCAATCCATCGCGCTCCTGCGCGGCGAGAAAGATGCCGATCGCCTCCTCAAACCGTCTGTTCAGAAACTTTTCGTATCCATCAAAGGGAATAAGCGCCCGGCCGTTCTCGGGCGCGGCGTCTCTCGCAGGCAAATGAAATCGATGAATCGCGTAAAGAAAGAAGAGCGCCCGCACGCGCTCATAGAGGTTCTCGCCAAAACCCGCCAAAGATGAATGCCTGAGCCTCTCGAGCTCCTTCAATTCGTCCAGCAATTGTTCAGTCGAAGCGGTCCGGCGAAAATCATCGAGGGAGCGATTCCGAATCTGCATGTCAGGCGACGTAATAATCGTCCACAGTTCGCTCACGCGCCCTCTCCTTTCGCGGAGAGCGCTTCGCGCGCGGCCAGCACATTCACGAGCTGAGTCAAAACATTCTCGCGATCATGCCCGCTCAGGGCCAGGGCGAGCTGTGCATTAAACAATCCATATTTCACGCCGACATCGAAGCGCTGCCCCGATTGGATCATCGCCAGATACTGTTCACGCTCGGCCAGCATGGCGAGTGCCGCCGAAAGGCTCACGCGTCCCTTTGAGGTCTCGCTCAGCATGCCGGAAAGAATCTCAAAAATCGCCGGAGTGAACACGTGCATCCCGTAGAAGCAGAGGTATTGCCCGCTGCGCAGCCCGGGAACAATCAAATGTTGCTCCGCTTCGGTGGGCGTCGGCTTCTCGCGCACGGTCTCCACGCGATACATGCCCGGCTTGCCCGGCACCGGCTGCCCGCCGATCGTTCCATAAAAGGGAAGCAGGCTCTCGCGTGTCACCTGCACTGCTGAGATCGCGCAGCCTTCGCTGGCCGCTACGTCCACCAGTTTCTTCGCGCTGCCGCTCGTTTCCTCGCCAACATAAATATGATCGCCAACAAAGTGCAGAAACGGCTCGTCTTTCACAAAACTTCTGGAGCCGAACACCGCATCCGCATATCCGCGAGCTTCCGTTTGTTCGACAAACGTGAGTCGCGCGCCGTCGTCGGCAAGCAGCCGCGCGTAGGGCTCCTCATCGCCCGGCGACACCACGATGCACACATCTGTAATGCCCGCACGCACTGCTTCTCGCACCACCAGGCTGAGGACTGAGCGCTCCACGCCCTGCTGGTCAAACAGCGTTTGCATCGGCAGGTTGCGCTGGTTTTTGCCTGCCGCAGTGACCACGGCTTTTCTGATTTGCATGTCGATCATTCTAGCCGGTCAACGCCTCATCTCACTGAGACATATTGCCTGCTCTTTCGGTGCACTTGGCTTCAGCGTGCTCCAACCGACGCCTTGTCGAGCGAACCGCTCTGAAACGCCGCCGATCTAGCTCACTGCCTGCACCGAGCCTTTGCCGGCCAGTTCCTCTACGCGCTCTACCCAGCCTCGATCGGCCGCTACGCTCATGCCTTCCGGCTCAAGGATCACCGCGTACTCGCCTTTTTTCTCGAGCTGCAACATTACTTTTCCCGGCCCCGGCGCAGCTTCTGCGGCGCTCTTCAGTTGCGCGAAAATATCTTCAGTCGCGCGGTCCAGATTAATCCGGATGCGCACGCCGCCCGGCAACCTCACCTGTACCTCTTCAAGCGGCTGCACCTGGCTCACCGCGATCTTCGGCGCCGCATCTTCACCGCCCATAAGCGTTCCGCGCACCAGCACCGGCGCTTCGATCTTCAACTGCTCGGCCAGCTTCTCGTATTCGCGCGGAAAGCAGATCAGCTCCATCTTGCCCGTCGCGTCTTCCAGCGTTCCCTGCGCATAAAGGCGTTGGTCCTTCTTGATTTTGCGCGGCGTCACTCCAGCAAGTATTCCCGCCACCTGCAACTCATCCGCCATGTCGGCCTGCGCGCCCCAGCGCCGCTCCGGCGGTTTGCGCTCCAGCGCCTCGGCCACTGTAATCACGCCGGTCAGGTTGCGCAGCTTCTCGGCATACTTGTCGAGAGGATGGCCGGAGACAAAAAATCCCAGCACTTCTTTCTCATTGGCCAGCCGCTCGCCTTCTTCCCAGTCTGCGGCAGGCGGCAGCGCATCGGCCTCGCGCCCGCGCGCCGGCGTCTCGTCAAACAAGCCAAACAATCCGCTTTGCCCTTGCTCCGCATCGCGCTGCGCCTTCTGCGCGCGCTCCATCGCCTTGTCCACTGCCGCCATCAACTGTCCGCGCGTGCCCAGCGAGTCCAGCGCACCCGCCTTGATCAGCGACTCAATCACGCGCTTGTTCATCAGCCGCAGATCGACCTTCTCGCAAAACTCCCAGAAGCTTTTGAATTGCCCACCGGCCTCCGCGCGCGCCTTCAAAATCGACTCAATCGCATTTCCGCCCACATTCTTTACCGCGGTCAGCCCGAAGCGAATCGCCTGGCGATCCCCGGTGATGTGCGGCGTAAATTGCGCTCCGCTCACCTGCACATCCGGCGGTTCCACACGAATCCCTATCTCGCGGCACTCGCCGATGTATTTCACTACGCTTTCCGGCTTCGAGGTTTCCGAAGTGAGCAGCGCCGCCATAAACTCCACAGGATAGTGCGTCTTCAGGTATGCCGTCTGGTAGGCCAGCAGCGAGTACGCCGCCGAATGTGACTTGTTAAATCCATACCCCGAGAACTTCTCCATCTGGTCGAAAATCTCGCCCACCGCGCCCTTCGGATGTCCGAGGGCCGCGGCTCCGCTCATAAAGCGGTCGCGTTGCTCCGCCATCGCCTGTGCATTCTTTTTGCCCATCGCTCGCCGCAGCAGGTCCGCTTCGCCCAGGCTGTAGCTCGCCAGCACGTTGGCGATTCGCATTACCTGCTCCTGGTAGACGATCACTCCGAACGAGTCCTTCAGAATCCCTTCAAGCTCCGGCAGCAAAAACTCCACCTTGCGGCGTCCCCATTTCCGCTCGATGAAGTCGTCGATCATCGCCATCGGCCCGGGACGATAAAGCGCATTCAGCGCCGTCAAATCCTCTACATTATCCGGCTTGTAGCGCCGCAGAATGTCTCTCATCCCGCTGGACTCAAACTGAAACACGCCCGAAGTAAGCGCCGAGTGAAACACCTTCTTGAAAGTCTCTTCATCGCTCGGCGGAATCGCCTCAATGTCCAGCTTTTCTCCGCGATGGTGCTCAATAAGCTTGATGCAGTCATCAATGATCGTCAGTGTGGTCAGGCCCAGAAAGTCCATCTTCAGCAGGCCCATTTTTTCCACGGATTTCATGTCATACGCGGTTACGATTTCATCGTTCTTAGTGCGGTTCAGTGGCACCAGTTCCGTCAATGGCCGCGGCGCAATCACCACGGCCGAGGCATGAACCCCAGCCCCGCGCACCAGACCCTCCAGCTTCTTTGCAGTATCAATCAACTCGCGAACCTGCTTGTCGTTGTCGTACGCCTTGCGCAAGTCCGGCGAATCCTTCAGTGCCTCATCGATCGTCACCCCAATCGTTGCCGGCACCAGCTTCGCAATCCGATCCACGTCGCCGTAAGGCATATCCAGCGCGCGCCCGCAATCCTTGATCGCCGCCTTGGCTGCCATCGTGTTGAACGTGATGATCTGCGCCACTTGCTCGCGCCCGTATTTGCGCGTCACATAGTCGATCACCTCGCCGCGCCTGTTCATGCAGAAGTCCACGTCGATGTCGGGCATCGTCACGCGCTCGGGATTCAGAAAACGCTCGAAGAGCAGCACGCCTTGCAGCGGATCTATATTCGTGATCTCCATTGCGTAGGCCACAAGTGAGCCCGTCGCCGATCCGCGCCCCGGCCCCACGGGAATTCCGTGATCGCGCGCGTACTTGATAAAGTCCCACACGATCAGGAAGTAGCCCGAGAAGCTCATCTGCTTGATCATCGCGATCTCGTAATTGAGCCGCGTTTCGTATTCCTCGATCGTGGAGCGCAGAACTCCGCGCACCTCCAGCTGCCGTATTGCCGTGTCAATGCGTTTGCGCAACCCCTCGCGGCAGACCTTTTCAAAATAGCTGTCGACGGTGTGGCCCTGCGGCACCGCGAACTCGGGGAAGGGAGTTTCGACCGCGCGCATCCTCAGGTTGCAGCGCTCCGCAATCTCCATGGTGCGGCTCAACACCCCTGGGGAATCCTTGAATACCCGCGCCATCTCGTCCGCGCTCTTCACAAAGAACTGGTCGCTGTCGAATCTGAGGCGCTCGGTCTCGTGAATCTTCGAGCCCGTCTGCACGCACAGCATCACGTCGTGCGCATGCGAGTCCTCACCGCATAGGTAGTGCGAATCGTTCGTCGCCACCAGCGGAATCTCCAGCTCCCGCTCCAGCCGGTAGAGGTCGGCCAAAATGTTTTTCTCCGCTTCCAGCCCCTGATCCTGAATTTCGAGGAAGAAATTTCTCTTGCCGAAGATGTCTTGATACTGCTTCGCCGAAGCCACGGCCTTTTCATATTCGCCGTTCATCAACGATTCGCACAACTCGCCGCTCAGGCAGCCTGAAAATCCAATCAGCCCCTTGCAGTTCTCCGCAAGGTACTTCTTGCTCACCCGCGGCTTCCTGTAAAAGCCGTGCAGGCTCGCCTCCGACGTCAGCCGAATCAGGTTCCGGTAGCCCTCTTCGTTCTGTGCCAGCACCAGCAGATGGTTGTACTCGCTCACCCGCGATTTGCCCTTCGAAGGCTGGCTCCCATTACCGGAGTCGCCTCCGTTCCTCGCCAGCTCCGCGCGATGATCTTCTCCTTTGCACACATAAAGCTCGCAGCCCAGAATCGGCTTCACGCCCTTTTGCTTGGCGGCATCAAAAAAGTGCACTGCCCCGTAGATATTTCCATGGTCCGTCATGGCGACAGACTTCTGCCCCAGCGCCGCCACGCGGTCGACGAGCTTGTAAACGTCGCAGGCGCCATCCAGCAGCGAATATTCGGTATGCAAATGCAGGTGGGTGAATTCAGACATGGCTAACTACTATTCTAGTCGTCAGATGGCCCACCAGATTCTGCATTGGAGACAGTTGAAATCCAGTCCGATTGAGGAAAAATGGGCGATTGGGTCGAGCAGAGTCTCGTGGCAGCAAAAGGCCAAGGTCTTACTTCGCCGCAATTGTGGGAGCGAGCGAATTCTCCCGCTCAAGCGTGCAAAATCCCCACCGCCCCCGCACTTTTCCCCTTGCCAGCCCTTCACCGGCTCCTGTAAAAGTCGCGCAGGAGATTTTCGACATGACAAGAAACAAACTGATATCGGGCTCCATCGTTGCCACGGCGATCTTTGCCGGTGGCTTGTTGATCGGCAAGAGTCAAGTGGCTCCGACGGCTCCGCCGAAGGTCACATTGGGCGCAAATTATCCAAATCTGCGAGCGGCGCAGAGCGGCATTATTCAGGCATGGAATGAGGCGACCGTGGTCGAGAGAGAATATCCACACAATGCAAAGGTCATCGCCGACATCAATACGGCAGGGGGATATCTCAATCAGGCAAACGATGCCCTCGTGCAGGCAGCCAAAGACGAAGACGGCCGATAGGCCCAAATCCAGCGAGAGCTAGCACCCTTCGGCCGGGCGATCCGTGCTTCGCGAGGCCCCGTGCGTGCGATTGCAAAAGCGAATACACGGTAGTCCTCAGACGTGGAGCCAAGTCGCGGAGGTTGCCGTGGAGGTTGCCGCTTTCCGTTTGGGAGCGTTGCATTCATCCAGCTGGAACGGACGGTGGGGCTCGGGTTTGCCGAGCCCCACCTCGCACGTTGCCGTACCTTACGCGTTGCTCACATCTCCGGCGCAACCGGGATGGCCGCATCTGCAAACCACTTCGGTTCCACTTCCGATGCCTTCGCAATGGGCGCTGCAGTATTTCGATCCATCCGCTGAAACGCAACTACAGGCGGGATTTGCGCATTTCCTCTCTTTTGCCATCGATCTTCCTCCTCGGCCGGCGGGTCAACCTAGGGCCGACCAGGCGCGATACAGCGTTAGGTGCGGCAAACAGCTGAATCGCAGCCCACGACTTTCGCACTTTTTCGTCGATTTTCCAATTGCCAGCGATTGGCCACCATCTGTATGGTGACCTGCGGAGGATTTCCCTCTGGAGGTTATCAATATGGCAAGAAGCAAATTCCTTAAGGGCTCCGTTTTGGCCGTGGCGTGTTTTGCAAGCGGCATGCTTGTAGCGCAAGGCGGCCGGCATCCCAACCTGAGGGCTGCACAGGACCTGATCAACCAGGCCTATGATCACATCACCGCGGCGCAAGCGGCCAACGAGTTCGACATGGGCGGCCATGCGGCCAAAGCAAAAGACCTACTCCTCGATGCCAAGAGGGAGATCAGGCTCGCGGCTGAAGACGCCAACCGCCACTAAAGGCTAGGCCGCGGCGGGGTTCGCCAGATCAACAGAATCAACTCTCGCTTACAAGCAAGCAGGCTCTATTGCCTCCGCTAACGAGGTCTATGTGCGGAGTCGGGAGAGCCTTCTCCATCTTTCGCGGCGCACACTTGTGCCCACCGGTGCCCCATCCTTGTCGTTTCTTCGCGAGGAAACTATCGCGGCAAGGGTGGGAGCCAACGGAGAGACAGCGGCATTTTCAGCCGGTTAGTTGTTGTTTTGGAGGTGGGGGTAATGGCGATGGTGGTGATGGCGGTGGTGGTGGACTACCACTACGACCTGCGCCTGCGCCGCGTAGGGTACCGCGAGGCAGAAGAGAAGGGCGATTCCGAGCAGTATCTTTTTCATAACTTAGTTTGATGCACGGCGAACCTAAATACAGAGCTACTCTGACCATTGCGCACCGGAAATTTTTTAGGCTGAGGGGGCGAACGCAGTAAATCCTGGCCCCACTTCGCCTTCGCGAGATGTGGCCGGATTGCCCGAGCAACCGGCATGGACTCGGCGGACTCAGTTCCGGCGAGCCTGGCCGCTGTTGCGTGTACCTGCTCAACCTGCTTTTCTCTCCTGTCCCTTTAACCCGCCCATTGGTATACTTGAAGATGTGACTACTTCTGCCGTTGAATCCGTCCCCCATCACGGCTCCGCTAGCGCCTCCGTGGGCAGGAAGAAGGTTTTGTTGCTCAAACCACGAGGGTTTTGCGCCGGCGTGGTCCGCGCCATCGATATTGTCAAAATCGCTCTCGAAACCTTCGGTGCCCCCATTTATGTCCGTCGCGAAATTGTTCATAACCGCTATGTTGTGAATGAGTTGGCGGATAAGGGCGCGATCTTCGTCCACGAGATCGACGACGTTCCTGATGGCCAGCGCGTCATCTACAGCGCCCATGGGGTATCGCCCGCCGTGCGCGAGCGCAGCAAAGCCCGCAATCTCAAAGTCATTGACGCCACCTGCCCGCTGGTCACCAAGGTCCACTTTGAAGCCGTTAAATTTGCCAAGGAAGGCTACTCGCTGGTCCTCATCGGCCACCGCGACCACGACGAAATCGAGGGCACTCTGGGCGAGGCGCCCGGCGTAACCCAAGTGGTTTCAAACGTTGCCGAAGTTGAAGCGCTCGAGATTCCCAACCCGGACCGGGTGGCCTACTTAACCCAGACCACTCTCTCGCTCGACGAGGCCCGCGACATTATCCACGCGCTCAAAATCAAGTTTCCCAATATCGTCGGCCCGCATTCGCAGGACATCTGCTACGCCACTGAGAACCGCCAGGTGGCAGTACGCAACGTTGCCCACAACGCTGACCTGGTCCTGGTCGTCGGATCGACGAATAGCTCCAACTCCAACCGTCTCGTCGAGGTTTCGCGCAACCTCGGCACCATCGGGTATCTCATCGATAACTCCCAGGCCATCGATCCCAAATGGCTCGCTGGCGTTACCAATGTCGCTGTCACTGCCGGCGCTTCGGCCCCCGAGATCCTGGTTGAAGACGTGGTCAGTTATCTGCGCCAGAACGGCTACGAGGACGTTGAAGAGGTAGAGGTTATGCCGGAAAACGTAAGGTTCGGCCTGCCTCCTGAGATTGTGCAAGCCATTGGCAGTGCGGGCGGCGCAGAGCCTGTTCAAGTTCGCTGACAGACCGTTCGCCGACAGAACGATTGTTCGAAGAACCGGCAGTGTATCTCTACTCTCGTGCAGCCTCAGGTTGCGCGGTGAAACCGGAACACGAAGTCAGTTTTTCAGTGTTCCAGTTGATGAATCGGATTTTCGAGACCGCATGATTCATGATGAATGACCAGCCAAAATCGCCCACCGCGGCCCCCAATTTTGGCGAGCCAAGTCTTGGCAGGCCCCGCTTTGGCCGTATTGACGCGGACCTGGCCGATGTCGATTCGGCGATTGCCAACGCGCGCGACTTCGTCTTCTCCCTGCAGCACCCCGATGGCTACTGGTGCAGCGAGCTCGAGGCCGACTCGATGCTCGAGGCCGACTATATTTTTCTCCACACCCTGCTCGAAAGCGGAGATCCCGGTCGCCTCAAGCGCGCCTGTGCGGAGATGATGCGCTACCAGAATCCAGACGGCAGTTGGAGCATCTATCCTGGCGGTCCCGGCAACGTCTCGCTCTCCGTCAAATGCTATTCGGCGGCGAAGCTCATGGGTATTGTCCCTTCTGACCAACGCCTCGCCAAATGCCGCGAGTGGGTGCTCGCGCACGGCGGCGTCACGGCCTGCAACACTTTCACCAAGATGTATCTTTGTGCGCTCGGCCAGTACGACTACGACGCCGTGCCCGCCATTCCGCCGGAGATTGTTCTATTTCCCAAGTGGTTCTACTTCAATATCTATGAAATCTCTGCGTGGTCGCGCTCGATTCTCGTGCCGCTGGCCATCATGTACGCCAAAAAGCCGTACAAGAAGATTCCGCCGGAACAGGGAATCGACGAGTTGTTCGTCGGCGGCCGCGCCAATTCCATCCTGCGCTTGCGCATCGACCGCAAACACCTGTTTTCCTGGCGCAATTTTTTCCTAGCTTTGGACCGAATGACACACTGGTTCGAAGCAGTGCATCTGCGCCCTCTGCGCACTCACGCCATGAAGCGCGCAGAGAAGTGGATGCTCGAGCGTCTCGAAATGACCGACGGCCTTGGCGCCATCTATCCCGCCATGCTCAACGCCATCATTGCGCTGCGCTGCCTTGGATACTCAGAAGACGATCCGCAGGTCATCCGCGCCCGCGACGAGTTTGAAAAACTCGGCATCGAGCAGCCGGCCACGCCTGAAATGCCCGAGCCGACGTTCCGCATGACACCCTGCATGAGCCCGGTGTGGGATACAGCGCAGGCGGTCTACGCGTTGGGAGAAGCAGGCGTTCCGCGCACCGATCCGCGCATGATCAAGGCCGTTGACTGGATGCTCGCCAAGGAAGTTCGCCACAAAGGCGACTGGGCCGTCAAAGTGCCCAAAACCGAGCCCGGCGGCTGGTACTTCGAGTTCAACAACGAGTTTTATCCCGACACTGACGACACCGCGCAGGTTCTGCTCGCGCTCAGCAAGGTCGATAATCCCCGCGAGCGCTATCAGCACCAGGTTGCGCAGCGCGCCATTGAGTGGGAGTTCGCCATGCAGTGCCGGAACGGCGGTTGGGGCAGCTTCGACAAAGACAACACCAAAATGATCTTCCAGTACATCCCCTTCGCGGATCACAACGCCATGCTCGATCCGCCCAGCGTGGACATCACCGGCCGCATGCTCGAGATGCTCGCCGTCTATGGATACACGCGCGCCGACAAGCGCGTCGAGCAAGCCGTCAAGTTCATCTTCGACTCGCAGGAGCCGGACGGAAGCTGGTTTGGCCGCTGGGGCGTGAATTACCTATATGGCACGTTTCTTGTTCTGCGCGGCCTCGATGCCATTGGCGTCGACCACCTCGAGCCGCAGATTCAACAGGCCGCGGAGTGGATTCGCATGGTCCAGAACTCCGACGGCGGCTGGGGCGAAACCTGCGGCAGCTATGACGATCCCGACACGCGCGGCGTTGGTCCCAGCACTCCCTCGCAGACCGCGTGGGCCATGCTTGGCCTGCTCGCCGCAGGCGACGACCGATCTGATTCCGTGGCCAAAGGCGTGCGCTGGCTGCTCGCGCGGCAACTTGCCGACGGAAGCTGGGACGAATCCATGGGCGAGGGTCCCACGCGCCAGGCCATCATTACCGGAACCGGGTTCCCCAAGGTTTTCTATCTGGCTTACACCATGTATCGCCATTACTTTCCGCTCATGGCACTTACGACATACAAGCGCGCCATGGAACGCGCTACGCTCGGAACAGGGAATCGTTGATTGGTTTTTGATCGTCTAATGATTAGGCGACGATTTTGTTTTTTGGATGTGTACGATTGACGCATGACCGGGGCTTCCGCCCCAGAGGTAGACAGAGAATGGCAGTTCCAATCTCACAGATGTGGACGGTCGCAACATACGTACTGAAGAAGCGCCTCTCCGGAGAAAAGCGCTATCCGCTTGTGCTCATGCTTGAGCCGCTCTTCCGCTGCAACCTGGCCTGCGCCGGCTGCGGCAAGGTGCAATATCCGCCCCACATCCTCAAGAAGCAGCTCACTCCCGAGCAATGTTTCGCCGCCATCGAAGAATGTGGTGCGCCCATGGTCTCCCTCCCCGGTGGCGAGCCGCTCCTCCATCCGCAGATTGTCGAGATCGTCAACGGCCTGATCGCGCGCAAAAAGTACATCTACCTCTGCACGAATGCGCTCGAACTCAAACGCCGCCTGCCGGAGTTCACGCCGTCAAAATACCTCACCTTCTCGGTCCATCTCGACGGGCGCCGCGACGAGCACGACTTCTCCGTCTGCCGCGAAGGCGGCTATGACATCGCCGTCGAAGGCGTTAAGGAGGCCGTCAAGCGCGGCTTTCGCGTCACCACCAACGCAACTTTCTTCGACGGCACGGACCCTAATCACGTCAGAGCCTTTTTTGACGAGGTTATGTCGATGGGTGTCGAAGGCGTGGTGCTCTCGCCAGGCTACAGCTACGACAAGGCGCCCGACCAGAAGCACTTCATGGGCCGCGCCCGCGTGCGCCGCCTCTTCCGCGCCATTCTGTCGAATCGCAAGAAGACGTGGAAGTTCAACATGTCGCCGCTATTCCTCGAATTTCTTATGGGCGACCGAAACTACGAATGCACGCCCTGGGGTTCGCCCGCCTTCAATATCTTTGGCTGGCAGCGGCCCTGCTACCTGCTCCAGGATGGCTACACGGAAACCTTCAAGGAGTTGATGGAGACCACGAAGTGGGAAGAGTACGGCGTCGCCTCGGGCAATCCCAAGTGCGCCAACTGCATGGTCAGTTGCGGCTATGAACCCTCCGCGGTGCTCGAAGGCTTCGGCACTCTAAAGGGCTTCCTCGCCATGGTCAAGGGCACTTTCTCGCTTTACCCCGACCAACACGCGCTCAATCTGCTGAATGAACCCATGCCTCACGGCCCGTCGTCGCTGGTGAACATTACGCACCCCGACCGCGAGCTTGAGGAGACGCGCGCATGACCGCGGAAGTATTGAAATACACGCTGGAGCAGGTCGAGGCGCTGGAACTCGCTCCCGGTACCGAGCATGAACAGCTCGAGGGCTCCGTTCCCTCACTCGCCACCGAGCAGGATCTGAAAAACGCTCTCGAAAAGGCCTTCGACTATCGCGGCGACATCACCATCACCCTCAAGTCCGGCGAAAAAATTGAAGCCTATATCTTCAATCGCCAGACCGGCGCAACCCTTGCTGATTCGTTTGTGCAGTACTTCACTCCCAAATCAGACGACAAGCGCAAGCTTGCATACGACCAAATTGCTCGCCTTGAATTTTCGGGAAAAGACCGCGCCGCGGGCAAGCACTGGGAAGACTGGGTCAAGGCGTATACGGAAAAGAAGGCCGCCGGCGAAAAGAACATCGCGCTCGTTCCCGATTCGCTCGAGTAGGTCTGCGCGAGAGCCTATATGGCTCGAATTACGCTAGTAGCTTGGCCTTGCTTCCCAGTACCACGGCAACCGGGAAAGCTTTCTTGTCAAACGAGACGAAAGTCTCTCCGCCTAGCCATTGTCCCTCGTAGGCGATGACGCCGTCGCTAAACTCCCCGCCAGCATTCAGCACTGCCATTCCCGCCTCCACGGCCGGGCGATTGACCTCAACATTGCCCGCGTCGAGCAGGGCGCGCAGCGCGGCTGTGATGTCCTCGCGCTTGAACTTGTACACACCGCGCAGCACCGCGACAAACTCGCAAACACAGGTCAACGAAACCGCGATCATCTCGGCGTCGCGGAGAAAAGTGGCCGCAGCCCGGGCCTGCCTCGCGTGGTCGCGAACGGCGGCGCGGATCAGAACATTGCTATCAACGATCATCTTCATCGCATGCCTGCCCAGCCGCGGTCTGTGGCTTTGTTGATGTCCCCAATCGCCGCTGCCTTCCGTGTTTTGCCGGCAAGCACGCCGATGAGGTCCTCGATGCTGCCTGTCTTTCTGGCTGCTGAAATCATGCCTTTGCCGCCCGGCATCAGCTCCAGCTCGATCTTCTCACCGGGCTTCACGCCCAGATGGCGGAGCACGTCTTTGCGAAAAGTGACCTGTCCTCGCGCCGTAACCGTCAATGTTGCCATGGCATTTGCCCTCGATCTCCGCGCAATAAGCCCATTGTAATGCGATTCTGCATGAAGATGGAGCAATAATTTGCGCCAGAATCGGCGAGTGTTGCGGCGAGAAGATAATGGAGCGTTGCATAAGCTAGATAATGCGAAATTGCGTTATATAAGTAATGCAAAAACGCATGCAGATTATAAGGCAATATCGCATTACATAAATAATGCAGAAGTGCATGCGGCAAACGCGATGCAATCAACAATACATGGTAATGCAAAAGCGCATTAGTTTATGATGTGGCGCTGTATAGCTGTATAAATGTCTCTATGTTTCACGGAACGACGAGGTGTTGCCCTGCCGACATTGCCTCCGCGTGCGGATGCGTGAGCCTGAGCCATTCGGACTCTCCAGCTATAGGTGCTTCACCATCGCTGCCGGAGCAGGGCCAGCCTTGCCGTTCAGCAGCCAGTCAAGAGCCGCGCGAACATCCGGTTCCCGTGCTTCGCCCAGCAACCGGCAGATCACTTCGCCGTTCTCATCGAGAATGATCGTAGCGGGAAGCTCTATTCCCAGCCCCAGGCGGCCCAGCGTATCCGTGTCCGCGCCTGTCCATACTTCGAGGCCCCGACCGTTGGCCTTCATGAACGCATCGATCTTAGCGCGCCCGGTCTTGGAATCCCCATTTTCGTCTTCGGAGATTTCAATGAATCGGACCTTCTTCGCCGAGTATTCCGTGTTCATGCGGGTCAAAAGCGGTAGCTCTTCGCGGCACGGCCCGCACCAGGTTGCCCAGAAATTCACCACGACAATGGAGCCGCGCAGATCGGTGAGGTTCTTTTTAGCCCCTTCCAGATCCTTGAACGACAGATTCGGCACCGGCTTGGCCGCAGTTGTCGCGGGCAGGCCCAACGCGATCATCGCTGCCAATGCCAGAATTGCGCGCTTACGATCCATGTGTTTCTCTCCTCGTTTATCTTGTATGCGTTACTTTTTCGCAGGATTGGTGCCCTAAGTCCGAACAACGCCCCCAGGACTGCGGCCAGCCCCGAATACGGCCAACTTTGATGATACCCATCACCAAGACTTTCCAGTATTTCAAGAATTTACGCATCCCCCAGTACGCGGAGTTTTTCTTCCTGCTTTTGATGGAGGATGATGCTTTTGGGATCGGGCTCGGACCGCAACAGGCCGGCGCAAGCATTGAGTATCACGCGAAAGCGCTCTATTCGTGGCCGAAGGACCGGTGTATCGTCGAAACAAGCTGGATGGCGAGCACATTATCGTTCGGCGCCGTGCCGGCGCTGTAATGCTTGAATTCATAGCCCACTTTGATCAGTTGAAATCTGTTCGGACGATAGCCCGCCGCCGTCTCGAAGACCAGCGCATCCCCGCCTTCATTGGCAATCGAGAATCCGTCGCGCTCAGCGATATACCATCGCGGGCTCAGCACCTGTTTCAGTTCTCCGTATCCGGCCGTTTCGCGGAACGTCGGAGCGGCATCGTACGGCATAACGAACCGTTGCAGTTCGCCCTGAGCGCTCGTGTGGCGGTGGGCCCAATTGATCTCCATGCTTCCCGCAGTAGCCGGAAGTTTGTTCGGATTCGCTTCGCCCGGCCCAAAAAAGAGGCTCTTGCGGTCCAGATAGGGGCCGCGATATGCGGAAACCCCGATCCGAAATCCCTGGCGAACGGTGTAACCCGCGCCGGCGGCCCAGTTGCCGTATTGGTCGCGCGCAAACACGCTGCGAGGATTGGCCGGCGAGGAGTTGGCAAATTGCGCGCGCGCGTCGAACCTGCCCGCAGTGGCGTCTAACTGAGCTCCGGCCACACCCAGAACAGACACCGGCGAGTAGTAGTAGCCGTACTCGATCGGGATGTCGGTCAGCGGGTTGTCGGCATCGTCGTAGCGCAGCATAAACGATCCGAAGGCCGTCGACATTTCTCCTGCGCGAACCAGAACCGACCCGTGATTGAAGACATGCGAATAGTAAAGCGAACCTTGAAGCAAGGTTCCTTTGGCGCCGTATCCCGGCTGAGAAAGTTCGCTAAAGAAATAAGGCCGTGTAGCAAACTGCGCGGCGCCCATGATGAACCAGTTCTCACTGATCCTGATCGTGGGATAAACGATTGCCCGCGTCCCCAGGATCATCGGATCGCCCGATCGCGGCGGTTCCGTCAGTTCGTTTGAAGCCACTGCCTGCACGGTTAACGTGGCGCGCAGGTCGATCCCTGAGGCCGTCTGCTGCGCAGCGAGCAAGGTTCCGCCAGCCCCTCCCGAGAGGACGCACAACAGAAAAGCGACAGGGAGTGTCGCCTTCAACCCGTCACCGCCACAGCAGCCAGCTTCAGCTCGTCGCGAACCTTGGCCGCAGCCGCGTATTTTGTCAGAACCTCGCGCGGCAAATTCACGAACACTGCAACGATCTGAGGATCAAACTGAATACCGGCGTTTTCAATAAGGATTGAGATCGCCTTCTCGTGACTCATTCCCGGCCTGTACGCGCGGTCGGTTGTCATCGCATCGTAAGCGTCGGAAACATGAATGATCCGCGCTTCGAGTGGCGTTTCTTCGCCGTGTTGCCCCTTCGGGTATCCGGTCCCGTTCCAGTTTTCGTGGTGCAGCTCAACCGCGGCAAGGAACGGCGCAAAACCCTGAACTCCTTCGAGAATTCGCCGTCCAATCACCGGATGCTGCTTGACGATCGCGAATTCTTCATCAGTAAGACGGCCGGGTTTCTGCAGGACGCCGTCCGCGATTCCGATCTTTCCCACGTCGTGAAGGAGCGCCCCGATGCGAATCCGCTCAATTTCATCCGCATTGAGGCTCAATGCCTCGGCTGTCGCGCAGGAGAGCTGGCTGACGCGGCTGCTATGGCCGGCCGTGTATTGGTCCCGCGCGTCGAGCGCGTTAGCCAGCGATCCTACAAACTCCAGATACGCGGCTTCGAGGTTTTCTCCCGCGGCGCGAACTGAAACCGCTGCGCGGTTGTAGATCTCGGCCAGCTGTTGGATTTCAAGAATAGAGGACGGCTGGCCCTCGAGCTCGGTCAGCTTTCCGGTACGCACTGCATTGCGCAGATGCGACATCACAGCCGCAAGGGGCTCAACGATGGAGCTGGACGAACCAACGCTGCAGAAGAACGCCACAAGGACGCAGACCATGGCCAGCGTGAGAAAGAGCTTGTGCAGCCGGGATTGGATGGGCGCCGTGGCTTCGTCTACATTCTCAAAGCTGAGCAGCATGAATCCGCCGCTATAGGTCTCCATGGGCAACGAGATCCAATTCGTTCCGCTCAATTTCAGGTCGCATTCCGTGGGCTCTTTGCAGTTGGCCAGGGCGCGCTCCAACTGGTCGAACGAAACACCAGGCAGGTTGGAATTGATCACCTTTCCGTTGCGCACGAGCACGACCTGCGTAGTCAGGTCGGAAAAGTCGAAGTACTCGCCCACGGAAAGAACGCCGATATTCTCATCGTTTTCATCCACGGGAACCGATGCTACCTGGAACGTGTGGCCCAGCAGAAGCAGAAATCCCTTATGATCGCGATCGAGCTGAGATAGGTCCAGAGGAATCAATTGCGCGCGCGCCTCGCCGGGCGCTTTGGTGGGCCGCACCACTCCCGCAAGCGGCGTGCCGTCGGGTGCTGAGACCAGCATGAAGTCAAATCCCATGCGCTCGCCCAGCTCCCGCAACTGATCTTCAACGGTGCTGCGCGCGCCGACGCTTTCCCGGTGCGTGAGCAGCAGCTCGATCCCGGCTTTAAGAGCCGAGTTTTCGCCGGCCACCTTTAAAAAGCGGCTATTTTGCAGATCCGCCTTGGCATGAATATTCGCGATGGCCAGCTGGCTTTGGCGCAGGGAAGTATGCAGCCCATCGCGCACGGTCGATTGCACGAATCGCTGAATCATCCAGAAACTGCTGGCCAGCAGCAGCGCAAAGGGGATGAAGCAGATCAGGAATGCTCGGGTGCGGAAGCGAGTTGTCAATGTGAGCCACCTGCATCGCTCGGATTCTGATTTGCTTGCGCATCCTGCCTGGGGTCTACATCGATCGGGATCAGGAAATCAACCGACTGGTCGTGCCCCTCCTCAACCACAATGGTCTTGCGATAGAAGCCGGCGGACTTGTGCCATGCGACTACGGTGTATTTACCGGGCGGCACATCCGGAATGCGGTAATGGCCTGCGCGATCCGGACGCGCGTACCAGCGGTTCGGAGTCACGACGACGGTAGCGGCCATGTTGGGGTGCAAGTGGCAGTACACCTCCACGATGCCCGGCTTGGGAAACTTCACTCTCCGGGTTTCGCCTTTGTCGTAGCTGCCTAAGTCGAATGTCTTCGCCTTGGAGAGGGAGTAGATGTTGTGGAAGATCGGGTCCATGTTGGGAAATGAAACAGAAGAGCCGATCGGAACAACAACGAGGTCCGGAACGAATCGGCGGTCAAGCTGCTCCACTTGCTCGGTTGTTTCGCCCGGGGTCGTTGTATCGGGAGCGGCAGGACCCGCGCCCTCAATGTAAACAACCACGCGCGACCGCTCATACGCGATCGGGTCCTGTTCCGCGTCGGCGCCGAGTTTCACAGCGGTGCCGCGTTGATACACAGAGACCGGAGCGGTAACGCTTGGCCGCGTCAGCCGCTTCTTGATCAGGATTGTCCCGGTAACTTCCTGCGCGCCGGCGCACATTGTGAGCAGGGCTGCAACGCTACCGGCAACTAGAAACGCTTTCATTCGCATGTCGATGGGCCTCTGAAAAGTCGGTTACGATCGCGCCCATCGCCGCTTGTGACATCCGGCTCGGGGAGCGCGCTGTATTTCGATTCGCAATGTATCCCGATTCATGGAGGAGTTTAGGCTGCTCGGAGGGGTGCCGAATATCCCACAAAGCGGGGACAAAGTAGCCACTAAGTGCTTCTATTTTGGTCAGTTACAATTCAGAGACATTTATTTCCGGGGCGAAAGCGGCACTCGAACCGCCGGTTGTCGAACGCCATTTAGAATGAAGGTCTCCCAGGAACTCTGCAATGAGAGTTTTCCTCACCGGCGCAACAGGTTTTGTCGGCCATCATGTGGCGAAGGCCCTCGCCGCCGAGGGCGCAGACCTGCGTCTCCTTACGCGCAAAACCAGCAATCTCGCCAATATCGAAGGAATTTCGGGCGAAACCGTCGTCGGCGACCTCTCCGACCCTGCCTCTCTCAAAACCGGCCTCGCCGGCTGCGACGCCGTCGTTCACGTTGCCGCCGACTACCGCCTCTGGATTCCAGATCCAGCAGCCATGTACAAGGCCAACGTCGACGGAACGCGCGAGCTGCTGCGCATGGCCCGCGAAGCAGGCGTCAAGCGCTTCGTCTACACATCGTCAGTCGCCACCATGCACTTCCGCACAGACGGTATTGTCAGCAATGAAGACACGCCGGTTTCGCTCGCCGACATGGTTGGCCACTACAAGCGCTCCAAATTCCTCGCCGAGCGGGAGGCTACTTCCGCCGCCGAAAAAGGCCAGCAGGTCATCATTCTGAATCCGACCACCCCCATCGGCCCCAACGACCGCAAACCCACGCCCACCGGCCGCATCTTCGTCGATTTTCTCAACGGCAAATTCCCGGCTTACGTTGACACCGGCCTCAACCTTGTCGATGTTTCTGAAGTCGCCCGCGCCCACGTCGTCGCGCTCGGCGCAGGCGTTCCCGGCCGACGCTACATTCTCGGCGGCGAAAATCTCACTCTCAAGCAAATCCTCGACAAAATGTCAGCCATCACCGGCATTCCTTCGCCCACCGTCAAAATTCCTTTCGTTGTTGCCGCTACCTACGCCTTCTTCGAAGAATGGATCACCGGCCGCATTCGCGGCAAAGAGCCCCGCGCCACGCTCGAAGAAGTCCGCATGGGCCGCAAGAAAATGTACGCCTCAAGCGCCCGCGCTCAGCAGGAGCTCGGCTTTGAGATCAAGCCTGACTACCCCGCCATGCGCGCGGCCATCGACTGGTTTCGCTCGAACGGCTACGCGCCGGCCAACAATTCACAAGCCGGGGCCCAAACACAATCATGACCCGCGTCGCCATCATCGCCGCGTTCCCCGGCGAGCTCAAGCCGCTCGTGCGCAACTGGCCGCACAGCACTCGCGACGGCACGCGCTTCTGGGCGCAGCGGGGCGACAAAAAAGAGTGGGAAGAAGAGTGGATCGCCGCCTGCGCCGGTGCAGGCCAGTCCGCCGCCACTCGCGCCTTCGCCGCGATCGAAGCCGGCGGGCCAATTGATCTTGTTTTTTCCATCGGCTGGGCCGGAGCGCTTCGCGCCGCAATCGCTCCCGGCACCGCCCACAACGTAGCCGGAGTCATCGACGTTCGCACCGGCGAGCGCTTCAACTGCGATGCCGGCGCCGGCGAGCTCTGGCTTGCCACCAGCCCCACTGTGGCCGACGCCGCCGAAAAAGGACGCCTCGCCTCCGCCTACAGAGCTTCCCTCGTTGACATGGAAGCCGCTGCCGTCGCGCGCCTCGCAGCCATGCGCGGCATCCCCTTCTACTGCATCAAGGGCGTCAGCGACGGCCTCACTGACCGCCTGCCCGACTTCAATCGATTTCTTTCGCCCAACGGCCAATTCGAGCTCGGCCGGTTTACTCTTTTTGCCGCCTTTCGCCCCTGGCACTGGCCCTCACTCATCCGAATGGGCGAGAATAGTAAAAAGGCTTCCCAAAGCATCGCGGAGTTACTGCACGAGTTTCTCGACGAGCGAGGTCACAGCGGCGAATAGCATGGCTACCCAAATCCTGCGTCCCAAATTTCAGGCCGATCCAAAAATCCCCGCCACCATGCGGGCGGTCGTTTATCGCGGCGTCAACGACATGCGCCTCGAGACGGTCCCCGTTCCGCGCATCGGCGCCGGTGAGCTGCTCATCAAGATCGCTACTTGTGGCGTTTGCGGCACCGATCTCAAAAAAATTCATAGCGGCTCGCACTCCGCGCCGCGCATCTTCGGCCATGAAATGGCCGGGGTCGTTGCAGAAGTTGGCGCAGGCGTCACCAAATTCGCAGTCGGCGACCGCGTCATGAGCTTCCACCATGTTCCCTGCGGCGAGTGCTACTACTGCCGTAAGAACACTCCTGCGCAGTGCCCGCTCTATAAGCAGACCGGCGCCACGGCCGGCTTCGAGCCTTCCGGGGGCGGCTTCGCCGAATACATCCGGGTGATGGACTTCGTGGTCAACTACGGCGGCGTGGTCCCGATCCCTGACGGCGTGCCGTTCGAGCAAGCCGCATTCGTCGAGCCACTGAACACCGTGCTCAAGGGCATCAAGCTTCTCAACCTCGCGTCCGACGATACGGTCCTTGTCATCGGCCAGGGGCCCATCGGCCTGATGCACGCGGCTCTTTCCAAAAGGATCGGCGCTCGCGTGCTTACTTCTGACCTGTTTGCCGAGCGCCACGCTATCGCCGCGCGCTTCGGTCTCACCAATCCTATCCACGCCGGAACTGAAAACGTCGTCGAACGCGTCTTCGCTGAAACTGAAGGCCGCGGTGCAGACGCCGTCATCATCGCCGTTGGCGGCAACGCGCTCATCCGCACTGCTATGGACGCGGTCCGTCCCGGCGGGAAGGTAATGCTCTTCGCCCAAACCCAGCACGGCGAGGCCACATTCGATCCCGCCGCCGTTTGCGTCGACGAGAAGACGCTCATCGGCTCATACTCTTCCTCGTTTCCGATCATGGACGAAGTCACGAACCTCGTCTTCAACAGCTACCGCAACGGATTCGACCTCACCCAGTTAATCTCGCACCGCTTTCCGTTTGAAGATGCGGCAGCGGCAATCGAAATCGCCTCGCACCCCCAGCCAGGCTCAATGAAAATCATGTTGGAGCCAGTCCCGGGAGCCGGAGCAGAGTAAGGAAAAACTGAGAGCCTGATGTCTCCTACGGTTAAAGGCGCAATCCTCCACGGCCGCAAGACCGTCAAGACCGTTGTCGAAGGTGGCCGCAAAAAAGTCGAAAATGTTGTCGAAGGCGGCCTCGATACTGTCGATGCGGTCGTCGAGGTGGGCCTGAACACCGTCGAGTCGGTCGTTGAAAAAGGCCGCAAGACGGTCGAAACGGTCGTCCACCATGGCCGCAAAACAGTCGAGAACGCGCTTTTTCACGGCCGCGTCACCATGCGCGCCGCCGTCCTTCACGGCCGCGAAGATATTCGCATCGAGCAGGTTCCCATTCCCAAGGCCGCTGCCGGCGAGCTTGTCGTTCGCGTAGGCGCGGCGCTCACCTGCGGCACCGATCTCAAAGTCTTTCGCCGCGGATATCACGCGCGCATGATCGTTCCTCCCGCGCTCTTCGGCCACGAGCTTGCCGGCACCGTCGTCGAAGCCGGCGAGGGGGTCTCTGAATTTTCTCCCGGCGATCGCGTTGTCGCGCTCAACTCTGCACCTTGTGGACTGTGCTACTTCTGCCTGCGCGGCCAGGAAAATCTTTGCGACGACCTGATTTTCAACAACGGCGCATATGCCGAGTTCATCAAGATTCCGGAGCGCATTGTCTCGAAGAACACCCTGGTCATTCCGGCAAATGTGCCACTTGAGCACGCCGCTCTCACCGAGCCGCTGGCCTGCGCCGTGCATGGGCTCGAGGATTCAGGTCCACGCAAGGGCGACACTGTCGCCGTCATCGGCGGCGGCCCGCTGGGCCTGATGATTTTGCACGTCGCCGCGCTCGCCGGCTTTGAAACCATCTCTATCGTCAAGCACGACGGCCAGGTTGAAGCAGCGCGTCAGCTTGGCGCCACTCATGTCGTGCAGGCTGCAACAATCCGCAAGGCAGTTCGCGAAACCCGCGCACTTACTCCCGGCGATCGCGGCGTCGACGTCGCGATTGAAGCCGTAGGCACTCCTGAAACATGGCAGGAGGCGGTCGAGCTCGTCCGCAAGGGCGGCACGGTCAACTTCTTCGGCGGATGCGCCGCCAACACCCACGTCACTCTCGACACCAATCGCATCCACTATAGCGACATCACTCTGCGTGCAACCTTCCATCACACGCCAGCCATCTGCCGCAAGGCGCTTGAGCTTATCGCAGGCGGCCGTTTTCAGGCCGGCGCATTCATCACCGGCCGCGCTCACCTGTACGAGCTGAATCGCGTCTTTGAGAAGTTGATGAATCGATCGTCCGAGATCAAGACCGCGATTGTGCCGTAAAATTGCAGCGCCGATTCCAATCGAAAAGGCTGAATGTTCCGTGGCCGCTTGGTCGTTTTAAGGGTATATGAACACGATGCCGCTATTTTGGCGCGAGCCGCGTTTCAGCCACGACAGTGAAATAATGTTGCTGAGCCCAGATCTCCAATGAACCCCACCGCTACCCAGCCCGCAATCCGGCCGTCGTCGGATGAACTTATCGCCCGTGGCTGGGCTGCGCTTCCGCCTGGCTATCGCATTCCCGCTACTCCGCCCACGCTCGATCAGGCCCGCGAGTACTGTCGCAACCTGGCCCAGACGCACTACGAAAACTTCCATGTCGCCACTTGGTTCCTGCCCGCGGAGCTGCAGCCGCACTTCTATTCCATCTACGCGTACTGCCGGATCTCCGACGATCTCGGCGACGAAGTCCCCGACAAATCCGCCGCCCTGGCCCTACTTGATTTGTGGGGCAGGGAACTCGACGCCTGCTACGAGGGCCGCGCACGCCACCCAGTATTCGTCGCACTCGCAGAAACCATCCGCGCCTGCGCAATTCCCAAGGAGCCGTTCGCCGATCTGCTCGTCGCCTTTCGTCAGGACCAGACCGTCTCTCGCTACGAAACCATGGACGACGTGCTCGGCTACTGCCGCTACTCAGCCAATCCTGTCGGCCGTCTCGTGCTCTACGCCTGCGGAGAAGTGAGCCCCGACAATATTGAAGAGAATTTCAAGCTTTCCGACTTCACCTGCTCCGCCCTGCAACTCGCCAACTTCTGGCAGGACGTGAGCGTCGATTTCTTCAAGGGCCGCGTTTATATTCCTCAGGAAGACATGCGTCGCTTCGGCGTGACCGACGAGATCATCGCCAATGGCATCGCCACTCCCGAGTTCCGCGCGCTCATGCGCCACGAAGTCAAGTGCGCGCGTTGGCTTTTTCAACAAGGCTTGCCCCTTATTGGCAAAGTCAACCGCGATCTCGCTCTCGACCTCGATCTCTTCAGCCGCGGCGGTCTTGAGATTCTGCGCGCTATCGAGCGACGCGATTATGACGTGCTCAGCGCCCGCCCCGCAATCTCAAAGCTGACCAAGTTCTCGCTCGCGGTTCGCGCCCTCACCGGCAAAATGCTGTCGTCTTTGCGCCCCGGTCCTCGATCCTCAGGCCCCAGATCTCCAGACCAGTCCCGCGCTTCCCAGCCCCCC
>Ga0182024_10005785_pt1 | contig 27485 bp, 29 predicted proteins | sample P32metaG_FD_120480 | JGI IMG/M metagenome (GOLD analysis project Ga0182024, IMG submission 120480) | Permafrost microbial communities from Stordalen Mire, Sweden - P3-2 metaG (Illumina Assembly) | ecosystem: Environmental > Terrestrial > Soil > Wetlands > Permafrost | place: Sweden: Stordalen...
CACCGGACGAAACGGACGCACCTGAAGCCACGTTTGTTCTCACGGCCCGCCGGCGGCCCAAAAGCCGCCGACCTCCTCAACAGCAGAAAAGCCCCGCCACGCGGGGCTTTCAGATGCGCCTGAGTGGACAGTTCTCAAACCCCTCGGCACCCCTGAAGATCCTGCTGGAGGCGCTGTTCGGGGTTCCAAAGGGCTAGTCGAGGTTCGCACGTCCAACGTGTGGCGCGCTTGCCGGGTCCACTCTCGAACCCTCGAACGATGTCGAGACTTGAAATCGCAGGCCGCCCCCATTCCAGAATAGGCCGGTCGCTAGGTTCCGGTCAAGCTCGGAGCAGGCCGGCGCTATGGCCACCAATGGGGGGCGATTCAGACGGCCGTGTCGGACGCCCTCGGAGCTACGGACGGTTCCCTCGAACTGCCGAGATCCATTCCTGCGTCGAAGCTCGCCCTTGAGGGAGCCACCTCCCGCGACATGATCAAACAGCTTCCTCTCGGCGGCGTGCCGGGATACGTGTTCTCCGGCGGTTCGCACAAGCGCAAAGTCCTACGCCGTAGAGGAGCGTCTGCGTAGTCCCCGAGGTCGTAGTTCTTGTATGCCTTGACTGGCGGCCAGGTGGTGGAAGATCAACCGCTTTGCCGGGCGCGGGACGACTGCAAGCGAGTTACGAGATCTCGGCGCTGCTGGCAGTAGCAACTGGCCAGTGGCTCGCGGTGGTCGAATGTGCCCGACGCGGGGCCGATGAGCGCGTCGTACTGCACGAATGTCGCTTGCTCGCGCACGTTGAGGCGGTCAGCGATCAGTCGTCCGACGGCTAGACAGGCGGCCTGCTGGGACACAAAGGCAACCGAGGGCCGGTAGTCGTCGCTGGGCAGGTCTGTCAGGCCGATTGCTTGCGCGAGGCCGCAGATCGGCTTGCCGAGCTGACTGATCACCTTGGCGCGCTGGTCGTCTGTGAGGCTGGTGAGGTGTTCCTCGCGGAGCAGCTGATCGCCGTAACGAAGCGTGGTCACGTCTAGGCCGGTGGCATCGGCCACGCGCTGAGCAGCCGTTGGACCGGTGCGCTGGACGGGGAACAGGCAGCGCAGGCAGGCGCGACCGGGACCGACATCGTGAAGGCCGCACATTGTCTCGCCGGTGGCGGCGTCGAGCAGTCGTTCGGGCCACAGCATCTGCGCGTCTCGACGCGCATCGGTGGAGTCAAGTCCGGTGAGAGCGAGCGCAGGCCAACGAGCGTCGCCGGCGTCGATTCGATCGATGAACTCGGCCACCGGCATGTCGAAGCGATTGACGGCCATCCCGAACAGTGCATCGCCCGCGAGCGCGGTCTTCCACGGACGCTGCGCCGCCGTCGCCGAATCGCCGAGCGCGTAGGTGCCGACGTTCTCCAGGGCGAACCGCTCGGGATCGACAAGACTGACTTGACCTGTCGCTGACATGAGACCAAGCGTGCGGGTGATCGCTGTGCCGACGGCACCGAGGCCGATGATGGCGATATCGAGCGCGACGGGGCGGTCGAGCAACGGGACGGACGCTGGGTCGTCGCTGAGGGTGACCGGGCACCAGGAGACCTTCTCGATGCTGCGGACACGGCCGGGCAGGATCGGCACGAGCGTCTTGAATGCCTCGCCGGTCAGCAGGGCGGCGCAGGTCACTGCACCGAGCCCGTTGGCGGGCTGTCCGCCGGTGAGAGGCTCGCGGCCGACTCGGGCGCCATGGTGATCGGGTGTGGCGTACAGGTTGGCGTCGCCAGCATGACCGACGTGGAGCCGGAGGGTGACTGGCTGAGTGGTCGCCCGCCCGGTCGACACGACGGACCGGGCGGCCCGGCTGAGACGACCGCGCGTGGAGGCGTCGAGGCCGGTCGTGTCGAGCGTGAGGGCCACTGGGAGCCGGGCGAGGTTGTCGAGCAGCAGCTCAGCGGCGGCCAGCTCGGCGGGGCTTGTGATCGCGGCCGAAACGCGGACGTGCTGGGCCGCGAGGTGATCGAGCAGGCCTAGCTCGCCGTCCTCCGAGGTGGAGGCCGCTAGCCGTAGAGCACGAGTGTGCTCAATCCGCATGGACGCCGCCCTGATCAAAGCGCACGACCGATGCGGTGCCGGCGATGACACCGGGAGCGGCGCGCGCCTGCCAGTGGGCGGCGGTTCGCTCCCACCATCCCCACTCGCGCGGTTCCACGGAGGGGGTCGCGAAATGCGGGACGACGGCGGAGATAAAGCCGGTGACGTCGAACCCGTGACGTAGGTCGGTGGGCGATAAGAACGCACCGCGGGCGTGGGAATGCACCTGTGCACGTATGCGCAGCTCGGCGTCGGCGGCCCAGGAGAAGAGCTGGTCGATCGTTGGACCCGAGATGCCGAAGAGACCGCGGCGGCGGGCGATCCCGGCTTGGCCGGCGAGCGCGACGATGGTTAGGCGGTCGGGGTCAGACTCGGGGGCGAGCAGGAACCCTCCGGTCTCGGCGCCGAGCACCCCCCAATGGCGGATATCGGCGATCAGAGCGTCGACGGCGGCCTGAGTCATACGGAGTTGGATCATCCGGAGCGCCCTTGGTAGCGGTCGCACATGTCGTGCAGCAGGCATCCAACGACCCACTCGAAAGGATTGCCATCTGACGGCCATGCCTCGGGTCCGGTCCGCCACTCCTGGTGCGCGAGGTAGCCCTCGGCGGTGAAGGGCTGGCAGATGTCGAGGTTCCCCGGCCGATAGCCCGGGATGATCGGCCACGCGCTGGTGACGTCCAGGCGTCCTTCGACCGCGTCGGCGAACTTGATCGATGGCGGGGCGTCCGGGTAGCTCGTCCACGCGATCCGTACGTGGAAGGTCTCCTGCGGTGCCGCGGCAGGTCGCATGCTCAACCAGAACACGCCGGGATCTGCGCCCGCCAGCAGCTCAGCGCCGCGGTCGGCGACGAGCTGCTGGACGGCGGGCAGATCCTGCTCGAGCCCGAGCTGCGTGGCCAAAGTGCTCATCAGCCCTGAACGAGCTCCTTGACGAGGGTCAACTTCGCCTCGTGTGCGGCGCCTGCGACTTGTCCGATCGTCTCGGTGTCCTCGAGCTTCTTGCCGGCGTGCGTCAGGTAGTAGCTGTGCTGGCTATCGGACGCGACACCGAAGTGCGTCATCGCCTCCTCGCGCAGGGCACCGATGGTTTCGGTGGCCGCCCGCTCGCCGCGCAGCGGTCCAGCGGGAGAGATCGGAAACGTGATCGTGACCTCGATGGTCTTGGGCTTCGCCGTGGTCTCCTGGGTCATGCTGAACACCTCCGTTGTCGTTGTCTTCCAAAGTGGACGCGGCAAGCCTAGCAGATGCGTCCACTATGGTATACACTGCCCACCATGACAAACGGCGAAAGGTGCGTCAATGCCCGTTAATGAGCTCGGCGATCGGTTGCGGACGGTGCGAAAGCTCCGCGGATGGTCGCTGCGCGACGCGGCGGAGAAGGCAGATATCTCATCGGCATACCTGCAGAAGCTCGAGCGCGGGCAGGTACAGAGCCCATCCCCGCACATCCTCTACAGCCTCGCTCAGCAACTGAAGGTGCCCTACTCGAACCTGATGGAGCTGGCGGGCTACGTCGTCCCCAGTGACAGCGACGAGCGCGCGGCGTTGCCGAACATCAACACGCTCGCCTACGCCCTGTCCAGCGAGGAGCTGACCGGCCCCGAGGCGGAGGCCTTGGCGCAGTACCTAGCCTGGTATCGCAGTCAGCAGACGACGAACACCTGAGACCAGACCCCGCGAACTCCAGCATCCCAAACTACCTGCCATGGAACACGAGCCCGCCAGCCCCGAGAAGATCCGTCAGCATACGGAGAAGCTGCTGCGGCGCGCGGATGCCATCGACCGCTGGCCCACCCCGGTCCAGAACATTCTCGAGGCCTCAAAGCTCGAGGAAGTGCCCGAGTCCCCGCTCGCAGCCTCGGTGCTGAACCGTGCGCCCGAGCACTTGCGTCACGCCGTGCGACTTCTGAAGACCGGCAAAGTGCGAGCAATCCTTGATCGACGCGCGCGCGTGGTCCACATCGATCCTGAGATCGATAACGAGGGGCGACGGCACTTCGTTGCGCTACACGAGGTGACCCACGACCTGCTCCCCTGGCAGCGCGAGCTCGGGTACGCCGACAACGACGCGACGCTTTCCGATCGCGCGCGCCAAACGTTCGAGCGAGAGGCGAACCAGGGCGCCGCCGAGATGTTCTTCCAGGGGGGACGGTTCACCGCAATCGCGGCCAACTTCGAGATTGGGATGGAGGCCGTGTCGGCGCTCCATGAGCAGAGCGGAGCCTCGCTGCGCGCGACCCTGCGCCGGTACGCCGAAACTCACCGGCACCCGCTTTGCGCGATCGCCATGGAGCCGTCGCCGTGCCAGGTGACACCGCTCGGTTACCAGCGGCTTGAGGTCTCCCAGTCCTCATCCTGGAGCCAACGCTTTGGCCGGACGTGGCCGAGCCAGCTCACCGCCGACGCCTTCCCGTTCCTGCTTTGCGTATGCGATCCTCAGCACCGCGACTTCGTCTGGCCTGACCTCGACAACGAGCCTGTGGCCGTCCACGCCGAGGTGATCAAGACCCCCTACAACACGCTGTTACTGCTCTGGGTGGCGCGTCGTCAGCGTCTCGTTCGCAAGGTCCGCGTGACTGGGAGGGCAGCGTGAGCGACGAGGAGTCCGGTGAGGAGGAGCCGTTCATCGTTCGAATCGGCGCGGGCCCGCCGCTGGTGTTGGTCCGGATCGAGCTGGCGCACCGCAGCGTGATCGTCCCGGCCGAGCTGCGGCCCGATGTGCTGCAGACGACCGTGGCCCGATCCTGGGCCAACGCGTTGGAGCTGTCAGTCGGGCAAGGAGCGATGATTCGTTTGGCGCGCCGACCGGAGGGCACCGGCGACACCTGGGGACCGTGTGAGCTCGTGACGCTCCTGATCGACGACGCTCTCGACAGCGGGCCAGACAGAGAACGTCCGAGCGTCCTGCTGGGCCGCGATTTCTTGCACACGGTCTGGGTGACCTACCTGGCCGGCGCGTTGGTGATGATCACGCGGCCGCCGGCCAACGAGTAAACGAATTGCTATGCAGTTTCGCGTGCGAGCACCCGACATGCGGAATGAAGCATCGAGGCCGCGTGTAGGCCGGTCGGCGACGCGGAGCCGCTAGCTGGAGGCCGCCTGCAGCGTTTTCGGCCGCCCCGACGATAGTCGCGACTCGTCAATGCGCTCGCACCGCTGATGTCGTAGTCGCAGGATCGTCCTCACCCTGCGTCTCCTTGATGGCCGATGGTTGCACCGCGGATGTCACGTCGCCGGTCGTCGCGGATGCTGTCGAGTCTACGACCTCGTGGTCACGGTGCGTCTCTCTAATAGTGCGAGCGACTATGCGCTGCAGGTGCTCGACTCATCGCGCCGAATGCTTTCGTGGTGGTCACAGATCCTGCTCACCCCATCTCCAAGCACGCGGAGAAAACGTTCGAATCTCAGGAAGACGAGCTGAGCAGCCGGTTGGACCGCTCGACGCTGGAGCACTCGGAGGCGGCGACCGCGGGTCACCTGATTGACTTGATCGACGTTTTCTTCGCGCTTGTTCTGGGCGGAGGGATATTGAAGTTCAGTCGAACGTTCTCGGCGCCGTGGGATAGCAACTTGCCAGCGATTCTTGCGTTAGGTGTTATCTACTACACAGTGATACGCAGTTACCTAGGTTGGCATCAGGCCGTTGAGACGCGGCGCTACCGGATCATTGCGAAAGGCGCCAAGACGACCGAACTTTGGCGCGTGTACATCGATGTGCTAATCGTGACGGTGTACGCCTACATGCTGCTCGTCGCGCAGCCGCTGCAACATCATCCTGGCGCAGACATCGCGCCGCTGCTCTTCGCATTTCCGGTGATTTTTGCGCTGTACTGGGTCTGGGGGTACCTTCGGCAGGTTGCATGGGGACGGGACGATTACACCGCTTGGGTGCTCGTCGGATTTGGCGCGTTGTGCGCTGCGGTCGCGTTCGGGTATCGATTCAGCCCATTGCACATCTCGGCGTCGAGAGCCGTGGCTAACGACATCTGTCTCGTGGCCACTTGGCTTCTGATGATCATTTATAGGATGATCAACTTCTCGCAGTCCGGCTTGTCAAAAGCGATGAAGTGGAGTCCGCACTTGCCGTCGCTCAAGATCAAGGATCCTGAAGTTTGAACCGGACCGGTAGGAGTTCGCTTAGGAGCACTACCCGAAGCGTGCCGTGGTCAGGGAAGACGACGACCAGTTGCTCGTCGGCGTCGAACTCTGAGAGAACCTGGAGACACGCTCCGCACGATGCAAGCGTCTGAACGTCGGTACTTCCACCGGCCACAGCGATCGCCGCGAAGCTGCGGTGTCCCTCAGCCACGGCTCGTACGACGGCCGCACGTTCGGCGCAGATCGTAAGCCCGTACGACCCGTTTTCAACGTTCCCACCGGTCACGACGATTCCGTCGGCGGTGTGGAGCGCTGCTCCGACTCTGAAGTTCGAATATGGCGCGTACGCGCGCACCACGGCGTCTTCAGCAGATCGATACAGAGCTTCGACGTCGAGGTTTCGGACCGCGCCGAGCGCGGCATCGGAGACAGAGATCGAGAGCACGCCCACATGTTGAAGTCAAGCAGGTCGACTGGTCGTAATGCGCGACTCGTTGGGTCTAGCTTCGCGGGAGCAATCGCTCGACCAGAGGCGCCACGTTGCGAAGGGCCGTGACTCGGTGGAGGCGCGCATCGGTGCTCAACGAGGAGAGCAGCGCGGGGTCGCGGTTCCAAGGCTGGTTCACGAGGATGGCATTCCCGCTCGTTGACGACAAGAACTCGGCGACGTTCCCCGGAAAGTCGTCGACCAGAAGGGCGACTCCATGCTCGCTCTTACGTGCGGCCTCGGTCAGCTGCACGTCGTCGTACTCGAGGGAGTTTGCGCGCAACCAGCTGATCGTATGCACCGCGGCCTCTGGTGGCCGGACCGTGAGGAGGACCACTCGGTACCGCTCGCGCAACGCGGAAAGCATCTCCGCCGCGCCGTCGTGGACCGGCATGTTCAGGACGTACTCAGGATCGAGCATCGCGCGCTTGATCTCGGGCACGAAGCTCGACGGCCCGAGGGGCCTGTCCCAGTGCGTGACGTCTTCGTACGCCACGGCCAGCCCGTATTGCGCGTTGGCCCTGGCGAGGACGCCGGCCACCTGATTGCCTAACACGCCGTCGATATCAACCCCCACGCCCGGCAGCACGGACCGACTGCGGTGTTCTTTGGGATCTCCCGTCACGTCTCGTCGATCGTAGGAGGTCGTCCCGACGCGTTGAGCGGGCCGGCGCCCTTGAACGCGGCCACGATCGCGACGAGGAGGACGAAGCCTGAGGCCAGGTAGCCAAAAAAGTCGTAAACGATAAACGATAACTTATCCATAAATATCCAGTCGCGCTGTCTAGTATCGCCTAGCGTGTGCGCATTAGTCAATAAGTAGCGACTGCGTGTTCGAGCAGTCTCGATAGGCCATTCTGCTCGTGGCAGGCGATGTGCGCCGGTCGACCATGGATCGCAGGAGCCGACGGTGAACGGTCGCGAGGCGCTGGCTGACCGCAGAGACCGTGGTGCCCGAGGCTGCAGCAATCTCCTCGAGCTGGCCATCCTCGAGGTATCGCTGTGCCACTAGCTCTTGCTGTTCGGTCGAGAGACCACCGATCGCATCAGAAATGGGGCCGTCGCCCCACGGGCTCAGCTGATCCAGCATGGCGGACTCGGCGTCTGCCGGATCAGCGAGTTGGAGGTGGACGGCGTCGATGTCGACGGCGGCCGTAACCTGCTGGCGCTGCCGCTCGCGAAATGCGGCGCCCTTCATGAAGCGCTCCGCGTAAGCCGAGAAGCCGGCAGCACGGTGATCATGGCGGCGGACGGCTCGCACGAGCCCGTAGCGGGCGGCGTTCGCCAGGTCTTCCTGCAGGTAGGGGCAGGTCGCCATTGTGCGGGACAGGCGGCGCGTCATCGGCTCGAAGCGACGCACGATCTCGTTCATGGCTCGACTGTCGTCGAGGTCGGTGTACTGCGCCGCCTCGATCAGCTCGGGGAGGCTGGCGCGTTGAATGCTGAAATGCAAAAGACCCATCGTGGTTCACCTTTTCTCTCGTTGGACTTGAGAGAGGGGCACCCGGGATGGGTCTTGGAGCTGTTGGCTCGTCTCGTCGGTTGGCCCAGGCGGTTACCCAGGCATAGGGACGAACCCCTCTTATGTGTACTGAAGTCTAGCAGCCGAGCGGGCGCTTTGGTACGGCGAGGACGCGCTCGCTCGGCTGCTATCTATCTATGCCGCTGCCACTTCGGCCTCTGCCTCGGCCTCCACCACGGCGATCGTCTTGAGGATCTTGAGCGCGTCCGCCATCTGTGGCGTCCACACGCTGGCCCGCTCCCGCTCGTAGAACTGGCGGCGCGGCGATTCCGGGTCAGCGTCGACCTCGGCGTTGCCCAGCGTCCAGAGCAGCACCTCGAGTCCGGCGCGCAGCCGGTGGGACGAGCCCGGTCCACCGTAGACCTCGGTGTAGAACGGATGGGCGATGTTGAGGTACAGGACGCGCGTGCCGCCCTCCTGCACACAGCGGAAGAACGGCGCGCCGGGCAGCTCCTCCGTCTCCACGAGGTGGTCGGCCCCCTCGCGCTCGGCGAGGAGCTCGCGCTCGACCGCCTCGGGGCGCAGTCCTGCCTTCTCGGCCCGCCTCTTGGCCTGACGATCGAGGTTCTCCTGCGCCTCGTGCTGGCGCTCGGCCGAGTCGCGGGGTGCCGGTGTGGTGCGGAACTTCTCGGCTGCCTCGATGGCCTCGATCGACGCCCGCTTTGTCTCCTTGGCCTCTTCAACCTCTGCCCGGATGACCGCGGCCTCCTTCTCGTAACCAGTGCGCATTTGGCCGATCGCATCAAACAGCTTGGCTTTGTCGGCCAGCATGTCCCAGACGCTGTCGTGCGGCGTTACCTGCTGCTTCGATGTCGTGATCGAGAACAGATCATCGAGCTCGGCGTCGAAGTCGACCTCGACGGCCCAGAAGCGATCGGTGGTGGCGTTGAAGCTTCTGATCCTTCGCGGTGGGCGCACGACATCAATCTGCCGCCCGTTGCGGAGGAAGATGATGCCCTGATTGGCATCGGCGATCTCGAGCCGTAGGTTGGTGTTGCGGCCCGGCTTGTTCGTGCGCTTGTACTCCGGCGTGCGGAAGAACGTCGCTGGCATGAGCGAGAAACGGACCTTCATGCGTCCGACGACGTCGCCGGACTGCTTGTCCTTGACCTCAACGGTCGCGGCCGGTAGCTCGCGGGCACGATCCTCGTCGAGGTCGTAGTAACGGAAGCCCTCGGTGAGGAACAACGGATCGCACGGCTCCACCGCAACGCCGTCGACAGAGATCGGCGTGCTCAGTAGGTAGTTGCGGTAGACGACTCCGAGATCAGTGACGAGCTTGTTTCGAAGATCCTCGCGGCGCTTGTAATCGATGCGATTGCCATCGAGTCGATCCCACACCACGACAGTGCCATGGTCGAAGCTATCCCAGCGCTTGGCCTTCTTGAGGTAATTGACCACGAACTCCGGCGGCGTCTCCTGCGACTCCTCCGGCGTCTGGATACGGTTGCCCTGCGTCCACGCGCCGTCCTTGATCTCCTCGACGTCGAGGTATCCGCGGTACCAGTCGCCACCGGCGCGCTTGGAGTAAACCGTCACGCGGTAGCACTGGCTGATCGAGGCAGTCGGCAGGCCGTAGCCGTACTTGCCCATCCCATTCCGGTTCTGGCTCCCGCTCCTGGTGCCCGCGCCCCAGATCAGCGAGGCGCGCACCATGCGGGGGCTCATTCCATGCCCATTGTCGACGATCGCGATCTGGGTCGGCTTCGCGCCGACCTCGAAACCAAAGACGACGTCGACCTTGCTGGCGTCTGCCTCGATCGAGTTGTCGATCAGCTCGGCGAGTGCGAACGCGGTGCTCTTGTAGCCGATGTCGCGCATGCCGCGGACGAACGCGGCGCCGATCATCAGGTCCCAGCCCTCGGTGTCGAGCCTCTCGATGAGGTCTTGCTCCGCCGGGGCCAGCTCAGGTGAGACAGTGATGTCCGTCATGTTGTTCCTTTCGATTGGGCGGGCGCGGTTGGCCCACCGTGGATGACAAGGGGAATAGACGCGTCGGCTCCTGCGACTTTAGGCCGTCCGCAAAGATTTCTCAGCGCCGGTCGGGCACGGCGAACCGCGACACGGGGTAGGGCTCGCCCGCAGTCGCGGCGACCGGCCGCGGCGTCGAACTCGGCGGGCCTGGCCCTTGAGTTCTCGGCTCGGCTCTGGTCTGATCGACGTCACCGCCCGCCCGCGGCGCGGTCCACCTCGAACGAAGGCCCAGCCGGTGTCTCGGCAGCCGAAGACCAGTCAGGCGACCACGGGGGCGCCGGGGCCAGAGCGTGCCACGCTCCCGATCGGGAGCGTCCCGGCCGCCGAATACGATGCGGCTATGGCTGCCCGGACCGCCGCGAGATCGATCAGCGACGGCCCGGCGCTCGCCTACCGCACCGATAACGGCGAGGCCTGGCTCGGCGACGCGATCGAGACTCTCGAGGCCCACGTCGAGGACGAGTCGGTCGACCTGATCATGACCTCGCCGCCCTTCGCGTTACAGCGGCCGAAGGAGTATGGCAATGAGAGCCAGGACAGCTACCTGAACTGGTTCTTGCCCTTCGCCGACGAGTTCTGGCGGGTGCTCAAGCCCACCGGGAGCCTCGTCATCGACCTCGGCGGCGCCTGGGAGAGCGGCCAGCCCGTCAAGAGCATCTACGCCTTCGAGCTGCTCGTCAGCCTCTGTCGACGGCCCAACCGTCCGTTTGTGCTGGCTCAGGATCTCTACTGGTACAACCCGGCGCGACTGCCGAGCCCGGCGCAGTGGGTGACCGTCGAGCGCGTGCGGGTCAAGGACTCGGTCAACTACGTCTGGTGGCTGGCCAAGGGTCCGAATCCCAAGGCCGACAACCGACGCGTCCTCCGGGAGTACACCGACGCGATGAAGAAACTCATCGAGAGCGGCACCTACAACCGCGGTCGTCGACCGTCGGGTCACGTGATCCGCGAGGGCTTCACCGAGGATCGCGGCGGTGCCATCCCGCCCAACCTGCTGGCCATCTCGAACACGGGCAACGATAAGGAGTACCTGGATGCCTGCCGCGACCGTGCGCTCCGGGCGCATCCGGCACGGTTCCCGGCTGAGCTTCCGGACTTCTTCATAAATCTGCTGACCGAGTCCGGCGACCTCGTGATCGATCCGTTCGCCGGCAGCAACGTCACCGGTGCCGTCGCTGAGTCCCTGAGCCGCCGCTGGCTCAGTATCGACGTTGACGAGGAGTATCTCCGGGGCTCGATCGCCCGCTTCGAGCATCTACAGCTTCAGCTAGCCGAGCTCACGGTGGTGGCCGGTGGCGCGTAGCCGTGATCTCGCGCTTCAGGAGGTCCCGCAAGCTGAGCCGCGCGGCGACCTTGGCGGCAGCGTGGCGCTGCGCTACGTCGCGCGGGCCGGCCTGCTGCCTGAGCTGAGCCGCCAGACCTATGACAGCTTCCATAAGGCGCTGCGCGAAGCCGTGCTCAACTCCCTGGACGCCGAGGCAACGCGGGTCGATATTGACCTCTCGCGGATCGGGAGTGACCGTGAGCTGACTGTCGTCGACGATGGCGTGGGCATGAGCATGCGCGAGTTCTGCGAGCAGTTCATGAGTCTCGGCGGATCGTCCAAATTCGGCAACGCCAATCGCTTCGGCCGCATCGGCATCGGCTCGTTGGCGCTGCTGCAGTACGCCGAGGCCGCAACCGTCGAGACGAAGCGCGCCGGCAGCCGAACCGGAACCCGCGCCCGCATCCAGCATCCCTGGACACTCGATCGCGCTGAGCGGCGGGCACAGCTCAATGAAATGGCGGCTGGCCTTGCCGAAGAGTACGTCTACGACGGGGCCGTCGACGATCACTTCACGCGGATCCGACTGGAGAACGTCAACGCCGACGTCTGGTCCATCGGCCAGGACCCGACGGCTTTCTATCAGCTGGTTGACGGCTTGCGGCGGATCTTGCCGCTGCGCTGGAGCGATGGGCGGCTCAGTGAGGCACTCGACCACGTGGCGCCAGACCTCATCGCGCTGCTGCGGGAGCACATTGATACCTGGTCGGCGCCGGTGTTCGTCCATAGCGTGTGGGAGCGAGATGTCGAGCTCCGTCGGCGAACGTTCGGCGATGACGGCGCAGGCGTTGAGGATTGGAACGGCCCTCCGGCCGCGCTGGTCAAGACCGTTCGGGTGCCGGGTGACGGACGACGTCGCGAGATCACGGTCGCCGGCTTCCTGATCAGTCAGAAGCGAGCCCAGGCCGGTTGGTCAGGCCTGACGGCCCGCGTTCAGAACGTCGCCGTCGAGGAGCACACGTTCTTCGATGTCGCCTCAGACCCTGGCTTTCGCAAGTACATCACCGGCGAGGTCTGGCTCCTTGGGGAGGTCGACCGGGAGCGGCTGATCAACATAGACCGCTCGTCGTTCAACCGCGAGTGTGTCGACTACCAAGCTGTGCAGCGTGTCATGAGCCGGGCAATCGTTGAGTTCAAGGCTCGCAGCGTCCAGCGGCCACAGCGGCAGAAGGTCGAGGTGCGCCGCGTTCTCGAGGACCACATCCGAGCGCTCCGTGCCATCGAGAAGGTGGCGACCCGCGCCGCCGAGGTCGTCGATGCGTCGGGCGAACGAGGCTTGCCGGCGTCCGAACCGGGGCGAGGATCGCTCCGCGACCGCCGCAGCGTCGTCGAGACGCTCGTCGATGCCGGAGCCGAGGTCATCTTCGACGCTGGTCGGGACCGGGACGACCTTAGTTATAAGCTTGACGTCAGTGCAGACGGCCGTCGCGTTCGTGCCGTCGTAGGCCTGGGCATCACGGAGCCGCGAGTTCATATCGCCGGGCTCGAGTACCGCATCGAGTACGCGATGGCATCGGCGACCGATCCCCCGCTCGTCATTCGCAACCGCCCGAGGCAGATCGTGTTCAACGCTGGCCACCCCGTGCACGGCGTCGGCGATGGCCGACGCAAGTACGAGATGTCGCTCGCCCTAGAACTCGCCTACCTGCTCGACCGCAGCGATGCTGCGGCTGTGTACGAGCAAATGGTGTCGTTCCTCGAAGTGCTCTAGGCACGAGGGCACTGATCAGGCCAAGCCAAACGAGATCATGATGAGCGACGACGCAGTCGCGGCGCTTATGCCCGCGATCACGGGTCCGGCGCTTCAGATACTGCCCCTGGCAATCTGCTCATAAGCGGGTATTGGGAGTCGCCCTGCCGTGTTGATGTCGCACAACGGTCGCTTCGCGACGTTAGCCTTTTGCAGCGGTCGCGTGTCCTTGCGTCGGTGTCCGTGTGGTTCCACCGTGGCGCTCGCACTAGGAGGCGATCGCGCATCAGGTTGGTGACGGCGTCGACTCGAACAGATCGGGGAGCTGGCCGGCAAGCCGATAGATCTTGAGCCGCTCGGCAGACGCGTCCCATGCCTCGAACAGCGAGAGGGGCGAAATCCCGGCCTGCTTGCACGTAAGGTCACGGATTGACTGATCCTCGTCGGCGTGGACCTCCTGAATGATGGTCGGGGAGTAGCCGTCTCGTGGACTGGGAATGCGCTCATAACGACCGCCGCAGGCAGCGCACAGCGGCGTGGCCCGCCAGGCCCAATCTGGGGCCGTTACCAGCGTTGGCCTAGCGCATTCGCGGCAGAACGCGTCGTGTACTAGGCCATCGGGAAGCTTGAGCTTCGCGCCGGCGCCGAGGTCGGCTGTAATCCTGTCGATGATCGTCCCGAGTGAGCTGTCCGCTGTCACGGCCAGGTCTGCGGGCTCGTCTGCGATACGTCGGTGTGCACGCGGATGGGCGTCCTTGCAGAGTGGGTCGGTGGATAGTTCGTACTGACGGAACTGGCCGTTGCGGATATTGAGACTCAGACGACGGAAGCCGAGCGGGTGCTCGCCGTGCAGGGCCTGGACGGCAGCCTCGGCCTGGAGGCCGCCGAGCGTCGCGGCGGCGGCCTGAATGCCTGGGATGACCCCGGCAGATTCTGCGGCGATGGCGTACTGCTCGCACGAGAAGGTTCCCTCGAGCCTTGCATTGCCGCATCGATAACACGGCGCCTCGGCGGCGTCGTCCACGTCGGTGGCCGAGTAGCAGGCCATGGTTATAGACGGACCGTCGAAGCCGCCTTCAATGAGCGTCAATCCGAGCCAGCGGCATGTGTCGCTGAGGTAGGCGCGCGCTTCGGGGTTGTCGACGCAGCTGATCACAACGCCAACGTTCAGGAACGCCCCTGTACCGAGAGCCTGAATTGGTTCTAGGGCGTAAGAGACGCGCGGCGCATCGGCTCGCATCAAGCGTTCGATCTTGTGTGCTACGACACGGGCCTTCGCCATGCCCCACAGCGCCTGCTCCTCGACGGTTGGGTAGAGCGGGCTCCGCGGCGCGTTGTGGTCCTCAAACTCGTCGAAGTCCACGATGCGAAGCTCACCGACACCGGACAACGCCAGGTTTATTAGGAGGTTTTGCGCGAGGGCGCCGGCACCGATCACGAGAATTGCCGCTCGTGCCAGGACACTCGGGTCGTAGCCGGCCAGCTGCTCGCGGGAAAAGCGAGCTTCCTGCCCATTAGTGACCGGTTGGGTACTGCTCATATCTGACTCCTTCGTTTGCTAGTGGCGGTGGCCCGGTGTCCGCGGTTGCCCACAGACCCAGCACGGGGCGTGCGGGTTCCGCGAACGTCCGGGCCCGCACGGCTGTGGGCCGACTCGCCGCGGTGAGGGAGTGGCCTCCTGAGAAGGCACCGGGACCGCATACGAAGCGACGTCTGCTCCGGCTCGCCCGCCGGGTGCGAACAGTTGACGGGCATTCGCGGCGTCTTGTTGCTGTCCGTGAGCGAGATGCTGCCCGAAGGCGGCTTGATCCTGGTCGATGCCGTTGCGTAAGCGAGCAGCCGCCGTCCGCCGTGCGGCGACCCGCACGCAGTAGATGTACGCGCAAATGAGGACGAGCACTGTGAGGACGGTTAGAACGCTCATGGCAGCAGGTTTCGCGTTGACTCTTCTGCCTTTACCCGCACGGGGACGGTGAGGCCGGCTCCGCGGGCGTCACGCAGCGAGATGACACTCCGTCCGGGATCTCCGCATGTGATCACCAGTGCGCTGGTCGAGTCGTTGAAGGTTGTGCTCACGACCATCGCGTCGGCAGTTGCGGTCACCGGGCTCACCTCGAGGTCGGGTGGTGTTGCGACCGGCACGCTGACCTGTTCCCCGGCGTAGCAGACGCGCGTCGGCGACAGCGCGAGCAGCGGGGCTGGGGTCACGGGACGAATCACTGCGGCTCGAGGAAAGGTGTCCGCCGCCCACAGCACGCTGCCGGCTATGGCCACAAGCATCAGCACCGTGCCAAACGCACCGAACTGCCAGACACGCCGTAGCCCACGACGCACTTGGTCGAGCTCGTCATTGGCAATCCGTCGCGGCCGGCTCTCGGAGACGGCCTTAGCACGGTTTCGGGGTGGCGCGTCATCGTTTCGGAGTGGCCGCTCATCTTGTCCGTCCTCGATGCGTTGGAGGCGGTTGGCGCCTGGGCCGACGTAGACTCCGAGTGGATCGACGGCCCGGCGTTCGCTCGGTTCGGTCTCGTAGCGCTGGGCTGCGACGACGACGCCGACGTGGTAGGGCTGCGGGTAGGTTGCCTGCTCGTCGAGATCGACACCGCTGTAGCGAGGCGCGCCGTGCGGATGAGAATGCCACCAGCCGATCACTTCGAGCACGGGGTAGCGTCGCCCGGCTCGCCGATTGAGGGCGTTGCGTCCGGCGGCGGAGATGCGTACCGCACCGGGCGTGCCTTGGTACTCATCAGGCCTTGCTGTGACCGCCGCCTCGACAATGACGTAGGTACCACGCTCATCGCGGCACGGACGTCCCAGCAGGACACCGATTGTCTCGTTTGGTGCGGCTTCGAGTGCGCCTGTACGAAGCTGGGCCAGAACCCGCCGATGGATGTAGACGGCCGGCGCCTCAGCGAGGCCGCCATAAACGGTGTAGCCCGGGTTGCCGTGCGGACGCGGCTGCACCAGCAGCGCCGAAGCGGACCGCCCACGAGGCGCGAATGACACCGACACCGTGGGCTCGGTGGGAATCAGACCATCCTGTAACGTAGGCGCTCGAGGGCCTTGATCGCGGTCGTGGCTCATCGCCAGAGCCCCTGAACCGCGAACATCGACTCACTAGCCACCGGCTCCGGCGGGAGAGGCCGCCTGCCTCCGACGCTAAACGCCGGCGCTTCCTCGATGCCGTGGGTCAGTTGGGTTGGCAGTTCCGGGTAGGCGATACCCTCCGTCAGTGGCTTCGTGCCGTAGTTCGTTCGATGCCAAGCGATAGCGGCACCGTTCCAGCCGACGTACCCGCCGCCGCGGGCGCGCTCGTCCCAGTTCAGCAGGCGAGCGTGATGGCGCAGCAGGTGCGCCAGCAGGGTTGTCCCGTCCGCGTCCCAGAGGTCGCCGATACACACGACGGTGCCGGGCTTGAAGTGCGGACCCCACGGCATCTTGTCCGACACGACCCAGGAGGCCGGGGCTGTGTACGGATAGCGCTGGTTGGCCAGCAGATCGATGTGGATCGCCGTCTTGTCCATGTACTGACCCGGTCCGCATAGGGTTTTGAGCGGGTGGTAGGTCGCGAGAAAGTGGACGGCCCGATGACCATCCGCCGGGTCGTTGATCTGGTTCCTGCGCGCCCTTAGGTCACTTGCCGTGCAATATGCGTCGAGTTGGAGGAGGCCGCACTTGCGGGCCATCGCCATCGAAGTGAGGTAGTCGAAGCCGATCCGCGTGCGGCGATCCTTCTCGCTGAGGGTTGCCATGGTGTCTCCTGTCTTGGAAGAACGGGCGTCTAAGCCGCCGCCCCCTGGCCCGGCTGCATGACAGCGACGTGGTCACCGTCGACCGCACCCGCATGGCCGATGGTCTCGTTCGGAGCGATTACCTTCTGGGTCCGGCCGAGCACTAGTTCGTACGGCCGGCCGGCGGGCTCCTTGTCTAGCCATGGTCCCTCAGCGTCGCCCTTGAGCAACTGCTCGACGGTCTGCCGGCTGGTCGCGGCGGGTGCCACGCCCATCTGAAATGTCTGCGTGCTGTCCTTCGGGTGAAGAAACGTCAGGTCGATGAGCTTGGGCTGCATCGTGGTCGCCTCCTTTAGAGGTTGTCGTTGGTATTGCTGTTGTCATTCGCCCAGTCACCGGGCCGGGGCCACAGTCGCAATGCCGGCTGTCGCACCTGCTCGTCGAGCACATCGAAGTGCCGCTCGTAGCGCTCGCGGCCCGGACCGAGAGCCGCTTCGATGGCGAGGATGGCCGGCGACTCGGCTGAGAGCTGTGCCTTCAGGAGACCGAACTCCTCACGCGCGACGAGGTTGTAGTCAGGGCAGGTCGTCTCCAGCCAACGGCAGGCGCCGGCGTGGTCCTCGGCATCCACGTAACCCACGAGCTGATCGAGCTGCGCATCACTTATCCGGTCTGCAAGGCGGACACCGATCCGGAACTCGAGCTCCTCGTAGCAATGCCTGAGCACGCGGTTACCTGCTGAGACGTCGAGCGTTCCTAGCCCGACTTCGCAGAGCAGCTGGCCGTCCAACCCGATCACGACATCACCCCCCTGGTCGCTCTACGGACACACTCGATGTAGGGGCGAGTGATTTCCCCGATTCCGCGGAACCACGGCTGCGCGAAGGAGTTATCGTCGAGCGTGGACCACTCGGCACGAAGCCGCTCGACCTGCTGAGGCGTGAGTGCGCGTGCGTCGGCAAGGCGGCTAGAAGCGGCACAGTGAGCGCCCTTGACTCGATGACAAGCAAGCGCGCGATAGTCAACGTCTGACCGACGCCGGGCAAGCTCCGACTCTCGGCTTCGTCCGTGTTCGCAACCTGCGTGTCGCTCGAACGCTTCCGAGTGAGCACCGTTGTAGCCTCCACCGCTGTAGTTGATGCCGCGGCCGGGAGGGCGAGGTGCCAACCATTTCCCTCCCGGCCTTCAGCCTTCTGCCGCGTTCGTCGCGTACTTTTGGTCTTTGCGCCTATAAGTTCGGAGCTATTATGGTCGCACTGACCAAAGATGTCAAGCGCCCGTCCCAAAAGATCTAAAGAGCCCCAAGCGCCTTGGACCGCCGAGAACAGCGAGCGCCGTCCTTCCCCAGCTGCGCTAGCGGTTGACGTCGTGCTTCTAACAGTTCTGACCGGCGCTCTCCAGGTTCTGGTGGTCGAGCGGCCTGAGGGCCTGCTTGCTCTACCAGGCGGTCTCGTGAAGTCACACGAGGCCGCTGAGCAAACGGCCGTTCGGGTGCTTCGCGAGAAAGCAGGCTTGCGCCATATCTACCTGGAGCAGCTCTCTACCTTCAGCGATCCGGGGCGGGATCCTCGTGGCTGGATTCCCACCGTCGCCTATGTCGGCCTCGTGCCCCCGGACACGAAAGCCGAAGATCCCTTAGCTCATTGGACGAGCGCCAGAACCCCACCGGACCTTGCGTACGACCACAGACATATCCTCGATGCTGCACTCGACCGCGTTGTGGGCAAGCTTTGGTGGTCAAATATCGCGGTCGGTATCCTTCCCGACGCTTTCACGCTAGGGCAGGCTCGTGAGGTCTACGAGGCCATCGCAGGCACCGCGTACGACCCGAGCACCTTCGCAAGAGATCTGCGGGCGACCGCCTTGATCGCTCGGACAGGCGAAACGCACCACGAGACAGGCGGCCGACCAGCTGCCCTCTACACGTTCAGCACACAGTCGCCTGCGTGGGGGATAGGCCGTCGCAAGCGGATCAGCACGTGACTGCCAGTACGCCGACGAGAACATACGTTGACGTGACGGGGTCGGCCCTCGCCGCTTGCCTCCTTTGTGCCGACCGCGGTTCTCAAATGCCTCTGTCCGCTCGCAAATCTATTCTAGACGCGTCATGTTGCTTGCCACGCTCCCACTAGCCCTGACGCGGTGGCGTGTGCTCGAGCGTGGCTTTTGTCGTGGTTTGCAGGCACACTGGCAGGCACACCCCCGCGTGGCGCCGCCGGCAGCGCGATATCGCTACACTCGCGACCCCAGAGCTTCGCAGCCCAACAGCTCGCGCCGGTTCCTACTTGCTCGTACTACGATATGTGCGTATAATACTTAATAGGATGGCAGCATAATGGAAAAGCGATCGGCTAAAGAACCGCGACGACGTAGTACGGAGCCACTGAGTGTTAAGAGTAGCGCGTCACCAGAAGCTCACGGTAGTAAGCCGGGCCGGGCGCGGCATCTTGCAGCTCTTGCGATCGAGAAGCAGCTAGACCCTGATGTTCAGCTTCTGCCGTCTGACGGTAAGCCAAAACCAGGGCTTATCTACCTTGTCGAAGGACGAGAAATCGTCTATCGCGAAGACGGCAGCCAGATTGATGTCGAGGAAGCAACCAGGCCTATACGTGAGTGGCTCGAGTATCGGCCGTACCAGACGATCGTATATGCCGAAGACGGGCCGGCCACCGTCTTTCTCGCTCCCGGGATCTCTGACTGATTCACTAACCGACCCACTGACGCCATGGCGTGTAGCGGGGCGCGGTCGTGATCAGGACTTTACTGAGGTGGCAAATGTTAGTTTCCGGTTTCTGAGTTCTGTTCCGCGTAAACACATTGGCTTTGGATTCGAAGCCAGTGGATCAAGTTCGTTGTTGATAGTCGTCTTCACTATCTTTTCGATCTTTCGCAGCTTAGCCTCATCTTTCATCGCTACTGCGAGCTTACTCTCATTCTCGGCCGTCTCGCGCTCCGTCTGCTTTCCGTCGATATCTCTGCTGCGGTCTGGTAGCAGCTTGTTCGACCACACATTTACAACGCCAATCGGTAGCTGATACTCGTGCAGCGTGATTGGCATGCTCAGGCAGGAACGCCATTTCCGTCGGGAGTCAAGGCGTTGAAACCACGACTGTCCTCGTCTGAATGTAGCCGCCGCTAGATATTGATCTTCCGACAGCGGACCTGAATGCACCGAGCCGCTATGCAACCACATTGCCTCGGACGTTGCCCACAGGAAGATCATCCGATCCGGGTGCTTCAGCCACACCTCGACTAGGAGCTGCTCCGAATCGCCTCGCGATTCAGCTATATCAAGCTCCTTCACGAGAGTGTCTCGGATTCCTCGCAGGCAGTCGCGCCAGTCCGACTGCACCTTGACGTCGCGCTCCGTTGGCTCGTAAACGCCGCGCACAAGCTCGAAGCCAAACACCGGGGCCCAGAACGTCCACCAGGCGGCGAATCGATCGCCATACGCTCGATACGCGCTTCTGCGTCGATCAGCCAGCGCTTTGAGAGCCACCTCCCGGAGGAACTGCGGGATCTGATGGGGGTAGTCGGCAATTATGGGGATAACGCCAAGATGAAGGAAGCGGCTGGCAACTAACACCTGGAGTAGTGCCTTGGTGTTCGTGTCATGGCAAAGGGGGTTGCCATTTGCGTCGTTCAAGTCAGGCAGCAGTAACAGCGCGTAGCGGGGCTTGCCGTGCTTTGTAGCGGCCAGCGCCGCGAGAACATCGGGGTCAGTCAAGCTGCTACCGACGAAGAGGCAGACCGTGTCCCCAAGGGCCTGCGCGAGAACGCCGGAGCGCCATTGATGTTGCGGCTCAACATGGCGCAGCTCGCGCCCGTAGCGGGCGAAGTAGTCTGCCTCGCCGACCACGAACCACGGATGCGTGGTATCCGAAAGCGAGCCATTGACATGCAGAAGTGGCACTGGAGCAATGTTCGTTCCCGAGGCTTTCGCGTCGCCGTCATCGAAGGTAGTCGCGGACTTGAAGTGATACCTGTCGTCTACGTCTTCGAGCCAGACTCGGACGTGATCTTGCTCACGGAGTAGTGCGGAGTCGTAGTTCGTCGTCACGACGGTGATTCGCTTACCAGCGCGCCTAAAGGCAAATGCCAGCGCGCCGACTGCTCGAGCGAGGAAGCCGCCTCCCGTGACGCGACGTTCGCCGAGAGCGCCACGAATGAAGGTCGTAAAGTCCGCTTGTCGGTCTGGATCATCGTCCTGTGGATCGGACCGCGCCAGCTCGCGAGCGATTGACCCGAGATATGGCGGCGAGTATTCGCTGGAAAGAGCCGCGACGATGGCGTCGCTCGTCGCTCGATCCGAGATGAGCTGCTGACGCAGGTCGCCTCGGTTGAAGACCCACTCTTGTAAGAGGGAAACGCTAAGACCGTCGCGCATCGGAGCGCCGAGATCCGCAGAGATGCCTGCCCCCGTGTAGATCGTCATGGTCTCCACCCCGGCGAGATCGGCTATGTAATCGGCCGTGCTCTTACGGGCAAAAAAACCCTTGCTACGTTCGTTTTGAAGCTCGCTCAGGTTAAGGTGGGCCGGTGTGAGGGCTCGCCTGTCGTCGACAGGGTGGGACGGGCGGAAGCTATGTGTGATGTCACGGACGTCCCGCTCGCTCTCCGTCTGCGGGGCCACCGCGTCGCCTACGACTGCCCCAGCGCGATGTGCTTCGTCGTCGTGTCCCGGCTCAGACGCGAGCATAGCGTCAGCGACAAGATGAATCGTGATGTCCAGATGGGAGTCGAAGTCGCGACCGTCGTACTGCTGGCCGCGGTAGGAGTGTCCAGCCTTCTCCTCCCGGCTTTTCGAGCGCCGGTAAGTCCTCGGATCGACGTATAGGCGATGTGCTGCCGCGTTCTCGCGTCCCGTCTTCCTCAGTCCCGATGTGCTGTCTGAGAGGCCGAGGAGGTCAAGTGCCGCAGCGCCGTGGTTGCCCTCAACCGCGCCACAAGCCTCTAGAAACGCGTCGCACACAGCGTCGATGCGTGGCGCGCCAGCTTCGATTCGGAGCGTAACGCACTCGAGCTTCTCAACCGCGGCGAGGGACGGCTTGCCGCTGCGACGCCAGGCCCTAGCGCCGTGCTCAGCAAAAACACGCACATCATCGACGACCTGCGCCAGCCAAGGAAAACGTTGAGGTTGCGCCATGGACCGCCGCAATCCTGCCACAAGCGCGCCACGCCGCGCCACGTGCGCCAAGCCGGCCGACGCGGGCCGAGGTCGCCGACGTCGCGAACGCGATCCTCGATGGGACCGACGCCGTGGTGCTCTCGCAGGAGACCGCGGTCGGCGCCTACTCCATGGGAGCCGTCGCAATGATCTCGGCGATCGCCGAGCTGAACGAGAAGACGCTCGACTACAATAGCTGGGACCAGCACCGAGTGCACCGATCGGCGCGGGACACCGCCTAACACGGTCGCCTGCGCGGCGGCGCGCGAGGACGGGACTAGACGTGATCGTCGTGACCCCTGCGCGGTGAATTGCCAGCCCGGCACTCGCCAGACGGGATCTCGGTCGTCGATCCGACGAGGTCCTCGGCATAGAGCGAGCCGCTGTCGCCGCTGCCTACTGGGCCGATCATCGGGCCGCCGCACTCGTTGCCCGAGGTCATCGTCGCGCGCTGGTGACGAGGGGAGTGTCCGCATCAGAGGTGCTCTTCGACGCAGGCGGGGCGTGCGTCGGATCGTGTTGCCCGTCCTGCCCGCGTTCCCGCCGTTCCTTCCTCTCTTTTTGGCAACGAAAGAAAACAGGAGAGGGACGCGATGATGAGTGCGGGGACGGGTCCGCGTCGCCACGCGAGGGTGCTGCGGTACCTGCGCGAGCAGCTCTCAGGTCGCGATCTCGCGATCATCGCCCAGGTCGGCGATCTGCGGCTGATGAACGCGCGCCAGATCGAGACGATCCACTTCCCGCCGAGCGAGCACGACAACGCGCAGGCCGCGGCCCGCGCCCGCCAACGAGTACTCGAACGCCTCAGCAGCGAGGGCCTACTCAACCGTCTGGCGCGTCGCATCGGCGGGGTACGGGCGGGCTCCGCGGGGTTCGTCTACGCGCTCGGCGAGAGTGGCCAGCGAGTCCTCCGTCTCGAGGGGCCACGACGGCGCTTTCACGAGCCGACGGAGCGCTTCCTGGACCACACCCTCGCGATCAGCCAACTCGTTGTTGACCTCACCACCGCCTCGCGGCAAGGGTCACTGGAGCTGCTGGTCTCCCAGGCCGAGCCGCGCTGCTGGCGCGAGTTCACAGGCCTCGCCGGTCGGCAGTTGCTGCGCCCCGACGCGTTCCTAGCGCTCGGTGTGGGCGACTACGAACACCGCTGGTTTGCCGAGATCGACCGCGGCAACGAGAGCCTGCCTGTCGTGCTGCGCAAGTGCCGCCACTACCACGCCTACTACCAGGCGGGCAGCGAGCAGGCAACCCACGGCGTCTTTCCACGAGTCTGCTGGATCGTGCCCGACGAGCGACGTGCCGATGGCGTGCGCCGCGCGATCGACCGTGACCGCGCCCTACCCGAGCGCCTATTCAGCGTCGCAACGACCGACCAAGCCCTGACCGTCTTGACGGGAGGCACGCCATGACCAACGTGCTGCTCGTCGGCGACGTCCGGACTCGGCTGGCCGAGCTGCCCGACGCTTCGGTGGACTGCGTGATCACCTCACCGCCGTACTTCCAGCTGCGCGACTACGGCGTCAAAGACCAGATCGGCTCCGAGGCCAACATCAACGGCTGGGTCGACGAGCTGCGGCTCGTGATGCGCGGCATCGCCCGCGTCCTCAAGCCAACAGGCTCGGTCTGGCTCAACGTCGGCGACAGCTACAGCCGCCACGCCCGCTACGGAGCACCGCCCAAGAGTTTGTTGCTCGGACCGGAGCGATTAGCCGTGGGGCTGCTCGCCGACGGCTGGACGATCCGCAACCGCGTCGTCTGGGCCAAGCGCAACTCGATCCCCACGAGCGTCAGCGACCGGCTCGCGACCAAGTGGGAATCCGTCTACTTCCTGACGCCCAATGGCCGCTACCACTTCGACCTCGACGCCGTGCGCGTCCCGCACAGATCGCCAAGGCGAACGCCGCAGCCGAGGCGCGGAGCCGCGTTGGAACCGGTGAGCGGGCGGCGCCCGTCGTGGGCCGGTCCTCTCGCCAGCAGCAGCATGGGACTGGCGCGGATGAAGGCCCGCGGGCTCGTCGGCCATCCACTCGGCAAGAACCCAGGAGACGTCTGGCCGATCGCCGCGTCGAACTACCGTGGCCACCACTTCGCGACTTTCCCGCCAGAGCTGGTCGTGCGGCCACTCCTCGCCTGCTGCCCGGAACGCGTCTGCCGCGCGTGCGGGACACCCTGGACCCGGCCACCCAGCCGAGCGCGGCGCCAGCGACCGCGGGCAGGTTGCACGTGCCGCGCCGGCTGGCAGCCGGGCGTCGTGCTCGACCCGTTCTTCGGTGCCGGCACCGTGGGCCTGGTCGCCGAGCAACACGGACGGGACTGGCTCGGCATCGAGATCAATCCGCGCTTCGCCCGGCTCGCCACGAGTCGCATCGAAGCAGCCAGACCGGCCGTGTCCGGCCAGGCAACTCACGAAATAAGGAAAGAGCTGAGCCATGGAACAACAACCAAACCACCCAGCGGGTGAGCAACCCGGCGAGGAACACGAAGGCGAGGACCCCAAACCGAAGGTCTACATCGCCAGCCTGGCCGACTACAACGCCGGCCGGCTCCACGGGGCGTGGATCGACGCCGCGCAGGATCCTGAAGAGCTAGCGGCGGCTGCCCAGACCATGCTCGCCGCCTCGCCGACCCCGTTCGCCGAGGAGTACGCGATCCACGACTTCGAAGGCTTCGGTCCGCTCCGCCTCAGCGAATACCAAAGCCTCGAGACCGTCTCGCTCGTAGCGCAAGGCATCGCCGAACACGGGGCCGTGTTCGCCCACTGGGCGACCCTCGTCGACGAGCTGACGCCCGACGCCCTAAACCGCTTCAAGGAGGCCTACCGCGGCCATCACGCGTGCGTTGCCGACTACGCCAACGAACTGCTGGAAGACCTCGGGGCCTGGCGCGAACTCGAGCCGCAATGGCTCCAGCCATACCTGCAGATCGACGTCGAAGGATTCGCCCGGGACCTCGAGCTGTCCGGCGACGTGCTCACGAGCGAGGGCGACGACGGCGTCTACATCTTCGAAGGAGGGCTCTAATCATGCGTCGCCAGCCCGCAATGAGCACCGGCCTGGTGGGTCGTGCGAGCAGGCGCCGCGTTGTGGAATGGTCTACGAAGCGATGCGCGAACGCATTGTTCCTGATAAAATCAGTGAAGAACTATGGAGCGACTCAAGTGACCCCAGACGAGGCCAAAGAACTTGGCGCCGTGCTGCGACAGCAACGCAAAAAGCTGGGCCTATCAACACACCAACTCGCAGCCCAGGCGGGCATGCGTCAATCGACGATCACGCGGATCGAGCGAGGCCAGTTCGCCTCACCGGCGCCAGACAAGCTCGCCCGCATCGCCGCCGTGCTCGGCCTCAGCCTCGCCGACCTCTACGCCCGCGCCGGCTATTTCGTCCCCGACGAGCTGCCGAGCTTTCATGCCTACCTGCCCGCTAAGTACCGCGAGCTACCGGCGGCAGCCGTCGCGCAGCTCGTAGAGCTGTTCGAGGCGCTTGCGACGCAACACGGCCTCCAACACGCCAGCCCGGCACTCGCCACCGAAGGAGCTGACGAATGAGCGACGGCATACCCCTCCCAGGAAAGGCTGGCCGCGTGGCTGATTCGGAGGCTGATGATCTGGATCGCGGCGTCACAGCTGTCGTCTACATCCGTGTATCGACCAAAGAGCAGGCCGAGCGCGACGGCGACCCCGAGGGCTACTCGATCCCGGCACAACGCGAAGCCTGCCGGCGCAAGGCAACCAGCCTGGGCGCCGCGATCGTCGACGAGTTCGTCGACCGCGGCGAATCGGCCAAGACCGCAAACCGGCCCGAGCTGCAACGCATGCTCACGTTCGTCGGCGAGCAGCCCGTCACCTACGTGATCGTCCACAAGGTCGACCGCCTCGCCAGAAGCCGCGCTGATGATGTCGCGATCAACCTTGCGCTCAAGCAGTGCGGCGTCGAGCTCGTGTCGGTCAGCGAGAACATCGACCAGACACCGTCCGGGCTGCTGCTGCACGGAATTATGAGCTCGATCGCCGAGTTCTATTCGCGCAACCTCGCCAACGAGGTCATCAAGGGCAGTGTCCAGAAGGCGAAGCAAGGCGGGACACCCGGTCGAGCGCCGACCGGCTACCGCAACGTTCGCAGCCTCGAAGGCGGACGAGACATCCGCACCGTCGAGGTCGACCCCGAACGAGCACCGCTCATCACCTGGGCATTCGACGCCTACGGCACGGGAGACTGGACCGTCCGCAAGCTGGCCGGCGAGCTGGCAGATCGCGGGCTGCTGGTACGTCATCGCACGACACAGGTGCCCAAGCCACTCGGCATCTCCCACGTTCACAAGCTGCTACGCAACCCCTACTACATGGGTCTCGTGACCTACCGCGGGGTGCTGTACCCGGGCAAGCACGAGCCAATCGTCAAGGCCGCCACGTGGTACCGCGTGCAGGATCTCCTAGCCGCGAAGAACCTCGCCGGCGAGAAGCAGCGACAGCACCGCCACTACCTACGAGGCACGATCGCCTGCGGAAGATGCGGCAGCCGGTTGATCGTCACGCACGCCAAAGGGAACGGCGGCGTCTACCCATACTTCATCTGCAGCGGCCGCCAACGCGACCCGAGCAGCTGCTCGCAACGGGCCATCCGGATCGAAGTGGTCGAAGAGCGGATCGCCGCCCACTACGGCACCCACGTCCAACTCAGCGACGAGCAGGCCACGCAACTTCGCGACTTCCTAACCGAGGGGCTCGCGAAGCTGCGAAAGAGCGTAGACCGTGAACGCCTCATCCAGAACCGACGGCTCCACAAGCTGCAAGCCGAGCGCAAGAAGCTCCTCGACGCCCACTACGCCGACGCAATACCGCTCGAGCTGCTCAGGACCGAACAAGCTCGCATCACCTCGGAAATCAACGCCGCCGAGGCACGCCTGCTGGCCATCGGAGCCAACTTCGACACTGCCGAGCAAAACCTACACGGCGCCATCACCCTCGTCGGCGACTGCGAGCGCGCGTACCGCGAAGCGCCAGACCGCGTGCGCCGGCAGTTCAACCAAGCGTTCTTCAAACAGATCCTCGTCGACGACGAATACACAATCACCGGCGAATACGCCGAGCCGTTCGAGGTACTGCTCAGCGACGACCTGCGACAGGCCGCCGCTGCTCGTTCAAACGAAAACCTACGCACGGTGGTCGAGGAGGCGCTACGTCAGCGCGAAGACGCCGAATGCGGCCTGACCGACCAACGCCCACGAAAACCCGATCTGGTCCTCGTGGGCGCCGAGCCGGCCCCCACCCCTGTTTTTGGGGGCGAGGGTTTGAGTCAGGAGCTTTTGGTGCGCCTGAATGGACTCGAACCATCACGGGGAAATCTCCCCACAAGGCCCTCAACCTTGCGCGTCTACCAATTCCGCCACAGGCGCAGGACCAGCGAGTATAGGCGCTTGATTCCGTCCTGGG
>Ga0182024_10005786_pt1 | contig 27482 bp, 33 predicted proteins | sample P32metaG_FD_120480 | JGI IMG/M metagenome (GOLD analysis project Ga0182024, IMG submission 120480) | Permafrost microbial communities from Stordalen Mire, Sweden - P3-2 metaG (Illumina Assembly) | ecosystem: Environmental > Terrestrial > Soil > Wetlands > Permafrost | place: Sweden: Stordalen...
GGGTGAGATTGTCGAAATGGACCTTGTGCTTGATCTGCTCCGGGTCCTCGAAATTGATAGTGGTGACTTTCAGCAGGGCGAAATAGCGCTCGCCATCCTTGGGCGCGCGGATGGGGCCTTCCACCGTATCGCCGGTGCGCAAGCCGAAACGGCGAATCTGCGAGGGCGAAACATAGATATCGTCCGGGCCGGCCAGGTAATTGGATTCCGGCGAGCGAAGAAAGCCGAAACCGTCCTGCAAGGTTTCGACCACGCCCTGGCCCATGATCTCCACATTGCGCTCGGCGAGCTCCTTGAGGATCGCGAACAGCATGTCCTGCTTGCGCATCGAGGAGGCATTCTCGATCTCAAGATCCTCGGCGAAGGACAAAAGATCGGCGGGCTTTTTATTTTTGAGATCCTGCAGCTTCATCGCTTGCAGGCCTTCCTGAACGGTCATCGTGAACACCCAAAGAGGAAATTGGCCCGATGAAGAGGGCCGGTGGGCCCCGGAATGGATTCATCGGAAGTGGCTGAACCCGCTGCCCTTCGTCGGGCCAAAGCATCAGGCTGAAACCTGTGCCGTGCGGGGTCGGGAGAACGTGACGGTTATAGCGTGATTTGGCGTCCTTGCAAATATGGATTGCGCGCCCCTGGCGAGCCGGCCTGTGCCGCCACGCTGGTTTATGAAAATGGCTTAACTGCGACCAGGATCACGATCAGAACCATCAGGACCGCGGGAATTTCGTTGAGAATGCGGTAAAAACGCTCCGAATGGATATTGCGGTCCTCGCTGAAGGCCCGCCAGTAGCGCACCAGCAGGCCGTGAATCAAGCTGAGGATCAGGACCAGCACGAATTTGATCTGCAGCCACAAATCCAGATAGGCGCTGGTGAGCCAGGCCAGCAGCGGTCCCAGAATCCACACCGCGACCATCGAGGGGTTGACGATCCCCTTGAGCAATTTGCGCTCCATCACCTTGAAGCGCTCCGAGCTTTCGGAACCCGGCTTGACCTGGGTGTGATAGACGAACAGCCGGGGCAGATAGAGCAGGCCCGCCATCCAGGTGATCACCGCGATGATGTGAAAAGCGAGGATCCAGGGAATGTAATCGGCCAGGGTGTTGCGAAGGGCGTCCATCGATACGTCCTCAAATAGCGAAGCGGTAGGACATTCAATAATTGCTCTCTCTAAAGCCGCAGCGGGCAAATTCCAGGAGGCAAATCCGCGCGCCCTGATCATTGATGCAGGCACTGCCTCGCTCCAGGGACGCGCGCATGGCCTTTTTCACCAGCTCCGCCAATCCCTCGATGAACGCGGAGTCGGCGCTCACCGTCGCCGCACGGCGATAATCCGGCACGCCGGCGGCGCGGGCAAGCTTGCCATATTCGATGTCCAGCTCTACCAGGGTTTCGGAATGCTCGCTGACAAAGGCGATGGGCGCAACCACTACGCCTTTGCCCTCCTGCCCGGCGCGGCGGATTTCCGCATCCGTCGCCGGCGCGAGCCATTGAAGCGGTCCCACCCGGCTTTGATAGCAAATGGTCCAATCCAGATCTCTTATCCCCAACCGATCCACAAGGGCGCGTGCGGTTTGCTCAACCTGCCATTGATAGGGATCGCCCCGTGCGACAATGCGCCTGGGCAAGCCATGCGCCGAAAGCAGCAGGCGGTAAGAAAGGCCGGGCTTGGGATTTTCCAGTACCGCGCGAACTTTCTCCGCCAGCGCGCTGATGAAACCGCGATTGCCTGGATAGCAGCAGACGCGAACTGAAGGCGCCGACAGTCCCACGGTTCGCGCCGCCTGTTGCCAATCCTGGAAGGACGACGCGCTGGTAGTGGTCGAGAATTGCGGATAGAGCGGCAGGAGGACGATGCGATCGGGTGCGAATTTTTGCAGTGCCTCCGCAGCGGCGTCGCTGAACGGATACCAATAGCGCATCGCCACCACTGCCTTTACCTCCAGCTCAGGCTCGCGAAGCGCTGCTTCCAGAGCCCGCGCCTGGCGGTTGGTCTCCTCCAGGATCGGCGAGCGGCCGCCCAGATGCCGATAGATCGTCCGCGCCAAGGGCGCACGCCGCCGGGCGACAAAATTCGCCAACGGTTTGCGCAAGATCGAAGGCAAGGAAATGATGGCGGGATCGGAAAACAGATTTCTGAGAAAGGTTTCTACCGCGTCCAGGCCGTCCGGGCCGCCGAGATTGAAAAGGACGAGTCCTAACTTCACAAGGGTACCTTCAAAACAAGACTCTTAAAGAAGAGTTGGTGAAGATGATGTTAGGCCTGTGCGCTGTGCAGTTTTTGGTTGGTATTCGCTTCGTCTAATCCTTGAATCCAGGCGACTCAAGAGCTTGAGGAGGATTTCGGATTGGCGGTTTATGCAAAGTTATGCCGCGCAATCCAACAGTCTGCGCACAAGCATCCACGCTTTGACGTTGTCCACAGCGGTCCGAAGAGGGCATAAGGGACATATGGTGGATCAAATGGGGCGGCTGTGGAGCAAAAATTTCATATCCATCTTGTCTCGGACGCGACCGGCGAGACCCTGAACGCCATCGCCAATGCCGCGATGGCCCAGTTCGAAGGCGCCGACGTCCAGGTCCATTCCTATGCCTTGGTGCGAAGCGAGCATCAGCTGCAACGGTCCGTCGATCATATCGCCATCAGTCCTGGGCTGGTGTTCTTCACCCTGGTCAATCCGCGGCTGCGGGAAATGCTTCTGGCCCGCTGCGCCGCGCTCAAGGTCGCCTGCGTGGACGTGATGGAACGGCCAGTGGCCGAGCTTTCAAAATATCTGGGGATCGCCGAAACCCACCGTCCGGGCGGCCAGCACGAGGTGGATCAGCGCTATCTGGCCCGCATCGAGGCGCTCAATTTCACTATCCAGCATGATGACGGCCAATCGCTCGACACCATCCGGGATGCCGAAGTGATCCTGGTGGGGGCCAGCCGCACCTCCAAGACGCCTACTTGTGTCTATCTCGCCATCCGTGGCGTCCAGGCGGCCAATATTCCGTTGGTTCCCGGCATGGGGGTGCCGCCGGTGCTCACCCAGACCGATGGCCCCTTGATCGTGGGCTTGTGGGTTTCTCCCGACCGCCTGGTCCAGGTGCGGCGCAACCGCTTGACCAGCATGGGGGAAGACCGCGACACCAACTATATCGATCTGGACAGTGTGCGCGCGGAAATCGCCGCCACACGCAAGCTGTTCGAGCAGTATGACTGGCCTTCCATTGATGTTTCCCGCCGCTCCATCGAGGAGACCGCCGCCTCGGTGATGAATCTCTTGACCGAGCGGCGCGAAAAAACCCCGTGAGCGGGTTGATCCTGGCTTCGGGAAGCCCTGCCCGTCAGGCGTTGCTTCGGGCCGCGGGCGTGGAATTCACGATTCAGCCCGCGAATATCGATGAGATGGAAGCGACAAGAAAGCTTCTTCCCGAGGGCGCGAGCGGCGTCGCGCTGGGCCTAGCGGAGCAAAAGGCCCTGGCCGTTTCGCGCCTTTTTCCCGGTGATCTGGTGTTGGGCGGAGATACGGTGCTGGCGCTGGGAGCCGAGCTGATCGGCAAAAGCCCGGATCTGGCGTCGTTGCGGCTTGAGCTCCTCAAGCTTTCCGGCAAGAGCCACCAATTGATCTCGGCGGCGGCGCTGGCCCAGGGTGGCAAAATTGTCTGGCATCATGTGGAACAGGCCCGCATGAGCATGCGGGTTTTGAGCGAGGCTTTCATTGATGCCTACCTGGCGCGGGAAGGCGAGGCCGTGCTGGGCTCGGTGGGCGGCTATCATTTCGAGGGGTTGGGGGCGCAGCTTTTCGATTCCGTCCAAGGCGATTACTTTTCCATCCTGGGACTTCCGCTTCTGCCGGTGTTAAAGGAACTCAGGGCGCAAGAGTGGCTTCCGACATGACACTGACCGGGGCTGGCAAGGTTGCGGGCGTGATCGGCTGGCCCATCATCCATTCCGTATCGCCCGCGCTGCATGGCTATTGGCTGCGGGAGCTGGATGTGAACGGCGCGCTGGTGCCGTTGGCCGTGGCGCGGGAGAATTTCGCCCGCGTGATCCGGGCGTTGCAGCAATCGGGGTTTCAAGGGGTCAATGTCACCCTGCCGCACAAGGAAGCGGCCTTCGCCCTGGCGGACCAGGCCGATGATGCGGCCAAAGCTGCAGGCGCCGCCAATCTTTTGCTCTTCCATGCGAATGGCCACATCGAAGCCCGCAACACCGACATGGTGGGATTGCGCGAATCCCTCCGGGAGCGGCTGGGCGGATTGGAAGGCCGCGCGGTGGTGCTTTTGGGCGCGGGCGGCGCGGCGCGCGGCGCGGTGCTGGCCTTGAATGAGCTGGGCGCGGCCCAGATCCATATTCTCAACCGTCATCCCGACAAGGCGCAGGCCTTGGCGCGGGCGCTCACGCCTCTGGTCAAAAGCGAATTGTCGCCGGGCAACCTGAAGGATTGGGCCAAGGTGGCGGGCGGCGCCGATCTCCTGGTCAACGCCACCAGCGCCGGGATGAAGGGCCATCCGCCCTTGGCGCTGGATCTGGCGGGTTTGCGGGCCTCCGCCGCGGTGCTGGACATCGTCTATAATCCCCTGGAAACGGAATTGTTGAAGCACGTCAAAACGCGCGGGCACACGGCCATTGATGGGTTGGGCATGTTGATGCACCAGGCGGTGCCGTCTTTCGAAGCTTTTTTCGGCGTCCGGCCCAAAGTCACGCCGGGACTGCGCGCAATGCTGGAGCAGACACTCAATGCCTAAGCCCTATGCGATCGGGCTGACCGGCGGCATCGGCATGGGCAAGAGCGAGACCGCGCGATTGTTCGCCGCCGAAGGCGTAGAGGTGCACGATGCCGATGAAGCCATCGCACGTCTCTACGCCAAGGGCGGCGACGCGGTCGAAGCCATCGCCAAAGCCTTTCCTGGCGTGGTGAAAAGCGGCGCGGTAGACCGGCAGTCCTTGTCCACCCTGGTGGTGAAGGACCCCTCCGCGCTCACCCAATTGGAGCAATTGGTGCACCCCCTGGTCGCGGATGATCGCCGGACCTTTCTGCAAAACAGCAAATCGCCCATCATCCTGTTCGACATCCCGCTTTTGTTCGAGACTGGCGCCGATGCCGAGATGGACGCGGTGGTGGTGGCAAGCGCCCCGGAAAAACTCCAGCGCGCGCGGGTGCTGGCGCGTCCCGGCATGACGGCGGAAAAATTCGAGCGCCTCAAGGCGCGGCAAATGGATGACGCGGAAAAGCGTCAACAGGCGCATTATGTGGTGATGACCGACAAGGGCTTGGATCACGCCCGCGAACAGGTGAGAATGATCCTGGCGAACATTAGGAAAAAAATCAGCCCCGATGCGTGAGATTGTTTTCGACACCGAGACCACCGGCTTCGACCCCGGCGACGTTGATCGCACGCGGCGTTCGTGCGAGCGAGAGCCGCAGATAAAAAGAGATGCGGATGCGTGAGATCGTTTTCGGCACCGAGACCACCGGCTTCGACCCCGGCGACGGTGATCGCACGCGGCGTTCGGGCGAGCGAGAGCCGCAAATAAAAAGAGATGCGGATGCGTGAGATTGTTTTCGATACCGAAACCACCGGCTTTGATCCCGGCGACGGTGATCGCATCGTCGAGATCGGGCTGGTCGAACTGATGGACCATTACCCCACCGGCCGCTCCAAGCAATTCTATCTCAATCCCGAGCGCGAAGTTCCCCTGGAATCCCAGCGCATCCACGGTCTCTCCACCGAGTTCCTCAGCGACAAGCCGCTCTTTGCCCATGTGGCAGATGAGTTCCTGGATTTCGTGGGCGACGCGGTGCTGGTGATCCACAATGCCAGCTTCGACATGAAATTCATCAATGCCGAGCTCACGCGCGTGGGCAAGACCCCCCTCTCTATGGCGCGCACCGTGGACACGATCGAGATCGCCAAGCGCAAGCTTCCGGGCGCGCGCTATTCGCTGGATGAATTGTGCAAACGCTTCAATATCGACCTGTCCGTCCGCGAGAAGCACGGCGCGCTGCTGGACGCGGAATTGACCGCGCAGGTCTATCTGGAACTGGTTGGCGGCCGCCAGCGCGGCCTGGCGCTTGCGCCGGTCGAGATCGTGGCCGAGATGCATCAGGAAGAGGGCCCGCGCGCCCGCCAGCGCCCGCATCCCCTTCTCCCTCGCATCACGGCGGAGGAAATCGCCCGCCATGCCGCCTTCATCGCCGCCGAGTTAGGCGCCAAGGCGATCTGGTCCTTGTCGGCCTAGCGTCGTTTCATCTCTGATTCAGGGCAACGTCCACGATAGGCAGGTCGTATCCGCTCAAGGAGAATCCTTGGCGGTGACGCACTGTAATTGGAATCTGCGGGCATTGGGCCCGCGATCGCGGAATAGCCCAATGCCTGCTCTAAGCGCTACCGGCGACCGGCTGTTGCGCCACTTGGCCCATCTTGGCCTGGTAGAGCGCCACAAAATCTATCGGCTCGATCATCAAGGGCGGCATGCCGCCGTCGCGCACGACATCGGCCACGATGCGGCGGGCGAAAGGAAACAGCATGTGCGGCGCCTGGATCAACAGGATCGGCTGCATCGCGTCCTCGGGGATATTGGTGAGCCGGAACAGGCCGGCATAGGCCAGTTCCAACAAGAAGAGCTGGCGGTCTTCGCCCTTGGCATGAACCCGCAGCTTGAGCTCGACTTCGAAATGCTGCTCGTCGCCCCGCTTGGCCTGGACGTCAATACCGAATTCGATCTGCGGCCTCTGGGTGAGGCCTGCCGGCGCGCCGGGATTCTCGAACGAGAGATCCTTGATGTACTGGCCCACGATCTGGAGATTGGGGAGAGAGGGCGCTCCCTGGCCGGGGCCTGGCTGTGCCGTTCCGCCGCTGCTCATGTCCGTTTTCCTCAAATGAAGGCCCGCGCGCTACCATGGGGGATGGCATCCTGACAAGGAGATGGTGCGAAATCAGGGCCGTAGCGTTATTCCTTGCAGCCCGCTGGACCCTCGGGGGGGCCTGGCGTTAGGGTCACAAAATGTTTGGAACAATGCCGGACGCGCAATTGATAGAAATTCTCATCGCCGCCATGGTGGCGGGGGTGATCCTGTTCCGACTCTACACTGTTTTGGGCCGGCGCACGGGTCATGAGTCCCAGCCGCGGGATCGCATCGCCCCCCTCCCGTCCGGCGGCAATTTGCGCGCTTCTGCGGCCGAACGCCCCACCGAACCCCAGGCGCGCTCCTTGTTCGATATCCAATTGGCCGATCCCAGTTTCGAGACCGGTCATTTCCTCAAAGGCGCGCGGACGGCCTATGAGCTCATTCTCAAAGCCTTTGCCGGCGGCGACCGCGCCAGCCTGAAGCCGCTTCTGTCGGACGAGGTCTACAAGGCGTTCGACGCGGAAATAGCCAAGCGGGGCGCCACGCAGCCGGCCGAGACGTTGGCGGGCGTCACCGACGCGCACATCGTCCAGGCCACGCTTGAAGGCAAGACCGCTGAGATCACGGTATCGTTCCGCGCCCAGTTCGCGCGAGGCTCCACCGCTTCCGGCGATTATGTCCAGCGCGATGTCACCGACGTCTGGACCTTCGGCCGCCTGATCGGCGCGGCCAGCCCCACTTGGACGCTGGTGGCCACCAGCGGCGGCTTGCCCTGAAGCGCAGCGTCTTCGTCCTTCTGGCCGTCGCCCTTATCATTGCGGCGCTGAGTTTGTGGTGGCTGACACGGCCGAAACTGCGTCTTGCCATGGTCTCTTTTTCCGCTCTCCCCGGTTGGCAAAGCGCGGACCTCAAACCCGCCCTGGCGGCGTTTCGCAGAAGCTGTGCGGTGATCGCCGGCAAACCGCCAGGCGAAGCCATCAATGACTATGCCGGCACGGCCCAGGACTGGCAGAAAGTCTGCGCCCGCCTATCGGGAGACGCGCGGGGCTTTTTTGAAAAAAATTTCACGCCCTATCGGTTGGATGGCGATGGCCTGTTCACCGGCTATTACGAGCCCGAAATCCATGGCAGCCGGTTGCGCCATGATGCGTTCCAGACGCCGGTTTATGGCCTGCCTGGCGACCTGATCCGGGTGGATCTGGGCCAATTCGCGCCGCAATACAAAGGCGAGCATATTTCCGGCCGCTTGGACAGGCAGCGCCTGGTGCCCTATGCCAGCCGGGCCGAGATCGACACAAATGGCCTCGCCAGCGCCAAAATCCTCTTCTGGTGCGACGATCCCGTGGCGCTGTTCTTTCTTCAGATTCAAGGTTCAGGGCGGGTGCGCTTTGACGATGGCGGCGTGGCGCGCATCCAGTATGCCGGCGAGAATGGCAGGCCTTACACCGCCATCGGCCGGGTGCTGGTGACGGCCGGGCGGCTGGCGCGCGATCAGCTTTCGCTGGAAAACATCCGCAATTGGCTCAAAGCCAATCCCGGCTTGGCGCAAAGCGTGATGGAAGCCGATCAGTCCTTTGTCTTTTTCCAGGAAGCGCCCATCGGCGATGCCGGGCTGGGCAGTCCCGGCGTGGAACATGTGGCGCTCACGCCCAGGGGCAGCATGGCGATTGATCTGCGCAAGAATGCGCTGGGCGCGCCCTATTATGTCGCCGCCGATCCCGTGCATGCGCTCTTGATCGCCCAGGACACGGGCGGCGCCATCCGGGGTCCGGCGCGCGGCGATGTTTTCTTCGGCTTCGGGCAGGCGGCGGAAAAAGACGCGGGCGGGTTGAAGGCGCAAGGCCGGCTCTATGTGCTGCTGCCCAACGGCGTGGCGGCGCGCCTGGGCAAGAACGTGATGTCATGAAGCGCAAGATCACGGAGGAAGAGCGCGCGCTGTTCCGCAAACATTTCGCCGAAGCGGCATTGAAACCCGCTACGCCCAAACCGAAGAGCGAAAAGACCACCAAGCCCGGCACGGGCAAGCTCGACGGCAATACCGCCGAAAAACTTCGCCGCGGACAGCTTGCCCCCAAGGCGCGCATTGATCTGCACGGCATGACGGAGACGGCCGCGCATCGCGCGCTTCTTTCCTTTCTGGCCCGCGCCCAGGAAAACGGCGCGCGCCTGGCGCTGGTGATCACCGGCGTGGGCAATCCCCAGGGGCATGAAGGCGCGGAATGGATGCGCTCGCCGCATGGCGTATTGAAGGAAATGGTGCCGCGCTGGCTGATGGAAAGGGATTTCGCCGCCCTGACGTCGGGATGGGCGCCTGCGCACCGGCGCCATGGCGGTGACGGCGCGCTTTACGTTTATCTCCGAAGGAAAAAATGAAACAGGCCTTCCATACCATCCGCGTGTCCACAGACGGTCCCGGTCTTTACGAATTCACCGGCAAGGTGGCGGACTTCGTTCGGGAGCAGAAAATCGCCGACGGGCTTCTCACCTGCTATATCCGCCACACTTCGGCGTCGCTGCTGGTGCAGGAAAATGCCGATCCCGATGTGCAGCGGGACCTGAAGGACTTCTTCGCCCAGCTGGCGAAGAAGGGCCTGGATTACCGTCACACCGCCGAAGGCCCCGACGATATGCCGTCGCATATCCGCGCCGCGCTCACACAGACTTCCATCGGCATTCCCGTGCGCGGCGGCAAACCCGCGCTAGGCATCTGGCAAGGCTTATATGTCTTTGAGCACCGCGATGCGCCGCATCACCGCGAGGTATTGCTGCATTTTATCGGCGATTAGTGCTTGGAGCGAAAAATGCGCTGGGGCCTTCTTTTAACCGCCGTTCTCTTGTTGGGATGTGCTGGCTTACCGCCTCTGACGCCCAGTAAGTTGAATGCCAATCCAGACCAGTATGATGGCAAAGCCATCGTTGTTCATGGCTGGCTCGTTTCCGAATTTGAAAATGTTGGTATTTGGGATTCTAAAGACGCCTTCGACTCTGGTAAGCCTCAAAACTGCGTGTCCTACCGTGGAAAAGACCTGGGACGGCACTTTTCTAAGGCGGTCATTCTCAAAGGAATATTCAGAAGAAACATCAATCCACCCGATGTTTTCAACAACGGTGATTACAATAATTCAGGGCTAGAGGTCGAAGGTAGCGTGGCCCGCTAAGCTAGCCCGGCATCCTTCGCCAGCTGTTTCAGCGACGTCTCCGGTCTGGCGCCATAATGCGAGATGACTTCCGCCGCCGCCAATCCACCCAACCTTCCGCAATCGGTCAGGCTTTTGCCTCGCGTCAGGCCATAAAGGAATCCCGCCGCGAAAAGATCGCCCGCCCCGGTCGTGTCCGCCACCTTGGCGACCGGATAGGCCGGCACGGCATAATGCTCGCCGCCCTGGATCACCACGCAGCCTTGGGCCGAACGGGTGATGACGGCAAGCTTGCCCCAGGCCTTCATCTTCTCGACAACCACGGCAAAATCCTCGGTCTCGAACAGGGATTTTGCTTCGTCTTCGTTGGCGAAAAGGATGTCCAGATCGCGTTTCATCAGATCCAGGAACTCGTCGCGGAAACGGCCCACGCAAAAACTGTCCGACAGGGACAGGGCCACTTTGGCGCCTGCCTTCTTCGCGGCGCGGATCGCCTTGCGTGACGCCTCTTTGGCCGCATCGGCGTCCCAGAGATAGCCTTCGATGTAGAGAATCCCGGCCTGGGCGATTTCGCACTCATCCACGTCCGCGGGCGTCATTTCGCGGCAGGCGCCCAGATAGGTGTTCATGCTGCGCTGGCCGTCGGGCGTCACCGCGATCATGGACGAGGCGGTGGGCGAACCGCCCGCGGCAGGCGCCGTGGTGAAATCCACGCCCAGGGATTTCAGGCTTTCGCCGAAGCGCGCGCCCAGGGCATCGTCGCGCACCTTGCCCAGAAACATGGCGCGCGCGCCCAGGGACGCCAGGCCCGCCATGGTGTTGGCGGCGCTGCCTCCCGCTTCCTGGACACTCTTGCCCAGCGCCTTGTGCAGTTCCTGGGCGCGGAATTCGTCGATCAGGGTCATCGCGCCCTTGGCGATGCCGTGCTGGAGCAAAAAGCCGTCATCCACGGCGGCGATCACGTCCATGATCGCGTTGCCCAGACCCGCGACGTCGTATTTTTGCGGCATGCCTTCTCCCGATGACGCTATGCTCCGATGCCATTACGGGAGCGGTGCGATGTTCGCAAGCGTGAGCCGCGCGCTGAGGTTGGTTTTCGATCCTGCCTTCGCCCGTCTCCTGGCTAAGGCGCTTGGCTTGACCCTTTTGTTGTTTGCCGCGCTCCTGATCCTCAGCGAATACGCGCTTTCCTTCCTGCCCGTGCTGGGCAGCCCCGCGATTAACGCCGCCCTCAAATTGCTGGCGCCGCTTTTGCTGATTTTTGGCGGCGTGGTGCTGGGTCCGCCCGTGACGGCGATTTTCGCCTGTCTTTTCCTGGACGGACTCGCCGCCCATATCGAGACGCGCGATTATCCGGACAAAGCGGCGAGACCCTCTTTTGCCAGAACCCTGCGCGCCGGGTTGCGGTTTGCCGGTCTGGTCCTGGGCGCCAATCTGGTGCTGCTGCCATTGGAATTCACCCTGCCGGGGGTGGGCGAGCTTTTGAGCGTGGCGGTCAATGGCTGGCTTCTGGGACGGGAATATTTCGAGCTGGCGGCCCTGCGGCACCTGGACATTTCCCAAGCCGATCGCCTGCGCCGCCGCAACAGCGGCGCGATCTGGGCTTCGGGAAGTTTGATTGCCCTCCTCAGCATGGTTCCCTTGCTCGATCTTGTGGCGCCCTTGTTCGGCACCGCGCTGATGGTGCATCTGTTCCACCAAGTGGCGGGTTCAGAAAGCGGATGAAGAGAAATATCGCGGTTCTTGCTTTTCTGATGCTGGGCGGGTGCGCCGCGCCGCCGCGCGCGCCCTCGCCGCCTGCCGTGTCGATTCCTCCCGCGCCGCCCGCGCGCGAGCCCGACAGTTTCACCGGCCTTCAGGCCCCCCAGTTGCGGGCCTTGGCGGGCGCGCCCGCCTTCACCCGCAAGGATGGGGCGACGGAGATGTGGCGCTACGATACGGGGTCCTGCCGGGCGTTCTTTTTCCTCACTGGCACGCCGCCCAAGGTCCAGCATGTCGAGACCTTGCCACGGGGCAAAGACAACGAAGCCGATCCGGCCTGCCTCAACGCTTTGCGCGCGCGGACGTCTTAGGCTTTTGGATCGGCAGTTCTTTTGTCTTGTCCGGGAAGTTGCAGAGGTCGCGCACCACGCAAGTGGGACACAAGGGCTTGCGCGCCACGCACGTGTAGCGGCCATGCAGGATCAGCCAATGATGCGCATGCAGCCGGTATTTCTCCGGCACACGCTTTTCCAGGCTTAACTCGACGTCCAGCACATTCTTGCCGGGCGCCAATCCAGTGCGGTTGGAGACGCGGAAAATATGGGTATCGACCGCGATGGTGGGCTCGCCGAACGCGACATTCAGCACCACATTGGCGGTCTTGCGGCCCACGCCGGGCAATTCTTCCAGCGCCGCGCGATCCCTGGGCACTTGGCCGCCACGCTTTTCGATCAGAAGCTTGGACAGGGCGATCACATTCCTGGCTTTGCCGCGGTAAAGGCCGATGGTCTTGATCGCATCGGCAAGCTTTGCTTCCCCCAGCGCGACCATCTTCTCCGGCGTATCCACGGTCTTGAATAACGGCTCCGTCGCCTTGTTGACGGATTTGTCGGTGGCTTGCGCTGACAGCGCCACCGCCACCAGCAGGGTATAAGGATTTTTGTATTCGAGTTCCGTCTTGGGGTTCGGAATATGCTTCCTGAGGCGCGCGAAGAATTCCTCGATTTCTGTACGCGTAAGGAGTTTGACCATCAAAGGCCCAGCACGTCCGTCATGGCGTAGAGTCCGGGCTTCTTGCCTTGACCCCAGCGGGCTGCTTCGAGCGCCCCGCGGGCAAAGATCGAGCGATCCTCGGCGCTGTGCGACAGAGACAGCCGCTCGCCTGCGCCCGCCAGGAACACCTGATGCTCGCCCACCACCGAACCGCCTCTGAGGCTGGCAAAGCCGATGCCGCCGTCCCTGCGCGGCCCGGTTTCGCCGTCCCGTCCGCGCAAGGCATTTTTTTCCAGCTTCACGCCACGGCCCTTGGCCGCCGCTTCGCCCAACAGGAGCGCGGTGCCTGAAGGCGCGTCCACTTTCAGCTTGTGATGCATTTCCAGAATCTCGACGTCATAGCCGGGAAGCGCCTTGGCCGCGCGCTCGACCAGAGCCGCCAGCAAGGTCACGCCCAGGCTCATATTGCCGGATTTGACGATCACGGCATGGCGCGATGCCGCCTTGATGCGCGCTTCTTCGTCGAGTGAAAAGCCGGTGGTGCCGATCACATCCACGATGCGGGCCTGCGCCGCGAGATTCGCCAGCATCACCGACACCATCGGACGGGTGAAGTCGATCACGGCCTGCGCATCGGCCATCAGCGGCAGGGGGTCGGCGGTGAGTTTGATTCCATTCCGGGCCAGCCCGGCCAGTTCGCCGGCGTCGCGCCCCAGATCGGGATGGCCTTCCGCTTCCAAAGCGCCCGACAAGACCAGACCTTGCGCCTGGGCGATTTCATGCACCAGGGCGCGGCCCATGCGGCCTGACGCGCCTGCGACCACGATGTTGATGTCGGCCATCGGGCTTAAGCCTTGGTATCGACGGCGGCAGCCGTCTCATCGCGCCTGGCCACGGTCACCATGGCGGGACGCAGCAGCCGGTCGCCGATCATATAACCCATCTGCACCACGTCCACGATGCTGCCCGGCGGCTTGCCCTGGCCCGGCACTTCGGCGATCGCCTGATGCAGATTGGGATCGAATTTTCCGTCCTCGATGGAAACGGATTTGACGCCATACCGCTCCAAGGTCGCCATCAATTGCCGGTCGGTGGCTTCCACGCCGTCCAGCACCGCGCGGATTTGCGGATCGGCGGCATCGCGCAATTCGGGCGGGCAGGCCGCCAGGGCGCGGGAGAAATTGTCGGCGATCGAGACCATGTCGCGGGCGAATTTGGTCACCGCATATTGCGAGGCTTCCGATTTTTCGCGGTCGGCGCGGCGGCGGACATTCTCCGCCTCGGCCAGGGCGCGCAGACGCTGGTCGCGCAAGGACTCCACTTCGGCCTTCAACACGGCGATGGGATCGGGCCCCAATTCGGTCTTAATATCGGCGATCCGGGCCTCGGGCATTTCCTGTTCGGTTTCACTCATCTGGTTTCCTTAAACGCTAACCCAGCAATCGTCCAATGACTTTGGCGGTATGGTCCACCATGGGAATAATGCGGCCGTAATTCAGGCGCGTGGGCCCCAGAACCCCGATCACGCCCACGATCTTGCCCGCGGCGTTGGCGTAAGGCGCCGCCACGATGGAGGAACCGGAAAGAGAGAACAGCCGGTTCTCCGAACCGATGAAGATGCGCACGCCGTCGCCTTCCTTGGCCAGTTCCAGCAGCCGGATCAGATCGGCCTTGCGCTCGATATCGTCGAACAAGGTGCGGATGCGCTCGATATCGGCCTGGGCTTCAACACTGTCCAGAAGATGCGAGGCGCCGCGCACGATCAGCACCTTGTTGTCCGTGCCGCCGCCCGGCTCCGCCAAAGTGGCAAGGCCATCGGCGACGATCTTGGCCGTCAGGGAATCGAGCCGGGCGCGGTCGCTTTCCAGCTCGGCAAGAATCTCGGCCCGCGCCGCGTCGATGGTGCGTCCGGCAAGCCTGGCATTGAGATAATTGGTCGCCTCGATCAACGCCGAAACGGGAAGGCCCGCGGGCGTGTCGATGACGCGGTTTTCCACCTGTCCGTCTTCGCTCACCATGATCACCATCGCCTTGCCCGGACCGACATGGACGAATTCGACATGCTTGAGGGCCGCGTCCTGCTTGGCGGTGACCACCAATCCGGCGCAGCGCGACAGGCCCGACAAAAGGGTGGTCGCCTGGGTGAGAACATCTTCCAGGCGCCGCCCGCTGCCCGACATGCGCGCTTCGATCATGCCGCGCTCCTGCGGCTCCAGGTCTCCCACTTCGAGAAGCCCGTCCACGAACAGGCGCAAACCTCTTTCCGTGGGCACGCGTCCGGCGCTGGTGTGAGGGGCGTAGAGCAGGCCCATGGTCTCCAGGTCCGCCATCACATTGCGGATGGAGGCAGGGGAAAGTGTCAGCGGCAAGCGCTGGGACAGGGTGCGCGACCCCACCGGCTCGCCCGAGGCCAAGAAGGCTTCCACCAGATGGCGGAAGACTTCGCGCGGACGTTCGCCCAAGGACGGATAGGTGAGGCGTGTTGTGAAATCCAATTCTAAACCTTTGATAAATATGCGCTATTTGAACGCCCGGGTGGTTCATTGGACGCGCGGGGGCCAAAGCGGCTAGGTAACCGCCCACGCATTCCACTTCAAGATATACACCCCCATGCGCCTCTCCAATCGTCGTCCCGATTCACTGCGTCCCGTCAGCCTGGAACCGGGCACCGCCCGCCACGCGGAAGGCTCCTGCCTGGTCAAGTTCGGCGACACCCATGTGCTGGTCACTGCCAGCCTGGAAGAGAAAGCGCCGCCCTTCCTGAAAGGCTCCGGCAAAGGCTGGGTGACGGCCGAATATGGCATGCTGCCCCGTTCCACTCACGAGCGCATGCGGCGCGAGGCGGCGGCGGGCAAACAGTCCGGCCGCACCCAGGAAATCCAGCGCTTGGTGGGCCGCTCGCTCCGGGCGGTGTGCGATCTCTCGGCCCTGGGCGAGCGTCAAGTGACCATCGATTGCGATGTGCTCCAGGCCGATGGCGGCACGCGCACCGCCGCGATCACCGGCGGTTATGTGGCGCTGGCCCAATGCGTGGCCTTCATGCAGAAGACCGGCCTGGTGAAGATGCCGGTGATCAAGGATCACGTCGCCGCGATCTCTTGCGGCATCATCAAGGGCGAGGCACTGCTGGATCTGGACTATAGCGAAGACAGCACGGCCGAGACCGACGCCAATTTCGTGCTCACCGGTTCGGGCGGATTGGTGGAGATTCAGGCCACCGCGGAAGGCGCGCCTTTCACGGAAGAGCAGCTGGCGCATCTGCTGCGTCTGTCGCGCAAAGGCATTGGTGAGTTGATCGCGCTGCAAAAGCAGGTTCTCACATGAAGCTGCCGCGCGGCAGCATCCTGATTGTCGCCAGCCACAACCCCGGCAAGGTGCGCGAGATCAAGGCCCTGCTGGGACCGCATGGCATCGAGCCCCGTGGCGCGGGAGAATTGCATCTTGCCGAACCGGAAGAAACCGGCGCGACTTTCGCCGCCAATGCAGAGTTGAAAGCGCGCGCCACGGCGGACGCCGGGCATCATCCCGCCCTGGCCGATGATTCCGGCCTGTGGGTCGATGCACTTAATGGCGAGCCCGGTATCTATTCCGCGCGCTGGGCCGGTTCGAAAAAAGATTTCGGCGTGGCGATGGCGCGGGTCGAGCGGGAATTGCTGGAACGAAAGGCCCGCGATTTCTCCGCCAAATTCGTCTGTGCTTTGTCGCTGGCCCAGCCGCATGGGGAAACCAAGACCTTCGAAGGCGAAGTCCATGGCCATCTGACATTTCCACCCAGGGGAAAATTTGGCTTCGGCTATGATCCGATTTTCGTTCCCGACGGCTTTGAACAAACATTCGGCGAAATCGATCCGCATGTGAAAAACGCCATGAGTCACCGTGCCCGCGCGTTCGAGAAGCTGCTGCACAGCGGCATCCTGGCGGAATCCATCTAAGATGGCCTTTGGAATTTACGTGCACTGGCCGTTCTGCGCCGCCAAATGTCCTTATTGCGATTTCAACAGCCATGTCCGCACCGCCATTGACGAGAGCGGATGGCTCGAAGCGATTGAGCGCGAGCTGGATTGGACGGCGGCAAGCCAGGGCGATCAACGCCCTGTGGTGGAAACGATCTTCTTCGGCGGCGGCACACCATCCTTGATGACGGGCGATTCCGTGGGCCGGGTGCTGGAAAAGATCGCGCGCCTTTGGCCCATGGCCAATGATGTCGAGGTCACTTTGGAAGCCAATCCCGCCAGTGCCGAGGCGGCGCGTTTTGCCGATTACAGGGCAGCGGGCGTCAACCGTCTGTCGCTGGGGATGCAGGCCTTGAATGATGTCGATCTGAAGCGGCTGGGCCGGCTGCACGATGCGCAGGAAGCCAAAGCCGCACTGGCTTTGGCAATGCGTCTTTTCGAGCGCGTGTCGCTGGACCTGATTTATGCCAGGCCGGAGCAAAGCGAAAAGGCTTGGGCAGCCGAATTGAAGGAAGCGCTGTCCTTCGGCACCGACCATCTTTCGCTTTATCAGCTCACCATCGAACCGGGCACGCCGTTCGCCGTGCTTTATCGGGAGGGCGCGCTTCACATCCCCGATGAAGGGTTGGCGGCGGGGCTTTATGAAACCACCCAGGAATTGAGCGAAGCGGCGGGACTTCCCGCTTATGAAATCTCCAACCATGCCCGGCTCGGATCGGAAAGCCGCCACAATCTTCTTTACTGGCGTTATCAGGATTATGCCGGCGTGGGACCGGGCGCGCATGGGCGCCTGCAGTTGAGCAACAGGCGCATCGCCACCTCCACCATTCGTCTGCCGGAGCGCTGGCGCGAGGCGGTGATGAAAGGCGAAAACAGCTTCACCGATTTCACGCCGGTCAACGACGAAGACGCCGCCCGCGAGCATCTTCTGATGAATCTGCGGCTCAGCGAGGGTGTTGATCTCGCCGCCTATCAAGCCCGCTGGGGATCAAGACCGTCTTCCCAAAAGCTCGCGCCGTTGCTGGAGGAAGGTTTGCTGACCCTGAAGGACGATGTGCTTTGCGCCACGCCACGAGGCCGGCTGGTGCTCAATGCCGTGATCGCGGCGTTGCTGAACTGATTATGACCCCCTCCGCCCTTCGCATCGCAGGCGCTGCTACGTTCGTACGCTGCCGCTACTCACCCTCCCCCACCAGCATGCTTCGCATGCGCCGGGGAGGAGGGCCTGGACCAAGCGTCAGGAATTTTTCCCTTGGAAGGTTTTCGGCGCAGGACTGACCACATGAAAGCCGTCGGGCTGGACTTCCAGTATCGCCAGCCCCCGCTCCGAGGTCCCGTCGATATTGAAACGGAAAATGCCATTGACGCCGGCAAAGCCGTTGGGATCCATCAAGGCCGCGGGCGTGAAACGATGATAAGGCTGGCCTTGCGACAGCAACGCCACCAGCGAGATGGCGTCATAGGCCAAGGACGCCAGTTGCGGCGGAGCTGCGCCATAGACATTGCGGTATTTCTCGGTGAAGGCGCCATCGGCGTCAGGCTCCGGTGCGGCGAACCAGCCGCCGTCCAGCGTCTGTTCGGGCGTTATCGCGGGATCGTCCCACAAACCTGTGCCCAGCAATTTCACTTTGGCGGGATCAAGCCCGTTGAACGCCAATGAAGGCGCGATGGCGCGCAGCACGCCGCCACCTTGGGCGATCAACACCGCGTCGGCATTGCTTTTGGCGATGGTCGCCGATGGCGCCATCACCGCGGCGGTGTCGGGCGTGAAATGCTCGACACCCACACTGGTCACGCCCGCGCTTTTCACCGCGTCGCCGAACGTATTCGCCACCACGTCGCCATAAGCGGTTTGCGGCACCATGGCCGCGAAATCGTGATGACCTTGGGACGCCGCATAAGTCACGATCCGCCGCACTTCGGTCTGCGGCAGAAAGGAGAGGAGATAGACGCCATTGCCGGCCACGCCGCGCTCGGTCGAGAACGCCAGCACCGGTACGCCGCGGTCGCGCGCCAGGGGCGCCACTTTCGAAACCGAGGGACCGAACAGAGGTCCGACGATGATCTCCGCGCCTTGGGCAAGGAGCTTGCTGGCCGCGCCCGCCGCCGTGTCCGGCGATCCTTCATCGGCCGTCATCAGCAAGATATTGCGATTGCCGCTGTCGAACAGGGCCAACTCGGCGGCTTTCAGCATCGCCGCCGCCAATGTCCGCGTGGCCGGGGCGCCGTTGTCCAAAGGCAGGATGATGCCCACCCTGACCGGGATTGCGCCGGGCGCGATATTGGGCAGGCGCAGATAATTGGCCTGGTCCTTGTCCAGGGGATTGCCGGCCGGAGGCGCGGGCGGCGGCGCGATGATGGGCGGCGGCAGGGGCTTGGGAGGGGTGCAGGCGCTCAAGCCCGCTATCGCGGCCGCGCCGGCGATGGCACAAAGGCGGGCCAATAAGGTCTTCCGGCGAAATGAAGCGGCAAAAATCATCACGGGGTTCCCGGGAGGGACAATATCAGGACGGGCTTACTAAAACGCGCCACCCCCCTAAACCGCAACATCTGGGCGATTTGAAGGACGCGAATCACCTGGCGCCGGGCCTTTATGTCACGGCCACGCCGATCGGCAATGCGCGCGACATCACGTTGCGGGCGCTGGACGTGCTTCATGCATGCGACCTGATCGCCGCGGAGGATACGCGCGTCACCGCCAAGCTGCTGGCCATTCATGGCATCAGCAAACCGCTCACGGCCTACAATGATCACAATGCGGAAAGAGAGCGGCCACGTCTGTTGGAGCGGCTGCGTCAAGGAAGCCGCATCGCGCTGGTGAGCGATGCCGGCACGCCTCTGGTCTCCGATCCGGGGTTCAAGCTGGCGCGCGCCGCGATCGAGGAAGGCTTGCCGGTCCATGCCTTGCCCGGCGCTTCGGCGGTTCTTGCCGGATTGATCCTGTCGGGACTGCCGTCGGACCGGTTTCTGTTTGCCGGCTTCTTGTCCAGCAAGACGGGCGAGCGGCGGACGGCGCTGGAGGAGATCAAAAGCGTCCGCGCCACTTTGATCTTTTTTGAATCCGGTCCGCGATTGGCGGCAAGCCTGAAAGACATGGCGGAGATTCTAGGCGCACGGCAGACGGTCATGGCGCGCGAGATCACCAAGCTGCATGAAGAAGTGCGCCGCGGCGATCTCAAGGCGCTGGCGCAGGCGTATGAGGCGGAAGGGGCGCCCAAAGGCGAAGTGACATTGCTGGTGTCTCCGCCACGCCAGGTCGAAACGGACTTCGCCGCGGTGGACGCCGCGCTGGTCAAGGCCTTGGCCTTCATGCCGCTCAAGCCGGCCTCGGAGATGATCGCGGGGCTTTTGGGACTGCCACGCCATGCCGTCTATGCCCGGGGGCTGGAGAAAAAGCCGGAGAAAAATAATGGCTGACCGCGCCAAGGCGGAATTGCGGGGCCATCGCGGCGAGGCGTTGGCGGCCTGGTGGCTCCGGCTCAAGGGCCATCGCATCCTGGGCCGCCGCATCAAGACTCATGCGGGGGAAATCGATCTGGTGACGCTCTGTCCTTTCGGCCCGGTCTGCTTCGTCGAAGTCAAAGCACGGGCCTCGGCGCACGACGCCGCCGAAGCGGTCGGGCGCGAGCAGCGGACTCGCATTGCCCGCGCCGCCTCCCTATATCTGGCGTCCAGGCCGTCCTTGGCCCGGCGCGGGGCGCGGTTCGATATTGTCACGGTAGCGGGAATTCCCCGGCATTTGCCCGATGCCTGGCGGATCGATGGGTGAAAGCATGGCACGGACGGTCGCGATCCAGATGGACCCGATCGAAAAGATCGACATCAGCGGCGATTCCACCTTCGCGCTGGCGCTGGAAGCGCAACGCCGCGGCCACACTCTTCTTTATTATGGTCCGCGCGATCTCACTTTCCGCGAAGGCAAGGTGACGGCGCGGGTGAGACCGCTCCAGGTTCGCGCCGTGAAAGGCGATCATTTCGCGCTGGGCGAGGCGTTCGTCCAGGACCTCAGCGCGGTGGAGGTGGTGCTGATGCGCCAGGATCCGCCGTTCGACATGGCCTATATTTCGGCCACTCATATTCTGGAACGCATTCATCCCCACACCCTGGTGGTCAACGATCCCAAAGAAGTGCGCAACGCGCCGGAGAAATTGTTCGTCACCGAGTTCGGGGATTTCATCCCGCCCACCCTGATCACCAGCGACAGGCTGGAGATTCGCGATTTCCGCGAACGCCACAAGGAGATCATCCTCAAGCCGCTCTACGGCAATGGCGGCACCGGCGTGTTCCGCATCGGGCCGGGGGACGAGAATCTGGGCTCGCTGCTGGAGATGTTCACGCAGTTTTACCGCGAGCCGGTGATCGTGCAACGCTATCTGCCGGAAGTCCGCCAGGGCGACAAGCGCATCATCCTGGTGGATGGCGAATTCGCCGGCGCGATCAACCGCGTTCCCGCGGCGGGAGAGGCGCGCTCCAACATGCATGTGGGCGGGCGGCCGGAGAAAACCGAATTGACCACCCGGGAACGCGAAATCTGCGCGGCCATCGGAGGGGAACTGAAACGGCGGGGATTGATTTTCACGGGGATCGACGTGATCGGCGGCTATATGACGGAAATCAACGTGACCTCGCCCACGGGCATCCAGGAAGTCAAACGCTTCGGCGGCGCCGACATTGCCCGGCTGATATGGGACGCGGTGGAGAGCAAGGTGCGCACATGATCACGGTTCGCAAATCATCGGAACGCGGCGACACCAAAATCAGTTGGCTGGATTCCAAACATACCTTCTCCTTTGCCGATTATGACGATCCCGCGTTCGAAAGTTTCGGCGCGCTGCGCGTGATCAACGAGGACTGGGTCGCGGGTGGCGCGGGCTTTCCGCCTCATCCGCACCGCGACATGGAGATCGTCACCTACATCCTGGAAGGCGCGCTGGAACACAAGGATTCCAGCGGCGGCGGCGGCGTGATCCGCCCCGGCGAGATTCAGCGCATGAGCGCGGGCTCCGGCATCGTCCATGCCGAGTTCAACGCCAGCCGCGACCGGCCCTGCCACTTGCTTCAGATCTGGATCATGCCGTCACAGCGGGGGCTTCCGCCGTCCTATGAGCAGAAAGTGATTGACCCCAGGGCGATCGCCAACAAATTGGGGCGCATCGCCGCGTGCGAGCCGCAACCCAACGAAGTGCGGCTGGTCCAGGATGCCGAGATCTGGACGGCGAAGCTGGATGCCAATATCGAGGCCATTCATTCCTTGGCGCCGGGCCGGCGCGCCTGGATTCAAGTGGCGAAAGGCGAAGTGAGTGTGGACACCGAGCGTCTCGGCGCCGGCGATGGCGCCGCGGTGACGGACCAAGCGCAAGTCGCATTGCGCTCCCGAACGCCGGCGGAGATTCTGCTTTTCGATCTGGCTTGAGATGCCTGGATCCCCGGTCTGCAGCGCACCGTTGCACGCTGCGCCGCGCCCGGGATGACAGCGCTAGCGCGCTGTCACTTCACTAAGCCGAAACGCGACTTGTAGCGCGCGTCAATGCCCGAAAGCGGGAAATAGATGAACACGTCGGTGGTGCCGAATTGCCGGTCGACCACCGCGCCATCGCCGATGCAGCATCCCGCGCGCACGTAGCCCTTGAGCAAGGGCGGCAGGCTGCGCAGTCCCTCACGGGAATCGATCGCGGCCTGAGGAATCCGATTCATGTCCACGAACAGCTCGCCACGGGCCTTGACCCGCAAATTCTCCGGCATGGCATGGAAGTGAAGCAGATAGGAAAGCGGCAGGGCCAAAGCGCCGGGATCGGTGCCGGCCAAGGAGGCGCAGCCGAACATCAGATCGATGTTGAAGCGCGCCACATAAGCCATCAGGCCTTTCCATAAAAGCTGCATGGCGCCCGGCCGCGCGCGATAACTTTTGAGTACGCAGGAACGCCCCAGCTCCAGGAATTCGGTGTCGTCCGGCAGGCCCTTCAGCATCGGCGCGATGTCATATTCGCTGGTGGTGTAGAAACCGCCGGCCCGCATCGCGTCCTTTTTGCGGGTCAGCCGGTAGGTCGCCACCACCAAGGGCTGGCCGTCTTCGTCATGGCTTTCACGATCAACCACCAGCAAGTGGTCGCAGACATCATCATATTTGTCGAAATCGCGGCCCGCCTCCCGCATCTGCGGCGAAGGGATCGCGCTCATCTCTTCATAGAAGACGGTGTAGCGCAGGCGTTGCGCCTGTTCGACTTCGTGCTCGGTCTCGGCCAGGCGCACTTCCAGCGCGCCGGAAATGGCCAAAACAGGCCACTGCTCCAGGCGGCCTTCGAACGGTCCCGCTTCGTAGATATTGACCACGCCGTGTCCTCAACGCCCCTGTCGAAGGAAGGGGATAAGCCCGTTCTGCGACAGAATTATAATCTAGCCCAGGGGCTTGGGTCGGTGCAACGAATTGTGACAAGCTTGTGATTGGCTCGTCCCGGGACACAAGCTATGCGCGTCCCATGGATGTTGCGCCGGCAAGGACCCGTTGCCGCCGCGCCAAAAACCAGAACAAAACAAGGGCGGGTAATCCGATCACGCCGCAACCGATGAAAAACAGGGCATAAGCGTTCATCAGCCCGAAATGGGGCGTCAGGCCTTCCACCACCAGGCCGGAAAAGCCCTTGAGGAATTTTCCGCCCAGGGCATAGGCCGAGGACAAAAGCGCATATTGCGTCGCGGTGTAGCCCAGGCTGGTCAGCGACGACATATAGGCGATCAGGGTGATGCCGGCGACGGCGATGCCGAAATTGTCCACGAACATGATCGCCGAAAACGTGACCGGGTCATGGGCGTAAGGAACGATGGCGTAGAGCATGGTGCCGATGATCTGTCCCGCGCCACCCAGCAAAAGTGCCGGCGTCAGTCCCAGGCGCAGGGGCAGATAGCCGCCAACGGCGACACCCAAATAGATGCCCACCAAACCGAAACTGCCGCGTGTCAAACCGACCATGGTTTTGGTCAGGCCGACATTCACATACATGGGGCTGTACATCGGGCCGCTGACGAAATTGGGCAATTGGAAAAGCGTGATCGCCAGCAGCATGACAAGCGCCATGGTGCCATGCGTTCGGAAGAAGCTGATGAAAGGCCCGATCACCGCGTCGGACAGGCCGCGTGGCGTCCACAGCGGCGCGAGGGCCTGCTTCTCCGCCATCGCATTGTCGGCCTGGACCGGCTCGGCGGCGAAGAAGGTCGCCGCCAGCCCCAACCCCATGATGCAGCCATAGAGAATGTAAGATGCGTTCCAGCCGATGCGCGCGGCGATGGTAAGGATGATCGCATCGCTCATCAGCAGCGCGGCGCGGTAGCCGAACGTGTAACCCGAAGTCAAAAGACCAAGCTCGTCGGGATCGCGGGCCGATTCAATCCGCCAGGCATCTATCGCAGTGTCCTGGGTGGCGGAAGCGATGGCCACCACCAACGCACAGATGCCAAGCTTGACCAACCCATGCGAAGTGCCGGTGAGCGCCATGGCGATCAGCCCCAGGCCGATGATGACTTGCATCAGCGCGATCCAGCCGCGGCGCAGGCCCAGAAGGCCCAGAACTGGCACACTCACGCGGTCGAGCAGCGGCGCCCAGAGAAATTTCAGGGAATAGGCCAGGCTTGCCCAGGACAGGAAGCCGATGGCGGAGAGCGCGATCTTTTCGTCGGCCAGCCAGTAGCTGAACGTGATTCCCACCAGCGCGAAGGGCAGACCGGATGAAAAGCCCAGCATCAGCATGGTGAGCACGCGGCGGTTCAGATAATCGCGAAAGGTGTAGCGGGTGCGGGCGATTTTGCCGGTAACGGGGGCGGGCTGATTCATGCCGCCGCAGTATGCTTTAGTCCCTCCCCGGAAGGGAACAAGGCGAGGAATATTTCCTCGAGCTTGGCCGGATCGACCGGCTTCAAGAGGAAGCCATCCATGCCGGCGTCCCGGCAAGCGCGCCGCCCGGCCGGCAGCGCGTCGGCGGTGAGCGCCACGATGGGCATGCGCGGGCGTCCGAGCTTTTCCTCCAAGGCGCGGACGGCGCGCGCCGCCTCGATGCCGTCCATCCCCGGCATGTGAATGTCGGTGAGAAAAAGATCGAAAGTTTCCGCCCCGGATGCGGCGAGCGCGGCCGTGCCGCTGGTGACATGCTTGACCAAGTGACCGCGGCGGCGAAGCAGCTCGCGCACCAGCAGCGCATTGACCGGGTCATCCTCGGCCAAAAGAACTTTGAGGACGGGCCTTTTCACGATTTTAGTCGGCGTGGCCACAAGCTCCGGTTCGATGACGGGCGGCTCCATGGAGCGGGTTCCGGCCAGGCAAGCATTCAGTCTTTTCGCCAAGGAGATATCTCGCACCGGCTTGATCAGATAATTGGCAAACGCGCCCAGATCCTTCAGCCGGGCACGGCTCGCGGGCGTCACCAGCACCAATGCCGGCGCCGTCAGGCCGGGCGGCACAAACGGCTCCAGATCCTGGTCGGTCCCGCCATCGATGAGGACCGCATCGACACGAGTCGCGGGCGCGCGCCGCGAAAGATTCGCCACCTCCCCGCCCAGGGATTCGATCTGCAGCTTCAGGCCCTGCTTGAGCACCTTGTTGTGGCTGACGATGACGATATTTTTCCCCTTGAGCGGTGCTTCATAGCCGGCATGTTTCACCACGGTGGCCGGCAAGGTGAAACGGAAGGCCGAGCCACGCTCCCAGCCGGGCTCGATGCCGATCTCGCCGCCCATGGCTTCGACCAATCGCTTGGAGATGGCGAGCCCCAGGCCCGAACCGCCGAAATTCCGCGCGTGACGGGAATCGGCCTGGACGAATTCCTGGAAAATCTCCTGTTGCTTGTCGGGCGGCACGCCCAGGCCCGTGTCCTGCACCTCCACTCTGAGGAAGGCGCGGTCCTGGGTCATCGTCACCATGATGGTGACGCCGCCTTGCTCGGTGAATTTGACGGCATTGCCCACCAGATTGGTGAGCACCTGGCGAAAGCGCGCTTCATCCGTGCGGATGATCTGGGGCACGTCTTTCGCCGCCACGGCGATAAGCTCGATGTTCTTGGCATGGGCGCGGGGGCCCGATAGTTCGGCCACGCCGCTTACCAACGCCCGCACATCGACGTCACCATCGTCCAAGGTGAGCATGCCGGACTCGATCTTGGAAAAATCCAGCACGTCGCCGATCAGGGTGACAAGGGCCTCGCCTGCCTGCGCGATGGCTTCGGCGTAAGAGCGCTGCTCCGGTTTCAGATCGGTTTCCAGGAGCAATTTTCCCATCCCCAACACCCCGTTCATTGGCGTGCGGATCTCATGGCTCATGGTGGCAAGAAAGCCCGATTTGGCGCGGCTGGCGGCCTGGGCTTTCTCGCGCGCCTCGGTCAGCGCGTTCACCTCGCCGCGATGAAGGACCTGGCTTTGATGAAGCCGTGCATTCGCCGCCGCGGTCTGGCCCAGCGAATTCTCGAACCTCCGGTTGGAAGCACGCAGCCCTTCGGCCTGCCGCAACAGAATCTCCTGGCGCTCGCGCGCGGAAAAAAGAATGGAAATCAGGAACGCCAGCGCCACCGACAGAAGCGCGCCAAAACTCCAGGGCGAAATGATGGTAAGCCGGCCCCGCAGCATCACGTCGGCGAAGGCCGCAATGAGCATCAGGCCGGCCAGGGTGCCGAACACGATCCGAATAAGCCGCGCGAAATTCACGGCGCCACCGATTTCCCTTTTCCGCCATCCTGACGGGGCACCCCTGCAAAAAGCCTAAAGTTCCAGGGTTAACAGGACCCAAAAATCGGTTGCCGAATAGGCCGGAATCCATAAATTATTGTTTATATCAATGGCTTGTGTTCTAACAGAAAATCGCTGACCAGACCGTCACAAAAGCTTTGCAGAACTGTGATGTTCGTGGCGTGAGAGCCATGTGAATTGGCGCCCACCGCCAACAGGCTTCCCAGTTTATGGCCGATTTTGCCTTGACCGACGCAGACGCCAATGTCGACCGGGCCGCCAGAGCCGAAACCACGCGGCGGGCCGGCCGCGGAGATGCGCGCTTTCATGTGCTGACCTGGTTGGCCGCCGCAGCGGTTCTGTTGATCTTTTCCGGCGTCATCATCTCGCTGGTGATCGGTTCGATTCCCGCCTTGAAAGCGTTCGGCCTTCCCTTCCTCTGGACAAGCGCCTGGGATCCCACCTCCAACAAGTTCGGCGGCCTGCCCTCGATCTACGGCACCCTGGTGACCTCGGCCCTGGCCATGCTGGTCGCGGTGCCGGTGGGGATCGGCGTGGCGATCTTCCTCACGGAATTGTGCCCGCGTCCCTTGCGGCGGCCCATCGGCATCGCCATCGAATTGCTGGCGGGCATTCCCTCCATCATTTACGGCATCTGGGGCCTGTTCGTATTTGCGCCCTGGTTCCAGGCGCACGTCCAGCTGCCGATCATCGATGCGACCGCCGGCATCCCCGTGATCCGCACCCTGTTCGGAGGAGCCCCCTACGGCATCGGCATCTTCAGCGCCGGGCTGATCCTTTCGATCATGATCCTTCCTTTCATCTCGGCGGTGACGCGCGATGTGTTCGAGACCGTGCCCACCATGCTCAAGGAAGCGACCTATGGTCTGGGCTGCACCACCTGGGAAGTGATGTGGCGCGTGGTGCTGCCCTATGCCCGCTCCGGCGTGGTTGGCGGCTCCATGCTGGCGTTGGGCCGTGCGCTGGGCGAGACCATGGCGGTCACTTTTGTGATCGGCAATGCCCACACCATCGCGCCGTCGCTGTTCGCGCCCGGCACCACCATCTCGGCCACCATCGCCAATGGATTCACCGAAGCGACCACACCGCTTTACACCTCGTCGCTGATTTTCCTGGGCCTGATCCTGTTCTTCA
>Ga0182024_10005787_pt1 | contig 27476 bp, 26 predicted proteins | sample P32metaG_FD_120480 | JGI IMG/M metagenome (GOLD analysis project Ga0182024, IMG submission 120480) | Permafrost microbial communities from Stordalen Mire, Sweden - P3-2 metaG (Illumina Assembly) | ecosystem: Environmental > Terrestrial > Soil > Wetlands > Permafrost | place: Sweden: Stordalen...
CGCATCGTCAGCGCCGAGAAGGACAAGCTGGTCGGCGAGATTGACGCCGACGAGCGCCACCTCAACAATGTCGGCATCGTGCATGGCGGTGCGCTGATGGCGTTCGCCGACGATCTCGGCGGCACGCTCGCGGGCCTCAACAAACCGGCCGATATGAGCACGACGACAATCGAGTCGAAGAGCAATTTCTTCCGCGCGTCCCCACCGGGCCGGCTTACCGCGGTCTGCGTGCCGCTGCATGTCGGGCGCCGCACGATCGTCGTGCAGACCTCGATCTTCGGCGCCGACGGCAAGCTCGCCGCGTTGGTGACGCAGACCCAGCTCGTGGTGCCGCGGGCTCCCAGGGAATGATGCTCGACCCCCGGCTCAACGCCATTCGCGAGGACCTCGCCGACCGCGCGCTGCGGGGCAAGGTTGACGCGCCACGCTATGCCGAGGGGCGCCCGGCGCGGGTCGCGGCCGGGCTGGTCCCGGTGCTGCACGCACCGCGGCCGGAATCGGCGCTCGACACGTTCTTCCACTATGGCGAGGCGGTGCGCGTCTTCGACGAAGGCGACGGCTATGCCTGGTGCCAGTCGCGTCGCGATTCCTATGTCGGCTATGTCGACGCGGCCGCGCTCGAATTTGGCGAAGCTCCGTCGCCGACCCATTATGTCGCCTCGCTCGGCGCCTATCGCTACGCCGAGGCGGATTTGCGCTCGCCGGTCGTCGATTTTCTGCCGCGGCACAGCCCGGTCGCGGTCGCGCAGGACGGTTTCGAGTGCCGCGGCACCGCCTATGTCTGGCTCGATGGCGGCGGGTTCCTGCCGGAATCCTGCGTGTCGGTCGAGCCGCCGCGCTCGCCCGACCTCGCGGCGGCGGCGGCGCTTTATCTTGGCTGCCCGTATCTATGGGCCGGGCGCAGCTTTCTCGGGCTCGACTGCTCGGGGCTGGTGCAGGAGGCGTTTCGCGATCTCGCTGTCACGGTGCCGCGCGACACCGACATGCAGCGCGAAACGATTGGCGACCGTGTTGAGGTCGCTCGCATCGCCGATCTGCGCCGCGACGACCTGATCTTCATGCCCGGCCATGTGATGATCTATGCCGGCAAGGGCGCGGTGATCCATGCCTTCGGTGGCGGCATGAGGGTGCGGCACGACGATTTCGGCCAGTTGATGAAAGATAGCGGCTGGAATCTTGCCAATTTTACCGTGCGCCGGCCCTAGCTCGCCTTGTGCTCGGCGATCCAATGCCGGGCGATGTCCTCGCGCCGGCAGATCCATACGCGGTCCTTGGCCTGGATGTATTCGATAAAGCGCATCAGCGCCTTGGCCCGGCCGGGATGGCCGGCGAGGCGCATGTGCAGCCCGATGGACAGCATGCGCGGCCGCTCCGCGCCCTCCTCGTAGAGCACGTCGAAACTGTCGCGCAGATAGGCGAAGAAATCCTCGCCCGGCCCGAACACGCCGCGGCCGAATTTGACGTCGTTGGTCGACAGCGTGTACGGCACGACGAGGTGCGGCTTGTCGCCCACCCGCACCCAATAGGGCAGCTCGTCGTTATAGGCGTCGCTGTCGTAGAGAAACCCGCCGGTCTCGGCGACGATCCGCCTGGTGTTTTCCGACGGCGCATAGCGGCAATACCAGCCGAGGGTCGGCTTACCCGTGGTCTCGCGAATGAGCGCGACCGCGGCGGCGATCTGCCGGCGCTCCTCGGCCTCGGCCAGCTCGAAATGCTTGATCCAGCGATAGCCGTGGCCGCAGATGTCCCAGTCGGTCGCACGGATGGCTTCGGCCGCCGGCGGGTTGGCTTCGAGCGCCTTGGCGCAGGCGAACAGGGTCACCGGCACCTTGTAGCGGGTGAAAATGCGGTAGAGCCGCCACCAGCCGACCCGCGCACCGAATTCGAACATGCTCTCGGCGCCAAGGTCGCGCCGGCCGAGCATGCCGGGGTCGATGCTGGCGCTTTCGGTCAAGCCGCCCTCGGTGATGCCGTCGCCCGCCGGATAGGACAGCTCCGACCCTTCCTCGAAATTGATCACGAAATTGACCGCGATGCGCGCCCCGCCCGGCCAGTTGGCATGCGGCGGTGTCGGGCCATAGCCGACGAAGTCGCGGGTCATGGCTTCTCCACCGGTTCGGGGTACCAGTCGTCTTCGCAAAGCTGGTCGAAGGTATACGGGCAGCTGCTCGGCAGGGCTCGGGCGACTTCGCTTTCGCCGTGCCCGATCATCGCCACTTCGGCGCGCTTACGCCCGTCTCGATAAAGCCGCGGGAGCTCGCCTTCGAGCTCGTGCCGTATGGTCGGAGTGATCTTGTCGAAGATGGATTGGCGCGCGTCGATGATCGATCCCATCCAGCCATATCGCGGTTCCAGGGCCGGCGAATACTGCAGCTTGAGGAAATGCTCGATGATGCGGCGTACCTGGCTGCGCACCGCGTCGCGATAGCTTTTGCCCAAATCCTCGATCTCCTCGGCCAGGTGCTCGCGGTCGAAGCGGTTGTCGGAGACCGGCATCTCGCGCAGCACCGCGGCCTGATGCTGGGTCCAGGCGTAGAAATCGTCGTCGTAGCTCGGTCCCGGGGCGGGCGATCCGTCGGGCATGGCTGTCCTGCCTTCGCTCCTATTCCGCCGGCGCGTCTTCGAAGCGGCGGTTGAATTCCTCCTGCCAGTCTTCGGTCGGGGTGAACCCGGCGAGCTTGCTGGCGTCGGCGCGGGTGGCTTCCTTTAGCGCCGCATCCGGCTTGGCGTAGTCGACCTCGAAGCGGCAGGGCTGCGTGGTGTGCCACGGCGTCTGGGTGAAGACCTCGATGCGGTTGTTCTCGGGGTCGCGGAAATAGACCGACCAGGTATTGCCGTGGCTGACCGGCTCCGGCTTGGCGTGCGGCAGCGCGCTCACCTTGTCGTAGACCCGGCGCACCTCGTCGAGGCTGTCGACGCGAAACGCGACATGGCCGATGCCGCCGCCCTGGTCCGTGGTGTCGCTGGGGATCAGGACGATCTGGTGGTGCTCCTCGGGGCTATTGCTGAGGAAGATCAGCTCGCGTCCCGCCGCCGGGCCGGCGGTCAACAGGCCGCGATCGCTGACGATGAAGCCCATGATCTCGGTATAGAATTTCTCCATCGCCTTTTGGTCGCGGGCGCGGATCTCGAAGTGGCTGACGGTGTAGCTCATGTTTCGCCTCGTGATGGTCTTGCCGTGATGATGCGCCTATCGGCGTTGCCGGAAAAGACCTTGCGGGGCCGGGCCATTGCCATTAAGCGGTGCAGCCCTTGCCCTCTCGTTGCCAGCCCTTGGGGAGACAGACGATGCCGAGCCTGCCGAGCGCCGCCAGCCTCAAAGCCCTGACCGCCTGGGACACGCCGACGATCTGCAACGCGCTCGAACTGACCAGCCCGGAGCGCCGCGCCTATGGTTTCACGCGGCGGCCGGTCGTCGCCTGCTTTCCGGAGATGAAGCCGATCGTCGCCTTCGCCCGCACGGCGCTGATCCGCTCGCGCGAGCCCAACGCGCGCGAGCGCGACAGCGCAGCCAAGATGCGGATCGGCTATTACGAGCACATCGCCGCCGACCCGATGCCGAGCCTCGCGGTGCTGCAGGACATCGATGCCCCCGATACCGGGTTCGGCGCGTTCTGGGGCGAGGTGCAGACGCATGTCCATGCCGGGCTCGGCTGCGCCGGCGTCCTCACCGACGGCTCGGTGCGCGACATCGATGCAATGGCGCCCAATTTCATGGTGCTGGCCGGCTCGATCATGCCGAGCCACGCGCATGTTCACCTTGTCGATTTCGGCGGCACGGTCAGCGTCTTCGGCATGCTGGTCTCGGCCAACGACGTCATTCATTGCGATCGCCACGGCGCGGTCGTCGTGCCGTACGACGCGGTCGAGAAGATCCCCGCGGCGATCGATCTCCTCACCCGGCGCGAGAAGGTCGTGATCGAGGCCTCGAAACAACCCGGCTTCTCGATCGCCGACCTGCGCAAGGCGTTCGCCGAGCAGTCGGAGATTCATTGATACCCCGCGTGCGCGGGTGTGACGAAAAAAAGATCAGGACTAAGTGGTTGAATTTACTTAAATATATCTCGAAAAACAGGAGGGCAACAGGCAGAGGAACAGGACGAACCGGGAACGCAATCATATCAGCCATTTGAGCGTTTTCAGATATACCGTTGGGATATGTGTTCTTGTTATGTTCTTTTCAAGGCCGAACGCTTGACCTCGCGTCCGCAAATGTCGCGGGACCCGGCCTTCTGGAAAATGAGACCCATTGCACAGAATGACATTCAGCAATCAAAGTGGGTTGGCTACGGCTTAACGACGATCTTCCTGCGTGCCAAAAACTCTGCCTTGGACTTTGCCGCCGCCGCTGGCACAACGAAAAGGTCGCTTACAAGCTCCATAAAAATATCCCGTAGGTCGAGAGCATCTTCCGCCGTGAATTCCAAAAGATCGGGGTCTTTGTCCGGGTGTGCACCCTGATTGCCAGCCTCCTTGATTATATAACCCACCTCAGCAAAATTCTTGGTGATGACAACCCCATTGTAGGTCTTGCCTATCAACTCGTTTAACTCAACTCCGAGATTGCCGTGTTTGGCTCCAAGGATGTCACGTGTAATGACTTGAAGAGCGCGCCGAAACATCGCAGCAGCCGCGAGCTGTGCATTAGCGTCCATGGCACGAATTGCCTGACGGTAGGCGATACGCAAAGAAGGCGGGTCTTGGGGAAGCTCATCGATCTCTTCTAGACCTTCACCCGGAATGGATGTCACTCTAAAATAATGGGTTTCGATACTACCTTCGCTTCCGGTAGCGATCACTTCAGAAATTTGGTAGACAATCCATTGCTTGAACGCATGACAGACTGGGCACCGGAATAAATAGGTGTGCGGAGCATCAAAATCTTGGTCAAAATTATCCGGATGCCGAGGTGGATGATAACGTTTTGACCAGATTCCAGCCACGTCGTGCTTTATTACTTGAAAGCCGCGTGTAAGTTTGCAATAAGAGCAATAGAAATCCCAATGATCGTCATCAATCCGACTATCTGTTACTTCTATATAATTCTCTGCTACGTAACGCTTCAAATTATCTGTGTCGGCGAACATGACAATCACTTTGCAGATAATGGTTGCACCGGCATATGAGTGGGGCTTCGCAACGATTCAAGATGTTGGTGTTCTGCTGGCGCGCGCCGTGGTTGGGGTAAAGGTCGCGCAAGCGCCATTCTGGAAACTCTCAAAAAAGCCTTGTTGACGATACCCCGTGGTGGCCCCAGGGTCATTCCACCACGGGGTGGTCCCGTGGTGCCGCGGTGCAGTCCGATGGCCCCATTGCCGTCCAGGAGTTGTTCCACATGCCGGGTATCCCCCCAACGCGCAGCACCTACATTCAGCGCGCAACGGCGTCGCTCAAACATGGCGACAAGCTCTTCAAATTCTTGATCGATCCTGATCGCCGCGCGATCATGCGCAAAGCAGCGGATGATGGCGTCGTGGTCGTGTCGAGGTTGAGCGAGCCGCTATTGACGGCATTCACTCTTGCCGAGTTGAAGCCGTTCCCCGTGCGTCAGTTCGTAGGTTCCTTGACGAAAGCGGTCCTAACCGAGGAAGGGTACGATGTTGCTGTCCGTGGAGTTCGAGTACCGGGAGACCGCATCTTCTCCAAGGGGTCGAAATATCGCCGGCACCAGGACAGCCCTGAGGGCGGTGATGCATCCGAATGGCTGAACCGCGTCGTCTCGATCATGACCAGTAGCGAACGAGCACGAATGACCCAATTGCTCGCCGCCCGGTAGTCCTTGGCTATACACCCCCTCATTGGTAGGAGAATGAGGGGGTGTATTGTACCTAACTATGTATGATAATGTCCTTTATCTAATTGAACTAGCGATCGAAAAAATCGGTAATTCGCCGTCCTCTCGGCGAGTAGTGACCGGAATCGCTCTTCGCAAATCGCGTCGCTAAATCTCCACCTGGCCGCCGAGCTCGACGACCCGGTTGACCGGGATGCGGAAGAACTCGGTGGCGTCGAGCGCCAGCTCGGACAGCAGCACGAAGAGGCGCTTGAACGGTATGAGCCAGCGCGTGCGGCGGTCGGGCACGATCTTCTCGTGCCCGACGAAGAACGAGGTGTCCATCAGGTTGAAGCGGAACCCGCCGACCCGGCACAGCGCCAGCGCGCGCGGGATGTCGGGCTCCTCGGCGAAACCGTAGCGGATGCGCACGGTGTGGAAGTTCTGGTCGTAGTGGCGGATTTCGAGCCGGTCGGCCTCGGGCATGCGCGGCACGTCGGCGGTCTGCACCGTCATCAGCACGGTGCGATCATGGATCACCTTGTTGTGCTTCATGTTGTGCAGCAGCGCCGCCGGCACGTTGTTGACCTGCGCGGTCATGTAGATCGCCGTGCCCGGCACCCGCGCCGGACGATCGGGACGCAGGCTGGCGATCAGCATGTCGAGCGGCATGCCGCCGCTGGCGCGCTGCCGGGCGAGCTTCCCGCGGCCCCAGATCCAGGTCATCATCACGACGTAGAGCGTCAGCGCGATCGCCAACGGGTACCAGCCGCCCTCGCCGATCTTCAACAAATTAGCGCCAAAAAACGACAGATCGACGACGAGGAACAGCGCGAAAAGCGGGATCAGCCGCCACAGCGGCCAATGCGCGCCATACCGCAGATGGGTGAAGGCGAGGATCGTGGTGACCGTCATCGTCCCGGTCACCGCGACCCCGTAAGCCGCGCCGAGCGCGTCCGACGAGCGGAAGCCGAGCACCGTCGCCGCGACCGCGAGGAGCAGCAGATTGTTGATCGCCGGCACATAGACCTGGCCCCGCTCGCGCTCGGAGGTATGGCGCACCTGCATGCGCGGCAAGAAGCCGAGCTGCACCGCTTGCGCGGTCAGCGAGAACGCACCGGAGATCACCGCCTGCGAGGCGATCACCGTCGCCACCGAGGCGAGCACGACGAGCGGCAGCACCGCCCAGTCCGGCGCGAGCAGGTAGAACGGGTTGAGGATCGCCTCGGGGCGCGCGAGGAGCAGCGCGCCCTGGCCGAAATAATTCAACAGCAGCGCCGGAAACACAAACCGCAGCCAGGCGCGCCGGATCGGCCCGCGGCCGAAATGCCCCATATCGGCGTAGAGCGCCTCGGCGCCGGTCACCGCCAGCACCACCGCGCCCAACAGCACGAACCCGGCGATCGGGTCCTGCCGAATGAGGTTGATGCCGTAATAGGGGTTCAGGGCCCAGATGATCATCGGGTGGCGAACGATCTCGCGCAGCCCCAAGAGCGCGATCACGGTGAACCACACGATGATGATCGGGCCGAACAACCCGCCGACCCGCCCGGTGCCGCGCCGCTGCGCGATGAACAGCACCAGCAGCAGCACCAGCGTCAGCGGGATCACGTAAGGCACGAGCGCCGGGGTCTTGACCTCCAGCCCCTCGACCGCGCTCAGCACCGAGATCGCCGGCGTCAGCACCCCGTCGCCGTAGAAGAGGGCCGCACCGAACAGCCCCGCCCACAGGACCCAGCGATTGCGTCCGTTCAGCGTCGCGCGCAGCGCCAGCACCATCAGCGCGAGGATGCCGCCCTCGCCGCGATTGTCGGCGCGCATCAGCACGATGACGTATTTGATCGTGACGACGAGGGTCAGCGACCAGGCGATCAGCGATAGCACCCCGAAGACGCGCGGCACGGTGACGGAGTCCATGCCCTCGAAGCACTGCTTCATGGTATAGAGCGGCGAGGTGCCGATATCGCCGTAGACGACGCCGAGCGCGGCGATCGCCAAGCTGCGAGCCGTCCCGTGATGCGTCTCGCCAAGGGGCCCCGGCGCTACGGCGGCGTCCGGCGCCGTCGCCAGCTCGGGCGGATCTTGGACTAGATCATCCACGCGGGGTCGCGGTCTCAATCGGGGTCATCGAGGTCAAAAACGACGCCGATGATGATCCGATCCGTCTATGCACGCGACTCCTCCCTGGAGAACGGACGGGCGTCAGCGCGCGCCGAGCGCGCCGTGTACTCTACCTACAATCCTTGTGCCAGGATCATTTATCGCCGACCTTCAACCCGCGGGCGGGAGAGCGAGGATGAGCGAAGGCAAATTTCACCGCGGCCTGGCGCGCGCCGCCGCGCGGCGGCGATGAGTTTCGACCCCGCGGCGGTGCGCGCCTTCGAGCATGCCGGTTGGCAAAAGGCGGCCGCGCACTATCAGGCGACCTTCGCCGCGGCCACGAGGGAATTCGCCGAGGTGCTGCTCGACACGGCCGAGATCGGGCCGGGGACAAGGGTGCTCGACCTCTGCTGCGGGACGGGTCTCCTTGCCGGCGCGGCGGCGAATCGCGGGGCGATGGCCTCGGGGCTCGATTTCTCCCCGGCGATGCTCGCCGTAGCTCGCGCCACGCATTCCGCGCCGCATTTCGCCGAGGGCGACGCCGAGACGATGCCTTTTCCGGATCGCTCGTTCGACTCCGTCGTGTCGAGCTTTGGCGTCCATCACGTCCCGCGGCCCGAGCGCGCGCTGGGCGAGGCGTTCCGCGTGCTGCGGCTGGGCGGCCGCCTGGCCTTCACGACCTGGGCCGCGCCGGCCGAGAACATCGCCTGGCAAATGCTGTTCGACGCGATCCGCCGGCATGGCGACCCGGATGCCGCCACGACGCCGCCCTCCGGCGGGGGCCTCGGCGGCGAAGAGCCGGTGCTGCGCCTGTTGCGCGAGGCGGGGTTCGCCGAGCCGGCGGTGGAGATCGTGCGGCGCGAATGGCGACTCACCCAGCCGGGCGACCTCGTCGCCGCGCTGCGTAGCGGCACGGTGCGCACCGCCGCCCTGATCGATGCGCAGCGCCCGGCGGCGCTGCTGGCGATCGAGGCCGAGATCGCGCGGCATGCCGGCGCCTATCGCCGCGACGGCTGGTACTACCTTCCGCTCGCCGCGATCCTCGGGCGCGGCGTCAAGCCGCGATGACGCATCTCGATACCGATGTGCTGGTCGTCGGCGCCGGGGGCGCCGGGATGTACGCGGCGCTCGCCGCCGCGCGCGCCGGCGCCGAGCGGGTGCTGCTGATCGACAAAAGCCTCGTCGGCCGCGGCGGCGCGACGATCATGGCGCAGATGACGGTCGCCGCCGCCCTCGCCGAGGAAAGCGACGACGATTGGCGCTGGCATCTCGACGACACCCTGGCCGCCGGCCGCGGTCTGTGCGACGAGACGTTGGCGGCGCTGCTGTGCGAGGAAGCGCCGCTGCGCATCCGTGAGATGGGCGACTGGCAGGTCGGCTGGGCGCGGCGCGACAACGGCCGCATCGCCCAAGTCACCGCGCCCGGCCATTCGCGGCCGCGCTGCTGCTATGTCGATTTCCTCAACACCGGACCCGCCGTCGCCGCCGCCCTGCGCCGCCAGGTCAGCCGGATCGACAGGGTCCGCCGGGTCAGCAACCTCACCGTCACCGACCCGGTCGTCGCGGACGGCGCGGTGGTCGGGGCGGTCGCACTCGACGCCGCCAGCGGCACGGCCGTGACGATCGCCGCCAAGGCGACGATCATCGCGACCGGCGGGCTCACCCGCATCTACCGGCGCAACAGCGCCTCGGCGAACATGGGCGGCGACGGCTACGCGCTGGCATTGCTGGCCGGCGCGCCGCTGGTCGATATGGAATTCGTGCAGTTCTTCCCGATCGGCCATCTGGCGCCGCGCCTCGTCGGCATGGACCCGATCATGTGGGACCCGTTCCGTTACAAGCTCGGCGGAAGGCTGCTCGACGGCGCGGGTAACGAGTTCCTCGCCCGCTACGGCAGCGACGAGACCGATGCCTACACCACGCCGCGCGACATCGCGAGCTATGCGATCACCCAGGAAGTCGCGGCCGGGCGCGGCTCGCCACATGGCGGCGTCTACCTGTCTTTCGAGCACGTGCCGGCGGCGGCGCTGCGCGAGGCCTTCGGCCCGGTCATCGAGCGCCTCGCGCGGAACGGCATTGACCTCGCCCGCACCCCGGTCGAAGTGTCGCCGATCGCGCATTACCACATGGGCGGGGTCGTGGTGGATGAGCGCATGGCGACAGAGGTGCCGGGGCTTTACGCCGCCGGCGAGGCGGTCGGCGGCGCCAACGGCGCCAATCGCCTGTCGGGTAACGCGATCCCCGAGGCGCTGGTATTTGGCGAGCGCGCCGGGCGGTTCGCCGCGACCGCGAAACCGGCCGGCTGGCGCGACAGCGCGGCGGCAGAGGCTGTCGAACGCATACGCGAGTTGGCCGATGGGCGGCCCGGCGACATCGCGGCGAGCGCGCTGCTCGACGAGTTGCGCGGGCTGATGGGAGACGATGTCGGGCCGCTGCGCGGCGAAGTCGGGCTCGAACGCGCGCACGCGCGGCTCGGCGGGATGCGCGCGGCGCTGGGCGAGGTGGCGATCGCGCCCGGCCGCGAATGCAACGCGAGCCTCGCCGACTGGTTCGAGCTGCGCGCGAGCCTCATCGCCGCCGAGGCGGTGACCCGCGCCGCGCTGGCCCGCCGCGAAAGCCGCGGCGCGCACCGGCGCGAGGATTTTCCGGACAGCGTCCCGCAATTCGCCAAGAGCCGGCGCGTCGCGATGGATTCCGCCGGCTCTATCACGGCGAGCCGCGAATGAAGACGGCCCGGCTCAGCGTGCGGCGCGGCACGGCGGACGAGCCGCCGCGCTATGCGGAATTTTCCGTGCCGTTCGAGGACGGCGCGACGGTGCTCGACGCGCTCCTCTGGGTTCGCGCGCATCGCGATCCGTCGCTGGCGGTGCGCTACAGCTGCATCAACGCCAATGTCTGCAAGGAATGCACGATCGCGGTCGACGGCAAGGTGGTCTACGCCTGCACGACGCGGCTCGTCGCGGACCGCGCGATGGTGCTCGAGCCGCTGCCCGGCAAGCGGCGATTGCGCGATCTCGTCACCGAGACGCGGTCGCCGCGCGAGCGGCTCTCTTAACCGACGCTCGCTAGGTCTGGCGCCGAACCCGTGCTAAATAATCGCGGATAAATCGGGAGGAAATGGGGACGACCATGGCGAAAACCGCGATGACCCAGTTGCAGGACCAGATCGAAGCAATCCGTCGCGAGGCCTACGACGCCGGCTACGCGGCGGCGATGCAGGCGATCCGCGAGTTCGTCGCGCGCCCCTCGGCGACCCCGGGGACAACACCGTCGCCGCGCGGACGCAGCACTCCGAAAGCCCCGGCCGCCGCGAAACCCAAGAACGGGCGCCGGCGTCGCGCGGCGGCGAAAGTGACCCCGACGACGCGCCGGCCCCAGCGCGGCACCAATGCAAGACTCATCGTCGAGGTGCTGAAGGCGATGCCGTCGGGTGCCGCGCGCCCGGCCGAAATTCGTTCCGCCCTGCAGCGCGACAAAGGCGTCCAGATGGCCTTTACGTCGATCCGCCACTCGCTCGGCCAGCTGGCGACGCGCAAGGAGGTCGAAATCTCGGCCGACGGCAAGACCTGGCGCTATTTGGGCGCCGCTTCCTGATCAACCGCTCGGCGAGGGGACCGCGGCGCGGGCGAGCGCGTCGGCGCGCTCATTCTCGGGGTGGCCGGCATGGCCGCGCACCCAGAGCCATTCGACCTGATGCGGCGCGGCGGCGGCATCGAGACGCTGCCATAGATCGATATTCTTCACCGGCTTCTTGTCGGCGGTGCGCCAACCGCGCGCCTTCCAGCCGCGCAGCCACCGCATGATCCCGTCGCGCAGATATTGGCTGTCGGTATAGAGCTTCACCCGGCACGGCCGCTTCAGGGATTCGAGGGCGGCGATCGCGGCCATCATCTCCATGCGGTTGTTAGTGGTTTGCGCCTCGCCGCCGGCAAGCTCCTTCTCGGTGTCGCGATAGCGCAGGATCGCCCCCCACCCGCCGGGGCCGGGATTGCCGCGGCAGGCGCCGTCGGTGAAGATCTCGATCGCCGGCTGCTCCGGCGGCGGGCTCTTAGGGGTCGATGCCATAGCCCGCCGGGTCGGCGACGCCGCGGTGAAACCGCAGCTTCTTCAAATATTCGAGCGGGTCCTTGGGACGCACCAGCGCGCCTTCGGTCTGGTTCAGCCAGTCGTAGAGCCGGGTCAGCAGGAAACGCAGCGCGCTGCCGCGCGCGAGCAACGGAAGGGCTGCGATCTCCTGCGCGGACAAGGGTCGCGCGCCGCGGTAATGGCCGACGAGAAGCCGCGCCTTGGTCACGTTGAACTCGCCATCGGTCTCGAAACACCAGGCATTGATGCAGATTGCCAGGTCATAGGCGAAGGCGTCGGTGCAGGCGAAATAGAAATCGATGAGGCCGGAGATCTCACGGTCGCGGAAAAACACGTTGTCGGGGAAGAGGTCGGCGTGGATGACCCCGCTGGGCAGGTCTTTCGGCCACGCCGCTTCGAGCGCCTCGAGCTCGTCGTGCAGCTCGGCCGCCAGCCCCGCTTGCACCTCGTCGGCGCGCGAAGCGCAGGCCACGTAAAGCCGATGCCAGCCGGCAAGGCTGAGATCGTTCGGCCGGGTCATCGCGAAGGATTCGCCGGCGCGATGCAGCCCGGCCAGCGCCGCGCCAACTCCGGCGCAATGAAATGGGACGATGCGCCGCGGCCACATGCCGTTGAGGAACGTCACGAGCGCCGCCGGCCGGCCGCACAGCTCGCGCAGCGCGCCGCCGTCCCTGGCCCGCACCGGCGTCGGGCAGGCGACGCCCTGGTGCGCGAGGTGATCCATCAGCGCGATGAAGAACGGCAGGTCGGCCGGCGACACGCGTTTTTCGTAAAGCGTCAGGATGAACGAGCCGCGTTCGGTCGCCAGCAGGTAGTTGGAGTTCTCGACCCCCTCGGCGATGCCCTTGCACGACAACACCTCGCCGATGTCGTAGGCGGCGATAAAGGCGCGCAACTCGTCGTCGCCGATTTCGGTATAGACCGCCATCTGCCGGCTCGGCGCTCCTTCAAGGCTGCGACGTAGGGGGCCCGACCCGGCTTGTTTGTCGGGCGAGGCTCGCATAAAGTCGCGCCGGCCCGGTGGAAATTAAGTGGGGGTCGGCGCGGTTCGCGCGGACAGTAGCAAGGGCGACGGTGGGGAAGAAAGATGGACGCTCCGATCCCAGCGCAAAAAGCTCCGTATGGCGTCGCCGTCGAAGCCGGCCAGCGCTATTTCTGGTGCGCCTGCGGGCGCAGCAAGGGGCAGCCTTTCTGCGACGGCTCGCACAAGGGCACCGGATTGACCCCGCTGATGTACACCGCCGAAAAGACCGGACAGCTCTGGTTCTGCGGATGCAAGGCCACGGGCAAGTCGCCGCTTTGCGACGGAACCCATAACCACCTCTAGATCGGGTTCGATTTTGCACGCATGGCGGTCTCGCGGCGCCGCGGCGCTGCTCGGAGCATTTGGGCTCGCCCTCGTGGCGAGCTGCAGCTGGATTCCGTTCGTCGGCAAGAAGTCCGAAACGCCGGCGGCGCCGGCCTGCCCGGTCGCGGTGATCCTGCATCCGCTCGCCAACACGGCGGTGTTTGGCTCGATGGGCGATCTCAAGCCGCTCAATGTCGCCTGGTACGGCGTCTTCAGCGACGTCTCGGTCACCTGCAAGATGAGCGGGGACACGCTGCACGCCTCGCTCGACAACGTCCTGGTCGCCGAGCGCGGCCCCGCGGTGCGCGGCAACGACGTCGATTTCAACTATTTCGTCGCGCTGACCGGGAGCGATCAGGGAATCCTCGGCAAGAAATCCTTCGCGGTCCACATCACCGTCCCGGACAAGGCGAAGCGCGGCGGGGTCAGCGACCATGTCGAGGTCGCTTTCGCGACCGGTGGTCGGCCATTGTCCGACCTCAACATCACCGTCGGCTTCCAGGAAACCCCGCAGGCGATCGAGTTCTACAAGAATTTCCGCGGACGCTGAGCGGTATGGGGTTTGCCGCCCGTCGGCGGAGTGATACACAGGTTTCGCCGAAGACACGCCCGCAGGAGAGACCGCGTCGCCTCGTCGAACAGGTGGCGCGGCGCCGAAGGAGCAACCGCCCCGGAAACTCTCAGGCAAACGGACTGCAGGCGTAAGGGCGCTCTGGAAAGCAGCGGACGGGTCATACCCCGCCGCTCACCGAAGGAGTAAGCCGCAGGGCCGGCCGCTGGGCCGGGCGCGGTGAATCTCTCAGGGGAAAGCGACAGAGGGGGCATCTCTGGCGGACGCGCGCGTGTCCGCCGCGACGGAGGTGCGCCCGGTGGGTTCCGAGGAAATCGCGGCTTTGCGGCAGACGCCGCTCCATGCGCTGCACATCGCGCGCGGCGCCAAGATGGTGCCGTTCGCCGGCTACGACATGCCGGTGCAATACCCGACCGGCATCATCGCCGAGCACCTGCATACGCGGGCCAAGGCGGGCCTCTTCGACGTTTCGCATATGGGGCAGGTGGCGCTGCGCGGCGCGACCGCCGCGCTGCTCGAGACCGTGGTGCCGGGCGATCTCGCGGCGCTGCCCGACGGGCGGATGCGCTACACGCTGCTGCTCAACGACGATGGCGGCATCATCGACGATTTGATGGCGATCCGCTTTGGCGGCGGGTTCCAGCTCGTCGTCAACGCCGCGACGAAAGAGGGGGATGTCGCCCATCTGCGCGCGCGTCTCGGCGCCTCGGTCGGCATCGAGCTGATCGAGGACCGCGCGCTCCTCGCGCTGCAAGGGCCGCGGGCCGCCGCCGTGTTGGCACGGCTCGCGCCCGGCGTCGAGACCATGCCGTTTCTCTCCTGCGCCCTTGTCGAGCAGGCGGGTCTGAGCCTCTTCGTCACCCGCTCCGGCTACACCGGCGAGGACGGTTTCGAGATTTCGGTCGCGGCGGACCGTGCGGTCGAGCTCGCCGAGCGTCTGCTCGCCGAGCCGGAGGTGATGCCGATCGGGCTCGGCGCGCGCGACACGCTGCGGCTCGAAGCCGGGCTTTGCCTTTACGGCCACGATATCGACGAGACAACGACCCCGGTCGCCGCCGGCCTCGCCTGGGCGATCGGCAAGCGCCGCCGCGAGCAGGGCGGATTTCCCGGCGCAAGCCGTATTCAGGCTGAGCTGGCCGATCCGCCGGCGCGCCGCCGCGTCGGCATCCGCCCCGACGGCCGCGCGCCGGCGCGCGAGGGGAGTGCCATCGTCGACGCCGCCGGCACCCTGATCGGCGAGGTCACCAGCGGTGGGTTCGGCCCGTCGCTCGGCGTGCCGATCGCGATGGGCTATGTCGCGCGCCGCTATTCCGATCCGGGTACCGCGCTCGCCGTCGTCGTGCGCGATGTCGCGCGCCCCGCCCGAGTGTCGCCGATGCCGTTTGTCCCGACCCGCTATTACCGCGGCTGACAGGAGAGGTTCATGCCCACGCTGCGCTTCACCAAGGACCATGAATGGGTGCGCCAGGACGGCGACACCGTGGTGATCGGCATCACCGATTACGCCCAGCAGCAATTGGGCGACATCGTCTATGTCGAACTACCGGCGCCGGGGACGCGGGTCGAGGCCGGCAAGGAGGCGGCAGTCGTCGAATCGGCGAAGGCCGCGAGCGAGGTCTACGCCCCAGTCTCGGGCGAGGTGGTCGCGGTCAACGACGTCATCGCCGGCGACCCGGCCAAGGTCAACGCCGACCCGATGGGCGAGGGCTGGTTTCTCTCCGTCAAGCTCGACGACCCGAAGGCATTGGATGGGCTGATGGACGAGGCGGCCTACGCCGCCTTTGTCGCGGAGCAGGGCTGATGCGCTATCTGCCGCTGACTCCCGGCGACCGAAGCGACATGCTGGCGGCGATCGGCGTACCCTCCATCGATGCGCTGTTCGCCGACGTGCCGGCGGCGGCACGGCTCCCTGGTCTCGTCGACCTGCCGCTGGCGCAGGGCGAGCTTGAAGTCGAGCGGGCGATTTCGCGGATGGCGGCGAAGAATACCGCCGCCGGCTCGGTGCCGTTTTTCATCGGCGGCGGGGTTTATCGCCATCATGTGCCGGCCGCGGTCGATCATCTGATCCAGCGCGGCGAGTTCCTGACCTCCTACACCCCGTACCAGCCCGAACTGGCCCAAGGGACGCTGCAATCGCTGTTCGAGTTCCAGACTCAGGTCGCATTGCTGACCGGGATGGAGGTCGCCAACGCCTCGCTCTATGACGGCGCGACCGCCTGCGCCGAGGCGGTGGCGATGGCGCACCGCATCACCCGCCGCGGCAAGGCGGTGCTGTCCGGTGCGCTGCACCCGCATTATCGCGAGGTGTGCGAGACCTACGCGCAGTTTTCCGGGCTTGAGATCGTGACCCTCAAGCCAATGCCGGGAATTGCCGATCCTATAGATATCGATATTGAAACTGCCTGCGTTGTCGTGCAGTACCCCGATTTCTTTGGCGAGCTGCGCGACTGCTCGGCCTTGGCGGCACGCTGCCACCTGGCGGGGGCGCTGCTGATCGTGGTGGTGACCGAAATCGTCTCGCTCGGCGCGGTGAAGCCGCCCGGCGCGATGGGCGCCGACATCGTCGCGGCCGAGGGCCAGTCGATTGGCAACGCGCTCAATTTCGGCGGCCCGCATGTCGGGCTTTTCGCGGCGCGCGAGCAGCACGTGCGGCAGATGCCGGGCCGGTTGGTCGGGCAGACCACCGATGCCGACGGAAAGCGCGGCTGGGTGCTGACCCTGTCCACCCGCGAGCAGCATATCCGCCGCGAGAAGGCGACGAGCAATATCTGCACGAATGCGGGGCTGTGCGCGCTCGCCTTCACGATCCACCTGGCGTTGCTCGGCGAGGCGGGCCTCGCGCGGCTGGCGCGGCTCAATCACGCCGCCGCCTGCAACCTCGCCGACCGGCTTGCTTCGCTGCCCGGCGTCAGCCTCGTCAACGACAGCTTCTTCAACGAGTTTTCCCTCCGCCTGCCGGTCCCGGCGGCGCAGGCGGTCGCGGCCTTGGCCGAGAAAGGCGTGCTCGGCGGCGTCGCGGCGAGCCGCTTCTATCCGGAGCGCGACGATCTCGCCGATCTGCTGCTGGTCGCGGCGACCGAGACGACAACTCCTGAAGATATCGATATTTATGGTAAAGCTCTGGCGGAGGTGTTGCGATGACCAGCTGGAGCCAAGCCCTCAGCGCCCATCCCGGAGCGGCGGCGGAAACTGCGACGCTGACCGGTAATCGCGGGTTGCAGCTCGAAGAGCCGTTGCTGTTCGAGCAGGATTCGCCCGGCCATTGCGGTGTCGACCTGCCCGAGCCACCGCCCCACAAGAGCCGGCTCGGCGGGCTGGAACGGCAAGGGCCGATCGGGCTGCCCGGCCTCAGCGAGCCGCAGATCGTGCGCCACTTCACCCGGCTGTCGCAAAAGAACTACGCGATCGATAGCGGTCTCTACCCGCTCGGCTCGTGCACGATGAAGCACAACCCGCGGCTCAACGAAAAGCTGGCGCGGCTGCCCGGCTTCGCCGACCTGCACCCGCTGCAGCCGACGTCGACGACCAAAGGCGCGCTCGAATTGATCGACACGCTGGCGCATTGGCTAAAGACCCTGACCGGGATGCCGGCGGTCGCGTTGTCGCCGGCGGCGGGGGCGCACGGCGAGCTGTGCGGCATGATGACGATCCGCGCCGCGCTTACGGCCAGGGGCGACGCGCGCCGGCGCATCCTGGTGCCGGAATCGGCGCACGGCACGAACCCGGCGACCGCGGCGATCTGCGGCTACGCGATCGAGAACATCGCCGCCAATCCGCGCGGCCAGGTCGACCTGGCCGCGCTCAAGGCGAGCTTGGGGTCCGATGTCGCGGCGTTGATGCTGACCAACCCGAACACCTGCGGCCTCTTCGAGGACGAGATCCTCGAGATCGCCGCCGCGGTGCACGCCGCCGGCGCGTTCTTCTATTGCGACGGCGCCAATTTCAACGCGATCGTCGGGCGGGTGCGGCCGGCCGATCTCGGCATCGACGCGCTGCACCTCAATTTGCACAAGACCTTCTCGACCCCGCATGGCGGCGGCGGTCCGGGCAGCGGCCCGGTGGCGCTCGCCGCCGCGCTCGCGCCCTATGCGCCGCTGCCGTGGATCGTGCATGGCGATCGTGGGCTGGAACTGATCGAGCACGCCGCCGGCTCGGCCGCGCGCTCGATCGGCCGGCTGAAGGGGTTTCACGGCCAGATGGGCATGTTCGTGCGCGCGCTTTCTTACATGATGAGCCACGGCGCCGACGGGCTCCGCCAGGTCGCCGAGGACGCCGTGCTCAACGCCAATTACCTGCGGGTGCGGCTGGCCGGCGCGCTCAGCCAATCCTTCCCCGGCGCCTGCATGCACGAGGTGCTGTTCGACGACCGTTTCCTGAAGGATACCGGGGTCACCACGCTCGATTTCGCCAAGGCGCTGATCGACGAGGGGTTTCATCCGATGACGATGTATTTCCCGCTGGTCGTGCACGGCGCGCTGCTGATCGAGCCGACCGAGACCGAGAGCAAGGCCTCGCTCGATCAGTTCGCCGACACCGTCAACGGGCTGGCCGCGCGCGCCAAGAGCGGCGACGCCGCGTCGTTCCAGGCCGCACCGCGCCTCACCCCGCGCCGCCGGCTCGACGAAACCACCGCGGCGCGCAAGCCGGTGCTGCGCTGGCGTCCCGATCCGCCGCGGCAACAAGCTGCCGAATAACAGCAGTTATTTTTTGTATTATATGCCTGATTGACAGACTTGATCCGCTAAATTACACAGCCGGCTTCTGGCACCGCGCGTGCCGGTTGTCTTGTGCCGGTCAGCTCGTGGAGTCATGTTTGTCGAAGCTCGCGGCTGCGATCGGCTGAGCACAGTGCGGGCGAAGTTCATCGGACGGAGGAGATCATGTCGCTGCGCATCAACGACGAAGCGCCGAATTTCACCATCGACACCACCCAGGGCCGGATCAATTTCCATGACTGGATCGACGATGGTTGGGCGATCCTGTTCTCGCATCCCAAGGATTTCACGCCGGTCTGCACCACCGAGCTGGGGTACATGGCCGGGCTGAAGCCCGAGTTCGACAAGCGCGGCTGCAAGATCATCGGCCTCAGCGTCGATCCGGTCGGCGATCACACGCGCTGGCAGAAGGACATCGAGGAAACCCAGGGCCACGCCGTCACCTATCCGCTGATCGGCGATAGCGAGCTGACCGTCGCCAAGCTCTACGACATGCTGCCGGCCGAGGTGGGCGGCACCTCGCAAGGCCGCACCGCGGCGACCAACGCCACCGTCCGCTCGGTCTTCGTCATCGGCCCGGACAAGAAGGTCAAGGCGATGCTGACCTATCCGATGAGCACCGGCCGCAATTTCGACGAGGTGCTGCGCATCCTCGATTCCTGCCAGCTTACTTCGCGCCACACCGTGGCGACGCCGGTCAATTGGAAGTCGGGCGAGGACGTCATCGTCGCGCCGGCGATCCCGAGCGACGAGGCGAGGCAGAAATACCCGGCCGGCTTCCGCGAGGTGAAGCCCTATTTGCGCTACGTCCACCAACCGAAGTAACCAAGGATCGTTATGGCCGGACTTGATCCGGCCGTCTTGCCACGGCCCGGGATGACGGCCTATTAGGCCGTCATTTCGGCATCAGATAGGACGGTGTCGTCGCTATCGGTGGACTTGTCGGCAGCAGGCCGCGCCGGCCCGGCTCGTTGACCGCTCCGGGGACCGCGCTCGGCAGCGGCGCCCCGATCGGCGGCAGCGCCGCGAGGTGCGGCGTGTCGCTCGGCGGGATTCCGGCGGTCTTGGCGATCGCCTCGATCTGCGCGTCGCTCACCTTGACGCCGTAGAACTTGTCGTAGAAATCGGCCATCAGACTGCGCAGATCTTCCTGGGAATCGCCGGGATAAAAGATCTGCGACAGCCAGTAGAGGCCGATCAGCTGGTTGACGCCGACCGGGCTGGTGATCCAGGGGAAGGGGCCCGGCGGATAATACGGCTCGAGGAACACTTTGTGGTTGCGCACGGCCGCGAGGCTGGCCCAGCCCGGCGTGTGGCGGATCGTCCAATTGGAACGGAAATCGGTGGCGATGATGATGTCCGGGTTCCAGTCGTGCAACTGCTGCAGTGTCACCGTCGGGAAAGGACCCGGAGTGACGCTCGTGGCGACATTGATTGCGCCGGCGGCTTCGATCGCCGCGGCGGCCTCCGAGCCTTGCGGCGTGGTAATCAATCCGTTGCCCATGGCTACGTAAACCCGCGGGCGCTTCTCCGCCGACTGAATCAGGAGCCGGCCGCGCAATGCATTGATTGCGTGCTCGGCCGAGCCGGCGAGATCATCGCCGCGCTCGGCGACCCCGAGCAACCGGCCGGCAACGCGCAGCATCGTCGGCATGCGGTCGAGACTGCTGTCGAGTAGAATATAGGGTACGCCTGTCGCCTGAGTGATCTGGTCGGCAAGCGCTGCGCGCTCCGGCGTCACCGGCCCGGAATCGATGACGAGGTCGGGATGAACCTGGCTGACCGCCGCGGCCGGCGGGGAAACGGCAAATGGGCCCGCCAGCTCGCCGACCACCGGAAGCCGCATCTGCCCTTTGATATAATACGGCCCCGGCCCCGGGCCCGCGGGGAAAGAGTAGGTCAACGAGGCGAGCTTGTCTTTGTCGAGCACGAAGATCAGCGCCTCGGCAGCCAAGCTGGCCGGCATGACGCGATTGACGTGATCTGGCAGTACGACGATCCGGCCGGCTGAGTCGGTGAACTCGCCGGCCGCGCGGGCCGGCGGCGCACCCAGGACACACAAAGCAAACACCGCGGCAATCGCGGCACGCAAACGAAGCGACATCGGCGCCCTCAACGCAAACCGGAGGTTGGAGCGACTATAGCCGCCGGGCATCTGGTGGCAAGCACGCGGGCGGTGGGGCCTGGGTATGCGGCCCGGCGCAGGGCTGGACCTCGACCGTCAGGTGGCTGAGGCCGGCGATGCCGGCGAGCCGCGCCTTGTAGGCCTGTGGCGGTTCAGGCTGGTCGGCGACCAGCGATACTAGCGCGGCGTGATGACCGGGGCCGACGCGCCAGATGTGCAGGTCGGCGATTCGGTCGGTGCCGCCTTCGAGCCGTCGGCGAATCTCCTGCGCGAGCCCGCCTTCGGGCCGCATGTCGAGCAGCACCGCGCCGGCGGCGCGCAGCAACCCCCACGACCAGTTGGCGATGACCAGCGCCCCGACAATACCCATCGCCGGGTCCATCCACACCCAGCCGAGCAGCAGCCCGGCGCTCAACCCAACGAGCGCCAGCACCGACACCGCGGCATCGGCCAGCACATGGATATACGCCGCCCGCAGGTTGAGATCGGCATGCCTATGCTCGTGCCCGTGGTCGGGTCCGTGATGATGATTGCGATGATGATGATGGTGGTGGTCGTCGTCGTCGTGGGTGTCGTGCAGCAGCCAGGCGCTCAGCAGATTGACCGCGAGGCCGAGCGCGGCCAGCGGAAGCGCCTCGCCAAAGGCGATGCCGACCGGGTGGATGAGGCGCGCGACGCTCTGATAGCCGATCAACAGGGCGATCATCGCCAGCACGATCGCGCTCGAAAACGCCGCCAGCTCGCCCAATTTGCCGGTGCCGAACGCGAAGCGCTCGTCGCGCGCGTGCCGCCTGGCATAGGCATAGGCGCAAGCGGCGATGACCAGCGCCCCGGCATGGGTCGACATGTGCAGCCCGTCGGCGATCAGCGCCATCGAGCCGGTGAGCCAGCCGCCGACGATCTCGGCCGCCATCATCGCGCCGCACACCGCGACCACCGCCCAGCTGCGCCGCTCGTTGCGCGCGTGGTCGGCGCCGAGGAAAACATGGTCGTGGCGCCAATCGTCGATCGAATGAGTGTGCATCGGAGCCTCCCGACCTTCGCAATATTGCTAAGCTCGCCAGCTCTTTTACCGCGAAGACAGGTGGCTGTGCAAATCCTGTGGTAAGGTCGTCGCCCGGACGACATCGTTCGACGATGGATTTTTCCGGCGCTACGGTCCTCACGCTCGGCGAGGGGGTCGACGCCGTATATTCTCCGACTACGACAAATGCGTGCTCGGGCCAAAGGTGACCCGCTTCGCGATTGCCCGCGTCCAGGCGCGCGGCATCCCGGTCTTCGTCGATCCCAAGGCCAAGCCATTCCGCCATTACCGCGGCGCGACCTGCGTGACCCCGAATCTCGCCGAGCTGGCGCTGGCGTCGCGCATGCCGATCGGCAGCGAGGCGGAGGTGATCGCCGCGTCCGACGCCCGACCCTTATCTTTAGAAGCGCGCCGCTCGCTCAAGCTGTCGTCCCGGCGAAAACCGGGACCCACTTTTCAACGGCTCGCGCGGCGGATAAGTGGATATCGGCTTTCGCCGGTACGACAATGGAAAGAAGCCCCAACTGGGGCGATCGTATAGGGAGGGTCGTCGATGAGCGAACACCAGAACTGGGTCGGCACTTGGACCGCCGCGCCGGCGCCCGCCGAAGCCGCCGCCTTCGCCAACCACACGCTGCGCCTGATGCCGCGCGTTAGCATCGGCGGCAGTACGGTACGGGTGCGGGTATCGAACGCCTATGGCGTGCGCCCGCTGCGGATCGGCGCGGCGCGCATCGCCTTGCGCGTCAGTGGCCCGGCGATCGTTCCGGACTCGGACCGCCCGCTCACTTTCGGCGGCGAAGCAAGCGCGACGATCGCCGCCGGCGCGGTGCTGGTCAGCGACCCGGTGGCGCTCGATGTTCCGGCGCTCGCCGACCTCGCGGTCAGCCTGCATCTTCCTCAGGAGCTGCCGGCGAGCTTTGGCATCACTGGCCGCTACGCACGCCAGACCAACTACATCTCGCCGCCCGGCGATTTCACCGCCGAGATCGCGATGCCGGTCGGCAAGTTGACCGACGATTGGTATTTCCTCTGCGGCGTCGATGTCGTCGCGCCCACCGAGACGCTCGGCATCGTCACGGTCGGCGACTCGCTGACCGACGCCAATATCTCGACCCATGACGGCCACCATGGCTGGCCCTCGCAGCTGGCACGGCGTCTTGCGGCACGCGACGGTCGGGCGATCGCGGTGATGAACCAGGGGCTCGGCGGCAACCGCATCCTGCACGATGTACGCGGCGACAGCGGCCTCAGACGCTTCGACCGCGACGTCGTCGCCCAGCCCGGCGTCAGCCACGCGATCATCATGCTCGGCACCAACGATCTGAGGAACCGCGGCGCCGACCCCGCGCAGGAAGTCACCGCGCCGCAGATGATCGCCGGGTTGAAGCAGTTCGCGCTGCGCGGCCGGACGGCCGGGATCAAGATGATCGGCGGCACGCTGACCCCGTTTTGGAACGAGACCTTTCTGCCCGGCGCGTGGAATCCACGCCGCGAGGCGGTGCGCGTCGCGGTCAATGCCTGGCTGCGCGAAGCCGGCGCGTTCGACGCGCTCGTCGATTTCGATCAGGCGCTGCGCGACCCGGAGAACCCGCTGCGCATGCTGCCGAAATACGATTGCGGCGACCATCTGCACCCGAGCGATCTCGGCTATCGCACGATGGGCGACGCGATCGACCTCACGCTGTTCGATTAGGCGCGCTACTCCCCGAGCAACCTCCTGTCCGCCTCTTCCAGCAGCCGCGCCATGCGCCGCGCCCACGCGGCTTGGCCGGCGGCGTCGGCGATCAGGTCCTGGCGGATTTCGATCTCGACATGGTCGAGCCCGCGCGCCTCGCCGTGCACCGGCACCGTGTAGTCGCTGTCGCCGGTGATCGCGTAAGGCTCGTTGGCGCCGACGACCAGGTCGCCCTCTTCCCGCAGCAGCTCGAGCAGGATGCGCGAGAGCGCGGTCTCGTGATGGTAGAGCACGCCGATCTCGACCCGGCGCGCGACCGCCTTGAACACCGGCGTGAAGCTGTGCATCGCGATCAGCACGGTGCGCCGCCCGGCCGCCACTCGCCGGTCGATCAGCGCGGCGAGCGCCGCGTGATATGGGCCGAACACCGCCTGCCGCCGCGCCGCGCGCGCCTCGGCGGTGAGGCGCTCATTGCCGGGGATCGCGGTCGCCTCGCTGATCGTCGGGATCGAGGTCGGGTGATCGGGCGCCCGGTTGCAGTCGATCACCAGCCGCGAATAGGCCTGCAGGATCGCGGTCGCGTCGAGCAGTTCGGCCAGCGTCTCGGTCACCCCGGCGATGCCGATATCCCAGGCAATGTGGCGGCCGCGCTCAACCTCGTCGAGGCCGAGCGTCCCGAGCGCGCGCGGGATCAGCCGCCCGGCATGATCGGCGGCGAGCACGAAATCCGACGCACCCTCGGGCCGCAGGATGCGGACCGGCGCGGGTTCGTCGGCGGCGAGGAGGTCATTCATCGGGTGATCCTAGTTCCATCCCGGCGAAGGCCGGGACCCATTTATCCGCCTCTCGAGCGATTGAAGCCTGGGCCCCGGCCTGCGCCGGGGTGGTGCGGTTAGTAAACTTCAGCGTATTTGGCGCAGATTTCGGCTGGGGTCATGCCCTCGACCGCCTGCATCTCGGCCCGCTTGAAGCGCAGATAGACCTCGAAGAATTCGTCGCCGAACCAGTTCCGCGCCGTCTCGCTGGCCGCCAGCAAATTGAGCGACTCGGCGAGCGAGCGGGGCAGCGGCCGCGCGCCCGCCGCCAGGCGCTGCGCCTCGCTCATGTCCGCGAAATTCGCCTCGCTGAAGGGCGGCAGCGCGAGCTTGCGCTTGACCCCGTCGAGCCCGGCCCAGACCAGCGCGCCCAGCGCCAGATAGGGGCTCGCGGTGGCGTCGGCGACACGGTACTCGACATTGAAATTGTGCTGCGCCGGCTGCTCGAAGATCGGACAGACGCGAAGGCTCGCGCCACGGTCCTGCAGCGCGATATTGGCCCAGGTCGGCGCCCAGCGATTGGGCTGCAACCGGTAATACGACGCGACCGATGGCGCGGTGATCGCGGTCAACAGCGGCAGATGCTCGAGGATGCCGGCGCAGAAATGCTCGCCGATCTCGCCCATCCGCCACGGCCGGTCGAGGTCGAACATAACCGGCTGGTCGGCCGTGTCGCGCAGGCTGAAATGGATGTGGGTGCCGTTGCCGATGCCGTCGGGGTCGAGGATCGGCGCGAAGATCGCGCGATGGCCGAGCCGGTGCGCCACCGCCCGCGCCATCTCGCGCGCGATCACCGCCTCGTCGGCGGCGCGCAGGCCGCGCGCCGGGCCGATCGTCATCTCGTATTGGCGGGGGCCGTATTCCGGCAGGAAGCTGTCGGGTTCGAGCCCGGCGCTGCGGATCGCCGCCATCAGATGCTCGCCAAAGCCGCCCTGGCGGCGCCACGCGTCGAGCGCATAGGTCGCGCCGGGGCGGTCCTCGACGCCGGTATAGACGAATTCCTGCTCGAACGCGGATACGATGCAGAGCCCGGCCTCTCCCTCGAGCGCGGCGAGCGCGCGGCGCAGGAAATGGCGCGGGCAGCACTGCCAATGCTGCCCGGAGAGCAGCAGGATGTCGCCGAGATAGAACCGCTCGGCGTCGCCCAATTCGAATTCGACGTCGACATAGGTCGTCGGGTCCGGCACCAGCATCAGATCGCCCGCGGTGCCGTAGGGCGTGTCGTGGATCGGCCCGAACGCCGACATCATGATGTTGCTCGGCGCCAGGCCCACGCCCTGGCGCAGCCGCTGGGCCTGCGCGATCAGCGGAAACCCCTTGCCGCGAACCAGCCCGGCAAGGTCGCAGGTGCCGACAAAGATCAGCGCTTCGCGTTCCACAAGCGAGCCTCACAGCATTGCGGTGGCCGCGATTAAAGGCTGCCGCCGGTTAATTTTCCGCAACAATTCTATCACCGCTTCCCGGCGAACGCCGGGGCCCACCCTGCAGGGCCAGAGACGGTTGACGAGTGGGTCCCGGCTTTCGCCGGGAAGCGGTCGCCGGGTTGCTAGAGCATGATCGCTTTAAGTTGACGCATACCACATTTCATCGCCTCCCCCGGGCTTGACCCGGGGGTCCACGTCTTGAGCCAAGGACAGCGAAATAAGACGTGGATGGCCGGGTCAAGCCCGGCCAAGGAGAAATTGAAGCGCTTCAAGCTAAGCGGACACCGCTCTAACCAACGACCCGAGCTTAAGCCCTCACGGTCTCGCGCTCGCGTCCCGGCAGATCCCTCGGCAAATCGACCCGGAACCCGCCCGATTGCCGGCGCCACAGCGCGGCGTAGGCGCCGCCGCGCGCGAGCAGCTGGTCGTGCGCGCCTTCCTCGATGATCCGTCCACGGTCGAGCACCACCAGCCGGTCCATCCGACAGATCGTCGACAGACGGTGGGCGATGGCGATCACCGTGCGGCCTTCCATCAGCGCGTCCAATTGTTCCTGAATCGCCGCCTCGACCTCGGAATCGAGCGCCGAGGTCGCCTCGTCGAGCACCAGGATCGGCGCGTCCTTGAGGATGACGCGCGCGAGGGCGATGCGCTGGCGCTGCCCGCCCGACAGCTTGACGCCGCGCTCGCCGACATGCGCGTCGAACCCCGTGCGGCCGTGCCAGTCCTCGAGCCCCTCGATGAACTCGGTGGCATGCGAGCGGCGTGCCGCATCGATGATGTCGGCCTCGCTGGCGTCGGGCCTGCCGTAGGAGATGTTGTCGCGGATCGAGCGGTGCAGCAGCGAGGTGTCCTGCGTCACCATGCCGATCTGCGCGCGCAGGCTCTCCTGGGTCAGCCCGGCGATATCGTGCCCGTCGATCAGGATGCGGCCCTGCTCGGGGCGATAGAACCCCAGCAGCAGATGGACCAGCGTCGACTTGCCGGCGCCGGAGCGGCCGACGAGGCCGATGCGCTCGCCCGGCGCGACGTCGAGCTCGAGCCCGCGCAGCACGCCGCCGAGCCGCTTGCTGCGGCCATAGTCGAAATGCAAATTCTCGAAGCGCACCGCGCCGATGGCGCGCGGCAGCTCGACCGCGCCGGGCTCGTCGGGCATCTGCCGCGCCACCGCGATCGAGCGCATGCCGTCCTGCACCTGGCCGATATTGTCGAAGATATTGGCGATCTGCTGCGCCACCCAGCCGGCGATATTGCCGATCTGCCAGGCCATCGGGATCGCCATCGCCACCACGCCGACCGGCACGCGCCCGCGCGACCACAGCCAGAGCGCCAGCGCCCCGGTGCCGGTCAACAGCGCCGCGTTCATCAGAATCAGCGAGATGCCCCAGGCCGAGGTCATGCGCAGCTGCCGGCGATAGGCGAGCGTGTGCTCGTCGACCGCCCCGCGGACGAAATCGTCCTCGTCGCGCGCCCGCGCGAACAGCTTGACCGTCAGGATGTTGGTGTAGCTGTCGACGACGCGCCCGGTGACCTCGGAGCGCATCTCCGACATGCGGCGCGAGCGCTCGCGCATGCGCGGCAGGAACAGGCGCAGCACGGCGGCATAGGTCGCGAACCAGCAGAGGATCGGCACCGCCAGCCGCCAGTCGGCGCGCCCGAGCAGCAGCGCCGCGCTGCTGCCGTAGACCAGGATGTACCAGACCGCGTTGATGCTGGAGACCACGCTCTCGCGCAACGCCGGCCCGGTCTGCATCACCCGGTTGGCGATGCGCCCGGCGAAATCGTTCTGGAAATAGGTCCAGCCCTGGCGCACGACA
>Ga0182024_10005788_pt1 | contig 27476 bp, 12 predicted proteins | sample P32metaG_FD_120480 | JGI IMG/M metagenome (GOLD analysis project Ga0182024, IMG submission 120480) | Permafrost microbial communities from Stordalen Mire, Sweden - P3-2 metaG (Illumina Assembly) | ecosystem: Environmental > Terrestrial > Soil > Wetlands > Permafrost | place: Sweden: Stordalen...
GGCTGACGCTGAAGCTGGAGCGCGGCGACGTGTACGGCTTCATCGGCCCCAACGGCGCCGGCAAGACGACCACCATGCGCATCCTGGCGACGCTGCTCAACCCGACCTGGGGCGAGGCGTCGGTGTGCGGCTACTCGATCTACAACAACGCCAAGGAAATCCGCCGGCTCATGGGCTACATGCCCGACTTCTTCGGCGTCTATGACGACATGAAGGTGATCGAATATCTGGAATTCTTCGCCGCCGCCTACCGGATCAAGGGGCCGGAACGGCGGCGCAAGTGCGATCAGGTGCTGGAGCTGGTGGACCTCGGCTACAAGCGCGACGCCCTGGTGACGAGCCTGTCGCGCGGCATGACGCAGCGGCTGGGGCTGGCCCGCGTCCTGCTGCACGAGCCGCAGGTGCTGCTGCTGGACGAGCCGGCCAGCGGCCTCGACCCGCGGGCGCGCATCGAGATGCGCGAGTTGCTCAAAGAGCTGCGCAACATGGGCAAGACGATCCTGGTGTCCAGCCATATCCTGCCGGAATTGGCCGACATCTGTAACAAGATCGGCATCATCGAGCGCGGCCAGCTGCTGTTCGACGGCGACGTGGCGACGGCCATCAAGCAGGTGCGCCAGAACGCGGTCTATTTCGTGGCCGTGGCCAACGAACAGAACCCCACGGCCCGCGAGCTGCTGGAGGCGCACATCGACGTCAAGACCGTGGAGGTGCGCGAGGAAGAGGGGTGCCTGCGCGTCACCCTGGCCGACGGCGTTGAGGACGGCAGTTTCATCGCCGACCTGTTGTTGCAAAACCACCTGCGGCTGAAGATGCTCAAGGAAGAGGAAATCGACCTGGAAGACGTGTTCATGGGAATCACCAAGGGCATCACCAACTGAGAGGCGCTACCCAACCGACGCGCGGGCGGGACGTGGAACCTTCCCCCTCGCTTGCGCTTCGGGTTAGTGTCCGGCCACACCAACCCGAAGCGCGAGCGAGGGGGAAGGTTCCACGTCTGGCTCTCGTTCGCAGCCGATAAGGGCATTCTTCTTCGATAAGGGTTCCGTAATGTCGTCTGAAGACCAGTTCACCGCGCGTCCCGACCACACGCCGCCGGCCAACGGCGCCATCAAGCTGCCGCCGGCCGGCTTGCCGCCCGTCGCGCCGCCGTCCGGGAAGTTGATGCTTCAGCTCTTCCTCGTACCGGGGTTGATCGTCGGCTTCCTGGTGGTCGCCTGGCTCCTGGGCGGCTGGCTCTTCGGCGTCTCCTACTCCAAGGAATCGTTCCTGACCCGACTCCAAGACCCCAACGCGGAAGTCCGCTGGCGCGCGGCCGAGAACTTGGCGCAAGTGTTGCTGCGCGACGACGCCTTGGCGTCCGACGGCGAATTCGCCCGTCAATTGGCCCTGCTGCTGGAAAAGACCCGCGACGCCGCCCGGCCGGCGGAACAGGGCTACGCCGAGCGCGTGAAAACGCTGAGCAAAGAGGACGCGAAGGCAGAGCAGGCCAAGCTGGAACCGGATCGCAATTTCGTCTCGTACCTCAGCGCCTGTCTCGGCGGGTTCATGGTCCCTGTAGGAGCCCCGGTCCTGAAAGAGCTGGCCGTGCAGAAACAGGGAATCGACCCCGTGGCGCTGGCCCTGCAACGGCGGCAGGCCGTCTGGGCGCTGGCCAATCTCGGGGAAAACCTCAAGCGCTTCGACAAACTTTCCGGGCCGCAAAAGGACGCGGTGGTGGATCAGTTACGGGTCGCGCTGTGGGACGCGGCCGGCGGCGGCGACCGGGAAGGGTTCCTCAAGTTGTCCGCCGACCAGAAAGACGCCGCCCTGGACAAGCTGGACGTGTCGGCCGGGTCGCAGCACGCCGACTGGCTGCGCGACGCCCTCCGGTGTCTGCGCAAACGCGCCCAAGGGACGGACGACGACATGGGCGTCGGCGACGCGCTGGTCGCGTGCAGCCGCGACCGGGACGACGCCTACCTGCGTGAGTTGTCCGCTTTCGCCATGAATTTCTGGCGCGGCGACGCGGCGGCCAACGCCCGCATGGTGGACGCCCTAGGCGCCCTGATCCAGGACGACGGGGAGGGCAATGACATCCTGGCCGGGCTGGCGGGGGAGAAAAGCAACGACCCGACTGAAGCGGTCTCGAAAATCCCCGGCTTGCAGGTCCGCTTCAACGCCGCCGTGGCCCTGGCCCGCTTCGGCGCCAAGGGTGCGCGCGTGGACGTACTCAAGGACATGCTGGACGAGAATTATCTTCGGGACAACCTCGTCCTCCGCCCGCGCGACGGCGGCCCCGACCGGCCCAACGAGGAAGTCGTCGGCCAGACGCTCACGAACGCCCTCAAGGCCGTCGCGGAGTTGCACAAGCAGAGGCCGGACATGGACCTGTCCACGTTGAAGCCGGAGGTGGGCGCCCTGACCGCCAACGGCAACCCCGACGTGCGGACGGAAGCGGAAAAGACGAAGCTCGCCCTGAAATGAGAGGGAGATAACGGTCTCGTCCCTGGTTTTCAGCCCCGGAGGGGCGACGGTGAATAGCCAGGGGTGTCAACCCCTGGCCGGCCGACGTGTGCCGCGCCCCGCCGGCCTTTGATTGGCGGATGTCCGCCCCGCCGGCCTTTGATTGGCGGATGTTTGCCCCACCGACTTTACGATTGGGAGGATGTCCGGCCCGCCGCGGCCTCCAGGGGTTGACACCCCTGGCTATTCACCGCCGCCCCTCACGGGGCTGAAAGCGCTGGCGGCGGACGTTTCTTTCTGTATGCTGGTGTAAATAAGACAAGCCGCGCCTCCCTGGCCGCGCCAGTGCGTGTGCTTCCCACCCCCGCCCACCACGAGCATCGCTGAACACCTTCCGAGGCCGATCGTATGAGCATCCTCTCGCAGCGTTTCCGTTACGCCGTCCTGGCGGCGTTGGCCGTCACCCTCTCCGGCGTGGTCCTCGTCCGCGCCCGCCCCGCGCCCGCCCCGGCCGCCGCCGCGACGTTGGAAATCCGCCAGGGCGATCATATTTGCTACATCGGCAACACACTGCCCGACCGGATGCAGCACGACGGCTGGCTGGAAACGCTGATCCAGACCCGCTCCCCCAAACAGGAGCTTTCGTTCCGCGACCTCGGTTTCTCCGGCGACCAGGTGGGCGGCTACACGGACAAGCCCGACTTCAACCAGCGGCTGCGTTCCGCCAACTTCGGCAGCTCCGACGACTGGCTCAACCGCACCAAGGCCGACGTGATCTTCGCCTTCTTCGGCTATAACGAGTCCTTCGCCGGCAAGGAAGGGCTGGAGCCGTTCAAGAAGCAACTCGAGGCGATGATTAAGCACACCCTCGGCGAGAAGTACAACGGCAAAAGCGCCCCGCGGCTCGTCCTCTTCTCGCCCATCGGCCACGAAAACCTCCACGACCCGAACCTGCCGGACGGCGCGGAGAACAACAAGCGCCTGGAATTGTATACGACGGCGATGGGCGAAGTCGCCAAGGCCAACAATATTCCCTTCGTGGACCTCTATCATCCCTCGCTCGACCTGTACGCCAAGGCCGCCAAGCCGCTGACCATCAACGGCGTTCATCTGACCGAGGAAGGCGACCGTCAGATCGCCGAGGTCATCGACAAGGCGCTGTTTGCCGACGACCCCGCCCCGAAGCGCGACCCGCGGGCCGTCGAGAAACTCCGTCAGGCCGTCCTCGACAAGAACTTCACCTGGTTCAACCGCTATCGCACCGTGGACGGCTACTCCATCTACGGCGGCCGGGCCGACCTGAAGTTCGCCCCGGACCAGCAGACCAACCGCGTGGTCGCGGAGCGCGAGATGGAAGTCCTCGACGTGATGACCGCCAACCGCGACAAAGGCGTCTGGTCGGTCGCGCGGGGCGGCGGCGACTACAAGGTGGACGACTCCGACACGCCGCCCTTCATCCCCGTGAAGACCAACATCCCGGGCAAGGGGCCGAACGGCGAGCACATCTTCCTCAGCGGCGAGGACGAGATCAAGACCATGACCGTCGCCAAGAACATGAAGGTCAATCTGTTCGCCGACGAAAAGATGTTCCCTGAGCTGCAAAAGCCGGTGCAGATGTCGTGGGACACCAAGGGCCGCCTGTGGGTGGCCGTGTGGCCGAGCTATCCGCACTGGAAGCCCAAGGAAGAGTTGAACGATAAGATCCTCATCTTCGAGGACACCAAGGGGACCGGCAAGGCCGACAAATGCACCGTCTTCGCCGACCATCTGCACTGCCCCACCGGCTTCGAGTTCTACAACGGCGGCATCCTCGTCGCCCAGGCCCCGGACATTATGTTCCTCAAGGCCAGCGACGGCGGCGACCGCGCCGACATCCGCGTCCGCGTGCTGGACGGCATGGACTCGGCGGACACGCACCATACCTCCAACAGCTTTTCCATCGATCCGGGCGGCGCGGTCTACTGGCAAGAAGGCACCTTCATGCACACCCAAGTCGAATCGCCCTACGGGCCGCCGGTGCGCAACGCCAACGCCGGCGTCTACCGTTATGAGCCGCGTACCCAGAAGTTCGGCGTCTACGTCACCTACGGCTTCGCCAACCCGCACGGCCACGTCTGGGACCGCTGGGGCGAGGACTACGTTTACGACGGCACCGGGGCCAACCCCTATAACGGAGCGCTCTTCTCCGGCCACCTCGATTTCCCGGAGAAGCACGCGCACCCGCCGCAGGTCTACAACCAGCGGACGCGGCCCTGTCCCGGCGTCGAGATCCTGTCGAGCCGGGCCTTCCCCGAAGAAAACCAGGGCAACCTGCTCGTGGCCAACGTCATCGGCTTCCAGGGCATCCTCCAATACAAGCCGAAAGACACGGGCGCCAGCCTGACCGCGACCGAAGTGGAGCCGATCCTCTACTCCAGCGACCTGAATTTCCGCCCCGTCGACATCAAGATGGGGCCGGACGGCGCCATCTACTTCGTCGATTGGCAGAACCCGATCATCGGCCACATGCAGCACAACCTCCGCGACCCCAGCCGCGACCGCACCCACGGCCGCATCTACCGCGTCGTCTACGAGGGCCGCGACCTGCTCAAGCCGGCCGCCATCGCCGGCCAACCCATCGACAAGCTGCTCGATTTGCTCAAGGAGCCGGAGGACCGCGTCCGCTACCGCGCCAAGATCGAACTGGGCGGTCGCAAGACCGAGGACGTGATCGCCGCCGTCAACAAGTGGGCGGCCGATCTCGACAAGAAAGACCCGCAATACGAGCACAATATGATGGAGGCGTTGTGGGTCCACCAGTACCATAACGTCGTGGACGAGACCCTGCTTAAGCGGATGCTCGGCTCGACCGACTTCCACGCCCGCGCCGCCGCCACGCGCGTGCTCTGCTACTGGCGCGACCGCGTGCCGGACGCCCTGGACCTGCTGCGGACGCTGGCCGCCGACCCGGCGCCGCGCGTGCGCCTGGAGGCCGTCCGCGCCGCCAGCTTCTTCACCGTGCCCGAGGCGGTGGAGATCCCGCTGATCTCCGCCGACCAGCCGACGGACGAGTACCTCGATTACGTCCGCACCGAAACGATGAAGGCCCTGGAGCCGATTGTGACGAAGGCGATCCGGGAAGGGAAGGAAATCCATTTCGCCAGCCCCGCCGGGGCGCGCTACCTGCTCAAGAACGTCAGCACCGACGACCTGCTCAAGATGAAGCGCGGCCAGGGCGTTGACATGGAATTGCTGTTCCGCAAGGGCGTCCGCGACGAGTTTCGCCAGGAGGCGCTGACCGGCCTGGCGAAGCTGGAGAACAAGGATCCGCTGGCGGTGCTGGTCGAGGCGATCCGCGACCAGGACGAGCAGCAGAACGGCGAGGACGAGAGCGTCGTCTTCGACCTGATGCGGCTGCTGACGAGTCGCGGCGCCGCGGAGTTGACCGCGGTGCGGCCCGAACTGGAGAAGATGGCGACGGGCGCCCGCCTGCCGGTGACGCGCCAACTGGGCTACGCGGCCCTGATCGCCGCGGATGGCAAGGTCGATAACGCCTGGGAGTTGGGCCTGAAGTCCGCGACCGCGCTTCGGGACCTCGTGAGCGCCATGCCGCTCGTCCGCGACCCCGGCGTGCGCGACAGCCTGTACCCGAAAGTGTTGCCGCTGTTGACCGCGCTGCCGCCGGGGCTGGCGTCCGCCAACCCGGACGGTCGGGCCGTGGAGGGCCGCTACGTCCGCATCGAACTGCCCGGCAATCGAAGGACTTTGACGCTCGCCGAAGTGGAAGTCATCAGCGACGGCCGCAACGCGGCCCGCGAGGGCAAGGCGTCGCAGAAGAACACCTCCAACGGCGGCGACGCCTCGCGGGGCGTCGACGGCAACAAGAGCGGCAAGTACGGCGACGGCGGCCAGACTCACTCGGAGGAAAACACCCAGAACCCGTGGTGGGAAGTGGACCTGGGTTCGGAACACCCCATCAGTTCCGTCATCGTCTACAATCGCACGGACGGCGGCCTCGGCAAGCGCCTGGACGGTTTCACGCTCAAGGTGCTCGACAAGGACCACAAGGTCGTTTACGAGAAGAAGAACCTTCCCGCCCCGGCCGAAAAGGGCGTCTACGAGATCGGCAGCGATTCGCCGGAAGTCCTCGTCCGCCACGCGGCCATGACCGCCCTCCTGTCGGTGCGCGGCAAGGAGACCGATACGTTCAAGGCGCTGGCGCCGTTCGTCACAAAGGACGCCGACCGCGAGGCGGCGATTCGCGCCCTCCAGCGCATCCCGGCGGCCTATTGGCCCAAGGAGGAGGCCAAACCTCTTCTGGGCGAAATCCTCGCCTACGTCCGCACCATTCCGGTGGCGGAACGGACCTCGCCGGCCGTGCTGGACGCGATGCAACTGGCCGACTCGCTGGCGTCGCAGCTGCCGGCCGACGAGGCCAAGCAGGTCCGCAAGGAGTTGGGCGAGCTGGGCGTGCGGGTGATCCGCCTGTCCACGCTCACCGACCAGATGCTCTACGACAAGGACCGCATCGTCGTGCAGGCCGGCAAGCCGGTCGAGGTCCTGTTCGAGAACGACGACCTGATGCCGCACAACTTCGTGGTGCTGCAGCCGGGTTCGCTGGAGGAGATCGGCACGGCCAACGAGGCGGCGGCGACCGACCCGGGGGCGATGGCGCGCGGCTACGTCCCGCAGTCGCCGAAGGTGCTGCTGGCGAGCCGGCTGCTGAACCCGCGCGATTCGCAACGGCTAAGCTACACGGCCCCGACGCAGCCCGGCGTTTACCCCTACGTTTGCACCTATCCCGGCCATTGGCGGCGGATGTACGGCGCCATGTACGTCGTCGAGGACCTCGACGAGTACCGTGCCGACCCGGAGGGCTACCTGGCCCGCCATCCGCTGAAGATCGCGGATGAGATGTTGAAGTTTACGGGGCCGCGCAAGGAGTGGAAGTTCGCGGAACTGGCCCCGCTGGCGGAAAAGCTCGAATCGGGCCGCTCCTACAGCAACGGCAAGCACCTGTTCCAGGTGGCCGCCTGCGTCGCCTGCCACAAGCTCAACGGCGTCGGCAACGAGTTCGGCCCGGACCTGTCGAAGCTGGAACCGAAACGGCAGGCGCCCGTCGAGGTGCTGCACGACATCGTTGAGCCGTCGTTCCGCATCAACGAGAAATTCCAAACGTGGATCTTCGTTCTCCAGAACGGCAAGGAAGTCAAGGGGCTGATCCTGGAGGAAAAACCCGCTTTCTACAAGGTGATCGAAAACCCGCTGGCGAAGGCGGAGCCGATCGTCATCCAGAAGTCGGACGTGGACGAGAAGAAGATGTCTCCCATCTCTCTTATGCCGGTGAATTTGCTGGACAAGCTCTCGGCGGAAGAGATCCTGGACCTCGTGGCCTACGTCGCGTCCGGCGGAAACGAGCAAAATAAGCTCTTCCAGGGCGGACACCATCATCACTAGCCGGCGCCTATCGTCCCGAAGCGCGGGCGAGACGTGGAACCGCGCCCCTCGCTCGCGCTTCGGGTTGGTGTGGCCGGACACCAACCCGAAGCGCGGGCGAGGGCGATTTCAACGTCCGGCTCGCGCTTCGGCCCAGTTGCTTCCACCGCGCGAGGACGCGGCATGACGTTGCGCATTTCCGAAGTCCGTCTGAGCGTGGACGAACCCGAGGCCCATCTGCCGGAGCGCCTGGCCGCCGTCCTGGGCGTGGCGCCCGGCGATCTGCTGCGCTGGCGCATCCTACGCAAGGCGCTCGACGCCCGCGACAAGGACGCCCTGCAATTCGTCTACACGGCCGAGGTGGCCGCGCCAGACGAGGAAAAGCTCCTTGCCGCCTCGCGCCGCTCCGTCAAAGTGGATCGATACGAAGAGGAGCCGTTCGTCGCGCCGCCGCCTGGGACGGCGCCGCTGCCGCACCGGCCGGTCGTCATTGGTTCCGGGCCGGGCGGTTTGGCGGCGGCGTGGTTCCTGGCGGAGCAGGGCTACCGGCCGCTCGTGCTGGAACGCGGCCGGGCGGTGCGCGATCGCATCCGCGACGTTCACGCCTTCGACGCCGGCGGCCCGTTCGACCCGGAGAGCAATTACCTGTTCGGCGAAGGCGGGGCCGGCACCTTTAGCGATGGCAAATTGACCTGTCGCAGCAGCGGTCCCGACGTGCGCCGCGTGTTACAATTGTTCGCGGACCACAAGGGCAAGCCGTCGGTGCTCTACGACGCCCGGCCGCACCTCGGCAGCAACCGCCTTCCCGCGGTGGTCAAGGCACTGCGCCGCCGCGTCGAGGCGCTGGGCGGCGAAGTGCGTTTCTCCTGCCGCGTCGAGGACCTCGATTTGGCGGACGGCCGGGTGCGCGGCCTGATGACTTCTTCGGGATACGTCCCGGCGTCCGCGGCGGTGCTCGCCGTCGGCCACAGCGCCCGCGACACCTACGAAATGCTGCTTCGTCGCGGCGTGCCGATGGAACGCAAGCCGTTCCAACTCGGCGTGCGCGTCGAGCACGCGCAGGAGACGGTCAACCGCGTCAAGTACGGCCCGACGCCGCTGGAGCGGCGGCTCGGGGCGGCCGACTATTCGCTGATCGCCCCCGGCCGGCACGACCTGTTCACGTTCTGCATGTGCGCCGGCGGCTACATCATGCCCAGCGTTTCCGAGCCTGGCGCCTTCTGCACCAACGGCATGAGCCTATCCAAACACGATTCCCCGTTCGCCAACAGCGGACTGGTGATTACGGTCCCGGTGGAGGCGTTCGCCAGCGGCGACGTGCTGGCCGGGGTGCGGTTGCAGCAGGTGTATGAACGACGGGCGTTCGAGGTCGGCCGCCGCGATTACCTCTGCCCGATCCAGAGGGCGGACGATTTCCTGGCCGGCCGGCCGACGAAGGGCGTTCCGGAGAACAGCTATCCGCGTAGGGCGGTATCCGCGTCGATCGCGGAGCTGGTCCCGCCGCTGGTATTGGAGGCGCTGAAACACGGCCTGCCGATCATGGACCGGCGCTGGCGGGGACGGTTTCTGCCGGGCGCGACGCTGGTCGGCCCGGAGTCGCGCGGCAGCGCCCCCGTGCGCATCCCGCGCGACGGCGCCACGCGCGAGACGCCGGGGTTGGAAGGGCTGTATCCGGTGGGCGAAGGGGCGGGTTACGCCGGCGGCATTGTTAGCGCCGCGGTGGATGGGCTGCGTTCCGCCAAGGCGATCGTGGCGAAGTACGCCCCGCTGGAGCCGCGCGGGGCGCGGGCGGAGTAAGGATAAGTCACATGCTCACCGTCGCCGCCGCCGTGGAAACGCTGGAGCGCTTGGCCCCGCCGGCGCTCGCCGCCGATTGGGACAACGTCGGCCTGCTGCTCGGCGCAGGCGCCGCCGAGGTGCGGCGCGTCATGACCTGTCTCACCGTGACGCCGGACAGCGCGGCCGAGGCCGTGGCGGAAGGCGTGCAGCTGGTGGTGACGCACCATCCCATCCTGTTCCGGGCCGTGAAGCGGCTGACCGACGCCACGGCGGAGGGGCGGATGCTGCTGTCGCTGGCCCGTGGCGGCGTGGCGGTCTACAGCCCGCACACGGCGTTCGACGACGCCCCCAACGGCATCAACGACTTGCTGGCGCGCCGTCTCGGTCTGACCGAGATAGGCCCGCTGCGGAGGCGCGAAGACGCCCGCTCGTGCAAGGTGGTCGTCTTCACTCCCGATAAGGACCTAGACCGCGTGAGCGGCGCCATGTTCGCCGCCGGGGCGGGGCGCATCGGCCAGTACAGCGAGTGCAGTTATCGCCTTCACGGCATGGGCACGTTTTTCGGCTCCGACGCGACGAACCCGACGGTCGGCCAAAAGGGCCGACGCGAGGAGGTCGCGGAATGGCGGCTCGAAGCGGTTTGCCCCGAGCGAAGCGTGGATGCGGTGGTGGAAGCGATTCGCCGCGCCCATTCCTATGAGGAGCCGGCGGTTGACGTGTACCCGCTGCGGCCGGGCGCGTCGCCGCAGGGCGTGGGCCGAGTCGGCGCCCTGCCGGAAGCGAGGCCCCTGCACGTTTTGGCGGGAATGACGAAGGCGGCACTGCGGGCCGGCCCGGTGCAAATGGTCGGCGATGCCGAGCGTCCGGTGCGGCGCGTGGCCGTGGCCTGCGGGGCCGGCGGCGAGTTTTTGGCCGACGCCGTGCGCGCCGGCGCCGACGTGCTGCTGACGGGCGAGGCGAGGTTCCACGACCAACTCGCCGCATTGGCCCAGGGCTTGGCCCTGGTGCTGCCGGGGCACTACGCCACGGAGCGTTGCGGCGTCGAGGATTTGGCGGATCGTCTCAAGGCGGAATGGCCGGACGTGGAAGTATGGGCGAGTCGGCGCGAGCGCGACCCGTCGGCCTGGGTTTGAAAGAGGCGACCCCATATTCCTTCACCACAGAGGCACAGAGAAGACCAAGGCTTCGGTCTTCTCTGTGTCTCTGTGCCTCTGTGGTGAAAAGTTTGAGCGCTTATCCCTTCGCGTTGGTGGCCACGGTCGGGTCGTCGGCGACGTTGACCCAGACGTGGACGTGCGGCTCGCCGCGGAAGTACCAGACGAACGACGGGCCTTCCAGCCGCCAGTTGTCCCATTCCTGGTCGTTGCCGATGTCGCCGTCCTTGTAGAACGCCAGGCTGAGGTGATCCAGCCCGCCTTGCTTCTTCAGGCAGGCCATCGCCTCCTCTCGGTCGTCCTTGCGGAACGGCTCGATCAGCATCGACAGCACCTTTTGCAGCTCCTTTTTCTGCTCATCCGCCAGTTCCTTGACCGCGATGCCGGGGAACGTCCCCTTGTCGCCCTGGAAGCCGACGGCCGACTCGTGCGGCCGCTTTTCGACGAGGGCCTGTGCCTGCTGTTTGGGGTCGAGCATCTGGTAGACCTTGTTGGCCTCCAGCGCCTGCGGCCAGAAGACGTTGCCGGGGTGATGGACCTTTTCGTGGAAGCCGCTGGCGGCGTGGCCGTAGAAGATCGGGCCGCCGAAGGCGACGTGGTCCACGCTATGGCCGTCGGCCCGCAGCGTCATGTGGCGGCCGGTGATGACGAACTCGAACTTGTCGCCGCCCGGCTTGCCGAAAATGGCGATGCTCTGCTGCTCGCCCCATTCCATGCCGCCGGTGTCGTCCTTGAGCTGTTTGAGGAAGCGGGTGTACCAGTCGGGGTTGATGACGCCCTTCCAGACGTCGTGGATGACGTCCTGCTGCTTCTTGGTGTAGAAGTCGCTGAGGATGTTCGGCTTGGTGATCTGCCAGTTGTTGGAGACGTGCGTGCGCAGGAGGCCGTTTTCGTCGCTCTTGTAGTCCCAGTCGAAGCAGACGGTCTTCCGCTGGTCGTCGGTGAGCATGTCGTAGAGCGCCTTGACGGCCGTTTCGGCGGGGCTGCTCGGCGTGGACGCGGCGACGACTTTCGGCACGGCGAACAGCGGCAGGCCGGCAACGGCGGCCGCGGTCGCGCCGGCGGTCAGCAGGAAGCGGCGGCGGTCGAGGCCGTCGGAGCAATCGGGGCATTCGCGGTGGTTTTTGTCCATGAAGAGACTCCTTTGGGAAGCGATGGCGGGCGGTGGTGGTTGAAACCCCGGCGAAGGTTTAGCGTAGCGGCCGCGGGCGGCGGGCGCCAGCGAAATCGAGAAGGACGGAGGCATTCGGGTGAGCGTCTCGAAGATCGGTGGGAAATCGGGTAGGCTGTCGGGGTCGCCGAACGCATCCACGAACCCCTCCGCGAGACCCGTCATGGACGCCGACCTGACCGCCGACCAGGAAGCCGAAGCCCGCCGCATCCACGACGGCCGATTAGCTCGCTCCATTACCGCGGGGTCATGGCTCATCGGATGGACCCTTTTTTGTCTTCTTTGTGCTCTTCGTGTCTTTGTGGTGAAATCTCTTTATGGCCGCGTCGCCACGGGGACTTCCGCTTTTTCCTTGACCTCCTTGAGGACGTTCGCCAGCACGGCGTCGGCCGGGATGTTTTCGGCCTGCGCCTCGAAGTTCAGCATCAGCCGGTGCCGCAGGGCCGGCAAATACGCCTTGCGCACGTCCTCGAAGCTGACATTATACCGCCCCTCCAGCAGCGCCCGCACCTTCGACGCCAGCACCATCGCCTGGGCGGCGCGCGGGCTGGCGCCGCAGCGGATGAATTTGTTCGTCTCCGCCGCCGCGAAGTCGCCGCCGGGGTGCGTGGCCAGCACCAGCCGGATGGCGTAGTCCTGCACCGGCTGGGCGATCAGCACCTCGCGCACCAGCTGCTGCCACTGCCGGATTTCCGCCCCGTCCATCACCTTCTCGGCCTTGGGCCATTCGCCGCGCGTCGTCCGGTCGAGGATCGTCGCCATCTCCTCGCGGCCGGAATAGTTCACGATCAGTTTGAAAAAGAAGCGGTCGAGCTGCGCTTCGGGAAGCGGATACGTCCCCTCCTGTTCGATCGGGTTCTGCGTCGCCATGACGAGGAACGGCTCTTCCAGCCGGTGGATCGTGCCGCCGACGGTGACGCTGTGTTCCTGCATCGCCTCCAGCAGGGCCGACTGCGTTTTCGGCGTCGCCCGGTTGATCTCGTCGGCCAGCACGATTTGCGAGAAAATCGGCCCCGATTGGAAGCTGAACACGCGCTGGCCGCTGGCATCCTCATTGATGATGTTGGTGCCGATGATGTCCGACGGCATCAGGTCGGGCGTGAACTGGATGCGGTTGAACGCCAGGTCGAGCGCCTGACTGAGCGTGCGTACCAGCAGCGTCTTGCCCAGGCCGGGGACGCCTTCGAGCAGGGCGTGGCCGCCGCAGAAGAGGCACGTCAGGATGCCGTGGACGATTTCGGTGTGGCCGACGACGACCTTGCCGATCTCGCGGTGGACCTTGCCGTAGGCCGTGCGGAACTCGGAGGCCCGTTGCTGCATCGGTGCTTCGGGGGTCATAAAAGGTCCCTGATATTACTGCTGGGGTTTGTCCTTGTCTTCGCCGCGCGCGCGCCGCTTGGCGCGCAGCAGCGCTTCGCCGTAATCGCCGGCCGGCGGTTCCGGCCCCTCCGGCGCCGACGACTCCGGCCGCGACGTTGCCGGCCGCGCCCCCGGCGTCGGCGCCGGGCCGGCCGCGTCGGCGCCCGCCGGCGCGGCCTCGAATCCGCCGGCCGACTCGAAGCGCCGCGTCGCGCCGCGCGCCAGGGCCGCGCCCGCCTGGACCTTCCGGTTTTGTAAGCGCTCCAAAACCTCCGGCTTGTCCGGCGGCAGCGGCAGGCCGCGCACCCGCGCCCACGTCCGCCACGCGAAATCGCCGGCCTTGTGGACGTCCACCGACAGCCGCCGCACCGCCACGTCAAAGAACAACAACACGCCGGCCAGGAACAGCAGCCATTGCCACACCGGCTGCTTGCTCTTGTCCACCACGCCCGCCGGCCGGAACACGTCGCCGTCGGCCGCCGCCTCGGCCAGCGCCGCGTCGTCGTCGGCGTAGGACTTGCCGCCGGTAATTTCGGCCAGGTTCTCCAGCAGCGGCGCGTTGGTCTCCTGTTCCGAAAATTCCGGCGAATAGGGCAGCGTCACGCCGGCGCGCACGCCGTCCACGCCCTCCTCGGCGTCCACCTCCTTGCCGTCCTTGTTCTTGATCTTTATTGTCCGCACCGCCTCGGCGTTGACGAAATAGGAGCCGGACTCCTCGGCCGCGATCTCCGCCTCGTAACGGCCGCTGTTGGTCTGCACGAAGTGCAATTCGCGCCTTTTGCCCTCGGCCTCATCGCCGCCTGGATTCGGCGTCGTGATGCCGCCGCGCAGCGTCAGCGTCGTGTCCGGGTCGCCGTTTTCCGTCCGCGCGTCCACGGTCACGTGGATCTTGCCGTCGCGGTACTCCGTGACCATTTGCAGCCGGGCGCTCTCCGTCGGCCGCAGCGACCAGTCCACGACCTGTTCCCAGAACTTGGCGTAGACGCCGCCGGGTTGCGACCATTCCCGCGACCAATTCTCCGGCTTACCGGCGTCGCTGGTGAAGGCCACCGCTTTGCCCAGGCCGTAGTGCCAATAGGCCAACAGCGGGAAATTCTGGTCGGCGAACTTGGGCGTGATGATCGGGATTTCGACCAGCGCCGACGGCTTGGGCGTCGTGCGGACGTAGCCCTTGAGGTGGGCCAGGTTGTCGGGCAGGCCTTCCGTGGGGCCGCTGCGGAACGTCACCACCGGGGGGAAGTCGCGGCGCTCGATGTACGACTGGCTGACCAGCCGCGATTCCTTGACGTAGATGGCCGGCAGCTGGTTGGGGTTCTTGACGCTGTAGGCGTTGCCTCCGGTGGCCTCGGCAATCTTCTTCATATTCTTGTCTTCGGTGGCGCCGTGCGTCGCCACGCCTACCGTCGTCACCGTGATCTTGTCCCGCTTCATCGGCGGCAGGAGGGCCGGCGTCCACTGCGGGTCGCCGTCGCTAATGATGATGACGTGCTTCGTCGCCAGCCTCTTCTCCGGGTCGTTGTCGTCCTTGTTCAGGGCCGTCTGCGCCATCTGCAGGGCGTTGTCGAAGGTCGGCATGTCGCCGGGCATCAGTTTGTCGAGCAGCGCCAGCAGCTTGTCGCGGTTGTCGCCGATCTCCTGGAACGGGATGTGCCACTGCTCGTTGCCGTCGATGACGCCGATTTCGTCGGCCGGCCCGAGGCGCTGAATGGCCAGTTTGGCGATCTTCTTTTCCCAGACGTTGCCGTCCATCATCTCGCAGCCGTGCATGATGAGCACCAGACCGCCCTTGCCCTGCACCTTGAGCGACTTGATCTGCGAATCGACCGGCAGCGCCTTTTCGACCGGCGTGTCCTGCCAGCCGCCGGCCCCGAAGCTGTCGGGGCCGCCGATCATGATGAGGCCGCAGCCCTGGTCCTGCGTGTTGCTGCGGAGCATCTTCTGCTGGTCCTCGCTGACCTGCTCCTCGGCCACGTCGGCCAAAATCACGCAGTCGAAGTTGCTCAGGAAGACGGCCAGCTTGTCGTTGTCCTTGTAGTTGTCGAGCACGCTGACCGGCTTGGCCACCAGCTTGAACTTGGACTTGCCGGCCGCCAGCAGCGTGTCCGCCAGGAGTTGCTGGGCGCCCTCCTTGCCCTCCAGCAACAGGATGCGCCGGGTGCCGCGGGCGACGACGTGGGCCGACGCCTTGTTGTTCTGCGGCCGGTCGCCGGGCGGCTTGCCCTCGTGGCGGATGCCGTCCGTGTCCTCGTACCACTCCGGTTGGAACTCCGCTTCGTAGGTGTACGACCGCTGCTCGTTGGTCAGCGGCCGGGCGAACGAGAACGGATTGAGGCCGTATTCCAACACCACTTCGCGCGGCTTGCCGACCTGCGCGACTTCGCCTTCGGTGATCTGTTTAAGAGTGAGTTTGCCGCCGACGTGATGCCGATTGTAGCTGCGGACGAGCACCCGGATTGGCACCTTCGACCCCTGCTCGACCAGCGACGGCGCCTGGACGCGCTCGATCAGCACTTCGTCCTCGTTGCGTTGCCCGGCGGCCAGCGGAACCACGTCGATCTGCACGCCCATCGACCTGGCGAGGCGGGCCTGCTCCTCGGCGTTGCCGAGGTTCTCATTGCCGTCGCTGATGAGGACGATGCGCTTGGCGGTGTCCTCCGGGAAGGAGGCGAGGGCCATCTTGATGGCGGCGCCGATGTCGGTGTAATTGGCGTCGCGGGCCGGCGGCAGTTCGGTGAGCTTGAAACGCGGGGCGTCGCTGGGCGGCAGTTCCAGGCGCGGCTGTTTTCCGAAGACGATGAGGCCGGCCCGGTCGCGGGCGTGGCCGGCGCCGCGTTCCTCGACGGCGGCGTTGATGAAGCGGCGGATGCGCTCCGTTCGGCGGTCCACCTGACCGCTGGCGCCGGGTTCGTCGCCGAAATCCTGCGGAATGCTGAGCGAACGGTCGAGGACGAAGAGGACGGTGACGTGTTCGCCGGCCTGCTTGAGCCGCGGCTCGGCCAGGGCCAGGGCCAGCAGAATGACGCCTAGCGTGCGCAGGACCACGGCGATCCACGGCCGCACCGACTCGAAGCGGGCCAGCGACTTCCAGGCGATCAGCACCGACACGGGGGCCAGCAGCAGCAATAAAAGCCACCACGGATGGACAAACTCCACGGTGGTGAGGGTCCAGAAGAAGTCGTACAGGTGTTCGTCGGCCGCATCGACGGCTAACCCGCCGAGGCCGAGCAGAAGGATTCCCGCGACGGCCAACGCCGCCCAGCGCGACCATAGGCCCGCCAGGAAAAGCAGCAGCACCATCACGAACAACACGCCGGCCGCCGCGCCGATGATCCACAGACTCCAGGCGGGGATCGTCGGCAGGACCGCTCCGGCGCCGAGTAGGGCCGCGCCGACGCAGGCCGCGACGACGACGCGGAACCCCCGGCCGCCGAGCCGTCGCCGCAGGAGAAGGGCGGCGACGAAGGCGGCGAGGGCCGTGCCGATGAGCACGAACGCCAGCCAGTGTTCGGCGAGGAAGTCGAGGGCGGGCTTCATGGCGCCTTTCCGTTACCAGGGCGTGACGCGCTGCACGCGATGGTTCTCGGTGTCCACGACGTGAATGCTGCCGCGGCTGTCGATGGCCAAGGCCCACGGCCTATTGAGTCGGCCCGGCTCGCGGCCGGGGCCGCCCCACGTCCCCAACGGCTTGCCGTCGGCCGTGAACTTCTGAACGCGGTCGTTGCCGAACTCCACGACGTACAGGTCGCCGGCCTTGTCGAACGCCAAGTCGTAGGGGTACTTCATCTGTCCCGGCCCGTCGCCCGGTTCGCCCCAGAGACGTACCAGATCGCCGTCGCGGGTGAAGACCTGGATGCGGTCGTTCACGGCGTCGGCCACGTAAAGGTAGCCGTCCTTTGGCCCCAAGGCCAGGGCGCGGGCGCGAGAGAGCTGGCCCGGCTCACTTCCCTCGGAACCCCAACATTTGACGAACTTGCCGTCGGGGTCGAGCTTGGTGATGCGGTGGTTCTCGCCGAACTCGGCGACGTAGTAATAGCGGTCGGCGTCCTGCACCACGTCGCTGACGTAGCTCAGCTGGCCCGGATCGGTGCCGCCGACGCCGCCGATTTGGCGCAGCTCCTTACCCTCCGGCGAATAAATGCGGATAAGGTGGTAATGCGAATCGCTGCAAATGAGGTTGTCGTCGCGGTCGATGCTGAGTCCGCTGGGCCGGCCGTTGCGGTAGTCGGGCGTGCTCCAGGTCAGGCCGAGATAATTGCCGTCGCGGTCGTAGACCTGGATGCGGGCGGTGAAATCGACGATATAAAGACGATCTTTTGAGTCGATGGCGATGGCGCGGGGACGGGCGAGGTCGCCGTTCTGGACGCCGTGCTTGCCCCAGACGATTTCCGGCTGGGCCGGATCGGCGAAGCAGCCGGCGAAGAGGGGCAGGAGCAGCAGGGCCAGCAGCGGCCCGGCGCGACGGGCCGTGAGCCGGGATCGGGGAACCATCGCGTCCGCACCCTCCTCGCCGTTCGTGGTTGGCGTGGGGTGTAGGCTACCACGTTAGCGGGGACTACGCCAGAGGGGGCAGGCAGCTGCGAGAGCCGCCCCGGCGTCCGCCGCGTCGGCCGGCCGCCGCGCCGCAATAACGGGAATGGACCCCCCGCGCGGGCTGTCGTGAATTCGTGAGGTATCGGCCTGGGCTCTGCTGGAAGCTTAGCAGCCTATCGTTGATACACGGCGGCGTGTTCAGGGCAGAGCCAGAGGTAATGGCCCTCCGGTGTATACACTTTCCTCAGGCCACCCCACATCTGCGACTTGTCCAGTTCGTCGAGCAGCTTCCGCAAGGCGCGCAGGGCTGACCCGTCGGCACGAGCCGTGTCGGCAGCCGCTTTCACCTCGCGCGCTTCGGGAAACTTGTCCACCAACTCCATCATGCGATCGAAATTCTCCCCCATCTCGGCGATCCATTCGCTGCAAGTCGCCCTCCCCACGAGCGGGGAGGCGCAGCGAAGCACTTGGACCAACCCCCGCAGATAGGGCAGCATCGCCCGGAACCACTCCGCCGGCTGCTGAAACTCATACCGGCCGCCGGAGGTCGTCAGATGCCATTCGCCCGGCGCCTGGCAAAGCAGGTGGAGTTCCATCCTGCTGGTGAACAGGTCTCTCAGCCGCTTCCGGGTTAGCGGACGCAGCAGGAAGACGTTCGGGCAATGGGATTCTTCTAACCCCTGGATCGCTTTGAACTGTGCGGTGAAGTTACGCTGGATAAGGGCCGCCTGTTCCCGGAAAAGCTCCTCCTGGCGGCCGAAACCGTCCGTGACCTTTCGGTCCAGTTCCTCCAGCAGTTCCTCCTGTCTGCCGGCGCCCCAACCGGAGAGTAACTTCGGGATGGAAACCTCTCGGAAGGACTGCTGGCATTCGATTGTGTTCTTCCGCTTTTCCAAGCGTTTGAGCAGGACTTGGTAGTCGAATTCGGTCGTGCAGGGCGAGCCGTCCCCGCACGGACACGGGATCAGCCGTTTGATCTCCAAGCCGGGGAACCGCGCGAGGGTCACTTCCAGGCCGTCGCGGAGCAAGGCGAAGAAGTTTTGCGGATACGGCCCGCGAACCGTCAGTTCGACAAGCCGCTCGTTCGACGAGGCGCGAACCAGCCCCAGGTGTTTTCGCTCGGCGTCGGCGAACACGGCGCCGTGCCGCCAGTGCCGGCCGATGCTGAAGCGATGGGACCGCGCGATGAACCAGCTGGGGATGCCGGCGGGAATGGTGCTCAGACGGAAGCGCATCCCGATCTCGTGGCATGGGGCGCGCCTTTGAACGGCGTCCCACTCCGCCTCGTAATCCGGCGGGTCGGCGGGCAGCCGGCCGACGATAAGGCTGCTCCCGTCGCTGTCCGGAATGCGGTAGGCAAGGTCGAACCGTTCCATGAGCCGGAGGAGTCGGGGCCGAACGTCTTCCGCCACGTCGCGCCACACTATATTCATGTGTTCACGCGTGAACACGCCCGTGTCCAGGGTTTCGTCTTGGTGGTCGAGGACGCGGTTGATGACCCGGTTCACCCACCAGGGGTTGAGGATGGCGATGTCCTTCAGTTCCGGGTCGTCCGGGTACTGAAGAATGCCGCCGATGGAGTGATACCACTGGAGCATCACCCTGGCGTCGTCGCCTTCGATTCCATGGCCCGCAAGCAGGGACAGCAATTGGCTCATCGGGACATAATCGCGGGAGTTTGGCCGGTCGGACTCGTATTGCTGGAAGTTCTGGATGGCTTGGGCGGCCGTCACCCAGTTCCGCGGCCACTCGGCGCCCATCAACGGCAGCGCGGCCGCAGCACTCGCGATTGATCGCCTCAGCTCCTCGACGCCCGCACCGTTTTGGTTGCTGATTTCATGATGCCCAACGATCTTGTACTTCCGTTGCCATTCCTTCAGCGGCGGTAGCGCCGCTCCGCGCTCGTCAAGGTGCGTGGCGACGATGAGGATGGGGGATTCCGGAGCCCGCGCCCGAATCGCGTCCAGCCAGTATTCGAGCCGGCCCTGGGTGTAGTCCAGCCGGGCGTTCCAGACCAGTACGAAGAGCGCGTGGTCGGTCAGGAAGAACTGATGCGTGGCGTGATAGATCTCTTGCCCGCCGAAGTCCCAGCCGTAGAGCCGCATCTTTACGCCGGCCCGGTTGGGGTGAGGTAGCTCCAGCGGCTTGTGCGCGTTCATGCCATGAGTGGTCAGTTCGCGTTCATTCATCATTTCGCCGCGCAGCACGCGCAGCAAGGAAGTCTTCCCAACGCCCCCTTCCCCGACCAAGACCATCTTACATAGCCACGTTTGGCTGCTGCCATGCAAGAGTTGGGCCCGGAGAAAGGCCAGGACAGCCGCAGTCCCCTTAACGACCTGCAGCGGGGGCGAAACGAGGGGATTACCAGCGAGGCCGAGTGATGTTAGCCCCGTGAGGCAACCCAGTTCCGGTGGCAGGCGCGTCAACCGGTTGCCCTCCAGGTCCAAGGAGGTCAGGTTCGTGAGTTGAGCGATCTCCGCGGGCAACTCCGTCAGACTGGTCTCCGGGGGCAAATACGGCCGTGGGGGCTGCGGCGCGTCCCACAAGACATTGCCGAGCCAAATCTCATAGGCTCCCGTCCCCAGGTGGAGTTCCGTGAGGTTGCTGAGTCGGCCGATTTCCGCCGGCAAGCGGGAAAGGTTATCGCAAGTGAGATTGAGAGATCGGAGGTTCGTTAACTGGCCGATCTCCGCCGGCAGCTGGGTCAACGGGTTACCCGAGAGCTTCAGATCCAGCAGGTTGGTGAGCCCGCCGATCTCCGGCGGCAGCTGGGTCAACTGGTTTTCCGAGAGGTTTAGTTCCATCAGGTTGATGAGGCCGCCGATCTCCGGCGGCAGCTCCACCAACTGATTTTTAGAGATGTTGAGACTCTCCAGCTTGCTCAAGCGCCCGATCATGGGCGGCAAACGGGACAAAGAGTTGTCGTCGAGATGGAGGCGTTCGAGCTTGGTGAGCCGGCCGATCTCCGGTGGCAACCGTGTCAAGTAGTTATCTGAGAGGCCCAAGGATGTCAGGTCGGTCAGCCAGCCGATCTCCAGCGGCAGCTCCGTCAACCTGTTGCACCCTAGCCACAGATCCCGAAGTTTTGTTAGGAGGCCGATCTCCTGTGGCAACCGAGTCAACAAGCCCGCCAGCTTAAGGGAGGTTAAGTTCGTGAGCCGGCCGATCTCCGGCGGCAGCTCCGTCAACGCCGACTCGTCTTCCAACAGCCACAATTCCCTCAGGCTGGTGAGCTCACCGATCTCCGGGGGTAGCGATGTCAAATCGCCGTTGCCATAGCAATGCAGACGTTTGAGATGGGTGAGGCAGCCAATTTCCGGGGGCAACTGCCCGGATAAGCCGTAAAGTTCGAGTGTATCCCATCCTTCCCATTCCGCCTTGGAAATGAGTTCGAGGACTTCTTTGTGAGTCATCATTCGTCCCTCACGCAGTGGCGTATAGCGAGAGTACCGCGCCCTCCATGACATGTCGGTTCATGAGGAAGATTCTACCACAGGCCGGGGCTCCCTCAAACAAAAAACAGCGGGAGACGCCCCCAAAACCAGCCCGAGGCGCGAGCGAGGGTATTGGCAACCCCCCCTCGCTCGCGCCTCGGGCTGGTTTTGCCGCTCCCCTTCGCCGGGTGCCGCCTTCAAGGCGCCTGTCGTCGTCCGTCCCGGCGGCCGGGGGCCGGCGCCGGCAGCAGTTCCTGCCAGCTTGCCGCCGTCCGCACGCGCTTGAGCAACTCTTCCAGCCGTGGCAGGTCGTTGAGCCGTTCGATTTGGACGACCGTTCCCGCGTCGGGAAGGCCAAAGGCCTCGTCGCCCCAAAGGCGCAGCGCCTTCTTGGCCTCGGCGATGGCCCCTTCCGTTCGCCCTTCCACCCGTCCTTCCTCTAGGATCGCCTGATACGTCGATGACTCTTTCATGGATACAACTCCTCGGAATAGTTGGGCCGCCAATGCCGGGGAGTAGCGTTTGCCGCCACCGTGTCCTCCTCGGAACCCTTATCGAACGCTCACCAACCCACCCCATCGTTGGCGGGTGTAGGCTATCACGTTCGCGGGTGCGATGCCAGGGATTGACGCCGCCACGGCCTAATCCGACCGCACCGGCTGCCCAAGGTGTAGGCCGATCACGATTCCTTCACCAAACCTGTCATTCCCCGTCGCCGTCCCATCTCCTTTCCCCATCTTCCCTTAGCCCCTCGTAGGCGTGCGATTGCCGCGTCGGCGCAGGACTTGCAACGTGGGGCGTAGTCGCACGATATTAGCAGGGGAGCGCCGCGTGGCAGGCAAGCAGCAAAAGACGGTAGTGGTAATCGGCAACGGCATGGTGGGGCATCGCTTCTGCGAGCGCCTCGTCGAATTCGACGCCAAGCACGAATACCAGATCGTGACCTTTTGCGAGGAGCCGCGAGCGGCCTACGACCGCGTGCAGCTCACGAAGTATTTCGAGCACCGCAAGGCGGAAAAACTCGCTCTGGTAGACCCCAGCTGGTACGACCGCAACGGCATTCGGCTGTTCCTCGGCGACCGTGCCACGGAAATCGACCGCGAGAAACGGGTGGTGCGCTCCGCCCGCGGACAGGAAATCGCTTACGACGCCGTGGTGCTGGCGACCGGCTCCGCGCCGTTCGTGCCGCCGGTGCCGGGCATTGATAAGAAGGGCGTTTTCGTCTATCGCACCATTGAAGACCTGGATCAGATCATCGCCTACGGCGAGGGCGTGCGCAAGGCGGCGGTCATCGGCGGCGGCTTGCTCGGCCTGGAGGCGGCCAAGGCGGCCTACGACCTCGGCCTGGAAACGCACGTCGTCGAGTTCGCCCCGCGGCTGATGCCGCGGCAGATCGATGAGACCGGCTCGCGCGTGCTCGTCGGCAAGATCAACGCCCTCGGCGTGCAGGTCCACCTCAACAAGAACACCAAGGAGGTGCTCGGCAACGGCAAGGTCGAGGGCATGGCCTTCGTGGACGGCGGCGAGCTGGACGTGAAGATGATCGTCGTCTCCGCGGGCATCAAGCCGCGCGACGACCTGGCCCGCGGCTGCGGCCTGATGGTCGGCCAGCGCGGCGGCGTCGTCGTGGACGACAACCTGCGCACCTCCGATAAAGACATTTACGCCATCGGCGAAGTCGCCCTCTACGGCGGCATGATCTACGGCCTAGTGGCGCCGGGCTACGAGATGGCGGAGATCGCCGCCGCCAACCTGCTCGGCGACGCGCGCGCCTTCAAGGGCGCCGACATGTCCACCAAGCTCAAACTCATGGGCGTGGACGTGGCCAGCTTCGGCGACTCTTTCGCCGACGCCAAGACCTCGAAATCCATCGTCTGTGAGGATCCGTTCAAGGGATCGTACAAGAAGCTGGTCTTCAACCCCGACGGCAGCCGGCTGCTCGGCGGCATTCTCGTCGGCGACGCCTCGGAATACGGCATGTTGTCGATGCTGGCCAAGAGCAGCGAGTCGCTGGCCATGCCGCCGAGCGAACTGCTGTTCGGCAAGGCCGGCGAACCCAAGAGCGCGGGCGGCGCCGTGGCGTCCATCCCCAACGACGCCCAGGTTTGTTCGTGCAACAACGTCAGCAAGGGCCAGATCTGCGACGCCATCCGCGACAAGAACCTTTGTTCCGTCGATGAGGTCAAGGCGTGTACGCGGGCCGGGACCGGCTGCGGCGGCTGCCTGCCGCTCGTCACCGATCTGTTCAAGGTCCAGCTCAAGGCGTCCGGCAAGAAGGTGAGCAACGCCCTGTGCGAGCATTTCGCCTGTACGCGGCAGGAATTGTACGAAATTATCAAGATCAAGCACATCAAGACCTTCGACGAGGCGATCCGCTCGCACGGCCGCGGCCAGGGCTGCGAAATCTGCAAGCCGGCCGTCGCCTCCATCCTGGCCGCCCTGTGGAACGGTTTCATCGTCGATCACGCTACCATCCAGGACACCAACGACCGTTTCCTGGCGAACCTCCAGCGCGGCGGCAGCTATTCCGTGGTGCCGCGCGTGCCGGGCGGCGAGATCACGCCGGAAAAACTCGTCGTTCTCGGCCAGGTGGCCCGCAAATACGGCCTCTATTCCAAGATCACCGGCGGCCAACGCATCGACCTGTTCGGGGCCGCCGTCCATCAGCTGCCGGACATCTGGGAGGAGTTGGTCAACGCCGGCTTCGAGAGCGGCCACGCCTACGGCAAGGCGCTGCGCACGGTCAAGAGTTGCGTCGGCACGACGTGGTGCCGTTACGGAGTACAAGACTCCGTTGGCTTCGCCATCCGCGTCGAGAATCGCTACAAGGGCGTCCGCTCGCCGCACAAGGTCAAAGCGGCGGTGTCGGGTTGCGTCCGCGAATGCGCGGAGGCCCAGAGCAAGGACTTCGGCATCATCGCCACGGAAAAGGGCTGGAACCTCTACGTCTGCGGCAACGGCGGCGCCAAGCCGCGCCACGCCGACCTCCTCGCCGCCGACATCGACGAGGAGACCTGCATCAAGTACATCGACCGCTTTCTGATGTACTACATCCAGACGGCCGACCGCCTGACGCGCACCTCCGTCTGGCTGGAAAAGCTGGAGGGCGGCATCCAGCAGCTCCGCGACGTGATCGTCCACGACAGTCTCGGCATCGGCGAGGAGCTGGAAAAGCAAATGCAGCACCTCGTGGACACCTACAAATGCGAGTGGAAAGAGGTCGTCAATAACCCTGAAAAGCGGCGCTTCTTCAAGCAGTTCGCCAACACCGACGAGACGGAACCGACCATCGAGTTCGTCAAGCAGCGCGAGCAGCAGCGGCCGACGGACTGGACGACGCATTTCATCCCGGTACACGAGCTGAGCATTCGCGGCGCGGCCGAAACGGCGCCGCCCGACGCCGCGCCGCCGGGGCCGGTCGCGCCGGACCTGCGCTGGGTCGAGGTCGGAAAGGTGTGGAACTTCCCGCACGACGGCGGGGCGACCATCAAGTACGGCAAGACGCAGATCGCCGTGTTCAACTTCGCCAGCCGCGGCGAGTGGTACGCCACCCAGAACATGTGTCCGCACCGGCGCGAGTTCGTGTTGTCGCGCGGCCTGATCGGCGACGCCAACGGCAAGCCGAAGGTGGCCTGCCCGGTCCACAAAAAAACCTATTCGCTGGAATCGGGGCAGTGCCTGAGCGGCGACGACTACACCATTCAGGTCTTCGCCGTGAAGGTGGAGGGCGACGACGTTTATTTGCGGCTGCCGCCGGTGGAAGAGCTGGACGCGCAACTGGCGACGGAAAAGACCTGCAACGGGTCGTCGTCTTGCCAGCCGCCGGCGGATGCCGTACACCGGCCGAAGAAGCGGCGCAAGGCGAAAGCGCTCGAGCTTCTGCCGGCCGATCCGTATGCGGAGACGTTGTAACCGCACAAGCTTCCATCCGAGCCGGAAGCGTAAGCGACGGTCTTTCCCCCGTCGCTTACGCTTCCGGCTCGGACGAGTTTTGTCCAATGAGCGAACGTATGACGCGACCCCTGGAAGGGCGGCGGGTGGCCCTGGCCGAGAGCCGGCAGATCGAAGAACTGGCCCTCATGCTGGAAAAAGAAGGGGCCGTGCCGTTGCGTTGCCCGATGGTCGGCATCCTCGACGCCCCGGACGCCGCCCCCGTCCTCGAATGGCTGGGCGACTTGATCGCCGGACGCTTCGACTGGGTCGTCCTCATGACCGGCGAGGCGCTGCGGCGCCTGCTGGGGTTCGCGGAGCGGGCCGAGCTGCGCGAGGCGGTGGTCGCCGCCCTGGCGAAGACCCGCGTCCTGACGCGCGGCCCCAAGCCGGTGGCGGCCCTCCGCGAGGTCGGCCTAACCCCTACGCGCGTGGCCGAGGCGCCGACCACCGCCGGCGTCGCCGCCGCCCTCGGTAAAGAAGACTTGCGCGGCCGGACGGTCGGCGTGACCCTCTACGGCGAACCGAACCCGGCGCTGACGGAATTTCTCGAAGCCGCCGGGGCCGCGGTGCGAACCGTCCTCCCCTACGTCTACGCCCCCGCGGCCGACGGCGAGCGCGTGGCCGGCCTGATCCGGCAAATGGCCGCTGGCGAAGTGGACGCGATCGTCTTCACTAGCTCCGCCCAGCTAAGCCGCCTGTTCGACGTGGCGGCGGAACACGGCCTGGACGACGCCTTGCGTGCGGGGTTGGATCGCGTCCGGGTGGCCGCCGTCGGCCCGGTCATGGAAGAAACTTTACGCAAAAAAGGGGTCCGAATTGACGTTTGTCCCGGCCAGGGGTTCGTCATGAAGAACCTCGTGGCCCAGCTGCGCCGGGAAATGGAACGGACTCCCAAGGTGTAATCGCCTCCTGCCCGTCGCGTTTCGATGCAATCCCTGCCCGGTTCGCGGGCAGTCGGCGTCGGTCCCGCCCCACCTCCCTAACACGCCGATCTCTCCAAACACTTGATTTGCAAGGGTTTCCAGATGAGCGGCCCCCCTCGCCGGTTTGCGGCACGTCGCTTGCATTAAACCGCCCGGCCCGGACGGCCTTGCCCCCTTGGACGGTATCAAAGAGCGTTTTCATCGCCATAACCGGAGCGTGACGCCGTGATGAACCTGCGCGACTTCCGCAAAGCCGGCCACTGGCCCTCGCTGCTGAGCGCTTTCCTCTACTTCGACGTAAGTTTCATGATCTGGGTGCTGGTCGGCGCCCTGGCGGTGAGCATCTCCGCCGACTTCTGGCCGAAGCCGCCCGGCCTGACGACGGACGAATATTTGCGCCAGATCGCCCCTGTGAAGACGCTCATGGTGGCCGTGCCGCTTCTCGGCGGCTCCATCCTGCGCCTGGTCCTGGGCCTGCTGACGGATCGCGTCGGCCCCCGCCGCACCGGCCTGATCGGCATGACGTTGTCGGCCGTGCCGCTGCTGCTCGGCTGGCTGTGGGCCGATTCGCTGCCGCAAATGCTGCTGGTCGGCCTGATGCTGGGCGTGGCCGGGGCGAGCTTCGCCGTGGCCCTGCCGCTGGCCAGCCGCTGGTATCCGCCTCAACATCAGGGGCTGGCGATGGGCGTCGCCGGGGCCGGCAACAGCGGCACGGCCCTGGCCACGTTCTTCGGCCCCATGCTCGCCCAGTCGCTCGGCTGGCACACGGTCTTCGCGTTCGCGTTGGTCCCGCTGACGGCCACCTTCATAGTGTACTTCTTTCTGGCCAAAGACAGCCCCACGCAGCCGGCCCCCAAGCCGTTGCTCGACTACGGACGGGTGCTCGGGCAGGCCGACGCCTGGTGGTTCTGCCTGTTCTACTCGGTCACGTTCGGCGGCTTCGTCGGCCTGGCCAGCTTCCTCAACACCTTCTTCAAGGACCAGTATTTCCCGAACGACCCGACAAACGGCGCCATCTACGCCGGCTACATCACGACCCTATGCGTGATCTCCGGCTCCTTCCTCCGGCCGGTGGGCGGCTATCTCGCCGACCGTTTCGGCGGCATTCCCATGTTGCTCGGCCTGTATCTGACCGCCGCGGCGGCGCTGGCGGGCCTGGCCCTGCTGCCTCCGTTGACGGCGGCGATCACCTTGATGTTCGCCGTCATGGGACTGCTGGGCCTGGGCAACGGCTCCGTGTTCCAGCTGGTGCCGCTGCGCTTCACCAACGAGATCGGAGTCATGACCGGCGTGGTGGGGGCGGCCGGCGGCCTCGGCGGCTTCTTTCTGCCGA
>Ga0182024_10005789_pt1 | contig 27475 bp, 30 predicted proteins | sample P32metaG_FD_120480 | JGI IMG/M metagenome (GOLD analysis project Ga0182024, IMG submission 120480) | Permafrost microbial communities from Stordalen Mire, Sweden - P3-2 metaG (Illumina Assembly) | ecosystem: Environmental > Terrestrial > Soil > Wetlands > Permafrost | place: Sweden: Stordalen...
CGAGCTCGCGAGGCCGAAGTCGTTGGGTGCGCCGTGGTTGGCGACGTAGGCTTGCGCGGTCGACTGCGCGAGTAGCGGCTGCGCGAACTGTGGTGTCCCGCTCGTGAAGTGGACGTTGTTCGAGATGAAGCGAACTTTGTACCACAGGCAGCCCGTCGGAAGCGCGATCATGCCGGGCGAGAGCACGCTATTCGCAACGCCGTTTGTCTGCGTGAGCGTCGATCCGGCGACGACACCTTGATCGGTCACCAGACACGCCTGAAGCGACCCGCTCGTCACGGTCGACGCATCGAGGTGAACCGCGAACGCGAGCGCGCGCCGCATGCCCCAGACCTGCGGGCCGTCGGCGGTCTGGGTGCCGCTCGCGCTGGCCGAGACCTTCCAGGTATTGACCAGCGCGCCGCCGATCGTCGCCGTGGCAGCCGCGATCCCGGCCGTCACCGTCCAGGTCGAGGGCGCGATGATCTCGGAGTCGGGCGCGAAGTTGGGCGACGTTCCGACGCCGTCGAAGCCGGTCAGCGTGACGCACTGCACGCCGCGGATGCAGTCACCGTTCGCTAGTCCTTGCGGGGCGTAGTCGGGCACGAGATCGTAGCGGGTGTAGACGCGGAACGTCCCCGCGCTCGCGCCGATCGCGTACTGGTTGAGCAGGCCGAGCGCGTCGTTCGCGCACGCGGCGGTTGTCTGAAACGACGTGTTCGTGACGGGCGCGCCGTCGATCTCGCGGCCGAGCGTCGTGATCGAGAGCGTGTCTTGGTCGATCGCGGAGACCGGCTGCTGGGTGGCCGGATCGGTGTTGCCGATGACCTTGATCGAGTTGTAGCCCTGGCTGGCGTCTTGGTCTTTGACCTCGACGTTGACGGGCTCGTAGGCGGCCGTGCCCTGGTGCAGCGTGACGCCGTAGGTGTACGTGTTGGCCGAGCTATCGTAGAGCTGGATGAGCCGCGGCGTCCGGTCGTGCCCGACGCGCACGTACCAGACGTCGCCCGTCGTGATCGCGCCGAGCGCGTCCGAGATCGACTGGCCGACCGATGCGTCCGTGCGCGTGCCCGCGAACGTCAGGCCGACGACGGGAAAGTTCGCCGGGTTGATGACCAGATGCGGGTAGTTCGTGACCGGGAAGTTCTGATTCTGGATGAACGACAGGATGCACGCGCCGATGTCGGCGTTCGCGAATGTGCCGATCGTATAGTTCTCGTAGGCTTCGTCGAACGCGCCCGAGAGCGGCGTGAGCGAGATCGTCGCCTTGGGCGCCTTGTCGTTGGGCCGATCGCGCAGCTTGATCACGCCGGCGTAGCGGCGGCGGCCCAGCGTGCACAGCGGACCGTAGTTGCCGATCGTCGCCGGGTTCCCCGGCATCGTCAGCGGCGTGCCGACCGTGAGGTACGCCTGTCCTGACGCGGCGTCGACGCCGACGGCGTACACCGGAATCCCCATCGTGAGGCCGACCGAGCCGCCGACGTTCGCGTCGTCGATGTAAACCTGCTGCGCGTCTTCGCCTTGCGCGGGATCGTACGGCAGCGTCGACCCGCAGTAGAGCCGTTGGTTCGCCGATCCTGCGAACGTGGACGGGACGTACCAGGCCGATGCGCTCGCTGCGACTTCGAGCATCGGCTGGCTGAACTTGAGCTTTTGTCCGCTCGCGATCGTCGCGCCGTTGGCAAACAGCTCGATCTCGACGGTCGTCACGCCCGGCACCGCTTGCCACGTTACGCTCACGCGGCCGGCCGCCCCGACGGGGATCAGCGTGCTGGTACGCGTACCGTGCGCGACGTCGATGAGCTGCAACGCCGCTGAGCCCGCGGTGATGTGCGACGGGTCGATCCAGATGGACGCGGTTATGTAGTATCCGGAGAAGATCGACCGACCCGGCGAAAGGGCAAAGCTGCTGCTATCCGGCGCGCCCGTGCCGGTGATCTCGTAGTCGGTCGCGCCGCCCGGCCCGCCCGACGCGAACGCGCCGCCCGAGTTCGTCCAGCTGGTGAACGCGTCCGAACTCGTCGAGAGGACGTTCTTGGTGATCGCCTGGCCGAGCGCGTCGTCGCCCGTGCTGATCTCGACGATGTTCCAGTCGGTCCAGTAGAAGCGGCTGTACGTGGTCTCGTAGTGCAGTCCGAGCGTGAGCGTGCCGGCGCCGCAGCCCGCGGGCGTGTCCTCGTACTGGATCTGACCGCCGTTGAAGTCGCCGCTCGCGTCGGTCTTGAGGCATGCGCTCATCGAGGGCGTCCAGACCGAGACCCGTACGTCTGGAGCGCCCATGCATGCCTCGCAAAGAACAGAGCCGCTCGCACCGAACGGCCCGGAGATGGAGAACGAACCCGCGTGGCCGCCGCAGCTGCTCGCGGCGCTCGACGCGCTACCGGGTCACGTCGAGCTCGAGAGCCCCGAGGCGGCGGCGATCACGCTAGGTGAGGAGCAATTCACCCGCTCGCAGCTCGACGCGCTGCTGACAGCGTGGAATCCGCCCCCGCGGTGCGCGAACGGCCACGTCCTGACCGGCGGACCGTCCGCGCGCAGGGCCTGCTACTGCGGAGCGCCCGTCACGTCTTGACGTAGCGCGTCGTCGATCCCCACGCGTTGGGGTTTACCGGGAGCATGCCCTGGCCGCGTCGTGCGAGCAAGGTTGCGAGCGGCCCGATCGTGGCCAGGGCGATCATGTCGGAGTCGATGTTGATCGAGACCTGCAGGTCGCCGCTGCCGACGGTCGGCACGCCTGGGTTGGGCGTGAGCGCGTTGCCGTTCGAACCGCCGGTCGTCGAACCCGGCGTCGTCCCGCTGGGCGTGCCGTTCGTCGGCGTCGGCGTGTAGGTGCCGTTGGCGTTGAGCGTGCCGGTATTCAGATTCGGATACGTGCGTGACACCTGGAACAATGCCGACGATGCTGGCCCGCTGCCGACCTGGCCCGTGAAGGAGTTCTCGAGGTTGATCAGGTTTTGCGCGCTGATCGTTTGGCCGTCCGCGAGCGTCGCCATCCCCTTCTTTTCGTTCGTGACGCCGAAGTCGGCGTTGGGATTTCCGCCCTCGAGCCCGAGGATCTGCTGGAGCATCGCCTGTTCGTCGGGCGTGAGCCCCTTGTTCGTGGCGTTCGCGTTGGCCCACTGCTCCATTTGCTGGTACATGGGCGTGCCGCCCATGCCGACGTTGTACTGGCTGGCCGCGGTGTACGGCGTACCGTTGAACATCTGCGCGCCGGCCGCGCCGTTGAAGTTGACGTCGGCTTGGCCCCAGTTGGCCGTGTTGTAGATGTCGGGCTGCTGCGCTTGCGTTTCGTGCGGGCCGAACAGGCCGCCGATGTACGACCCGAGCATCGCGCCGATCTGTGACCCACCCGGAAAGTGCAGCAGCAGCGACCCAGCGATGCCGCCCAGCGTACCGCCGAGTGCCGAATCGCCGTTGCCGCCGCCGACTGCACTCCCGGTGAGAAGCCCAGTGAGCGCGCCGCCGATCGCGGACATTCCGCCGCCGCCGGAGCCGCTGCCGAGGGCGCCCTGAATCTGGCTGAAGACCGATGACCCGCTGCTCGCGCTCGCGGTCGGGATGTCCTGGCCGGCGATCTGCGTGATGTTCGAGGGCAGACCGTTGCCGGCCGGAATGAGCAATCCCGCGATGCCCGCGATGTTGAGGCCGTCGAAGCCCGGGATGCTTCCGGTCGCGCCGGGGATCGGCGAGCCGCCGTTTCCGCCGCCGGACTTCGAGACCGCAGCGGCGGCGAGGGTGGCCGCATCCGTAAGCGTCTTGAGCGCCGCCGTCGCCGGCGTTACGCCCGTGTTGGCGAACGTCGTTGTCGCCTGCGTCGCGGTCTTCTCTTCGGTCGCGCGCAGCGTTGTCTGCTGCGTCGCCGCGTGCTCTTCGGTCGACCGCACCGTCGTCGCGGTCGTCGCGGTTTTCTGCGCCGCGATGAACGCCTGCGTGGCCGCGTCCATCTGCGGGTTCGCGCCGCCGACGCCCATCGCGCCGACGCCGACAGCCGCGCCCATGCCCATCGACTTGAGCAGGTTGGGCAGAATCGAGTTGTTGATCGAGGTGAAGAGGCTCGACTTGACGATCATCGTTTCGAGCGACTTGATATAGTCGGTCGCCATTTGATCCCAGATGCTCTTGAGACTGTCCTTGAGCGACTGATGCTTCGTCAGGATCGTGTCGAGGAAGCTCGTTTCGTCCTTCTGCTCTTCGTCCGTGAACTTCTTATGCGCCGCCTGTTCAGACGCCAGGTTCGCCTTGTAGGCCTCGTCGTACTTGGCGAGGACTTCTTCCATGCGCTTCTCGGTCTCGGTCACGTTGCCCGAGATGAGTTCCTCTGCCGTCAGCGCAGACGCGATGCGCGCCTTATCGCCGGAAGCCTGGGCCGCGACAAGTGCCTGCTGCGCCGCGGCGAACTTTGCGAGATAGTCCTGATCGAGCGACTGAAGCTGCGCGAGCGTCGAGCCGTAGTAGGCGACCTTCGCCGCGTTGAGCGTGTCGGTCTCTTGCGAATCCGACGTCAGCGCAGCGCGGTTCTGCTGCAGCCACTTGGAGAGCTGCGCGACGCCGGCGTCTTCGCTGAACGCGTCGGCCCGCTTCTTGGTGTACTCTTCCCAGCTGCGCGATGCGGCGCCGACGGCTTCGGCGGCTTTGGACTTGAAATCGTCGAGCTGGTCTGACACCGTCGCGAGCGACGTCTGATTCCTGTTGAGCTGCGAGTTGTTTTCGCTCAGGGTGGCGTTGAGCTTGCCGATCTCGGTGTCGGCTGAATGCACTTCTTGCTGAAGGGCGTGCATCTCGCGCGACTGTGTAGCGGTCAGCTTCGCGCCCGCGCGCTCCTTGTCGGCAAGAGCGTCGTGCTGCGCTGCCAGCTTGTCGCGGCTTGCGATCAGTCCGTCGATCGTCGACTTGAGCGTCGACTGCGTGATCGTTTCGGAGTCGATCGCGCCGTTGAGTAGCTTTTGCTTGTCGAGTAGGTCAACGTACGTCTGCGCCTCGAGCTTGGCTTGAGCCGTGCGCTGGCCTTCGACCGTCATCGCGGTCTTGACCGACTCGGCGAGTTGCTTCTCAGTCGAGTCGTTCGCTTTGAGCGCGGCGTCGAGGTCGATCTGCTCTTGCTTGAATGCCTCGACGACCGGGTTGCCCTTGTCGTACGCGCCGATCAGCGTGTCCATCGCGCCGGATTCTTTGGGCGCATGGGGCGTCGACGTGCCGGGGATGTGATGCGTGGACGGGTGCGTCGGCGGCGCGATGTCGTGATGCTGCGACGCGCCCTTGTCGCCGGGAACCGTCAGCGGCAGGCCAGCGGCGCGAGCGTTTGCGACCGTCGGACCGCCCGTGAGGGAGAGCGGGTCCGTCGGACCGCCCCAGCCGCCACCGGTCTGCGCTGGCCCGGTGTTGACCGGGTTGGGTAGGCGGAATCCAGCCAGGATGCCGAGCTGCGTGACGGCGCCCTTGATGTCATCGAAGATGCCGAGCGCCCAATCGTGAACGATCTGACCGCTGGTCTTGAAGTCGTCGTTCGTGTCGTTGAGCCACGTGTCGAGCGCGGCGCCGGCGGAGACGAATGAGTCGACGTCGGCCTTCGCGTCACGGATGTTCTTAGCCCAGCCGTCGACGGCGCCCGAATCGTCACTCCATGCCTTGCCGAGCTGCGCGAGGTCGGTCGCGGCTTTCTCGACGCCCTGTTCGACCATCGGCAGCACGTTCTTCGCCAGCGAGAACATCGCGTCCGAGAAACCCTCGGCGCCCGCCTTGAGCTCGGGCAGATGCTGGTGCGCCCAGGTCGTGAACTCGTCCGCGAGTGGCTGCATCGACGCTACGCCCGAGCGCATGCCGTCTTCGAACGCTTCGAGCACCGGGAGCAGGGCGTTGCCGAACTGTTCCTTGAGCAGATCCGTGAGATTGCTCAGGTTCTGCATCTTGCCGCTGTACGTGTCGAGCGCCGCCGCGGCGCTGCCGGACATGCGGCTTTCGATACGCTGCAGGATGACTTCGTAGTCAATCCCGTTCTTTTGTTCTTCCTTGGTGATGATACCGAGCTTGACGAGGCCGCGAAAGCGGCCGTCGTACGCGTCGGCCAACGCCTGGTCCGATTCGGCCAGGCTGGTGCCCTTGGAGGCCGCGAGGTCCATCGCGGCGGCCTGCGAGCGGATCGTGTCGTTGAGTGTAAGGCCGGCGACGAGCATTGCCTGCATGCCCGCGAGTGCATCGGTCTTCTGAAAGACGCTCGTGCGCGCGATCGCCGAGGCATAGTCGTCGACTGCCTTGGTCTGCGACTGCCAATCGGTGACGCCCTGGTTCTTGATCAGCGAGCCGATGACGACCATCTCGCGCTGCGAGGCCGCTGCTTCGTCGACGGAGCTCTTGAGGAACTCGAACGAGGCCGCGGCGACCGCAATAGCAGCGCCGATCAAGAGCAGCTCCGGCGCTGCGTCACCCATCCCGCGCATGACCTGCGTGAGCGCGTCGATCTTGACCGCGGCCGCGTCGGCCTGGATGCCCATCGCGCCCAGGCCGGCCGTCATCATGCGGTAATGGGTGGCGACGCCGTCGACGATGTCGCCGTGCTCTTTGAGGACGCCGCCAAGCTGCTGGTGCGCCGTACCGGTATCCTTGGCGGCGCCCGAGCTGCGGATGTACGCTTGCTCGAGGTTCTGAAGGCGCGCCGAGAGATCGTCGATCGTCGCGGGCGCGCCGTTGGGGTTGAAGGTGATCTCGGCGGTAAGAGCAGAGGTCTCGTCGCTCATTGCCGCCTCCATCCGCTACTGCCCCGTATCGGGGTCCTTGCCGAATACCGATCGCGTGATTGCCCGGCCGACCGCGACCTCGACGGCGTTCTTGAACGTCCTATGTTCACGCGCGCGATCGCGCTGCGACCAATGGAAATACAGCCGAATCTGCTGGCGCGTCATCGTTCGCTCGACGACACGCCAGTCGCGATTCAGATACCGGCCGACCGCGTTGAGCAGCTCGAAGTACGTCGGCGCTAGGTCGTCGCGCTCGCCTTCGGCTGCGCCGGCGCTTTTGGGCTGGCCGAGAACACCTCGTTTTCGATCAGCACCTTGCCGATCGCGGTGACGAGCTCGCCCGGCTTCATCGTCTTGTCGATCAGCTTTGCGCGCAGCGCGAGCGACTCGTCATCGTCCTCGAAGTCCGCGCTCGGCTCGTGCTCCGATCGCGCGAGGAAGTGCGCGAAGAGCGCCTTGAGGGCGGCCCGTTCGGTGAGCACGCGGGCGTAGCGAACGACCAGCGTGCTGAACTGCTTACCGGGCTCGAGCTTCTCGTAGTCGACGATCACGCCGAGCTCGCTAGCGCCACCGTTGAGCTGCGCCATGAACGAGAAGCTCAGTCGGCATTGCTCGTTCGCCGGCAGCGGGTACAGGCGCACGGGTTCGCCGCCGATCGTGAGCGGGATCGGATCGAGGTTCAGGATCTTGGCCTGCTCGACCGCGTCGTCGAGATTCCCGGCCCCGCCCTCGGGCGCGACCTTCGAGCAGTTCGCCGCGTGACCGCCCGTGACGTGGCACTCGTCACAGACGGCTTTCGCGGCTTCGCGCTTGTCGCGCTGCGCTTTGCGCTGTTCGGGCGTCATCAGTACGCCGTCGCCGAGCTCGTCACGAGATCAATTTGGAGATCGTTTCCGTTGCCGGGCGTCTCGGCGGCGTCGGCCGTGAAGACCTGCTCGAGCGAGCCGTACTGCTTGCCCGCGACGGGGTCGCCGGTCGGGTACAGATTGGGCGTACGCACCGTGATCGAGTACGGCACGGTACGGCCCACCGTCGAGTCGGCGTCCGTCAACGAAGCGATCGGGATCGCGAGCGAGACACCCGCGATCGAAGGCCCCGGTCCCGACGTCGTACCCAGGAACGTGTCGTAGACCGACGCATCCGCGAACGAGAACGTCGCCGAGACGGTGGCCTTGCGCTGACCGACCGGGAAGGCCGCGACGGTGCGCTGACCCGGCGGCTTGAACGTCTTTTCGAGGCCGTTCGCCAGCGACGCATCCCACTTCTTGAGGATCGTGCCGGCCGGCAGCACGGCACCGTTGAACAGTACGCCGTTGAGTAAGCCGGTCTGCGGGAACGGGGCCTCCCAGTGCAGCGGGAACGCGGTCGAGAACGCAGGCGTCGCCGGGCTGCCCTGCAGCGCTTCGGTCGCCGCGACGAGGCCGAAGCTCGGTACGAGCAACTGGCCCGGCGCGCAGCCCAGCTTCATCGAGTCGATCGTGGTGCCCGAGAAGTCCCAGCAGTCGTAGCCGCGGTTGTACTCGAGCAAGAAGCTCGGCAGGGTCGTACCGTAGCTGCAGGTCGAGAAGAACGCGGTCGTCGAGAGCGCCTGGACCGTGTCGCCGATCGCATGCGTCTTGGTCGCGTTCGAGACGGTGACCGTGTTGGCCGCGTGCGCTGAGACCACGCAGGTCTCGACGTTCGCGGTTCCGGCTCCGACGATCACGGAGTCACCGACCAGGACGTCCGTACCGGTGCCCGCGGTCACGGCGAGCGCGATGCTCGAGCCTACGGCCGAAGTCGACGTCAGCGCGGTCGTGTAGTATGTGGCCGCGACCGGTGCGGTCTGCGCGCCCATCGCCCACGCGATGAACGGCGCGAGCGTGTCTGGATCGGGGTTCGGATCGAGGTTTCCGGCCGCGTCGTACGGGCCGGCCGGCGAGAGCGACACACCCGGGCGCTTGCGGCCGTTGGGCCGCGAGACGCTCGTGTTCTTGCCTTGCAGCGTGAACGCCGAGAAGCCGGGCGCGATCGTGGCGGCGCCGGGGTTCACGCCGAACGTGACCTCCTTGCGCACCATGACGAAGGTTTGATGGGCAACGACGACAGCGGGCATGGGCCCCTCCAGAAATGGACAAGCCGCCTGCGTGAACGCGGCGGCTTGCGAGGTGAGCTGGGCCCGCTATCGGCGGGCGATGCGGGTTACTGGCTGGTGATGATACGGTCTGGCCCCGACGGGCTCGGTGGCGACGGCGGCACGACGAGCGGCGCCGGCTTCTGCTCGGGCGCGTCGACACGCGGGGGGCCGACGACGTCGGGCGGCGCTTCGGCGAACCATGGGTGACGCAGGATCTCTGCGGCGTCGCCATCGGCGACGAGCTGCGCGACGCCGCGCTTGAAGACGACGCCCTCGATCTCGGCTTCCGAGAGATGCGACTCGTCGGTCATGATGATGGATTTCACGGAACCTCCTAGTACGTCGTGTACGTCGTGGCGAAATACAGCACTTCGCAGTAGGCCCAAATGTGCTGCTGATCGCCCTCGTTGATCACGGGGTAGAACTGGATGTCGCCCAGACGGCTTTGCGACGCGTTGCCGCCCAGGCCGAAGACGTTGGGCTGATTGAGCAGCGCGACCAGACCGTTACCGGCGCCGTCGTCGAGCACGGCCTCGATCGCGGCGAGCGCGTCGTCGAGGTTCGCGATCTTGCCCGGCGTGTCGCCGACGGGCGCCGTGATCGTCGAGCACGCCGCGAGCGTCAGCTGAAACGTCAGCGAGACCTCTTGCTGACGACCGTTCGCGCCCTGGCCCTCGGGTTTGGTCGAGATCTTCGGTATCCACACGGCGCACGCGGGCTGCTTGCCGGTTGCGAACTGCGCGCTCTTGCGGACGTCCTGCAGCGTCGCGAGCTTGCCGCCGACGTGCATCTCGGCTTGGATCGTCGCGACGAGCGAATCACGCATCTGAAACGCGAGCGTGCTGGCCGTTACGCTCATTCAGACGCTCCCAGGCCATTGCCCATAATGTAGTTCTTGAGGATCGAGTTGATCCGCTCGACGGCTTGCTGGTCGATTTCCAGGAAGACGCGCGGCGGAATCGCGCCGACGAGCGCGCCCTCGTGCTTGAAGAAGCCGGCGCCGCCGAGCATCGCAGCGAGTCGCCCCTCACGGTGCTTCGCCGGTCGGCCGCGTGTGCCGAACTGCAGGTACGGAGCGTACGAGACGTTCGTGCCGACGACGATCGAGTTGCCCTGGACCGAGGCGACGTTGCCGCCCGCGCCCACCATGAGCGACGCCAGGAGGCGCCCCGTGCGGTGCAGCAGCGGCGTGTGCGTCTTGTTCGGCGGCCAGCCGGGGCCGCCGGCGTCGATGCGGTCTTGCGCCGACTTCAGGACGACCAAACCGGCGCGCAGCAGCGCGGGCTGTAGGTTCTGGGTGGCAGCCTTGATCCGACCCAGCCGCGCTTGCAGCTGAGCCATCCCTTCGATGCCGTCGGCCATCTATTTGGCCGAGTACTTCTGCGGGCCGCGCTTGAGGATCAGATGGAGGTGTGGCGGATACATTGCCCAGTTCGCCGCGAAGACGACGTTGTAGGACACGCCGTTCACGCGAGCTACGTAGACGGATCCGCCATCGACGATCTCGATCGACGGAAGGTTTCCGTTGACGTCGGGATCGATCATCAGGACGGCGTCGATGATCTGGAGCTGGCCGGACGGATCCGTGAACGTCTCGCCGCTGCGTGGCTGAAAGTCGGCGTTTCCAGTGTAGACGACATCCTCGGTGAACGTGAGACCGTCGGTCCCGCGTGGTTGCGAGACGATCGTGACGGCGTCGGTGTCGAAGTCTGACCAGTCGATCACGGTCAGAGCCCGTTGAACTTCAGCGCCGCGAGCAACGCATCGAGCTGCGCGTTGAACGTCGAGCGAGTGTTGTCGCGATAGCGAACGGTCTTGCCGCCGGACGTCTGACCTGCCAGGCCCTGGTTCGACTTGTTCTTCATCTCCCACGAGCGCGACTGGACCAGCAGCTTCTGAGCGGCGCGCAATCCGGCGAAGCGCCCTTGTAGCGGCGCCGCGCTCGTGTCCGTGATCGCTGGCGTCCGGCGCGCGCCGGACAGCGTGAAGCAGGCCGGCGAGATCGGCGTCGTGCCGTCGATCGTGATGCCCATCAGCCCGTTGGAGATCGCGATCGTCACGATCTCGCCCGCGCACTCGCCGTCCAGGTAGACCAGGTAGCGCAGCGCGCCCGGCGCGTTCGTGACGGTCACCGCGATCGCGCCCGGCGTTCCGAGCGTCACGGTCTGCGGCGCGGACGGTAGACTCTCGCCCGAGTACGTCAGCGCCGAGACCTCGATCGTATGGGCGCCGGAGCTCAGCGGCGTCTGCACGCCGATTAGCGTTGGCGCCGTCGTGAACGTCGGCGGCGGGACGGCGTAGTTGACGCCGTACGCGCAGGTGACGTCGATCGGGATGCCCAGCGGGAAGAGCGTCGTGAGGCCGATGCCCTGGTAGGCCAGCGGCGTCATGTTCTGCAGCGTCCCGGCTTCGTAGTCGACCAGCAGCGACTGGGTCGGGACATCGAACCCGACGCCGTCGGGCAGCACGATCTTGACCTGGCGCACGTAGATGAGCGGATAGGCGCCGACGCTCAGGAAGTTCGATCCGTTGCCGTAGCGGCGCAGCGTCTCTTCGCGCGGCAGAAACGATTGGCCGATATTCGCGTCGATCTGACCGCTGGTTTCTTCGAGCCAGTCGTTGAGCGTCGCGTCCGAGATCGCCGTACCCGTGCGCGTCGTGAGATCGAGCGTCTCGTCACCCTTGAGCTGCGCTAGCGTGAGGTAGGACGCCGGCGTTACGAGCAGCATCGTCTACCTCTTTCTGGCGCTCAGCGGCGCGCGGCGCGGAGTTGCTTTTCGGCCTTGGCGGCCTGCGCGGACACGCGTTGATACGACGCCTCTGCGTCTTTGAGCGCGGCCGCGAGCGCTTCGGCACCCGCGTCGGCGACGATGACCGGCGTGCCGGCCGCGATCGCGTCGATCGCGAACGCGTCGCCCTCTTCGCCCGCCGTGCGCACCAGGACGTGCGCCTGACGGTAGAGCTCGAGGCGAACTTTGGGATCGAGCGCGCTCTCGGTGACGCTCACGCGCGCATCGGTTCCGGTGACTGCTGCGCGCGATGTCGTGACGAACCGCAGTTCGGCTTTCGTGCTGGCCGGATAGGCGATGCCGAACGCTTCGACGAGCGAGGCGCACGGTTCGGCAACGGTGGCCAGCCCGCGCGACAGGTGCAGCACGACGAACGGCTCGTTGCCGCGCTGGTACGTGCGACGCTCGAACGGGAAGGCCGCGAGATCGCCCGCCGGCGCTGTAGCGCTTGGGGGCACGGTCGTGACCTTGTTCGCGATTTCTACCGTGTCGAGCTCGGTGATGAGCGGTTTCGATCCGCGCAGCAACTCGATGTCGGCCTCGTCGTCGGTCGTGTAGCGGCCGTCCTTGAAGCGCACGGCCGACTCGCCGTCGGGCCGCATGATCGAGAGCGCAGGGTAGCGCGACGATGCAAACGTGGTCGCCATGAAATCTCCCGTGATGAGCACGCGCAGCGGGAGTCGAACCCGCGTCGCCAGCCCAACGGGCCGGCCATCGACCATCGAATGTGTGCACGTGACGCGCAGCGACGCGGACGACCGAAGTCGCCGGCGTCGCTGCGAGAGGGAGATCCCTAGGCGGACAGCCCCGTGATGATCCCGGACTCCTTCTGGTTGCGGTACTCGAGCGTACCCTCCCAGGTGATCATCCGCTCGACGGCCGTCGCGATACGCGCGAGCGGTTCCGAACGCAGCGGGATGAGGTCGGCGCGCTTGAAGCGCTTCGTCGAGAGCATCAGCGCGCTTGCGGTCGTGGGCGGTGACGCCTTACCCGAAAGCGCGGCGATCTCGAGCTGCGGCTCCATCGCGACGCTGACTTTGAAGTAACCCGTCTGGTACTCGTCGACCGAGCTGCCGCCGACATAGCCGGCGGAGTTCGGCGAGATGACCTGGACGATCGGACGGCCCGCGCCGCCGCCGACGAAGCCGTTGACGCAGCCCTTCGTCGGGCTCGTGCACAGGAACAGGTCCGGGACGGCCGGCGCGTACTGCGCGCGGATGTCGCCGGCCAGCGTCTGCACGACCGGCTCGAAGGCTGCCGCGTTCGAGCGCGCCACGCTCATCGGCGAACCGGCGACCACGGAGTTGGTCGTGAGCACCTGCACGACGCCGTCGCACTGGCCACCGGCCCATGCTTCGGTGTTGGTGTGGTTGCCGTTGATCAGCATCCACTCCATCTCGTTGAACTGCTCTTCGAGTTTGAGCTCGGTGTCGAGGTCGATCGCCTCTTGGATGAGACGCTCGAGCTCGCCGTCGGCCAGCTTGTAGCCGCCGCCCTGCGTCCAGATCGCGACCTCGGTGTCGGTGACGCGCGCGGTCTGACCGATGCGGCACACGACGTTGGAGAGCTGCGACGGCGCGTTCGTCTGCGACGTGGGCTTGTTACCCTCGGCGTACGACGAGTTGCCGTGACCGGGCGCGTTGAGCCCGACCTCGTCCCAGTAGTGCGTCTTGCCCTTGGCTTTTCCGTCGCCGATGGCTTGCAGGAACGGCCGGGGCGGACCGTCCTTGAGGGTGATGGTGTCGGACAGGTCCTTGCGCTCGTAGTTCGCGTCGGTAACGCTGTCCATGGCCTTGATCGCGTAGTCCACGTGGGACTCCTGAAATCGCGCCCGCGCGGATGCGACCGTGGTCGCGGCTGGCGGGACGCGTTGACGCGCGACTGAGCGCGCGGATCGAGCGGCGCGACGTCGCGCCGCGTGGGCTACGCCGCGGGTGCGACGCTGTGAAGGAGCCTGACCGCCTGCGCGAGGGTCGTGGGCTTCGTTACCGGCGCGGCTTCGGCAGCCGATTTCGCGGCGTCGACTCGAGCCTGCTGGGCTTCCTTGGGATCTTCGTGACCGCCCGGCGCACTGCGTTCGCGGGACGCCTTGAGCGCATCGGCCTCAGCCGTCGTAGCGCGCGCGATCGCGGCGCTCTTCTCTGCTTCCGCCGCGTCGGCGCGCGCGACCGCGTCACCGGCCGTCTTGACGGCAGCGTCGACGCTGGCTTGCATCGGCTCGACAGCCGACTTCACGGCCGCGTCGATCGACGACTTGAGCGCGGCCGGGTCGAGCGCGGCCGTGATCTGTTGCTGCAGCGCCGCGAACGCAGCCGTCAGCTCGTCAACACCGGACTTCGCCGCCGGTGCGGGTTCGGTCACGGGCGCCACGCCCGGCGCTACGGCGGGCGCTGCCGCCGGCGGATCGACGACGGTCGACTTCGCGCTGTCGTCGGCAGGTTTTTCGAGGAGCTTGCTCGTCGCGGCATGTGCGGTAGCGGCCGCGTCGACGATCTTGCCAACCGCGTCGTGCGCGGTCTGGATCGACTTCTGATCCTCGGCGCTGTGGCGCTTACCGGCCTTCGTCGCAGTCTCGTCGACCGCGCTGGCCTTCTCGGCGTAGATCATCGCGACGAGCGTGGCGATCTGCAGGCCGTACTGGTCCAGGATCGCGTCGACGGCTGCGCGGCGCGAGGCGTCGTCGAAGCCTGGCGCGTTGATGACCTGGCCGATCGCGTACTCCATGTCGTAGAGCACGCCGTACAGGTTCATGCGCGCGGTGTCTTGCATCGCGTCTTGGACGGACTCTTCGAGCGAAGCGTCTTTCTTCGCGATCGGTTCGACCGGTGCGGGCGCCGCCGCCGGCGTCGGTTCGGTGGGCTGGCTCTTTCGCGCGACCAGGCCGAGGCGTTCCAACGCTCCGACCAGCGCGGAGGTGATCGGGTTGTCCACGGGGCCTCCTTTGCACGCGACGATCTCCGCCGCGGGGTTGACCGGCACGTGATTTTGGCCGGCGTATTGGGCGTAGACGAACGTGATGTTGTCGATGTGCATCTCGTCGACGCGCAGCGGGATGAGGTTATTCTTCACGTGTCCTCGCTCAATTTGTATGGGCCGCTCCACGAGAATCCGATGATCTCGCCGCTCTTGGCGGCCTCGTAGACGGCGTAATCGTGCGGTCGAACCGCGACGTAGAGCGCGTTCTCGTCGGGCATCGGCGCGCCGAACCAGACGCCGACCAGATCGCAATCCAGACCGAGGTCGTGGTTTGCGTCGTAGCCGACGCCGCCCGAGGACTTCATCGCCAGCTCGTATGCGGCGGCCTTGAGTGCTTCGACGGTGACGCGCTCGTTTTCACGATCGCGCACGTCCGCGACGCATAGCTTGCCGATGATGATGCCGTCGTCGGCGGCCGCGGTCGCCTTGAACGCGAACTCGGCCTCCGCTGGCGTTGCGGCGCGCGGCGTCGGCGCCAACGCGCTCTTGAGCGCCTGGCGAAGCGTTGTGGCCGGCATGCGGCCTCCCGGACTAGGCGGTGAGACCCGCCGCTGCTACCTCGCGCTCGAGGTCGTAGTTGGAATCGAGCGGCGTCGGCGCCGCGTTCTCGCGGTGCACCATCGCGTGATCGTCGAGCAGGTATCGGCCGTCGGGGCCGATCGCGTCGACGAACGCCTGACGCTCGTGGCCACGTTTGCAGCGGCACTCCCACGACGACGTGTCCTTCACGACCGAGGTCTGGTGGCCGCAGTCGCGACAGCGCACCGGCGTCCATTCGCGATCGTCGGGCATCAGCGCGGCGTCGCTGCGGAGCACCTGCGCGAGCGCATCGCGGTAGGCGATCGAGACGTTCTCGGCGGTGATCAGACCGAGACGGTGACGGACTGTCAGACGCGACCGGAACAGCGCGAGCTCGGCCGTCACCTCGGGCTTGAGGCGCAGGTTGCGCGGCGCGGCGCCGGCGTGGTCGTGGATCATCGATTCACTTTCCGGTGGGCTATCCGGGGCTGATTGGCACGCAGAGATCGGCTGGCCGAGCGAAGACGGCCCGCGGCTGGCCGAACAGCAGCTGCGTCGTCATCGGGCACGCGTAGAGCGTCGCGAGCACGGTGACGATCGTTAGCGCGACGATTCCGGCGGTGGCCAGCACGTCGCGCATCAGCTCGGAAACCGTTCGCGCACCGCGTTGAGTGCGACCATTAGCGCCGGGTCGCCGCCGACATCGGGATGGAACGCGGCCGCCAGCGACCGGTATAGACGCGACACATCGGGCGCTGCCGCGAGCGCCGCCGTCAGCCAGCCCTCGGCTGACGAGATCGCCCGTCGTCGCTGTTCGCGCTTCACGCATTCGGCCGACCACTGCGTGCCGTCCGAGAACGTCGCTGACGCGAGCGCGCCACATCCGCACGCGCAGACCGGAGCGTACGAGAACGTCAGGGTCCAACTGCTCGCGCCGTTGGTCGTCGAGCCGTTCACGTCAGTCCTCGCCGTCTTCGGGGTTGTTGCCCCGCGCTGCAGCTGCGCGATCCTCTTCGGTCCCGCGCCAGTCGCCCAGATCGTCGTCATCAGGCACCCAGACGCACCGGCAGTTCGGGTGAACGCTGCCGGGCTCGTCGTCGGGTAGATCGTCGATGTCGAAGACCTGGTCGTCGTACTGGGCGCAGATGTCGCACGGCTCGGCGGCCTGCCAGCGGACCTTTTGGACGGCGGCGGCCTGGTAGAGCGCCAGCTGACCCGTCACGGCCGCGCGCTGCAGCTCCGTGCGCGCGACCATCTTGAACCAGCTGTCGGCCGGTGTTTCGCGGACTGTGCCGTCGTCGCTGACGCTGCGCACGACCTCGAACGCCGCCTTGAGATTCGCGGCCGCGTCTTTCGAGCTCAGGCCGGCCGAGAGCGCGTCCTCGAGGACCTGGTTGAGCGCCGCCTTGTCGCGCTCGTCGACGAGCGATCCGACATGCTCGGCGGCGTTCTTGACCTTGTCGATCGCCCACGTCGGCGGGACGTCGAAGCTGGCCGCGACGTCGAGCAGCTCGGCGGCATCGCCGTATGCGACGTGAACCAGGTCACTCATCGCGTCGTAGAGCGAATCGCTGTACGCAGCCGCGGTCAGCTCTGCGATCGCTTTGCGGATCGCCTCGATCTGCGCCTTTGTGAGCTGCGGTTTCTTTTCGGGCTCGGACTTCGCGGCGGTCGTCAGGCCGGCGGCCTTGAGGAACGCCTTGCAGGCCTTCTTGCGAACGCCTAGGAGATCGGGGACGAGTTCGTCGACGCGCTCAGTGACTTCGGCATCGGTGTCTTTGGCCGCGCCGGCGAAATCGCGCGCCGCCCTTCTGGGCCACCCCGCTCTTCGTCTTCGTAGGCGGCTTCGGCGGCGGATCGGGATTCGCATCGGGGTCCGGTGCGGGCTCCGGATCCGGCGCTGGTTCCGCGGCTGGATGGCCTGGCGGCGCACCGAACGGCATCGGCGGCGGTGCCGGTGACGCGACGGCCTGCGCGGATTTCAGCAGACTGGCGACGATCGGCATGTCGAGATCGACGTCGGCCTTCGCGCTCTTGGGCAACTCCATCAGCGCCCGCGACTCCGCGACCGTTCCGCCCGCCTGCAGCAGCTGCACCGCGAACGGAATCGTCGACAGCCGGATCGCGTACTTGGCCTTGGGCTGAATCGCGAGGTCCGTGATGCCGAACTCGCGCATGATCGCGCGCGAGAGCGTCCGCCAAATGTAGCGGGCGCGCGGCATGACGCACTCTTCCTGGAACGTCTGGTCGTCGGCTTGCTTGCCGTTGCCGCCCAGCGTCCCTTCGGTGGTCATCAGCTTGGACTCGGGAACGTGGAACGTTGCGCACACCTCTTGGCGCGCGCGATCCTGAGCGTCCGAGAACTCCTCGTCTTGCTGCGGCGGGAAGCTGACCGTCCAGTCGCCGGCGAGCATCAGCGGCCGGGCGACGTTATCGCTGCCGGTCCGCGTCAGATCGATCTCGCGCTTGTTGTGCTCGAGATCGGTCTTGCTCATGCCCTTATTCGTCAGGATCACGCCCGAGCGCATCCCGTTGCGGAACTTGGCGGCCTCGCCTTTGCGCGCGCCCCAGTCGACACCCAGCGTAAGGTCGATCTCTTCGATCGGCGAGCCGCGGCCGAGCAGATCCTTGCCGCCTGCGCGCTTTCCGAAGATGATGTCCGCGGGCTTGTACTCGGTCGTGACGACCTTTGTGTTGACGCGCGTCTTCTGGACGAACTTCTTGATCGAGCGGCCGTCGTCGGCGAGCACCGGCGCGGTCGTGCGCGAATCCAGGCGCTCGAGGCCGACCATCTTGCCCGTGCTCGGCAGGCGCAGAATGTGGACGTAAAAGTAACCGGAGACGTCGCGATCGAGCGCGATCTCCTCGACGAGGTCCTCGATGCACTGCTCGGGGTTGATCTGACCGAGCAGGATGCGCAGCGCCGCGACGATCGGGTCGCTGTCGACCGAATCCTGGTCGCGATCGTTACCGGGCGCGACGATGTCGTAGCCCGCGCCGCCGATCGTCTGCGAGATCAGCGAGGTCGCCGCGCCGATCCACGGGTGGTGGTTGGCGAAGTACCAGTAGAGCTCGGCCTGCGAGAGCGCCTTTGCGGTAAGCGCGTCGTCGGTCGAAGCGCCCAGGTAGCCCGCGATCGTCGTGACGGCCGAGTCCAGGACCATGCCCTTGGACGCGAAGTCTGAGATGCTGGTCGTCTCGCCCGATTTGAGCGACTGGAGATACCGCGACGCCGCCTCGACGGCCGCCGGCTCGACTTCGACGGGCATCGGACCTCCGGCGGTGGGTTGCGTGGGCGATTGAGCGAGCGGCGCTCGGGGCTGCGATTACGTCAGGAGATCGCGTCCGCGTTCGGCCAGCTCGCGCAGCTCGTCGCCGTCGACGGCAATCGCACCAGCGTCAAGAGCGCCGGCGATGTCGACCAATAGCGCAGCTACCTGCGGCCCGCTCCCCGCGACGACAATAGCCTGAATTACTACGAAGCTGGGTACGCCGTCGTAGAAGACGACTGTGGCCATGTGTAAGCTGCCATCGGGTTCGCGAATCAGCCGCGTCTCGATCGAGGGCTCGTTGGGCTCGTCCGAAGCCACGGCTCGAACTGCGGCGTCGCTCGGTGCAGCGACCACGGCCGGCGCGTCATTGGCTCGCTCCGCGTCATCCTGCTCGGCCAACCGGCGCTGATACTCAGCGACGTCGCCAACCGTCCCGCAGTCCGTGCACGGCGTCCCGACAAGCTCGGTGCCCTGGCGCGAGATGAAGCCGAGGTTTCTCTGCGCTTCCTTGTCGCCGCACGTCTCGCACAGCGCCGCCCGCGGCTTCACGAGCAGCTCGCGCGAGCCGTTGCAGACGCAGCTCGCGTCGTGCGGCTCCAGCATCGGACACGGGATCGATTTCACGCAGTAGCCTTTCGCAAATTACATCAGCCCGGTCATCGTGTACGACCGGGGCATCTGGCGGACTTGGTTTCCCATCCCGCGGCCCGTCACGAGATCGTCGTGCTTGAGCGGCGCGGCTTCCGCGCGGCCCTTGGCCGTGATGATGAACGTCTTCATCTGCTCGCGCATCCGTGGGTCGATCGGCACGAAGGCGCCGTCGCGAAACGCGAGGTCGAGCGCGTCGAGCATCGGTGTTCGATTGGCGACCGACGTGTGCCAACCGGCCTTCTCATCGTCGGGGCTCACGAACAGGTTGGGGTAAACGTCACGCTCGAGCAGCGCGATCACCGCGTGGCCGTGGTTGTTGCGCTCGACGACGGCCAGCGCGTTGTTGTACTGGCGCCCGTAGCGGTCGATCTGGCGAGCGAGCTCGTCGACGGTGATCCGCGAGAGCGAGACCGCGACGTCTTCGTTGGTCTCGCGGTCGATGATGCCCCAGGCGGTGTAGTCGGTCTTGCCGGCGTTCGCTCCCGCGACGGTCGAGCCGTTGGCCTCGCCGTCTTCGACGCCGCGCTCGATCCCCTCGGCCGGATCGGCCCACAGGATGTAGTCGCGGCCCGGCAGTGGGTCCTCGTAGATCCAGAGCGCGTCGCCTTCGTGCTTGCTGATCACGACGCCGTCGCCGATTGTGCGCAGCAGCTGCTGGTCGAACAGCGACCGGCCCGACGCGAGCCAGCAGCTGACAAAGTCCTCGGGATACTGCTCGAAGAAACGGTCCTTGAGCGACGACCGCTTCATGCGGCGCCACTTCCACATCCCGGCGTCCAGCACGATGCCTTCGCGGGCCAGGTTCTCGGCGAGCGCCTTCTCTTCGTTGCCGTAACGTGCGTGCGAGCCGGTCGCGACCTCGGCGACGATCTGCGCGGCTTCGTCCGGCGTGACCGGCAGCCGGTACATGCCGAACTCGAACCAGCGAAAGAAGATCAGCGTCCACTCGTTTTGACCGAGGTGCGCTTCCTGAGCGAGGTCGTAGAACTCGCCCTGCGCACCGAACGGCGTCGACTCGATCGTGATCTCGCCGGTCTCGATCGGCACGCCCTCGGCCGACGTGAGCACGTCCGAGAGCGACGGATACCGCGACGCCTCCGAGAGGTGGAGACGGTTGATCGTCATCCCGTGGCCGAAGCTGCGATTGCCGGCGGTGCCGATGAAGTAGCGGCTGTCGGCCTCGGGATAGTAGAGCTCGCGGCGGTTCTGCGTCGCCCGGCGCCAGTGGAACAGCGGCTGTTTCGTACCCGGGACGCACATCTCGGGCAGCGAGTGGTGCTCGTAGAGGCGCGTCGCCATCTGGAAGAGCACCATCGTGGTCGGCAGATCGTGCGCCATCGTGACGGCGTACTGACCCGTGTACGTGCCGGTCAGAAAATCGTTCGTGCAGACCTCTTGGGTCGTGCAGCCCCACTGGCGGAACTTGACGATCAGATACCGGCGCAGCTTGCCGGCCAGAATCGCGGTCTCTTTAGCCTGGGCGAGCTTCCGCTGCTCCGGGCGCAGGTTGAACGGGATGATCCGTCCCGTCGCCTTGTCCCGGATTTTCTGCAGTGCTGTATAGGTCCCGAATGGGATCTCGACCGACTCCGGCCAAGGCCTCTGCGAGCCGCTGCTTGCGGAGCTCATTGACGGCCTCCGGTGACATCCCGAGCTCAACGGTCACGCGATCGACGCCCAGCAGGCGCGCGCGGCGTTGCATAAAGCGCTCGGCGCTGCGCAACGCGCCGACGGCCCCGTTGACGTTCTTCTCCAAGCGCGCCGACGCGAGCAGGATGTAGCTCTGACGCGTACCCTCTTCAGCCTCCGCGAGCAGCCGTTTGCGCGACGCCTCCGTGTCGCTGTTGCGACGTTTCCAGCGCTCATAGACGTCGGCGATCATCCCTTGCGCCGTGCGCTTGTCGCCGATCTGAAGGTGCGGCTGGTTGGCCTCGATGAGGTCAGCGTTGACGAGCTTCATGATCTGGTTGGGCCGCTCGAAGCCCAGCAGCATCTTGTCTTCGACCAGGTCGACGATGTGCTCGTGGTCTGCGCGTGTACGCGCCATCGGGGTCTCCTACTACTTGCCGATCCCGATCGCCGAGAACGTGAACGACGGCGTCGTGCCCGTGATCGTCCATCGCAGGCGGACCGTGTCGCCAAAGAGGACCGCCGGCGTTGCCGCCGTGCCGGCGCCGAGCTGGATGATTTGCGTTCCGGTCGCCGTGATTGCGGCGCCGGAGGCGATCTGGAACCAGGTCGTGCCGCCGTCGCTCGAGGTGTCGACGAAACACGTCAGCGTCGGCGACCCGGTGCCCGAGACGGCCGTGACGTTGAGCAGCAGCAGAAACTCGCGGTAGGAACCGACCGCGACCGCGGCGCTCGTTCCGCCGGCGGTCTGCGCGGCGGAGCCCTCGACGGTCGTGCGCTGCGCGGCCGCGCCGACGGTCTTCATGTTGCCGAAGGCGTCGTAGTACTGGGCGCCGGCCGGCGACGCGGTCGCGAGCGCGAGGATCGCGACGAGCGCGATCTGCAGGCGGTGGATCATGGTGGCTCCTATCGGTCGGTCGTTCACGCGTTGGCCTCGGACTCGATGTACGCGACGCAGAGTCGCTCGAGGATGATGCCGTTGCGCAGTTGCTCGCCCTTGCGGCCGCGGGCGGGTTTCTCGATCTGGTCGCGCATCATCTCGAGCGCCTGGTCGATCGTCAGCCGCTGGAGCTCGGTCACGAGGAACCGCAGCGCCTCGGGCTTGGCGTTGACGGCGGGCTCCGGATCTTCGTCCTTCGCCTTGGGCATCAGCGCATCGAAGCGCAGCTCGGCGAACGCGTCTGGATCGAGGCCGCGGATCTCGGTGAGCAGGCCGGCCAGGTCGTCCGTGAAGCTGCCGGCGAGATGCGGGCTGTTCAGCGCGACGTTGAGCGCCTTCTCGGCGACGGGCTCAAGGTCGACGAAGGTCACCCAGCACTCTTTGTGGCCGAGCTTCTGCATCGCAAGCGCGCGCTGGTGGCCGCCGACTGTGAAGCCGGTCCGCACGTTGACGATGACGTCCTGGACCTGGCCGAACCGGCTGATCGAGTCCATCAGCGCGTTGAGCGACTTCTCGTCGATCGTGCGCGGGTTGTACGGCGCCGGGACCAGGTCGGCGATCTTGCGGTGCTCGCGGCGAAGGGCTTTCATCGCGCCGTGTCCACCCACAGGACGTAGTTCTGATCGGCGCTTGGCGCTTCGGGGGGCCGGGGCGGAGCCATCTCCGACGCGGCTGAGACGGCTGAGACGGGTCGAATGGCGACAAAAGGCCGCGGTCGCTGCAGGCGGCGCGCCCGCAGAATCGCGATCACGACGTCGCGTTGCTCGCGCGTCACCGGAATCACCCACTGGATGCCGCCGGCGCGCCACTCGACATAGCCGTCCGGGACGATGAAGCGCGGCGGTGCGAGCGAGACGATGCCGGTGCGCTCGTCCAGTACTTCCCACGGACCGGCCGCGCTTCGGTTAAGGTCATCGAAGATCGGTCGGGCCAGGAATGCCGACCGAATTCGGTCGTACGAGCAATCCGCCGGCGCGAACGCGAGGTAGAACGCCATGCGCGCTCGGAACGTCGTCATCGCCCGCGAGCGTCGACGGTGGCAGCGCCGGTGTCCGGACTGTTCGGCGCGCGCCGTGAAGCCGCTGCGGCTGGCCAGCATGCGCATCCGCGGTAGGGCTGCGCGTTGGGCCGACGTCGATTCGCCGCGGCCAAGGATCTCGAAGAAGCGCGCGCACTCGCCGCGGCGGCGCTGGGCCATCAGCTTGCGGCGGGTCACGAAGCCCGCCTCGCCCGACGGTACTCCTCGATCGAAGCCACCTTCTCGTCCCGCGGCTCACCGACGAACTTGCGAACCTCGGCGTTGTAGGCCGCGATGATCGACTCGGTCATCCCGCGCGGCCAGCTGCCGATCTGGTCGGGAACCTCGACCTCGTCTGGGTCGCAGCCCCGCACGGCCGCCGCCACGTATCGGTAGATCTCCGCGCTCACGAAGTCGTCGAGCGCAGCGCCCTCGATGGCGGGAAGGAGCAACGCGAGCCGCGCGCGCTCGTCGCCCGGCGGGAACAACCCGATGACGTGCACGATCGGGGCGTCGCCCGTCGGCTGACCCAGCGCATACTCGACGGTTCGTCCGTCGATCCAGACCGCACCCGGCGAAACTCGCGACGTGAACCCGGGTGGCTTAGTCGTCGTCACGCAGTCGTTCCTCGTCGGGATCGGCGTCGTTGCCGTTCAGGTTGGCGACGACGTTGCCGTACGTCGATCCGCAGCCGTCGTCGTCGAACTCGGGATTGCCGCACGGGCAGCCGGTCGGCGCGTGCGGCTCGATCCCGCCCGGCCCGCTGTCGGGGACATCGAACGGATCGCCCGGACACGGGCCGTCGTGGACCTGGTGCGGGCAGTCGACGCAGTCGTCGGGGACGAAGACGATCGGCTCGCTCATCCGACCATCCCGTACATCGTCCACTTCTCGCGCGTCGCCGGCGAAGCGGTGAACAGGAACGCCGTCAGATCGCAGAACGGACACCGGCACGCGTAGGTGACCTCGATCGACAGAGCGCAGCAGCGGGCGCAACGGGCGGCCGTCGCCCAGATCTTGCCGTCGCGCACGTTACGGAACGCGTCGTCGAGGTGCTCGATCCGGCGCCACATCCAGTCGACCGGCTCGGCCATCTGCGTCGCTCCCGTGAAGATGAAGCCGCCGGCGGCGAACGACGCGCCCTCTCGCTTGCGCGGGCGGCGCATCGGCGCGGACGCGCACCGGCGACAGGTTGGCGCGGACGGCCGACAACGCCCGGCTTCGTTTCGTGCTGGTCGGCTTGGTCGTGACGTACAGTAACGGTTGTACTCCGCCGTGATCGCAGAGGTCCGTTCGCGCGGTTGCCCGCGCACTGCATCCGCGGCGGTTACGTCGAGCTCGACGGCCCGATGTAGTAGAACCGCGAAGCAACCCACGTCGACGCATCTTCGGGATCGCCGCACTCGACGACGATCGTCGTCCCGGTCGACGTCACGCCGTTGTCGACGAGGTCCTTCGCGGACGGCAGCGATGCGCGCACGAACTCCGGCTCGTCCTTCGTGACGACGTTGCCCGCGAGCACGGCGCGCATCGGCTTGTCGCCGACCGTGACGAGCTGCGCGATGATGCACTTGCCGTCGACCGGACTGAGAAAGGCGATGAAGACGCGGTCGCGGCCGTCTTCGCCGTGCACCAGCACGGGCGCCGGCGTCTCCTGGTGGTCGGCCGTGAAGCCGTGGAGGTCGAACGATCCGGCCGGCACGCCGGGCGGCAGCGGCGCGTCGATCGGCGCGAACTGCAGCAGGGCGGCGGCGGCGATCAGCGCGAGCATGGAGCCTCCGGCGGTCAGAGCCGCAAGTACTTCCCGGAGCCGTCCCGCGGCTTCGAGTGCAGGTAGAGCGACGTCGTCGAGATCGACGCGTGGCCGAGCGTGTCGCGCACGAGCGAGATCGGCGCGCCGGCGTCGAGCGCGTGGCTGGCGTGCGCGTGACGCAACCAGTGCGGGCTGACGGGCTTGGCGATCTTCGCCCGCCGCGCGGCGCCGGCGACGACGTCGCGCAACTGCGAGAACGAGAGCGGCAGGCCGTTGCGCATCCGGAAGATCGGCGCGTCGTCGGGATCCTCGGGGCGCCGGAGCGCCGCGGCGAGAGACCAGACGGGCGCGGGGATCCGGACGGTGCGCAGCTTCGAGCCCTTGCCGACGACCGAGACGAACGCGTCGCCCGTCTCCTCGTCAACCGTTGCCGATCGCCAGCGCAGCGAACAAAGCTCGGCGCGGCGGAAGCCGCCCGCATAGAGCAGATGCAGGATCGCGACGTCGCGCGGCTTGCGCGGCGCGCGGATCAGCCGTCGAGCCTCGGCGCGCGTGAGCGCCCGTTCGCTTGGATCGTTGATCACCTTGGGGACGCGCAGCGCGACACCGACGTCGACGGGGATCAGCCCGGCGCGCGCGAGGAAGCGCAGGAGCGACTTGACCGCCGAGAGCATGCGCGCTCGCGTCCGGATCGCCAGCTCGGCTTCCTCGAGCTCGTCGGCGTAGTCCTGAAGGTCGGCCAGCGTGGCCGCGGCGAGCGGCTTTCGCAAGAACGCATGCATCCTGGCGATGTCCCGGCGGTAGGTTTCGATCGTCGACGCCGGTCGGCCGTGCAGCCAGAGCCCGACGAGGCGATCGTCGCCCGGTCCCGGACTTGGCCGGGAAAGTCCCGTACCGGCGGTGTCGGTGAGCGCGATCGCGTCGAGCATCACGCCTCCGCCGGTCGAGTCACTTCACTCGGTTACGTCACTATAGTCGCTATACTCGGTATAGCCGCTGAACTTTTCTCGCACGCGGACACGCACGCGCACTCGCGCGATCTAGTGATAGAACGCGTCGGACCGAACCCATTTAAATGACACTTCAGTGGGGTTTTTCGACGGGCTCAGGACCGATGCGATCGGGCTGGCCGGCGTCGCCCAAACCGCCGATTCTTGACGAACGCTGAACGCTTGCGGATCGCATCGAACGCGGCCGCGTGACCCTCGCAACGACCGCCGCGAACCGCTTCGCGCGGCTCGAACAGGCAGTCAGAGCAGAGCTTCACGTCTCGCTTATACCGTCCGCGACGAGTTCGATTTCACGTGAAACGACGCCGCGCGGACCGCGACGCCGACCCTTCGGAGCGGGCCGCGTCGTACGACGGGCTTCGCGATCGTCGCGCTCGGTCGTCGTTTCAGCGCACCGCGCTTTCGCGGCCGAGAGGACCGACGGCGTCGCGCGCGGCGGTTCGAGGAGCAATCCGTAGAAGGCCGACCGTTCGCTCGCGCGCATCAGCACCTCCGGAAACGGCTACGCCCGCGAGCGATGCTCAGCGGGCGCAAATCGTGGGACGAAAACCTGGTTCGTCCTACTCGCCAATTTTCTCACGACGCGGCGCGCTCGTCAACATGCACGCCCGTCAGCGCTGCAATCGCGCTCAGCAACTCGTCAGCTTGCGCGCCGGTCCGCGCCATCGCGACGAGCTTCGCGGCCTCGGCCAGGAAGTCGCTCTCGTTGCGGCCGGTCTGCGCGATCGTCGCACGCGTCGCGGGCTCGGCACGGACGCTGAACTTTTCGCGAACGTCCTTTCCCTTGCGCGGCCGGCCGACGGCGCGCTCGTGATCCCAGTGCTCGTCCGCGATGTTCTCGCCGCCGCTGCCCTTCTTGCGTGGCCCGCGGTCGTTGCGTTTGGGCCCCGAAACGCGGACCCCGCGAGCTGCGTCGACGATCGCCACCGCGTCGCGCCGCGTGCGCTCGGCCGGCGGGAGCGATTCCCAGGCTGCCCGGGCCGCCGCGCGCTGCTCCGGGGTGTCGGCGCCCTCACCATCCTCGAAATCCCGGCGCGCGCGCTCGGCGGCGGCTTCCTCGGGCGTCTTGAGATGGTCGTCGGCGGCCGCGGCGGGGACGTCGACCTCGACGAGCTGCTCGCCCGGCATCGGCGCCACGATCGCGCGGCCTCGTACGATGACGACCGTTGCGGCCGGCCGGCGCGTGACGCTGACGGCGCGCTTGCTGGGGCTGTCGCCGGCCGGCAGCGCCGTGATCGGCCGCCCGGTCCAGCCGTCGAGGACAGGGCGCTCGTCGTGCGGCGCGTGGAGCGCCCGCTGAACGACGTCGGCAGCGTTCGCGCTCGGCCCTCCGTATGTCCGCCGTCGGCGCGGCGCTTCCTCAGCGGCTGTCGCGGCGTCGAGCATATCGCCGAGCGTCCGAGGGCGGGTCAGATCGCCAAAGCTGCCATCGTGCAAGGGGTCGCCTCCTGAGGTACGAGACGAATCGCGCGGCGCTGAAGGGCGCTGCACGAGGGTCTGTACTCGATCGGCGGTCGGTACCAGCGAGGCGAGCCTATATGACGAGGGACGGGCCGCTGTCGGCGCGTCTAGGTGCCGGGAAGTAGCCGCTTCAGGGCGTCGGACGGTTTCTCGCCCGTGCGAAGGTGTGCCCTGCCCTCGGACCGTGAATCTTTGACCAAGCCGTCCGACGCGGTCGCGGTGAATGTCCCGAACCGTACAGACCGTGCCCAATGGGCGAGCACCCGGTCGAAGGCGTCAAAGTCGCTTTGAGGAAGGCGCCCGTCCGCCGTGCGGTCCATGCCGTTCAAGGATACCACGACGCCTCAGCCGCGATCGGCACGATGATCGCGCTCGCGCTGCGCCGGAACCGCACGAGGTGGCGCGCGCAGTACGGCTCGGCCGGGAGCAGCTTCCCGTCGGTGCCGTAGTAGTTCGAGTACCCGGCGCGCGCGATCGGCGGTCGGTGGCAGAGGTTGTCGTGGTCCTTCGCGCACGAGCCAACGCAACCGGTATGCGCCTCACGACGAGCGGTGCGTTCGCGGTACGCCTGCGCCGCCTTCAACGCTTCGATTCGCTCGCGCTCGCGCTCCGGGTATTCCTCGGGCGGCGC
>Ga0182024_10005790_pt1 | contig 27475 bp, 20 predicted proteins | sample P32metaG_FD_120480 | JGI IMG/M metagenome (GOLD analysis project Ga0182024, IMG submission 120480) | Permafrost microbial communities from Stordalen Mire, Sweden - P3-2 metaG (Illumina Assembly) | ecosystem: Environmental > Terrestrial > Soil > Wetlands > Permafrost | place: Sweden: Stordalen...
AACGGCATCATTATGGCGCGGCACCGGTTGCTGCGCGCCGTGAAGGCTTTTATTGATGCGGGAGTGACGCCGCCCGGAGTCGATCCGGAGCATCAGAAAGTGCGCTCGGCCGCCGTCATCCTGCCGCCCGATCAGCCATTCAAGGAAGGCGCGCGCGAAGCATTAATCGCCCGACCTCGAGTCGCGCCGGCTTCGGTCTGAAGGACTTTCAACATGCTCACCGAATCAGAGCGTATGAGTTCGGCAAGCGAATCGCGCTTCCGTCTTCAATCGCCCAACTCGAAGCCGCGCGAGGTAAAAGTATTTGCGTTGGACGCGCCGAGCGATGCGCTGGTCAGGCGGCTCGCGGAGCGCTCCTGGAATCACGCTACATTCCTGACTGCTTCGACATTTGCGGCGGCGGATCAGGATAAAAGTTGCGGTCCAACGCACGCATGGCTCACAGATCTCGGCGGCTGTCCAAGAAGTTTGATGGATGAGGTTGGGGCCGCAGACCTGGTCGTCATGGTCGCCATGCCTGACGGAAATGCGGATGCGGCGGCGGCGATCGGCGCGGCGTGCAGCGACATGCGCGTGAACACGGCGGCATTTATTTCCGCGTCCATGTCGTCGTCAGAAGAAGCCGTTTCCAAAACGCTGGCGCAACTGCGGCCGTGGTCACTGATGGTGGTGGTCGCAAAATCCGAAGATTACATCGAGGATATGCTCATCGCGCTGCGGGCGTAGTCTGTGCGAGCCGCGTGCGAATACTTTATTGGAGGAGCGCCCCATCTCCGAACTGAAACTGAGAACGGTATTTCGCACGCAGGGAAATAACCAAGCCCTGAAGGACGGCACCGTCAAACCGCAGTCCTTCGATTTTGACTTCGAAGAGGTCGAGCCGCTCATCGCTGCCTTTCGACGCATGGTGCGCGCCAGGGAGTACGACATTTGCGAGATGGCGCTCACCACCTACATCTGCTCGCGCGCGTACCAGAAAGGATTCACTGCGCTGCCCATTTTTCTCGTAAGAGCTTTCCATCACGGTGCCATTTTGCAAAACACAAAAGTGGGTATTAAAAGCCCCAAAGACCTGGAAGGCAAAAAGGTGGGTGTGAACCGCGGTTACACAGTCACTACCGGAGTGTGGGCTCGCTCCATTCTGCAGCATCAATACGGGGTGGATTTGAATAACATCACGTGGGTGGTGTCCGGCGATGACCATGTGGCTGAGTACGTCCCGCCGCGCAATGTGGTGCCAGTCGAAAAAGGAAAGAAGCTGGAAGAAATGGTCGTGTCGGGAGAGCTGGCCGCGGCGATCGGGATTGAGGTCGATCATCCTGACGTGAAGCCGCTCATTCCTAATGCCAAGGAAGCGGGTTTCGAGGCTCTGCGACGGCTCGGCCATTACCCGATCAACCACACAGTAGTCGTTAAAGATGAGTTGTTGAGTGCTCATCCCGGCCTCGCCGCGGATATCTTCGACGCATTCGCGCAATCCAAAGAGATATATCTTCGGCGTCTTAAGAACGGAGAGATTGAGAAGCCGACCAAGATAGATGAGTTGCACCGGCGAGTGATGGAAATTACGGGACGCGACCCGTTGCCATACGGCATCTCGCCGAATCGGCAAGCGTTGGAGGAGATTCTTCAGGCCGCAGTTGAACAAAAAATTATCGCTCGTTCCGTCCCAGTCGAGGAACTGTTTGCGCCCGGCACGCGTGATTTATCGGCCTGATGATTGGAACGGGATCTATCTCGAAGAATCTGATGAATGCAGGGGGCTAGTGTGAATCCGAACGAGCCGCGCACAGAATCGGCGCTCCGTAAGGAACTGGTCCGGGCATGCAAAGTCTTGTACGCCGTCAAAGCGGCGGGGGACGGCCTGGGTGGCCATCTGAGCGCGCGGTTGGACGCACAACGAATTCTCATCAAGCCGAGGCCGGTAAACTGGTACCGGCTGGGACCTGGAGACCTGATTGTCCTCGACTTCGAGGGGAAGCGTGTGGACGGACCCGCGGGCGGACGATTCGCGGTTCGCGAATGGCCAATTCATGCGCAAATTTACGCGGCGCGGCCGGATGTTGGTTGTGTGTTACACGCGCACCCTGTGGCTTCGACCCTGATGACCGCGCTTGGTATTGCTGTGGAACCGCTGGATCAAGATTGCGCGGCATTTGTTGACCGGTTACCTGTGTTGGATAACGGCGCCGTGAGCATTTCGACGCTGGAGCTGGGCGCTGAAGTGGCGCGGAAGCTGGGAAAGTTGAAAGCCGTACTGCTGAAGAATCATGGAAGCGTCGTGGCGGGAGCGGACGTCGCTGGGGTGTGCGTTGCCGCGCATAAGCTGGAGAAGGTCGCCGAGACGATGTTGCGTGCTGCCTCCCTTAAAAAATTGCCGGTGATGTCAGCGAAAGCGAAGGCGGCGGTTCTCCGGGCCAGAGAAGCGGTGGAATCCGCGGGCAGCAGCGCGATGGATCATGAGCGCTGGCAAATGTTGCAGGATTACTACTTCGAGGGAAACCATTAATCGCGCCACGAAGAGTTGTTGTAGCACTGGCTTAAGAGCTTGTAAGGCAATTTGATTCCAAGCGGGCCAGCGGCTAAAGCCGAAATGATCATGCACACTATTCGGCACGGCTGAAGCCGTGCCCTACAAGGATTTGGCTCTTGTTACACAGGCTACCATTCAGAAATGCTCAGGGTAAAAAGCCTGTGCCACTCTCACCTGATTCCGATATGCGGCCAATAGAATGGGACGATCAGCATCAGGACCAAGGATTCGACGACCGTGAGGCACAGTCCGACTTTGATCAAGTCCTTGGGCTCGAAATAGCCGTAGGAATATCCGGTGACCATTACTCCGGATTGATAGACAAATATTTTCCCGCCGGAGGCAAACGCCCAGACGAGTCCAAGGGGCACCGCCGCAATCCCGTTGGCTCGCGCAAAATTCATCAGCGGCGGCACGGACGTGGCCAGCATCGCGAGTTCGTTGCCCAGCATGATGTGATACAAAAACGCCGTCCAGTACGGAACGACGGCAATCAGGTAAACGTTCGAAACAAAGGGGCGCATCCATTCGAACATCACCCCGGTCAATGCGTGAAGCGCCTGGGTCTGGATGAGGATATTGCCCAGGCTGATTGCCGCCCCCGTGAAGAGGACGGGAAGATAATTCATTCGACGGAGGTCCTCCGTTTCGAGAACGCCAATTCCAGGAACGGCCGCGAGCAAGCCGACTCCAATCCCAATCACCGCCGGAGAGATGTGGTGCAACAAGTCGGTAGCCCAAAGGCTTGTGGCAATCAGCATGAAAATCAGGGATTTTTTTTCCAGGTAGGTCCACGCGCCCAGCTTTTCGGATTCGCGTTCGAGATAAGCCGTATTGCCTTCTAACGCTTCCGTCTCGGGAGGATAGAGCCACAGGACGACGCGCCAAGTCACGAATATCACCACCAAAGCACAAGGGAAGAATGCCAGGAGCCAGAGGCTCCAGTACAGGTGCGCGCCAGTCCCCTTTTCGATCAGCCCGCGCCCCAGGATCGCGGCGGGGCCTGCCAGAACAATTTTGTCGAACGTGCCCGCGGTGTAAGTCAACGTGACGAAAATCCCTCGCCCCACGTTGCTTCCCTTTCCAAGGCCAAAAACGTCCATTAGTCCGAGCGCCACGGCTGCCATGATCACGACGCAGGCGATTCCGGAGGGAACGAGGAACGTGAGGACAAAAGAAGTAAGGATCATCCCGAGAAGCAACCGCGAGTATCCGGAACCCGTGCGGCGCAAAATAACAATGGCGATGCGCCGCGCCAGGCCGGATTTCGTGGCCATCATCCCGAATAAAATGGCGCCGAATAGGAACCAGGGAGTCTGGTCGGCGAAGCCTCCAAACGCATCTTCAAATTTTGCGATTTTCAGGATCCAGAAAAGGTAGCAGCCAATCATGCCCGTTATGGCGTGGGGGATGACCGCCGCGATCCAGGCGACGATCATGAACGAGGCGATCGCCAACGCGTGCTTTGCCGTCGGGTCAAGATTTAGAGGGGCGAACCACAAGATGAGCGGAATGATAATCGAAGCAAGAAGGCCGATCAGGCTTCGCCTGGAATGCCAGAAAACCGGTGGACCTTTAGCCCCGCTCGGCGACTCGACAGAACTTGCCATTCGTGTGGGTCCTGGGTTGACTTCTTATCAAATTCATTTTCCGCCTCGTTGTTAGTACCCTGGCGTACTGCAAGTTACCGCAACGAGAAGAAATGGCTCGTCCTGTCCTCGGAACGAACTTGGATTGTTTGATTTCGCGCTTGGTTATACTCTGGGCGCTCATTTCGCGTCAACTTCGATTCTGGTGTAGCCGAGAATCATTTGTTGTTCGCGACGCTCCCTGGAGTAGATAATCTGCTCGACGATTGCCTAGCTTTACTTTATGGGGAAAGGATTTAAGCCATGGAATCTCCTGTCGCTCAACCTAGAGAATCGATCGTTCAATACCGCGATTTGCGCGAGTGGCTGAAGGCCGTGGAGGAGATGGGCGAAATCAAGCAAGTTAGCGGCGTCAACTGGGACCGCGAAATGTGCGCCATGGTGGACATGGTGTACCGGGCGAGAGGCAGCGGCAAGGCGCCAGCGCTTCTGTTCGACGAAGTGCCCGGTTATCCGGCCGGCTACCGTTGCCTTTACGGGATGATGGCGTCCCCGCGGCGCTTCGCTTTCACGATTGGCGGCATCGACGTGACGACGGCCCGCAGCAACATCGAGTACCTGAAGCAGTATCGGCAGCGCATGAAAGATATACAATTCATCCCTCCTGTTTACGTAGACCGAAGCCCGCTATTTGAAAACGTAATGGAAGGCGACGACGTCGACCTTTTTAAGTTCCCGGTTCCCATCCACCACGAGCTCGATGGAGGCCGGTACATCGGCACGGCCTGCGGCGTGATCACGCGCGATCCGGATTCCAACTGGATCAATGTGGGGACCTACAGAATTCAGGCGCCGGATTCGAAAAGCGCGATGTGTTACATCTCGCCGGGAAAACACGGCCGCTTGCACCGCGATAAGTATTTCGAACGCGGGCAGAATTGCCCTGCGGTAGCCGTCGTCGGAATAGACCCAATGCTGTTTCTGGCAGGGCGCTACCAGGTTCCGCCGGGAACGTCCGAGCTGGATTGGGTGGGCGGAATGCGCGGCGAGGCGGTGGAAGTGCTGAAAGGCAAGTACACGGACCTGCCGATCCCTGCGAACAGCGAGATCGTGCTCGAAGGGGAGTTCTGCCACGACGAAAAGAGGCTGGAAGGACCGTTTGGCGAATGGCCGGGCTACTACGCGGGCGGCAAAATCGAGGAGCCGCTCTTTCGAATCAAGCGCGTGCTCTACCGCAATCAGCCGATCCTGACGTGCGCCGCTTCCATGAAGCCTCCGCACTCGCATCTGTACGAGCGCGCGTTCACGCGGTCGGCGGCTCTGTGGGAAGGACTCGAAAAGGCAGCTGTTCCGGAGATTGCGGGCGTTTGGGTACACGAAGCCGGGTCGGGACGCACTTTCAACGTGGTCAGCATCAAGCAACGGTATTACGGACATGCCCGGCAGGCCGGAATTCTGGCGAGCCAAATGGTCCCCGTTGCTTATGGGAACCGCTGGACGATCGTGGTCGACAGCGATATCGATCCAACAAGGCTCGAGGAAGTGGTCTGGGCGATGGGCACGCGATGCGATCCGAAAGAGGATCTCGAAATCATGAGGAAGTGCTGGAGCAGCAAGATCGATCCGATGGTCTTCGATAACAGTTACTACAATTCCCGAGTGGTCGTGGATGCTTGCATTCCCTACGAGCATCGGAACGATTTCTCGCCCGTCGCCGCGACGAGCCCGGAGCTGCGCGCCAAGTTGATTTCTAAGTATCGCGATAAGTTCCGCGACATTCTTGGCGAGGAATTATTCTGATCGAAGTGCTGCGTAAACCAGATCATGGCGGCGCGGATCTTGCGTTTACCGATTCAATCGGGCCACACAGACTGCGGAAAAAGCATTTTATTTTGTCATTTTGAACGAAGTGAGGAATCTCTCTTCGGTGTAGATGCAGAAACAGAGAGATTCCTCGGCGCGCAGCGCGCCTCGGAATGACAAACATTTGAATTTTTTCGCAAGCTGTATATTATGCGCTGTGCGAATGCACTCGATCATGTTGACAAGGGGCTAATGCGATGAGATTGCCGAACTGGTCCGCCGGTGCAAGAGCAGTCCTGATTTTTTTGAGCCTCGGTTGCATCCTTACGGTTTACTCCTCACCGTTATCGCTCACGTCGGCCGCCTCGCCGGGGCCGGCGCAAACGACCAGCAAGAAGGAACTCTCCGAAGCGGAAATGTCGCACATGAGTTCCGCGCAACTGGCGACGTACGTATTCGATCATCATGGCTGTGGAAGCTGCCATACGATGGGCGCAAATGGGAAACTCGGCTTTACGGAGCGCGGGAAACAGGTGGGCAAAGGCTTTATCGGATGCATCTCTCTCCTGACTTCCATGAACATGATCGCTCAGGTGGAACCGGCCAACAGGACGGCCGAGGAAAAAGAGAAGGCCGTCAAGTTCACAGAGTTTGGCTGCACGACATGCCATCAAATCATGCCGGGGAAACTGGGTCTTACCAGTTACGGGACCAGACTCAAGGCGTTCCACATGGCATGCACGGATGTCGAGAAGATTGTGAGCCAGCAGGGCCAGCGATAAGCGAGGGAACTGCCTAAAAGAGTTCGGGAAAGTGAAAAGTAAGAACGGCGTTCAGTCGTTTATCCGACACGAGCATATTTTTATTCTTCACATCCAAGGCAATCCCTCGTGGCATTCGGAAGATGCCTTTTGGTCCGCCGATGGTCCATTTTGCCGGAACATCGCCATTGTCGTTGATACTCCAGACTCCCACGTAGGCTTCATCGGAAGAAAGTTCGGCGTAAGGGCCCGTGCCCTCGACGCTGACGATGATTTCATCTCTTGGCGGATAAACGGCGATGGGTCCACCAAATGAGTTCAGCTTGCTCTTGGGACCGCCGATGACGGCTCTTGGCTTCACGTTTCCCGAATCCGTGCGATTGAAAATGAGCAGCCGGGCTTGTCCCCTTCCCACGGATGTGCCGACCAATAGCAGGTTGTGAACCGAATCCACCGCGATGACATTGTCGCCGGTGAGCAGCGTGTCCGGCCCTTCGAGCACTCGGATCGGAGCGACGTCGCCCTCGCCGTCCCTGGCAAATACCAGAATGCTCGCGTGTCGGGTGGGCACGAAGATCTCGTTGTGGACGGGGTCGACTTCCAGATGCTCGGGCGCATCGAGTTTGCTATGCGGACCTTGAATGATTCGAACGGGAGGCTCCTCTCCATTGGCCGAGCCCTTATACGTCAGGATCGCTTGAGCAAACTGCTGGGGCACGGTGAACTCGTCGTGAATGGGATCATAGACAATCCCGTGCATGGTCCTGCCCAGCATACTTCCCTGCCCTTCAATCCTCCGTAGCGGTTTTGCTCCACCTTCCGCCAGCCTGGCGAAAACAGCGATTTGCGGATGGGCCACGCAATTCGGGACCAGGATTTCTTCCCGCTTCGTGTCGTAGGCGATGGGATGCGGATTGCCCATGCCCGGGACGCTGTCCGATGCTTTTGCGCTGCGAATCACGCGGATCGGAGCAGTGTCGCCGGTGGCCGTAGGTTTGTAGGCGGCCGAGGTGTGATTGCCAAAATTCGCGACCCAGAGCTCTTCGTTTTTCTTGTCGAGATAGACGCCGGTTGGATTGCTGACCAGGCTCTTGGGTCCCTTCAGCACTCGAAGGGGAGCTACGTCGCCATTGGCCGACGCGTCGAATACCAGGATTGAGTTTCCACCGTCATTCGCGACGAACAACTCATTTTTCTCGAGGTCGAATGTGAGAGCTGTCGGCCAGTCCATTTGCGTGTGCGGGCCCTGAATCACGCGCACGGCCGGCGCGTCGCCTTTGGCATTGCTGTTGTAAACCGTGATCGAGGGCGGCAGCAGTTTCCCGGATCCGGGGACGGCGTTTTCGCGATTCAGCGGGAATCCCGGGTACACCCTTTCGCGCAGAATCTCGCCGGGGGCGGGTGCTTGGACTTCATGATAGGAACCGTGGTTCGCCACGAAGAGCAGCTTGTTTTTTGCGTCGAGTGCCAAACCATGGGGATCGGCGAGTCCAGTGTGGCTGCCCTGAATTACGCGGATCGGGGCTTCGTATCCCTTCTCCATCTTGTTGTAAACGACGAGGGCATTGTCATGCTGCACGCTTAGGAAAAGTTCCTTGGCTTCTTCGTCAACCGCAATTCCGAAGGTGCCATGGGGAGTGTGGAGTTCTCGGTCGGGAACCACGTCGCCGACGGCCTTGCGCGAGAAAATAACCAGGCTGTCCACCGTGTCATTGTTTACTGCATAGATATCACCGTTGGCCGGATCGATGTAGAGGCCGCACTGGAATTCGATCTTTGTATTCAGGCCGCCGATGACGCGCTGGGGATCGGAAACGGAATTCGGCGGCGTGTCGGTCTTGCGGTCATAGGTGATGATATTGAACAAATTTTCATCGGTCAGCACAACTTCATTGTGGACCGTGTCCACCGCTACGGCGCTGTAGGCGGAATTCGGGTCGCGGATCATTCGCACCGGCTGCCGTGAAGCCATGTCCGAACCACCGGAGCCCGGCGCCACAGGCAACTGAAACGATGCGGCTCTTAAGGGCGAGCCATCCGATAAGTTTGCGAGCTCCGCATCCGTGTCGTCGTAGTCGCAGTCCCCGGTATCCGGCGGCAACTGCTCATAAGAAATCAGGCGAGGGGAACGGGTCCGGTTGGCCGTGATATGAAAAGTGCCGATAAATGCGATGCTCAGCGCGAGCGCGACCAGCGGCTGTTTTAAGGATTGCGATTGCGGAACCGATGGGATCATTTGTCCCTCATTATCCGAGGTTATTCCGGAGTGTCAAGCACGGGTGTAATTTAATCCCAGCAATCTGCCGTCATGAGATTCCAGCGGCCAACTCCATGGGAATATATATGCCGGAATATCTTCGAGTAGAGGGCCGTCCTTGGAATCCCATCCAATTGGGCGCGCTTAAGCGCTGCTGCAAAGCAGGACAGGATGACGTTATAATTTGAAACGAATTTGTGACTTACCTCCAGCGCAAGGAACAAAGGCCGAGAACCGACGGACCGACCGGTCCGGAAGCATCCACTCGCGGGATTCGGTTGATTGCTGCCTATAAACTCCTCAAGGGCATGGCTCTGTTCGGTCTCGGAGTTGGTGCGGTCAAGCTGCTGCACAGGAACGTGGGTTTCGACTTCGAACGCTGGGCGGATGTCCTCCGTGCCGATTCCGGCAACCATTACATCCACCGCCTGCTGGAAAGACTTTTAATCCTGGACAATCGGAAGCTTAGGGAATTCAGCGTTGGTACCTTTATTTACTCGGCGCTGCAACTCACCGAAGGCACCGGTCTCTTGCTGGAAAAGGGTTGGGCGAAGTACTTTACGATAATCTCCACTTCTGCCTTTATTCCGCTTGAGGTCTATGAGATCGCCAGGCGGGTCAGCCCGGCAAAATCAGCAGTACTGCTGATTAATATCGCCGTGGTCGTTTATTTGGTGAATGAGCTTTACCGGGCGCCACCCGCAAGTAAGAAGAGATCTGTCGGCCGACGATCTATTCCACCCTCACCGTAAATTGGGTCACCACGACTTTGCCCGCGACACTAAATTCGCCGAAGATGTGGTAGATGCCGGCGGATGGGAAGGCGAAGTTTGTCGCCTCGATGTCGGGGCCGAATTTGTCGGGGAGCAGGAGGTGCGAAGCGTGAATGCTTTCGCCCAACAGTTTGCCGGCAAGCGAGACTGGAAGGAGTCCGTGGATATGGAGGAACCCCATCAGGTCATCGCGGATGATACTGATGTGCATGGGGACCGCGAGATAGGGGGTCATATCGGTTAAGGGTTCGCCGTCCTTTTCAATGTGGTAGTCGAGCGTTGCAGGAGCGCCCGCCTTGAGTGTGGCAGGCGATGTCTTGAGCGTGACGTCGTAGCCGCCAAACTTTCCCTGAAGTGGAAAGTTTTCGCTTTGAGGCGCGCTCATCGAGCTGGGCGGTCCAACATTCAGGTAGAACTGGTCGGAGAAAATGTACCCTCGCTCGGCGTAGTCCACGGAAACCAAGTAGTAGCCGGGTTTTGGGAAAGTGTAGTGCACGGGGAATGCCGCGGCCTTGATCATTTCAGGAGTTACCGGCCCGATATCTTCTGTGTGGATATGCGCGAAGACGGAGAAGTCCTGGCTCGCAATCACGACGTGGACGATCCGATTGTGATCGAGGACAAGATCCCGGACAGGGTTGCCTTGAATGTCGCGCAACGTGAAGGTGAGCGTGATGGGGACATTCGACAGGAGTTCAGTGGGGCTCGTTGCGAGCTGAGCTTTTGCCCGCGCGGGCCTTATGAAGTAGGCGAATTCGCGCGCGTCCACGAAATGATATTGGCCGAGGCCGAGGCCGACTGTGCAGCCGGGCATCGCTAAATCGGCCGTTGCCTTTCCGTCGCGTTCGGGAACGCTTTCGTGCCAGACATTCATGACATTTGTTTCTTCGCAGGAACGCTGGAATGGGCTTGCCAGGACACCTGGGGTCAACGCGGGGAACCCGCCGGTCAAGCAGAGAACAATGGTGATTAGAATCAGGGAAGGAATCCATGCGCCTCGACGCGCGAGGGTCAACGCTGCACCCGCCGGCGCTGCATCTGGCATGGACAGTACAAATCGATTTAATTTTGAGCTTTTGCGATAAAGGAGGACTGAAGCGCCGAGAATCACGATCGCAATAAGAATATGAATCATTTCAAATGGTCCGAATGTCCTGTCCTCCGCGCGGGCGTCGCTCTCGGTTATTTCCCGTGGATAATTCAGATTGAATGACGCCGTGGCGTCATAGGCGCCCATTCTCTGGGCGGTGATATTAATGGTCCAAGCGCCTGGCCGGGAAAGTAGGTTTTCATCGAACACGAATCCCCCGGCAAACCTCTCCTCTACCGGAGCGACGATGGGGCCAATGCCTGCCGCCTGGTTCGTGAGGGTGACCACTATATTTTTCACATCCACACCGGTTTTCTTCAGCGGCTCTTGGGCGTCGACGAGAAATTTACCAGTTTCGTAAGGCTGCTCTGTAAGCGAGAGAGCGACTCCCTGGCTCGTAGCGGATCGCACGAAACCGTAATGAGGGGCAAGCGGCGGCGTGGTGATGATGAGAAGCGAGGTAACTGCGAGGATGGCGATGCCGATGGCCATTTCGCCCGGCAACGTGAAACCGAGCCATGAGAATATGCGCGGCATCAGCCTCTCGTCGTTATTTTTAATTGCGTCCGTGATTTGCGGCTCGCAATATAACTGGTCAAAAAAGCGCAGGAGAAGAAGAAACGCGGCAAACACCGAGAGTACGGCGAATCTTTTTCCCCAGTCCGTGGTCAGCACAAATGAAAAACTCTTGAGATGGAGCCAGACGACGTATACGCCTGTTACTCCCGCGATTCCGAAGGCGACACTCGCGATTCTCGAAAAAGAAGTGAGCGCGAATGCGGCAATTCTCAGGTTTCGTGATTTTTTTACGAGCGGCGAGAAGAGCACGACGAGCGCAAAGATTCCGCCGATCCAGGCGTCTTTAAAAAGCAGATGGACGAAGTTCATGAATACGCCGAAGGCCGGCGCGAAGTTCGAAGCGGCAGCGTGGCTGATGCGCGCCCGCGCGAAATCGATCAGCGCGATGACAGTGAAGAATGCATACTCGATTGTCGAAATTCGTTCGGGGGATAAGATTCGTTTCCTTGCGACTTGGAAGGCAATCAACAGAAAGACTATGCCAAGCATACGGTAAATCGTAGAAAGCGCTGACGTAGTGGCAAGGAAAGGGCTCCAGGCCTTCGCGAATGTCGTTTCCTGGAGCGTTGCCAGTTCGTTTGTTTTATAGAGGAGGTAGGCAACGCCGCCCACAAGTGCCAGAGTACAGCCGGCAATGATCAAAAGCTGGAATCTCCGATCAATCTCGCTTTCGTAAGGACTCACCTCGGGGAAATGCTTCCGCATGGGCCGCCAAATGAATGCGAAAATGATCAGGGCGCCCAAAATCAGCGCGTCGCCGATAAGTTCGAGGGCTAGCGTGGAGGCTTCAGGAACGCTTGAGCTGTGGACGGTCTGGAATCCGCCGACATCCGTGGATGCACTTGGCCTCGCATTCCCCACCGAAAAAACATACGCGCCCTTTGCGAAGTGGCCATCATCGGCGGAAATAACTTCCCACGAAACTGTGTATGTGCCCGGCCCGAAGTCTTTCAGGCCGACGCTGTAAATTCTGGGATCCGCCGGATCGGGCGCGGAATTTGCAAGATCGGCGCGCGAGCCATCGGGAGCGAGCACGGTAATGCTCGAGACGCGAGGCTCGACGCGCTCGCTGAAATGGATTTGTACTTCGGACGGCGTTTGTGAAAGAACGGACGACGCCGCGGGATCATATCGAATCGGCGTTGCGTGTGCAAAAGCTGATTCGGGGAGTACCGAAATTACGAGTGAGAAACAGAAAGCCAGGAAGATTTTGTTAGATCTCGTATGCATAACATCGTTCAGATCCCGAGACGGCTGAACATGGATTCAACCAAAAAACGGTAGACCTCGCCTCTCTATTCTATCAAGCCGTTCGCTTGCGCGCTCCCAGGTAGCCTCCGAATAGCCCCAGGAGGAGGGTCACGAATATCAGGGCAATGTACATGGCCCGCATTTTGCTGCCGGATCCCGAGATCGTAAGCGGGAAAGACGCGGTGGCGAGCTGTGGCGGAGTACGCTTTGAGTCGAAGAATGTCACCTTCAGCGTGTAAGTCCCGCCTTCCGGAAAGGTGTAGAAGAAAAATGTGTTCGGTAATTCCGTGATGAGATCGCAGTTGACCATCGGTTTCCCATTCCGTTGAATGTCGATGCCTACGCTCGTCGGTGTCAGTAAGGGTTCGCGCGTATCGCTCCTCAGAAGATTGAAATCGAATTCAATCGGTTCTCCCGCCACCGGCGTTGCAGTTTGATCCGTACCAATGTCCACAATTTGATCGCCGATGACTTTTTCGAGCCGTTCCCCGCCGAGGCCATTGGCAAAGACTGCGCCCGCGATCGCAAAGAACATGAGGACGGAAAATATGAACTTCATGGATGGCCGACCTGCTTTCTTTTCCAAGCGATTCCTGCTACCGCAAGACCTAACAGTCCCGCGACAGTTCCCACTATGCCCAGGGCCTGCGCTGTTGTTGCCTGTTTGCCAGCTATCTGGGCGGCCGCCGCGAGATCCTGCGTATTCTGATTCAGTTCGTAGGAAGAAAGCGACGGTTCCGGGAAGCCCATCGCCTTTCTTGGAGCAGGACAGCCAAACGCGCCAATCTTATTCAGCCGGGTAATTGTGTCCGAAACTTTCAACTGAGAATTGTCTTCGGCGGTCTCCGAAACCTCCCCATTCACGCACGTAAATGTGAGGTCGACGGAGCTGCCATTGATCGTTCCGAAGATTCGATAGTTGTAGGTGGTTTGCACCGTGGGAATGAAGTTCGCCGCGTAGGCTCCAGGAGCCTCGTCCGAAGGATCGAACGAGAGCGTTTCCTTTTTGTCTCCTGCCGCAAGTTCCACTTTGAGGGTTTGCTCAAGTCCGGTAACAGGTGAGCCCTTTGCAGTCTCTTTGCTCGAACCATTGCCAACGGGTGCCGTGATTTGCGCAACACGCAAATCCACTCCTGAAATGCTGTCGACCACGAAGGGCTCATTAAGAGAGCCCACCGTGAGGACGTAATATTTGCTTCCAATTTTGAATGTATCACGTTCGTGCGCCGAGACCAGAGGCGCAACTGCACATAACAAGGCGACAAGTGCAGCCACGCTTAAAAGTGAAATTTGTTTTTTCATGGTGATCAGGAGCTTATGGGAGTGAAAAGCAAAGTCAAGACCATTTTCGGATGCCAAAAGTCTCAGCCTACATTTCAGATTTGCCCTCTTTTCACAATCTGACTACGATTTTCCCGAAATGCGCGCCACTCTCCATATACTTCAGGGCCTGGGAAACTTCGGTGAATTCAAACGTTCTGTCGATGGCCGGCTTCAGGCGATTCTCTTTGATGGCTTTGTTCATATCTTCAAACATCCGCCTCGAACCAACGAGAATGCCCTGCATCCGGACGGCTTTCATCAAGACGCTTCTCGGGTCGAGCCCGCCGCCACCAGCCAGGACGCCGATCAGCGCCACGTGGCCGCCGACGCGGACAGCGTTCAAAGACTTCGGCAAGGTTCCCGCTCCTCCGACTTCCACGACATGGTCCACGCCAATTCTTTCCGTCGAGCGCAAGACTTCCTTGTCCCATTCAGGAGTCTTTGTGTAATTGATGATTTCATCGGCCCCAAGTTCCTTGGCCCTTTCTAGCTTATTGTCACTGCTCGATGTCGCGATCACGCGCGCGCCGTGCATTTTGGCGAATTGAAGAGCGAAAATTGAAACGCCCCCGGTGCCGAGCGTCAGTACCGTGTCGCCCGCTTTCAGGTTTCCCGAAACGACGAGCGCGTTCCACGCCGTGACCGCCGCGCAAGGAAGAGTCGCTGCTTCCTCGAATGAAAGATGCTCCGGAAATCCAACCAAGCCATTTTCGTCAAACGCGCCGTACTCTCGAAGAACCCCATCCAAATCTCCCGCGCCGAGGGTCGTTCGGCGCTTCTCGATGGAAAGCGGCCCTTCCGTCCAGGCTTGCGTGAAAATGGGGCAGACGCGATCGCCAATTTTCCACTTCTTCACTTCGGTGCCGACGGCAACGACTTCACCCGATGCGTCTGAAAATGGCACGGCGGGCAATCGCGCCTTCGGGTTATAGACACCTTTGACAAACATCACGTCGCGGTAATTCAAGGACGCCGCGTGGAATTTGACGACTACTTCCCTCGCGGATGGCCGCGGATCAGCGCGTTCAACCAGGATTAAATTTTCAATCCCGAATTGCCGGAGTTCGTAGGCTTTCATATTTTTCCTCCACGGTTCCCTTAACGCGCAGCATTGAGTCTGCGTGAGAACTCAAGACTGACACGTATTGGTAGCGGCCGCCTTCAGGCGGGCACGTTGGTATCAACCAGATGCCCGCCTGAAGGCGGGCGCTACATGAACCGAAACCGAGTTCTCACACAAACTCTATTGCCCGTGTTCGCTTGGAATTTATGCATCCAGCGAAAAAACTGAGCTACAAGAAACGCTTATTGATCCCACTTCCAGTTTGCAAACTGTTCTCGCAGGACGGTTTTCTTGAACTTGCCTACGGAGGTGCGAGGAATGGCGTCGAGGAATACGAACACGTCAGGGAGCTGCCATTTAGCAAAAGTTTGGCCCAGGAAAGCGCGCAGTTCCTCCGGCGTGGCTCGGGCGCCGTCTTTCAACACGACCGCGGCGAGCGGGCGCTCCTGCCATTTTGGATGCGGGATGCCGACGACGGCCGCCTCCTTCACAGCGGGGTGGCCCATCAAAGTATTTTCGAGATCGACGGAGCTGATCCACTCACCGCCGGATTTGACCATGTCTTTCGCGCGGTCGACAATTTTCATGAAACCATCTTCATCGATCGTGGCCACGTCGCCAGTCTTGAACCATCCGTCTTCGCTCCAGCGGTGTCCCTGATCGGGCGCGGCATAGTAACTCCCTGCCACCCACGGGCCGCGCACCTCAAGTTCCCCAACGCTCTTGCCGTCCCAGGGAGATTCAGCCGACTTGCCATCAGGATCTGCCGGTTGCATCACGCGCAACTCGACGAATGGCACGGGCAAGCCTTGTTTTGTGCGGGCTTGGTATTGTTCGTCCGCCGGCCAGTCGCGCATGTGAGTCTTGAGCCTGCCTACGGTACCCAGCGGCGTGGTTTCCGTCATGCCCCAAAGGTGAATGATCTCGAGTCCGTATTTGCCCAGACCCCGGAAGAGTCGCTCCGGAGGCGCCGAGCCGGCGCAGATAATCCGAACGGGCCACGAGAACTTCCACCGCCCCGGGTTTTTCTCGAGCGCGTCAAGGACGCCTAGCCAGACGGTGGGCACTCCGCAGGAAATCGTAACGCGCTCCTGGACGATCAGGTCGAGCACACTCTCTGCGTCCACATTGGGGCCGGGAAGAACCAGCCGGGCGCCGGACATCGCGCACGAATAGGGCAAGCCCCAGCCGTTGGCGTGAAACATCGGCGCTAGCAGAAGGAACGTGTCCTGATGACTGATGGCGAATGAATCGGCCCCCACTTCGGCGAAGGAATGCAGAACCAGCGCGCGGTGCGAGTACAGGACGCCTTTGGAATTACCCGTCGTGCCTGACGTGTAGCACATTACTGCCCCGTCGTTTTCATCCATGACGGGATATTGAAAATCGTCGCTGGCGCCGGCGAGCAACTCTTCATAATTCAGTTCGCCTTCCGGAATGCGGCCACCGCCGTACGGAACCACGATCACTTTCTCAAATGGAGCGTCTTTCCGGAATTTCTGGAGAATGGGAAGAAGAACGTCATCAACGATCAGGAACCTATCGGCCGCGTGCGTGGCAATTGCGGCGATCTCCTGCGGGTGCAATCGCAAGTTGAGCGTGTGAAGGATGCCGCCGGCGCAAGGCACGCCAAAGAAGGCTTCCATGTGTCCCGAGTGATTCCACATCATGGAAGCGACTCGATCGCCTGGCTCGAGGCCCAGTTTGGAGAGTGCGTTGGCGAGACGCCTTGCGCGCCGATAGAGTTCGCCATAGCAAGTGCGGGCGGTGGAACAGTCGGGCCGGCGGGATATGATTTCCACGTTGGGAAAAAGTCTGCCCGCCCGCTCAAGTATGGCCGGGAGGGTCAATGGAAAATTCATCATTGTGCCGCGCAATGTTCCTCACTTTATGAGGCAGGTTGGCGGCATCCTATCACTAAACGGGGCGCGGCAAGCAATCGCGCTTTTGGGCTAAATGCGCCTTGTCTGAAGATCCCTCCAGCCGGCAAACATCGCGTGGCGCTTTACAGTCTGAGGAGCCGCGCCGGGTTCTCACAAAGAATCAGCTGGCGCTCCTTTTCGGTTATGTTCGGTATCGCTTCGACGTACTCGACAGGCTTCCTGATGGACATGCCCTGCGGAAAATCCGTACCACACACGACTCGATCGGCGCCCACGATGTCAATCAGCATTCGCGTAAGCTTTGGGTCGTGCATGGCGAGGTCATAGTGAAAGCGGCGCAGGTAATCGCTCGCCCGCGGCAGCTTCACGTTCTTGAAGGTTTCGGTGCGGCCGCGCGGGGAATACGTCGCTGTGCCCATCGACCAATCGATTCTGGGCGTGGCAAAAGCAAAAAAGCCACCACCGTGTGGAAGAAAGATGTCGAGCTTCGGGAATGCGTCCATCACTCCGCCGAGAACCAGCGCCGTGGCCGCGATCGTGGCCTCAAACGGATTTCCGAGGATGTTGATCATGGTGTAGTCCTTTTCCATAAGCCGCTCGGAAATTGGGTCGAGGTTGTGCAGGAAGATGGGGAGATTCAGCGCCTCAATGCGTTCGTAGAGCGGCCAGAGAGATTTGTCATCGAGGTTCTTCCCCAGGACGTTCTCCGGCATGTTCACTGCTTTCATCCCCGGCAGCTTGCGACCGCGCTCCAATTCCGCCATCGAAGCGTTGAGGTCTTGCATCGGCAGCGTGACGGCGGCCGTAAATCGCTTCGGGTATTTCACACACAATGCCGAGCTGGCGTCGTTGATGGTTTGGGCGAGTTTCACGCCGAAGGCTGGCGGCGCCCACAAGATGTGCGGATTTGTCTGCGTGAGGGTGCACATATCGACGTTGCGGTCATCCATGGCTTTCAACATCAGGTTGACATCGGTCATATCGCGGCGAAATACCGCGCGCGGAGCGTAGGGATGGTCACCCGGGACGACGCACTCGAGCTCGCCGTTCGCGTTGCGTCTGATATTCGTTACGCCGTTGGCCGCCCCTTCCCTCTCGATCAGGTCGGCAAACTCAGGCGGATACCAATGAAAGTGGGCGTCAATTACAGGCTTGCCGTACTGGTATTTTGGTTGCGGCGCGATCTCTTGGGCGCTTTCGGCTTTCGGCTGAATCAGCGCGGACGTCCCTACCGCGGCCAAGCCCTTCAGAAGATCACGTCTCTTGATCGCCATATTCCCTCCTATTGGTACCCGTCGCGGAACTTCTAAAACTCAATTCCAGATTCTTCACACGACCCTCATGCCCCGGAAGGTTTGTCACTCCTGCGGGATTTTGTCAAAGGAAATTGAAGAACACGACTTTCCGCAAATAAATCTGCTCGTGATGGCGGTTTTTCACTACAATCACATGTCCCACAAAAAAGTCACGAGGCTCATTTTGGATCCAGTCGGCAAACTTCTGCGATCGAAATTGGAAGAGAGGCGTGGGCTGCTTGTTCCCGGGGCGGCCGACGCGCTTTCGGCGCGCGTGATCGGCAGTTTGGGATTCGAGGCGGTTTATGTCACGGGGGCGGGCGTCACGAATACGTTGCTTGGCCTGCCGGATCTCGGCTTCATCACCTTGCCGGAGATTGCACAGCAGACGTCGGCCATTCGCGATGCCGTCGAGCTTCCGATTATCGTCGATGCGGACACCGGATTTGGCAATCCACTGAATGTTCGCCACACGGTGCAAGTGTTAGAGCGAGCCGGGGCGAACGCCATTCAATTGGAAGATCAGGTTTTTCCGAAGCGCTGCGGTCATTTCAGCGGCAAACAAGTGATCGCGGTTGGGGAGATGACGGCGAAAATCAAGGCCGCTGTGGACGCCCGCCAGAGCCAGGATTTTCTGATTATTGCGCGGACAGACGCTCGCGCCGAGCACGGCTTTCAGGCTGCCATCGACCGCGCGAGTATGTGGATTGACACCGGAGCGGATGTGACCTTTGTTGAGGCTCCTGAAAGCATCGAGGAAATGAAACGCATTCCCGTGCTCTTGCGCGTACCCCAGCTCGTCAACATGGTTCCAGGCGGGAAAACGCCCATCGTGGATGCCGCGTCGCTCGCCTCCATGGGTTTTGCGATCGTGCTTTACGCAAACGCCGCTTTACAAGGGGCCATTGCGGGAATGCAGGCCGCGTTGTCGGAGTTGAAAGCGCGAGGTGTTCTGGATGAGAGCAGCGGCAAGATCGCAACCTTCGCGGAAAGGCAACGACTGGCGCAAAAGCCGCTCTTCGATGAGTTGGAGCGGAAATATTCGGACAAGTGACAGACGAGCCTCCGCAGGCTCTCTGCGGTTCTTAGAAACAAGCATTCACGGAACCATTCCAAGGACACCTATGCTATGGCACCACGTGAAGGTGCACACCTCGGCGGAGAAATTCCCGCAGGAAGAACAGCTCGCCTGGAAAATCGCCGAAGTTGCCGCTGATCCTGTCGGCGTGGAGCGGGATGTGGCGGAGATGATCGCGAACCGCGTGATCGACAATGCAGCGGTCGCGATTGCGGCGATCAACCGGCGACCTGTGGTCTCTGCGCGCTCCATGGCACTTGCACACTCGCGCAAGATGGGCGCAGCAATTTTCGGGATCGAATCCGGGCAGACTTATTCGCCGGAATGGGCTGCCTGGGCCAATGGCACAGCGGTCCGCGAACTGGACATGCACGATACGTTTCTCGCCGCCGATTTCGGCCATCCCGGCGACAATATTCCGCCAATTCTCGCCGTGGCGCAGGCCGCGGGAAAATCCGGCAAGGATTTGATTCGCGGAATCGCCACGGCGTACGAAATCCAGATGAATCTGATCCGCTCCATCTCCCTTCACGAACACCATATCGATCACATCGCTCATTTGTGCCCGGCGCAGGCTGCGGGGATTGGCGCGCTGCTCGATCTTCCGGCGGAAATTATTTATCAGGCGATTCAGCAGGCGGTGCACGTAAGCTTTACCACGCGCCAATCGCGCAAAGGCGAGATCGGCAGCTGGAAGGCGTTCGCGCCAGCGCACGCCGGAAAGCTCGCCATCGAAACCGTCGATCGCGCCATGCGCGGTGAGAATTCTCCAAGCCCCATCTATGAAGGCGAAGAAAGCGTCATCGCGACGATGCTCGGCGGCGCGAAAGCCGAATATTCAGTTCCGCTACCGGCGCCGGGCGAACCGAAGCGCGCCATCCTCGATAGCTACACGAAGGAACACAGCGCCGAGTACCAGGCGCAAGCGTTGATCGATCTGGCTTTCCGAATGCGCACAAGAATCGCCGATCTCTCCCAAATCGAAAAGGTCGTCATTCACACCAGCCACCACACTCACCAGGTGATCGGCACCGGATCGAACGACCCTCAGAAAATGGATCCGCGGGCGAGCCGCGAAACGCTGGATCATTCGGCCATGTATATTTTCGCTGTCGCGCTGGAGGATGGCGAATGGCATCACGTGAAGAGCTATGCTCCGGAACGCGCCGGCCGGACGAGTACGGTGCGGCTATGGCGCAGCATCGAGACGCGTGAAGATCCGGAATGGACGCGGCGGTATCACTCCAGCGATCCCGCCGAGAAAGCGTTTGGAGGGCGAGCTGAGATTTTTCTTCGCGATGGCGCGCGCATTACGGACGAAATTCGGGTCGCCAACGCACATCCTTTGGGGGCCAAGCCTTTCGCGCGAGAAGATTATCGTCGCAAGTTTCAATCGCTGACCGATGGCATACTTTCCCCGCAGGAGTCGCGCAGATTTCTCGATGTGGTTCAGAATTTGCCTGCGATTCGCGCCGGAGAACTTCTCGATCTCAACCTGGCCGTTCCCGCAGAAATGCTCGCTCGAGGCGGCCAGGGACTGTTCTGAATCACATTTTCCCGTTGGCGATCGAGAAAGAGACGGATTCCTAGAAAAGCGATACGAGACATAAAGCATGGCCACGACGAATCCTCCAATGACCGGCCAAATAGCGGCTGCGATCAGCGCGCGGCTGGACCGTCTTCCTGCGACGCGATACATCTGGCAGCTTGTCCTGCTTCTCTCTCTCGGCGGCTGCTTTGAATTTTACGATCTTTTTCTGACGGCCTACATCGGACCGGGCCTCGTCCGGAGCGGGCTGTTCTCCGGCGCGTCCGCCTCCTTCTTTGGCTTCAGCGGACTGGCGAGTTTTGTCGCCGCGACGTTCGTTGGTCTTTTCCTCGGAACGCTCATATTTGGATTTGCCGCTGACAAGTTCGGACGGCGGTTGATTTTTACGTCCTCGCTGCTCTGGTACGCAATCGCGACAGCCGTCATGGCTTTCCAAAACAGCGCCGTCGAAATCATTCTGTGGCGGATGATCGCGGGGATCGGCATTGGCGTTGAATTAGTGACCATTGATACCTACATCGTCGAGTTGATGCCCAAGGAAGTTCGCGGCCGCGCATTTGCCGTGAACGAGGTCGTTCAGTTCTGCGCCGTGCCGGTCGTCGCGTTGATTGCCTGGCGTCTCGTTCCACTCCGGCCCTTGGGATTCGATGGCTGGCGCTGGGTGGTGCTCCTCGGATCGGTCGGCGCAATCTTTGTCTGGTTCATACGGCAGAGAATTCCGGAAAGCCCGCGCTGGCTGATCGCGCACGGCAAACTGGACGAGGCCGAACGAGTGACCGGCGAAATCGAACGGCGCGTCAGCAAAGAAAGAGGATCCCCGCTTCCACCCCCGAAAATCGAAGCAATGGAGGAACAACACGGAAGTTTTCTTGAAATTTTCGGCCCGTTCTACGGTCCGCGGACATTCATGCTGATGGTCTTCCATTTCTTTCAAACCATCGGCTATTACGGATTCGCCTCGTGGGTGCCCACGCTGCTGATCGCCAACGGCATTGGGATTACTTCGAGCCTGCAATATTCATTCATTATTGCCATCTCTTCTCCGTTCGGCCCGCTCCTGGCGCTGAGCGTCGCCGACAAGGTCGAACGGAAATGGCAAATCGTCGTCAACGCAATTCTGATCGCAGGATTCGGCGTGCTTTTTTCCCGCCAGCGCAATCCTTTTTGGCTGATTGTTTTCGGAGTGATGCTGACTTGCGCGAACAATTGGATGTCCGCGAGCTTTCATACCTACCAGGCAGAACTCTTCCCAACACGAATTCGCGCGCGCGCCGTGGGCTTTGTCTATTCCTGGAGCCGGCTGAGCGCCGTATTTACCAGCCTGATGATCGGCTTCTTCCTACGCGACTTCGGAGTCGCGGGGGTGTTCACGTTCATCGGCGCCTCCATGCTGGTCGTGGTTCTCTCGATCGGAATTTTCGGACCGCGGACGCGCAACCTGGCACTCGAAGTCATTTCACATTAGCAACCGCCTAGGAACGAAAACTGTCGCAAGAATTTGCACTACTTACATCCTGATGTCCGGCCTGCGGAAACAATTTGCGGCGCAATACTCCACTTGCAAGGATCAGCGCGGTGACGCATAGCGATGCGCCTCCAAGAAGCAGGAGCAGCACGACGATGTCCCACAGCGGCCGGTGTTTGTAGAGTGTCGGGAAATCGATGGAATGCAGACCGTGATAAAGCCAACGGTTCGCTCGTGAATGAGAATTGTAACTTTGCACGATGCGCGCGGTTTTTGGATCGACGTAATAGCTGGAATTCTCATCGTCGTTTACCCGCACATAGATTACGGGCAGTGGCCGCTGCTTGTGGCGATCCTGATAGTACGCGTCGTACTCCGTGATGAGCCTGGCTTCCGCGAGGGAACGTGGTTCAACCGCACTCTTCATGACCTGAATGATTTTGCTTGCGTCGAATTCATCTGCCGGTTCGCCATGCACGGGAACGATTCGCGTCTGATTCGGCGCTGACGTGGCCAGGTAGACTGGTTCTCCAGCAAACGTGGTGAAATCCAATTCCTTCACATGAAATTTGGGTTCTATCTGCGCCAACGCCTCGAGCGGCAACTTGGCATCGAAATCACGCAGCTGCATCGGCTCGCCCTGAAGCGCTGCAACTATCCGAGCTCGCGGACCTTCCTGCCCGTGCTGTAATTGAGGAAAAGGATCCATCGAAAGCATGCCGCTGAAAACCCACGCACAGGCGACCCATCCAAAGATCAGCCCGAGAATGGAGTGCCAGCGCTTCTGCCCTGCATACGGAAGGTTGGATGGCACGCCTTTATACCGAAAGCGCTTTGAGGGCGAGTACATCCAGACGCCTACGAGGATGCCAAGGAGTGCCGCGACAGCCCCCAGCCCCGAAGCCCAGATGACGAACCGCGCCCATTCGTTCGCGTGTTTACGCAGCGGAGTGAAGTAGAGCCAGTGCGGGATGGCGCCGAAATACGCGCCGACGCGGGATGCGCGCGTGGTGTGCTGCACGACCTCGCCCGTCACTGTTGAAACGTACACCTCTTCGCCATTCGGCCACGCGTACTTCAGAAGCGGCCGGAGTTCGCTGAATTCTCCAGAGACTGTCCACTGATCCGCCTCTGTAATTTTTTCTATCTTCGCGGTTGCAGCCGCTTGTCCCGACCATCCGGAGGCAATGCGGAGGCACATCTCTGGCGGAAAATCCGTCTGCATTTGCCCGTCGTCCGCGTAGACGATGAATTTCTCACCTGTAAAATCGAAGCTGTATGCCGGCCGGCCGTCGAACATCTCAAGCCGCATCTCACTCGGAGCTTCTTTTGTTTCCAGTAGGGCGTAAGCTTCCTGTGGCGAAAGCCGGACCCCGGATGCGTCCAGTATCTGGGCGCGGCTCAGGCGGTCTCCCGCCGTCACTTCAGGGTAGGTCCAATACATCATCACCATACCGGACAGAAACCACAGAAGGAATAGCGGGCAGAGGGTCACGCCCATCCAGCGATGGATGAAGATCAGGACTTTCTTAAGCGGCGTACTCGCACTCGATACGTTTTGAGTGGAACCGGCCATCAGGCAATGCTATGACCTTCGATCGGATATGGCCATCCAAATTGATTGTCTTGGTAAAGATTCTCTGGCAGTTGGACCGAGAGAATATTGGGGATGACAGGATGCCGGTGGATCTACAAGTTGGAACAAGCCAGGCCGAGGAGCATAACGATCCAATCTCTCAACGCATGTCTTCTGGAGCTGGATCCTCGCAATCTTGCGCTTACGCGGTCAGTTTAACCCGGACTGCGTGGCTTTCACTGCGCAACCGCTTCCGGATGGCGTAGTGCAGTTATTCGTCTGCGGGCCAAAGTAGATGCTCGATTCCTGGCCTCCACTGCCGACGTTATCCACGACGATCCCACCCGGGCCGTTCGGTACCGGTAGGGATGAAAACGCGGAGACGCTCGGTGGCCAGGATACGCCGGTAAGATTTAGGCCCAGGAGGCACCCGAAGTCCCCGCCGCAACCAGAAGCGCCACCGCTGAATGGCACGCCAAAGAAAAGATAGTCATTCGCGCCATTCAAAATTTCAGTCATCGGAGAGCAGGTAGGTTCTTCGAACTCCGGATCGAGGTTTACACTGCCTGTGGCCTTGGAAGAATTCAATATTCCCGAGGAATTGAATCCGATTCGGAACAAGGTCGTCGGGGATGTTCCGCAGGCGTACACGAATGCGCTGGTGTAAGCACCGGAATGGTAATTCTTATCGAACGCGCCAAGATGCGTATAGGTAGACTCCCCTTGAAGGGTCGTGTCGACGGAGCCAGCCAGCGCCGTACTCGCTTGGATCACGGCCGAGTTGCCGCCAGGATCGCTTCCGGAAAACACAAAAACCCTTTGCGACGTCGCGTCCACGATAGGCGGGTCAATTACGCCAATATCCCCATCTGAGACCGTCAAGGTCGGAGTTCCGATGCAGGGTGGAGTTCCCGAAGCGCACGTACCAACACTACTGCCTGTATCTCGGACATAGTGCAAGCTGGTGTTCAGATCGGCGACGAACACATTTCCGGAAACAGAATCGAAGACGGGACCAGTAAGGGGGATGCCCGACGCGATCGTAAACGGCCAACCACCTGACGTTACTTCAGCCGGAGTCCCAAAGAAGACGCCTGAAAATTTGTGAAGTACTCCGTCGTCATCCCCAATATAGAGCGTGTCATTACTATAATTGTAGAATGGAGAAGAAATGGAGGCTGGGGCGCTATCGGAGAATGTCAAGCTAAACAGGCAAGACGTGCCGGTTGCCGGACAGGAAGACCAAGCGTTCCCGGTGGTAATCGGCGTAGGAGCCGCCGCTGCGCTCACAGTGCCCTGGGTTGAAACCCATTTCAGGATTTTTAGAATTGCCGCGCCGTCATTATCAGCAGGAGTCTCGACGAATACCACCTTGCTGCCGTCGAGAGAAAGCGCGGGAGAGCTGTAAATCACTCCATCCGTATCTCCAGTCAGATTTGTGTTGTACGCCCACATGACAGAGGGCGGTCCCGTGCCACACGTTCCCCCGCTTCCCGAGTAGAGTTCGTTGATCGCAACAATGCTGGCTTGGCCGCCGGTGACTCCCGTCAAACCTGTGGGGAACGCCACGTAATCCTTGGTGCAGCTCGGCATTGCATTTACATCGAACGTAAATTTTGCAGGGTAGGAGAATCCCCCGGACACATTGCCTGTCGTGGCGTTGGCGCCAAGTGAAAACTGCCAATCCCTTTTCAGCGGAGATTCATCGCGCCGGCCGGTTGGCCCGCCTCCGAGGCGGTCGCGCCAGTCGTCGGGAAACCTGTGCTCCTCACGGAAGCGCGGATGGCCCCCGTAAATAAAGAGATGGCGAAGGTACCGAGGATCATGCATCGCCTGCCACGCATTCGGGCCCGTCGGCGCCCCGGAGTAAATCAAGTGGCGATCGCTCCAGTCGACCGGCATGTGGACAGGGCCGGTAGAATCCTGGACGCTTGCTGCTCGCGATTGCAGGAGCAGCACTACTGTAAACATTGCCGCGAAGGCAGGAAGCAGCCAAATGATCCATGTACGATTCAGTTTCATTTCATCCCTCGTAGGCTGGTGCGGCGTTTATTCAACTGCCTGACTGCAAGAACAGAAGATCTGGATTAGCGCTGATTTCTCCTGAGTGGCAGAGACATTTCTTACTGGCGGCAACTCAGATGAAAAATATTTCTCGACAAATCGGCGGGACATATTCATGCGACCAGCCGTGCTCTGTGGGATCTTTCTCTGAAAGAATCCCAATGGCTTCCGTTCCTGTGACATTTGTTAGCGGCATGTACAATTTTCGGAGCGGGCTCATTCCTCGCGGATTCCAAAAATTGTGAAGAGTATTCGATTGAATGCCACCACAATTGGGACACTAAGCATTCCTGTGGCCATCCCCTCCGATCACCTTCTTGAAGAGAAGTCCTTAACTTTTAGTGGCTTCTGGCAAACCTGATCCGGCGCTTCCGTTTATTTTGCGTCCAGTACAATCCTGTTTCAGGAGGGCCAGTTTCAGTTTGGGAATCATTCAAGCGATTCCGAAAGAGGAGGGATAAGCTTGCCAATCGCACACTGTGAATCAACGGCGCCAAGGCTTGACACCTGGGTGTATATTGAGCTGCATCGGTTTGGACACAAGAATATGAACAACTGGATCAGGATTCTGCCTCTCGCTTTATTAATGCCCGCGGCCGCTGCGGCGCAAATGCCGACGAAAGTTCCCAACGGTCTTCCTTCGTGGTCGTACAACATCCCGGATAAAGACCAGCCCCCCATCGTTGAGCAAACGGGCCCAATAAGTGTGCCGGGCAGCAGTAAAGTGTTGGACCGCGCCCAGGTCACGAGCGCCGCAAATCCTCCCGATTGGTTTCCCGAGGAACATGGCCCCGCTCCGCGTATCGTGAAAGATGAATCGGGAAAGGCGAAGACGGCCTGCGGCACCTGCCACCTCATGTCGGGGCAAGGGCATCCTGAATCCGCCGACATTGCCGGCCTCCCCGTCGAATATTTCACCCGCCAGATGATGTATTTCAAAACCGGAGTGCGGAAAGAAGAAGACCGGATGGGCCCGATTGCGAGAGCCACTTCCGATGAAGATGTGCGGCTCGCGGCGGAGTATTACGCAGCCATCAAGCCGATCCCGTGGGTAAAAGTAATCGAAACGGCCAACCCGCCAAAAACCTACGTCAGCGTAGGAGCGCGCCACCGACTTTTGGACCCGGCCGGCGGCACCGAACCCATCGGCCATCGGATCATCGAAACACCAGTGGATCCGGCACTAACGGCGGATCGCGATCCGCATTCTGCCTTTCTGGCTTACGTTCCTCCCGGCAGCATTGAGAGGGGAGGGGCGCTCGTGAAGACTGGCGGAGCGGGCAAGACGATTCAGTGCGCGATTTGTCACGGAGACGATTTGAAGGGTCTTGGCGAAGTGCCCAGGCTCGCTGGCATGCAGCCGGTGTATCTCGCCCGGCAGCTCATCTTGATGCAGAATGGATCGAGCGCCGGGACCGCCGCCGCGCTGATGAAGAAAGTGGTCGCGAACCTTTCCGAGGACGACATTATCGCGATCTCGTCGTACCTCGGGTCGCTCCCGCCGCAGTGAAGCTGTAATCCGCGCGCCCACGACTCGAACTTA
>Ga0182024_10005791_pt1 | contig 27461 bp, 24 predicted proteins | sample P32metaG_FD_120480 | JGI IMG/M metagenome (GOLD analysis project Ga0182024, IMG submission 120480) | Permafrost microbial communities from Stordalen Mire, Sweden - P3-2 metaG (Illumina Assembly) | ecosystem: Environmental > Terrestrial > Soil > Wetlands > Permafrost | place: Sweden: Stordalen...
AGCTTCTCGGGCCAAAGGCCGAAGCGCTCGCGCGTGCGATCGATCATCCGGCGCTGCGCCGTCACCTCGGCCTGTCGGACTGCTGTCGTTGCCTCCACATCCAGGATGACGGCGTGCTTCAGGTCGAATGTTCTTGACGTACGCGACGCTCAGCTTGCGGGTCGTACGATCGACGAAATACCGGACCAACGAAAGGCGCGAGAGGCGGCGCGGGCGCGCGATCTCGGCCGAGCCGAGCTGGTACACCTCTATCGCTAGGCCAAGAGGGCGCACGCGCTCGACAAATTCAGCCCCGACGCCCGCTTTTTCGTCGAGGAACTGATCCGTTTGAACGGGGGGAAGCTGCCAAAACTGAGGCTCCCGTCCGGCAGGCCGCGCAACCGCCACAACATGATGGTCGTCCACCTTGCGGTACTTGAAGAACTCAATGCTCTTGGTCCAAGGCATGGCAACAAGACCAAAGCCATTGCGGCCGTGGCGCAACGCTATCACAGGAGGCCGCAGGACGTTCGGGACATCTTCTACAATCGGCATCCAGAGTGGCAGGAGGCGGTCACGCTGTCGATCGCGTGGCGGCAAGTTTGGAGGGAGGCCGATCAGCCGAGCGTCGAGCCGCCAACGATCGAGGGCCAGGAAATAAGCCCGGAACAGTTCAAGGAATATTCGGCGCTTGCTGCCGCCGAGTGTCCCGATGGCATGACTGTCCAGGACAACCTGGAGCTTTGGGGATTCGTCCGCCGAGCGAGCTTCAAGGATTGACCTCATTAGTCTACCGGACGACCTTTTTACAGAAAGATCAGGATCTCTTGGCGGTGTAGCGCCGCGCTGTCCACAGCATGATGGAGTAGCGCGATGCCTGATCTCTCGTTGAGCCGGCGACTGCGAACCCCCGCGGCGGCTGATTATCTCGGCTATGCCGAATCCACCCTTGAAAAGAAGCGGCTCACCGGCGATGGGCCGCCGTTCATCCGGCTCGGCCGCGTCATCGTGTACGACACGCGCGACCTTGACGCCTGGCTTGCCGAGCGGCGTGCGCAAAGCACCAGTGAAGCCGACGCGGAGTGACAGAGCGTGCCGAGACAACACGGCCCGGCGCGGGCGAGCGCCGGTGGTGCCGTGCATCTGGAAATCGCTGAGCAGCGATCCTGGATCGATAGCACTACGCCGACGCTTCGCGCAACGCCGCTCGACGCCGCGCTTGCCTACGCTGCGCGCAGCTGGCCGGTGTTCCCGGTGCGCCGAGACAAACACCCCTTCACGGCGCACGGCAAGGACGACGCGACGCTCGACCCGACCATCATTCGCGGGTGGTGGCATCGGTGGGCGGACGCCGCCTCGGCAATCGTCACCGGCGAGGCTTCCGGGATTGTCGCGCTCGACATCGACATTCGGCCGGGCGGAAGCGGCTTTGACCCGCTCGAATTGCTCGAGATCGCGTTCCACCCGAGCGCGCCGACCGCGCACACCCCGCAAGGTGGCTGCGCCGTGATGTTCCTGCCGGAATGGATGATGCTGGCGGAACCGGAACCTCCCGTACTGGCGCCGGTGCCGCGGCCGGCTCGTCCTCAGCGGCTCGGCGCTTATGCCGAAGCGGCGCTTGACCGCGCCGTGACAGCGATCGTCAGCGCGCCGGCCGGGCAGCAACACGACACGCTGAACCGCGAGACCTACGGCATCGCCGGGCTTGTCGCTGGCGGCATGATCCCGGCCGGGCTCGCGGTCGAGTCGCTGCAATGGGCGGCGCAGCGGATGCGCAGCTATGACCCGCGCCGCCCCGCCGAGCTGGACCGGATGGTTCGGCGCGCCTTCGCCGATGGCCTGGCCCGGCCGCGCCAGCCCGAGCGCGTCCCATGACGGACTTGGCAGGCTATGATGCGATCAAGGCGCGCCACACCGGCGCCAACGGCCGCGGTGCGCGCGAGGGCAGCCGGGAACCGCTGCAGCTGGTCCACTTCCGCGACATGCGCGCGCTGCTCGACGGCCGGCCGCTGGTCAAGTGGATGCTCGATTGTCAGCAGACCAGCCTCATTGTCGGCGAGTCGGGTTCGGGCAAGACGTTCCTTGCGATCGATCTGGCATTGCACGTCGCCGCCGGGCTGACGTGGTTCGGCCGCAAGGTGGCGGCCGGGCCGGTGATCTATGTTGCGGCCGAGGCCGGCAGAAACATCGCAAACCGCGTGGCAGCATGGCGTGATCAGCACCAGCCCGACGAAACTATTTCGTTCGGCGCCGTCACATCGCCGGTTGACCTATGCCATCCCGAAGTTTGCGATGTGGATAGGCTGATCGCGACGATCCGCGAGGCTGGGTTTGATGAGCCGGTTCTGATCGTCATCGATACGGTGTCGCGGGTTCTGGCTGGCGGCAACGAGAACGGGCCGGACGACATGGGCGCGCTGGTCCGCTCGCTTGATCGGCTCCGCGACGAGTTGCGCTGCCACGTCTGCGCCGTTCACCATCTTGGCAAGGATGCGACCCGCGGCGGTCGCGGCCATTCGCTGCTACACTGCGCGGTCGACACCGAGATTGCGGTCGCAAGAAACGGCAACGCTGGCATCGCGACCGCGACCGTCACGAAGCAGCGCGACGGCATCGCCGGAGGAAGATCGCGTTCCGGCTGCGGCCGATCGAGCTGGGCCGGGACGCCGACGGCGACCCGGTGACATCCTGCATCGTCGAGCCTGCCGAGGGGGTGACGCCGGCCAAGGGCGACAAGCCGGGCAAGCGCCTTCCCGATGCTGCCAGGATCGCGCTCGGCCTGCTGAGCGACGCCATAGGGCGGGATGGGTCAATCCCGACGGCCAGCAACCACATTCCCGCCAATGTCCCGACTGTCGATATCGAAACGTGGCGGCGTTTCTACTATGCCGGAACGGCAACGGACGGCCAAACCGCTGAGGCCCGAAAAAAGGCATTCCAGCGGGCGCGCGACAAGCTTCAAGCGGCAGGCGCAATAGGTGTCCACAACGATCTCTGCTGGGTCGTTGCCGGTGCCTGATCGGAACCGACCGGGACCGGGACAGCCACCGGGACAGCGGGACCCCCCTATAGGGGTGTGTCCCGTCCCGTCCCGCTTAGGTGGCCGGGACAAGCCGGGACGGCACCGGGACATGTCCCGCTATGTCCCGCCTCTTGACTTTGGAAGCGATGATTCGGCCGGGCTCCGCGGCCGGCTGACCGGAATGCGTGCCGAACTGGTCAAGCAAGTGGCACGCGACAGGATCGAGGCCGTCGCCCTCACATTGTTGACCGGCGTCAACGCCGCGATCGTTGCATGCGAGCCCGCAGCCGCACCGGCCGACGTGGTTGAGGGCGCGCGCGCGATCCTGGCCGTTTCGGCGAGGCGCCCCTTAAGGACCATAAGGCGCCACAGAAGCACCTCGTCGGACTCAATGGCGATCCGGAACTCCTCCGCGGCCAAGAACAGATCGGCGCCGTGCGGCGGATCGACGTCGATCTTGCGCCGAAGGGCCGTGGTCTCGTCGAGAAGAGCCACCCTCCGGCGGCCGATGTCACGAATTTCCGCCTCGATCGTCGCGCGAGCGGCGACTATCTTCTCAGCAGAGGCCTCGGGGCGGGAAGTCCCCATTGCTTGTCTCTTCGACGGGCCGATTGGAAGCTTAGCACGCCCAACCCGGGGCCGCCCTCGCAAGTGGAGAATTTTCGGCGAGTTCGCTCGACTGGCCATCCCTAACGACTTATATAAGGCGGCCTTTCCAAAAATCGGCCGCGGTTCGGAAGCCCGGTACAAATTTCGCCTCAGTCCGCCGTCGCTCCCCTGTTTTCCCCGAACGGAGCGCTCGCCCTTATTCGAAGGACGGCCGAGCGGCGCCCGATTTTAGGACGGCAAGATAAAAGCACCGCCCATCGGCCGGGGTACATGTGGTTGGTTGGATTGGATTTTTCTGTCGGCTTCCGCCCGTGCCCTGCTGCCGGCGGGCTTTGGTAGGTACGACGGCGCTGTGACAGTTGATTTTCTTAGGATTTTCACGTCGAGCGATGGCCCGCCGTGAAGGGTGAGCGGTGAAATCCGTGATCCGCGCACGCCGCTTCCACGCGCGTCACCGCGGGTCGGCATAGGGTCCGCAACCCTCCCGTCCCGGCGATTTCCAGTGCCGCATGCCGGCGCGAGTTCGGATCCGGGGATACCTTGGGGATACCTAGACCGATCTAGCCTGCGGAGTTCCGGCTGTAACCCTTTAATTTAACTGGTGGGTGCAGCAGGACTCGAACCTGCGACCCGCTGATTAAGAGTCAGCTGCTCTACCAACTGAGCTATGCACCCCGCTGCGCGAGGCGCGGTCTATAACAAAGCCCTGATGGGTTGTCGATAGCGGTGCCGGCGGCGAGCAAGGGCCGTGGCCCGGCACGATGCTCAGCGCGGTACCAGGGCCTCCGCGCTCGGGAGCGGCACCACCCGCGGCCCGCCCTCAGAGGCGGGTGCCGGCGGCGCGATCCGTCGCGGCGACCAGGTGAAGATCGACGACATCGCATAGTTCCACACCACCGACACGGCGGCGCCCGCGAGCCCGGCGAGCCACCAGGACGTGTGGCCGTAGACCAGGTGGGCGGCGATCCCCACATTGGCCGCGGCGCCGACGCCGCACACGGCATAAAACGATAGGAGGCCGGTCCACAGGCGTTTTCCGCGCAGCCGGCGATCGCGATAGGTGAACAAATTGTTCAAGAGGAAATTGCCGGTCATCGCGACGATCGTCGCGGCGGCCTGGGCGACCGCAAAGGCAACGAAGAGCACGTGCGTCCCAAACCACAGCGTCAACAGATGGGTCCCGACGCCGAGCCCGCCGATCAGCGAGAACAACAGGAAACGGACCGGGACGGCGGGCCCGACGAGCTTTTCCAAGAGCAGCATCAGATACTCCCAGGCCACCATCGCGTCGAGCTTGCTCTCGCCATGGAGGCGCGGGCGAAAATTGAGCGGCACCTCGGCGAAAGCGAGCGGCCGCGGCGCCGACGCAAACAAATCGAGGAGGATCTTGAACCCCTGACCCGACAATGAGCGCATCGCCTCCTTAAAGGTATCGCGCTTGATCATGAAGAACCCGCTCATCGGGTCGGAGAGATCGGCCTTGATGACGAGCCGCCCGAGCTTGCTCGCGACATCGCTGATCATGATGCGCGAGGGCTGCCAGTCGCCGACGCCGCCCTCTTTGACGTGGCGGCTGGCGATGACGATATCGAGGCGCTCGGCCTTGATCCTGGCGAGCATCACCGGCAACAGGTTTTCGTCGTGCTGCAGGTCGCCGTCCATGACGGCGGCATAGGGCGCCGCGCTGGAGAGGATGCCCTCGACGCAGGCCGACGACAGACCGCGCCGGCCGAGCCGCTGCAGAACGCGGATGTTGCCTTGGGTTCGCGCCAGCGCGCGCACCACATCGGCGGTCCCGTCGGGCGAATCGTCGTCGACGAAGATCGCCTCCCAGGCAATCCCGGCAAGCACCCGGTTGAGACGCTGAACCACGATCGGAACGTTGTCGCGCTCGTTGAGCGTCGGGATGACGACGACGAGCTCGGGCGCAGCGTACCGCGCCGCAGGCACAGGCGCAGGGGCGCCGCCCTCAAGGGATGGCGCGACCGGGAACGCGGCCGGCGCCGACTCCGCGATGCTCATCTCACCCCGTCCACATCGGAGGGATGCGGGGATAGTCCCACATCGATCTTAGTTAAGATATCTGGGAAAGGTTTCCAACTGGTTGCCGAAGCGAGGTTGGGCCAAGCCGGATCGCCTCTGTTGGGATGACGAGCCGGGGTGATTGCCCCTGGTCTCGTGCGCTGCCGGCCGCCAACGGGAGCCGCGAAACCCCGCGGAAAGCCTCGCGGGGCGCGGCCCTTTCGCTGAATCTGCAGGGAATTTGCAGCAAATCGGCTGATTTTTTGGCGGAAACCCTCAGTTTTCCGTTTCACGAGCAGCAAAATCTACAGCGCGTTTGCAGCAAAAATGCGTTGCAAATCCGCTGTAGAGGGGCAATGCGGCTGCTGAATTTATGGCGCGGCATCTCTTTCCGACGGGCTTTAAATGCTATCAGACCATGTAGCATATTTATGTTATATTGTCAATATCCTAATGAAGATTGCGCTCACTCGTTGCTTTGGGCGGACGCGAACCCTGAGCCTGATCGAACCTCGGAGCCCGGTCATTCCGGGGGCGATTTAAGCCCAGCCTCCGTGACCGCCCCACGGACGGCGCCTTCACGGCGATTGCCGCCATTCAGTGGCGCTGTCCTATGAAAGGCATACCGGACTGGACACCGATCTTCCGCCCTATTCACCAAACGAAAAAGTGTGGTTAAGTCTGTAGAATTACAACTTTAGGAATTATGGGATGGCGCCGCCGCATCGCGGGTCGAACCGATCGCCGTTCCGACGGCTCCTGCCGAACCCGCCCTCGCCCCCGTCGCGCGCTCGCCCGACGAGTTGGTCAAGATATGCCGCGATGCCGTCGAGCAGGCGCAACAGCGGCAGTTCAAGATGTGCAACGATTTTCACCAGCCGAACTGCCAGGAGCCAGGAGCGCCGGAGGTACGGCGCTCGGCGATCCGGGGAGGCCAGGATTTTTACCTGGTCAAGCTCGACCTCGACACCGGCGGCCGAGCGTCGACGATGAGCTGCCACATAGATTTGGGGAAGGCGATCGACGCCATCGGTTGGTGAATCTCGGCATCGCGCCGCTTTGCCCGGACCCAGGCACGGCTTTCCCCCGCCTCGGAAGTTCTGAGTGTCGGCTTCGGGGCATTACCAGCCGCCGTGATCGATTTCCGCGCGCGCCTGTTAGCGGTTGAGAGGTGTCAGGCTGACAGGGTTTGGCCCCAGCGGATCAGGCGGTAGCCCGCGCCGCGCGCCCGGCTAACGCCTCTTATTGCGCCGGCACGAGCGCGGCGGCTTCCTCCTCGCGCTTTGCCGCCTCGAGCGCGGCGGCTTTCTTTTCGACGAGCGCCACCAGGTGATCGACGATATCGGCATCCTTGAGGCGATGGTCGGTGATCCCGCTGATATAAACCTGATGGGTGTTGTTGCCGCCGCCGGTGAAGCCGATATCGGTTTCACGCGCCTCGCCCGGCCCGTTGACGACGCAGCCGATCACCGACAGGGTCAAGGGCGTCGTGATATGGGCGAGGCGTTCCTCCAATAATTCGACCGTCTTGATCACCTGGAATTGCTGGCGCGCGCAGGAGGGGCACGAGATCACGGTGACGCCGCGCCGGCGCAGGCTCAATGATTTCAGCATGTCGAAGCCGACCTTGACCTCCTCGACCGGGTCGGCCGAGAGCGACACGCGGATCGTGTCGCCGATCCCGGCCCACAAGAGCATGCCGAGCCCGACCGAGGATTTGACCGTGCCGCTGCGCAACCCGCCGGCCTCGGTGATGCCGAGATGCAGCGGGTAATCGCAGGCGTCGGCGAGTTGCTGATAGGCGGCGACGGCGAGGAACACGTCGGAGGCCTTGCACGAGATCTTGAACTCGAAGAAATCATTGTCCTCGAGGATCTTGGCGTGATCGAGGGCGCTTTCGACCATCGCCTCGGGGCAGGGCTCGCCGTATTTTTCGAGGAGGTCGCGTTCGAGGGAGCCGGCGTTGACGCCGATCCGCATCGAGCAGCCATGATCCTTGGCCGCCTTGATCACCTCGCGCACCCGCTCGGCGGAGCCGATATTGCCCGGGTTGATGCGCAGGCACGCGGCACCGCTTTGGGCGGCTTCGATCGCGCGCTTATAGTGGAAATGGATGTCGGCGACGATCGGCACCTCGACCTGACGCACGATCTCTTTCAGCGCCAGCGCCGATTCCTGGTCGGGGCAGGACACCCGAACGATGTCGGCGCCGGCCCGCTCCAGGGCCTGTACCTGCTCGACGGTGGCCTTGACGTCGCTGGTCACGGTGTTGGTCATCGACTGCACCGTGATCGGCGAATCACCGCCGACCGGGACCTTGCCGACATGGATCGTGCGGCAGGTCCGGCGGTGGATGTCGCGGTAGGGCCGAACGCTCATCGTCATGCCTCGCGGAATTGGTTCTTCGGCTTATAGAACGCTTCGGTGACGGAAAAAAGACCGCTACCCCTTTACCGCCGTCCCGGCAAGCAGCGCCTGGGGGTCGAGCGTGACGTCGCGACGCAGCGTGCCGATAGCACCGATCGCCGGCGCCGGCTTGCCGTCGACGACCAGCGCCAGGGCGCCGGCGTTGCCGGTGCGCAGCACGAGGCCGGCGCGGGGCACATGGTAGGTCTCCCCCGATTTGAGCACCCGCGAGAAGACCACCGACTGATCCTCGCCCGAGCGCACCTGGATCCAGCAATCGGCGAGGGCGCGGATGTCGATTTGTCCGCCTGGTTGCCCGCCTGGTTTGACGCCCGGATCGCCCGCCGGCGCGGCAATTGCGGGCGGTATTTCGCGGGTTGCGTCGCTCGTCGCCGGCGGCGCGGCTGTTGCGAGTCGGGGCAATGCCGCAGCCGCCGGGCTCGCGACGAGGCCAGGGTTTGGCGAACCGGCAGCGAGCACCGCCGGCGCCGGTGAGGAATCCTGCGGCGATAGGAGCCCCGAGCCGAACTGCGGGGCGGTGGACAGCGCCGCGGCGCCGGGCGCCGGGGCGGCTGCGGGGTTTACCGGCGCGGGCGGGTCGCTGGCCAGCGCGGGCGCCGTGGTGTCCTCGCTGGCCCGCTGCAGCTCCGCTGGCACCGCGGCGACGCGCTCGGGGCGGCTGCGCTCGCCGGTCGAGAGGTAGTACCAGGTGCCATAGCCGCACGCCGCCAGGATCATACCGACCAAGAGGATGGGGCCGCGCGGCAGGCTGCGCGCATCGAGGGCCACCGGCAGAGACAGATCCGGTCGGGCATGCACGTCGGCGCATTCGGCCTTGTAGCTGTCGAGAATGCGATCGCTGTCCAGGTCAAGGAGCTGGGCATAGGCGCGAATGAAGCCGATCGCATAGGTCGGCCCCGGCAGGTCCTGTGCGCGGCCCTGTTCGATCGCGGCGAGATAGATCGGCTTGATGCGCAGCGCGTCGCCGATGGCGTCGAGGTCGAAACCGAGCTCTTCGCGGCGCTCGCGCAACACCGTGCCGACCGCTTGCGACAGACTCCGCGGCGGGACGGAGCTGTCGTCCGCCATATCGCCGAAAGGCGTCTTTATCCGCTGGAACAGGCTCACGGTGCGATCTCGCTTCGACAACATCCCAAAATAGCGCGGCCGGTTCTGTCGAACCGCGCGCGGCTCATCGTATCGAGGCTGCGTCGTCGCGGCGCTCCGCGCAATGACAATTTTTGCGGTCATCGCGAGCGCGGCGACGCAATTTCGGGCGGTCTGCCTGATTCTGGCACCGGCCGGGGTTTTATTCCCGGGGGTTATTCACAGCACGACCGCATGGTCGCGCGCATAGGCCTCGAGCCAGCGCCGCAGCGAGTGGTCGGGGCGGTCGCCGATCTCGTCGAGATAGCCCGCGAGCGCTCCCCCATCGAGGCTGCGGATCATCGTCTTGACCGGCCCGACCGAAGTCGCCGCCAAGGACAGCGTGCGAAAGCCGAGCCCGATCAGCATCATCGCCTCGATCGGATTACCTGCCATCTCGCCGCACATGCTGAGCGGGGTCCCGGCGGCGCGGCATTGTTGGATGACCTCGCGGAACAACGCGACCATTGGCGCCGACAACAAATCATAGCGCTCGGCGAGGCGCGGATTGCCGCGGTCGCAGGCAAACAGGAACTGGGCCAGATCGTTGGTCCCGATCGACAGGAAATCGATGCGTTTCAAGAGCGCCGGCAGCTGCCACAAGAGCGAGGGCACTTCGAGCATGACCCCGAGCTTCAATGAGCGCGGCGGCTCGACGCCTTCCGCCGCGGCGCGGGCCAATTCCTTGTCGAGCAGGCGACGGGCAGCCTCAAGCTCGGCGATCTCGGCGATCATCGGGAATTTGACCAACAGGTCTTGGCCGTCGGCGGCGCGCAGCAACGCGCGCAATTGCTGGCGCAGCATCGCCGGGCGATCGAGGCCGATGCGGATGGCGCGCCAACCCATCGCCGGATTTTCCTCGGCGGTGTGCGCCAGATAGGGCAGCACCTTGTCGCCGCCGATATCGAGCGTGCGGAACACGATTGGCCTTCCCTCGGCCTGCTCGTAGGCGCGCCGGTAAAATTCGGTCTGATCGGCGACATCGGGAAAGGCGTTGCGCGTCAACAGCGGGATCTCGGTGCGGAAGAGCCCCACCCCCTCGGCACCGGTCGGGCGCAGTTGGGCGAGGTCGAGCAACAGCCCGGCATTGAGCAAGAGCTTGATTTCGATCCCGTCGCGGGTGACCGCCGGGGTGTCGCGCAGGGTCTCGTAAAACGCGCGGCGCCGCGTGCGGGCGGCGACCGTCGCCGCGACGGTCTGCTGGATGTCGGCACGCGGGCGGGTCAGCACCACCCCATGATCGCCGTCGACGATGACGATGTCGCCGGCCTCGATCTGCCGCGTCGCCTCGGCGACGCGGCCGACGACCGGAATATCGAAGGCGCGCGCGACGATCGCGACATGGGCGGTGGGCGAGCCTTCCTCGAGCACCAGCCCCCTGATCCGCCGGTGCGCGTAATCCAACAGCTCGGCCGGCCCCATGGCGTGCGCGACGAGGATGAATTCGCCCGGCAGCTCGGGCGCCCCCATGCCGGGCGCTTGGCCCGCCAGGAACTGCTGCAGCCGGTTGGCGAGATCCTCCAGATCGTAGAGCCGCTCGCGCAGATAGGGGTCGGTAACCTGCATCATGCGGCTCTTGGTTTCGTCCTGCACCTTCTGCACGGCGGCTTCGGCGGTAAGGCCGCTGCGTACCGCCTCGGTGATCCGTTCGAGCCAGCCGCGGTCGGCGGCGAACATGCGATAGGTCTCGATGATGTCGCGGTGCTCGCCCGGGCCGAGGCGGCGGCTGGTGTCGACCAGCCGATCGATCGCGTCCTGCATCGCCTCGATCGCCAGGCGCAGGCGCTCGTGCTCGGAGGCAACGTCCTCGGCGACGACCTGGCGGATCACCACCTTGGGCTCGTGCAACACCGCCGGGCCGATCGCCAGGCCCGGGTTGAGCCGGATGCCGTCGAGCCGCAGCGGCAAGGACGCGCCGATCCGGCTTTGCGCCATCTCCAGCGGATTGACGAGCTCGCCGCTGGCAACGAGCTCGGCGACGATCATCGCGATCGTCTGCACGACCTCGGTCTCGTCCTCGGTGTAATGGCGGGGTGTCCGGTTCTGTACGACGAGGACGCCCAGCACCCGTCCGCCGCGCAGGATCGGCACTCCCATCAGCGAGTGATAGATCTCTTCCCCGGTTTCCGGGCGATAGGCGAAATCGGGGTGGGATTGGGCGTCGGCCAGCGCCAACGGACGGGCGTTCGCCGCGATCACCCCGACAAGGCCCTCGCCGACGCGCAGCCGGGTGCGATGGACCGCCTCCGGACGCAAGCCCTCGGTCGCAAACAGCTCGAGCACCTCACCGGCGCGCATGATGTAGGCCGAGCAGACTTCTGCGACCATTTCGGCGGCGATCACCCGGACGATGCGGTCGAGCCGCTCCTGCGCGCTGCCGGACCCGGCCATGATGCCGCGCAGGCGGCGCAACAGGCGGCGGGTCGCGGTGACGTGCCCATTGGGGTTGTCTTGGGCGATTGCTGGCGTGCTCCCCGGCGTGCTCCTTGGGGGGTTCCCGACGACCTCGCTCATCCGCCGGGATCCGGGCCCTCCGCTGAGCCCAAGAATTGCGGCGATCCGGCGAACCGCCGCGCCTGGCCGGCAATGATCGCGAGGGCCTGGTCCATCACCTCGGCCAGGATCTCGACGGTGCTCTGCTCCTTCGTCACCATCCCGACGCTTTGGCCGGCCATCAAGGAGCCGCCTTCGACATCGCCGTCGATGACCGCCTTGCGCAGCGCGCCAGCCCAGAAATGCTCGATTTCGAGCTGCGCCTCCTTCTGCGACAGTTCACCCTGGTGGAAGCGGTCGATAACCTGGCGCTGAACCGCGCGGAACCGCTCGGTCGCCGGGTTGGCGAGGGCGCGCACCGGAATGACCGGAAACCGCGCGTCGAGCTGAGGCGACGGCATCGCATCGCGCGCCGCGGCGCGAATAAACGCGAGCTTGAAGCGTGGATGGGCGATCGATTCGTGGGCGCAGACAAAGCGGGTGCCAAGTTGAACGCCGGAGGCTCCCATCTCAAGATAAGACACCACCGCCTCACCGCGGCCGATCCCGCCGGCGACAAAGACCGGCACCGCGGTAAGATGCGGCAATACCTCCTGCGCCAAGACCGCGGTCGATACCGGGCCGATATGCCCGCCGGCTTCGCTGCCCTCGATGACGATCGCATCGGCGCCCATTCGCACCAGCTTTTTCGCGATCACCAGCGCCGGGGCAAAACAAACCACGCGCGCGCCGCCGTTGCGGATCCGCGCGATTGCCGCCGCGCTCGGAATGCCGCCGGCGAGGACAACGTGACCGACCCCGTGGGCGGTGCACACGTCGATCAACTCGGTCAATTGCGGGTGCATCGTAATCAGATTGACCCCAAACGGTTTCCTGGTCAGCGCCCTAGTGGCGGCGATCTCCTCGGCCAGCATGTCGGGCAGCATCGCGCCCGAGGCAACGACGCCAAAGCCGCCGGCATTCGAGATCGCCGCGACAAGGTTGCGCTCCGATACCCAGGTCATCGCCCCGCCCATGATGGCAAGATCGGTGCCAAGGAAGGCGCGTCCGCGCGCCCACAGCCGATCGAGCTCGGCGCGACAGAGGCTCGCCTCGCCGTTTGCCGCACCGCCGTTGGGCGCGGTCCCGGATCGAGTCTCCGAGCGATCGGCCGCGGCCAGTCCCGTGCTCATCCGGGCTCGTCGAGCCGCGAGGTCAACTGTCTCGTGACAGCTTTCTTGCGCCATTCCGTATCGGCTTCGGCGCTTTCGTCGATGATGGCGTCGGCGTCGGCATCGAGGCCATAGGCCGTATGGAGCGCGCGCACTGCGAGCTCGGTATATTCGGCGGCGATCAGCACGCTGACCTTGATCTCGGAGGTCGAGATCACCTGGATGTTGATGCCCTTGTCGGCGAGCGTCCGGAACATCTGCTTGGCGACGCCGGCATGGCTGCGCATGCCGATGCCGATGACCGAAATCTTGACGACATTGGCATCCGGCTTCAGCGCGTCGAAGCCCAAATCCGCACGGCAGCCCTCGAGCACCGCGACGGCGCGGTCGAGTTCGCTGCGTGCGACGGTAAATGTGAGGTCGGTGGTCTTGCCGTCTTCGGACACGTTCTGCACGATCATGTCGACATTGATCGCCTGGTCGGCAAGCGGGCCGAAAATGGCCGCCGCCACGCCGGGGCGATCGGCCACCCGTTGCACGGTGATCTTGGCCTCGTCGCGGCTATAGGCAATCCCGCTGACTAAACGTTTTTCCACGATTTCATCCTCGTCGACGACGAGCGTGCCGGGGCTGTCGCAAAAGCTCGACAAGACCTGGAGGCGTACCCGATGGTTCATCGCCATCGCCACCGCGCGCGTCTGCAGCACGCGGGCGCCCTGCGATGCGAACTCAAGCATCTCCTCGTACGTGATCTTAGCGAGCTTGCGGGCTTTCGCAACGATGCGCGGATCGGTCGTGTAGACCCCGTCGACGTCGGTAAAGATATCGCAGCGATCGGCCTTCAGCGCGGCGGCGAGCGCGACGGCCGTGGTATCGGAACCGCCGCGGCCCAAGGTGGTGATGCGGCGATCAGGGCTGACACCCTGAAACCCAGCCACGACAGCCGCTTTATTCTCGGCAAGAGAGCGCCCGATGTCCGCGGCGTCGATGGCCTCAATACGGGCATAGCCATGCACGCTGTCAGTCCGAACAGGGACCTGCCAGCCGAGCCAGGACCGCGCATTGATACCGAGATTCTGCAAGGCGAGCGCCATCAGGCCGGCGGTCACCTGCTCGCCCGAGGCGACGACGACATCGTGCTCGCGCGCGTCGTGCAGCCGGCTCATCTGGCGCGTCCACTCGATGAGCTGGTTGGTCGCCCCGGCCATCGCCGAGACGACGACCGCGACCTCGTTGCCGGCGTCGACCTCGCGTTTCACGCGGCCGGCGGCGTTGCGGATCCGCTCGATATCGGCGACCGATGTCCCACCGAACTTCTGAACAATACGCGCCATCTCTCTTTCGTAATGCGCTATCGGCTCGACGGCAACGGCGATATCGGCGATCGTGCCGCCTCCGCATACTCGATCACGCGTCTTGCAGCCATCTTATCGCGCAGAGCCGGGGATATGGGTGAATTCGGCGATACGGTAGACCCAGAGGACATCGATCGGTTTGCCGCGCAGAGTGCGAGCTGGTGGGACCCAAGGGGGAGCTTTCGGCCGCTCCACCAGATAAACCCCGCTCGCATCGATTTCATCCGCCATCAGCTGCTCGCGCATTTTCACCGGGACGCGCGCTCGCTCTCTCCCTTCACCGGCCTGAGGCTCGCCGATATCGGCTGCGGCGGCGGCCTCGTTGCCGAACCAATGACCCGGCTCGGCTTCACCGTCACCGGCCTCGACGCCGATTCGCAGGCGATCGCCACGGCCCGCGCCCATGCCGCGGCGAGCGGGCTCGCGATCGAATACCGCGTGGCGGATATCGAGACGCTGGTCCGCGCCGGCGAGCACTTCGATGTCGTCCTCGCCCTCGAAATCATCGAACACGTCGCCGATCGCGATGCTTTCCTCGCCGCCCTCGGCGCGCTGGTCCGGCCCGGCGGCGCCGTTATCGGCGCGACGCTCAACCGCACGGCGCGCTCGTTTGCGCTGGCGATCGTCGGGGCCGAATATGTCCTCGGTTGGCTGCCGCGCGGCACGCATGATTGGCAACGCTTCGTTCGTCCCTCGGAATTCGTGCTTGGCCTGCGCCGGGCCGGTCTCCAGACGATCCACCTCGCCGGCCTTGGCTATGATTGGCGCAACGGCGGCTGGAGCCAGTCGGGCGATCTGTCGGTCAACTACATGCTCGTCGCGGTGCGGCGCCAAGCACAGCGCACCACGATTGTCGCCTAGGCGTCGGTCGGGGAAATCCAAGGGATGCGGCCGAAGGAGATGCCCTCTTCCGCCAGCTCGCGCGATTCCTCGGCGCTCGCCTCGCCATAGATGCCGTGCGGGTCGGCTTCGCCGTGATGAATGCGGCGCGCTTCCTCGGCAAAGCGCTCGCCGACATAATCGCAATTGGTCTCGACCTGATGGCGCAGCTCGACGAGCGCCGCGCGCATCTGGGCGGGGGAGATCGGCGGCGTCCTGTCGCGCGAGCGTCCGATACGGGGCGCCATCACCGCCTTTTCGACCTGCGCATCGCCGCAATGCGGGCAGGCGATCTCGCCGGCTTTCTGCTGGGCGTCAAAGCCATCGCCGTCGCGGAACCACGCCTCGAATTCGTGGCCCGACGCGCAGCGCAAGCTGAATAGGATCATCGAGAGGGTCTCCGCACGCGCCTATTTTACACCGAGGGGCGCATCTTCAGCAATCATCTGCCAAGAGTGCTAAACAATGGATCAACAAACTCCCTCCGCCTGGGTGCGGCGCTTCCTTCCGCTGATCCGGCAAGGTGGCCGGGTGCTCGACCTCGCGGCGGGCGCCGGGCGTCACACCAGGCTCTTTCTCGATATGGGGTTTAGGGTCACCGCTGTCGACCGCGATATCGCGGGATTGCGCCCGCTCGCCGGCGACAGTTGTGAAATCCGCGCGATCGATCTCGAAGCCGGCACGCCGGGAAGCGCCTTGGGGCCGCTCGGCGGCTTCTATGACGGCATCGTCGTGACCAATTACCTCTATCGACCGCTGCTCGCCTCGATCGCGGCGGCGCTGGCACCCAATGGCGTGGTGATCTACGAGACCTTCGCACTCGGCAACGAGCGCTTTGGCCGCCCGCGCAACCCGGATTTCCTGCTGCGCCCCGGCGAGCTTATCGACGCCTTCGCGGCGCTGACCATCGTCGCCTTCGAAGAGGGCGAGGTGACCCTGCCGCGCCCCTCCGTCATCCAGCGCATCGCCGCCATCGCCGGGCCGCTCGGAAGGCTGCCGGAAGCCGGCTTGGATCCAGCCGCCGTCTCGGCGTAAGATACCGTGATGTCGAGCGCCGCCGAACAATTGATGTCCCTCGACGAATTTCTCGCCTGGGAGCACGAGCAGCCCGAACGGTATGAGTTCGCCGATGGCGTCGTGACGATGATGCCCGGCGGGTCCGCCGCTCACGTCACCATAGCGATGAGTATCGGCTTTGCACTGCGGGACGTGCTTCGCGGAACCGGTTGTCGCCCATTCGGCAGCGACATGAAAGTGATCGCCAACGGGACTGTCCGGTATCCCGACGTTTCGGTGACTTGCCGGCCTATAGACGACAGAGACGACCGTCTCACCGAGCCGGTTGTCGTCATTGAAGTGCTGTCGCCAAGCACCGAGCGAATCGATCGCGGGCGCAAGAAATTGGATTACTTCGCCACACCCTCGATTCAGCAATATGCGATCGTCGAGCAGGACGAGCGCTTGGTCGATCTCTATACCCGCACTGACGCCGGCTGGGTGAACGACGTGATCACCGACAAGGCGGCTCTGAAGCTGTCGAGTATCGGGGTCGAGCTGAGCCTCGATACGATTTACGAGGATACCGAGCTCGATCCTACTCGGCGGCAAGCGGGCGGGGAGCCAGCGCCGGCGGCGTGAAGGCGCGGTCGTGGGTTAATGAGGGCACCATGCGGCGCGCCTCGGCGATACGCGCGGGGTCGATGGGCGCGGTGACGATCCCGACCTCCTCGCCGCCATCGGCCATGACCTCGCCCCAGGGATCGACGATCAGCGAGTGGCCAAAGCTCTTGCGTCCGGCCGTGTGCTCGCCCCATTGCGCCGGCGCGAACACAAAACAGCCATTCTCGATCGCCCGCGCGCGCAACAGCACGTGCCAATGCGCCCGGCCGGTCGGCACCGTGAAGACCGACGGCACGGCGAGGAAATCGGCCCCGGCCTGCGCCAGCGCGCGATAGAGGTGTGGGAAACGCAAATCGTAACAAACGCTCATGCCGAGCCGGCCCCACGGCGTCTCGGCGACGACCGTCCGGTCCCCGGGACGATAGGCGTTGCTCTCGCGATAGCTCTCGCCGCCGGGCAGGTCGATGTCGAACATGTGGATCTTGTCGTAGCGGGCGACGACCCCGCCCGCGGCATCGATAAGGAAGGAGCGATTGGCCAGCCGCTCCTCGCCCCCGGTTGCCCCGGGCTCGCCGGCCGGGTCGATGACCAGGGAGCCGAGCAGGAGCCAGATGCCTAATTCCTGCGCCAGCTCGCGCATGCCGGCGAGGAACGGGTCGTCGGCCTCGCGCCGCGCCTTGTCGCGCCGGCGCTTGCCGCTCTCTATGAGGTTGCTCGCCTCGGGGGTCATGATGAAATCGGCGCCGGCATCGCGCGCCCGGCGAACGAGTTCCTCGACCTGCCGCAGATTGGCCTCCGGCTCGGGGCCGGCGGTGAATTGAATGCACCCCGCGGTAAATGGCGTGCTCATCGGGCGATCCCCAGCTTTGGGTCGAGCTTGCCGGCGCGGTCGAGCGCGACCATGTCGTCGCAGCCGCCGATATGCTCGCCGTCGATGAAGATCTGCGGGACGGTGCGGCCGCCATGCGCGCGCTCGATCATCTCGGCCCGCCGCCCCGGCTCCTCATCGAGGCTGATCTCGGCGAATTCGACGCCCTTCTTCTCCAACAGTGTCTTCGCCCGCGCGCAATAGGGGCACCACGCCGTCGTATACATCTCGACCTGGGCCATCGCCGTCGACACTCCAAGTTTCGTGGTTGCACTCACATATGGCGCGCCTGACGTGATCAGGCAAAGCGCGGCTTGGTCAATCCCCCTCGGCGGCTTGCGCTGCGGCCGACTTCCTCCAGCCCGCCAGCTCGGCCCAGCTGTCGGCTTCCATGAACTGCGCCCAGCGGCGGTAGAGGTTGCGCAGATTGTGCTCGCTCGACTTCGCTTCGGTCAGGTCCATGACCGAGCCGGGGAGGGAGAGGCCGTCCCATTGGTAATTCTCGACTTCGTAGCCCATTCCCTGCTCGTAACTATAGGGGTGGCGGCGCGCGATCGTGCCGCGACTCGCGGCGTGGGCGTAATTCCAGTTCTCCATGTCGTCCTGCTCGGTGAGGCCAGCGGGCCCCGAATAGCGGATGTAATAGTCGCGCAGGAAATTCTTGACTTCGGCGGGCGCCGCCGCGTCGACCAGGTACCAACGCCAGACTTCGGTCTGATGGGCCCCGTGCGGGTGCCAGACGGCGAAGGTGCGCGGCTGGCGCGGATGCAGCGCGGTATTCGGAAAAATCTCGCCCGGGCTTCCGGTCACCCGCCCCCAATCGCCGCACCGCCGGCGTCGTTCGGCTTCGCAATGCGCGAAGTATTCCGCCACCACCGGCGAGTGCCGATAAGCCGGCGGGGTCGGCGCGCCCTTCGGCAGCACATAGACGCCGGTCTGGTGCCCGCGATCGGGAAACGAGATCTGCAGCCGGCGCGCCACCGCGCGCTCCGCTAAATCGCGGCGGCTGGTGCCGGAGGGGCCGATGCCGACGAGATCGACCGAGCGATGGCTGATGTTGTGATAGCTGTCGCCGCTGAAGTTTTCGGCCGGGAATTTCCAGTTGCACGGGATCAGCCATTTCTGGACGCCGGCCAAGACCTCGCTGCCGCCCTCGCTGCCGTCCCAGCCATCGAGCGAGAGATCGAGATAGCAGCGGAAATCGCCGAGATATTCGAGAAAAGCGGGCGCGCTTTTATCCCAATTCGCCCAGATGGTTCCCTTGTAATTGCAGAGCTGGGCAACTTCGACGAGGCCGCGCCCAGACCTATCAAGCTTTTCGTGATAGGCCTCGCGGAAGAACGGCACGCCGACCAGCTTCCCGTCGGTGCCGTAGCTCCAGCCGTGGTAGGGGCAGGTAAAGACCGTCGTGTTGCCTTCGTCGTAGCGGCACACCTTCATCCCGCGGTGGCGGCACGAATTGAGGAAGGCATGGATGGCCCCGCTCCGGTCGCGGGTGAGGATGACCGACTCCTCGCCCATGCGCGAGACGACAAAGTCGCCGGGATTGGGGATCTGGCTCTCATGCCCGACGAACAGCCAGGAGCGGGCAAAGACACGCTCCAATTCCTCGGCGTAGATCGCCTCGTTGACGAAAATCTCGCGGCTGATCCTCCCCGCTCGCAGATCGACGAGACCCGGCCGGTAGCCTTCTCTCATTGCTGTGGGCATGGGATTACCTCGCTGCACGGCGGGAATTATAACGCGCCGACGAGCGTGGGTTAAGGGGATCCGATCGCGCGAATTTCCTTGCCAACCAGGTGAGCGAGGCGACAATCGCGATGCCGGCCCATGCCTGCCGGTGGGAGACCCGAGATGGATGCGGTCCTGCTGCTGATCCCCCTCGCTGTCGTCATTGTATTGGCCCTGATCCTGGCGGGCGGGGCTTTCTTCATGGTCGAGCAGGCCCAGGTGGCGATGGTCGAACGGTTCGGCAGGTTCGACCGCATTGCCCGCGCCGGCCTCAATTTGAAAATCCCGCTGATCGAGCGCCGGGCCGGGTGGCTCAGCATGCGGGTCCAGCAATTGAACGTCAAAATCGAAACGAAGACGCAGGACAACGTCTTTGTCGATATCGTCGTCTCGGTGCAGTACCACGTCGTTGAAGGCAAGGAATTCGAGGCCTTCTACAAGCTGACCAACCCCGAGCAGCAGATCACCGCCCATGTCTTTGACGCGGTGCGCTCCCAGGTGCCGATTATGTCGCTCGACCACGTGTTCGAGAAAAAGAGCGATATCGAGGACGCGGTCAGCGCCGGGCTGAAGTCCAAGATCAACGCCTACGGCTACGACATCGACGGGTCGCCGGTGACCGATATCCAGCCCGACGAGAAGGTGCGCACGGCGATGAACGAGATCAACGCCGCCAGCCGCCTGCGCGAAGCCGCCGAGCAGCAGGGCGAAGCCCTCAAGATCAAGACCGTCAAGGCGGCCGAAGCCGAGAAGGAAAGCAAGAAATTGCAGGGCGAAGGCGTCGCCGCCGAGCGCATCGCCATCGCCGAGGGGATCAAGACCTCCGTCGCCGCCCTCATCGGCATCGCGGAGGGCGGCGTCTCGCCGGAGGAGGCGATGCGCACGCTGATCCTGACCCAATATTTCGACACGCTGCGCTCGATCGGCGGGCAAAGCCGGGCCACCACAGTGTTCCTGCCGCATTCGCCGGGCGGCCTTGCCGATCTGTCGCGCCAGATCTCCGAGGCGATCATGGTCGGCAACCAGGCGCCGAGCGCGCACGATCCGCACCAGGACGGGGGGACCGCGAGCGTGCCGAGCGTCCCGGCGCGCGCCGCCTGACCCTCACCCTCCCGCGCGCAACGCCCGCGCCAGGGTCAATACGCCGACGGATGCGGCGCCCGCGCGGCGCAGCACGCGGGCGCATTCCTCGACCGTCGCCCCACTCGTCAGCACATCGTCGACGATGACGAGGTTTTTGCCGGCGACGCTCAACCCCGGCCGCAGACGAAAGGCGCCGCGCACGTTGCGCGCGCGCGCCGCGGCGCCGAGTCGGCCTTGCGAGGGCGTGCGCCGGCGGCGCATGAGCCAGTCCGGCGCGACCGGCGGGCCGCCTGCGGCATGGATCGCGTGCGCGAGGAGCCCCGCCTGGTTGTAGCGCCGCGCGAAGAGGCGGGTCCAATGCAGCGGCACCGGCAAGACGAAATCGGCGCGATCGAGGATCTCGCCGCCGGCCCGCCGCATCCAGCCGCCGAGCGCAGCCGCCAGATGGGTCCGGTCGCCATGTTTGAGCGCCAGCACCAGTTGGCGGCTGTGCTTGTCATAGCGCATGACCGAGCGCGCCCGGTCCCAGCTCGCCCGCTCGCGCGCGCAATCGGCGCACACCGCGCCCTCGCCCATCGGATGCGGAAACGGTAGGCCGCACACCCCGCACCAGGGCGGCGCAAAGAACGTCATCGCCGCCCAGCACTTGCCGCACAGCGCATCGGGCTCGCCCACCACCGTGCCGCAGGCGAGGCACCGCGGCGGCAGAATGCCGTCGACCAGGGTACGGCCGATCCGGCGGACCTGAGCGGGCAGGGTTGCCGAGAGATTCATCGCCGCAAATCATTCGCCCTGGAACCCGGCGCCGTCAACCGGCTCCTTGGCGGGGTCTTCGATCAGGTCGATCCTGCGGTGCCCGCCCCTCACCCCAACCCTCTCCCCGCCGGCGGGGAGAGGGAGGGACCCGCGCGAAGCGTGGGAGGGTGAGGGGCAGGCACCGCGCGAGCCGACGTGACCAAAACTTGCGCTGGCAACCGCCTGGGCCGCAATTATATCTGCCGTGCGGCGATGAGGAGACCAACCGGCATGACCGAGCATGGCGAGACACTCCGTTTGACCGGCGGCTGCCAGTGCGGCGCGGTCCGCTATGTCGTGACCGGACCGCCGGACCACGACACGGAGCCCGATTGGACGCCGCGGCGGTGACCTCGCCGGGCGAAGAGAGCGCGCTCTTCGACCGCCGTGCCTGGCGCGCCCATCGTGAGCGCGCGGCGCGGCTCGCTCAGGGTGGGGCGGGCGCGGTCGATTTTCTCCATGCCGAGATCGCCGACCGGCTCATGGACCGGCTCGATGTCGTCAACCGGGAATTTGCCGTGGCGCTCGATCTGGGGGCTCGCGACGGCGCTCTCGCCCGCGCCCTCGCCGGGCGGCGCGGGACCCGGCTTGTCGTCGCCGCCGAGCCGGCGAGCCGGTTCCTCGCCCGCGCGCCGGGCCCGCTTGTTGCCGCCGACCCCGAGCTGATCCCGTTTCGCGATGCCAGCTTCGACCTCATACTCAGCACGCTCGTCTTGCACTGGACCGCCGATCTGCCCGGCGGGCTGGTTCAGCTCCGCCGGGCCTTGAAGCCCGATGGGCTGCTGCTCGCCGCGATGCTCGGCGGCGGCACCCTCGTCGAGCTGCGCACCGCGCTGTTCGAAGCGGAGCTCGCCGAGGAGGGCGGGGTCAGCCCGCGCGTGTCGCCGGCGATCGAGCTCGCCGATGCCGCCGCGTTGTTGCAGCGCACCGGGTTTGCGCTCCCGGTCGCCGACAGCGAGACGATCACCGTCACCTATCCGAATATGCTTGCGCTCATGCGCGATCTGCGCGGGATGGGCGAGACCAACGCGCTTAGCGCGCGGCGCCGCGGCGGCTTGCGGCGCGCGACCTTGGCACGCGCCGCGCTGATTTATGGCGAGCGGTTCGGCGATGCCAATGGGCGGATCCCGGCAAGTTTCGAGATCCTCTTTCTGTGCGGCTGGGCGCCGCATCCAACGCAGCCGCAGCCGCTGCGCCGGGGCAGCGCGACCGTCCGCCTGGCCGACGCGCTGAAGCCTCAGGGCTGATGCGTCCTTCGAGACGGCGCTTCGCGCCTCCTCAGGATGACGGTAAATCCATGATTATATTAAGAAAAAACCTCATCCTGAGGAGCGCCCAACGGGCGCGTCTCGAAGGACGCACCTAGCGGCGGCCGGGCTGCGCCACCTTCTCCGTCGGGTGCCTCGCCGCACGCCCGCCGGCACGGGCTGGGCGGTTGGCCCTGGGCGGCTCACGGCCGGCGGGGCGCGGCGCGGGTTGCGTCGTTGCGGTAAGCAACAGCAGCCGTTGGCAGGCCTCATAGACCCGGCCAGGCTCGAGCTCTTGCAAGCAGGCGAGCCCGCGGTGGCAATCCTCGACCTTCGACAGGTAGCACGGCGAACACACCATGTCGCGGGCGAGCGCGATGGCGCTCGGACCGACCGGGCCCCATTCGCGCGGGTCGAGCGTCCCGCCGTGGACGCCGACTGTCGGGATGCCGAGCCCGGCCGCTATGTGCTTGAGGCCGCTGTCGTTCCCGAGGAACAGCGACGCGCCGCCCATCAGCGCCGGCAACTCGGCGAGCGGCGATTTGCCGATCATCGAGGTAACCGCATCGGGGTGGCGCAGCCGCCGCAGAATGCCGGACGCCACAGCCTCATCGCCCGGAGCCCCGGTCAGGAAGATGCGCGCGCCATAGGCCTCGACGAGCTGGTCGATCACCACGGCAAAATATTCGATCGGCCACTGCTTGATGTCGTTGCCGGCGGTCGGGTGGACCCAGACCACCGGCGCTCCCGGTGGCTTCCTCTTCACCGGTCCTGCGGCGATGACGGCCCGATCTCCCTCGCATGCCGCCGCGATCGCGTCGACCAGATTGACCAGATCGTCGCCGGCATAGTGGCGCTTCCTGGCATAGAGCTGGTCCCCGGTCCATTCGAGCGCGATGTCGAGCCAGTGGAACTGGTTGCGGAAATCGAACCCCGCCAGCCAGCGCGCGCCCGTGTGCTGGAGGACCGGCCGGGTTTCGGGATGCTTGCGCAGATCGACCGCGAGGTCGAAGCGTTCGGCCGAGAGATGTCGGCGCAGCTCCTGCCAATCCTCTTGCGACCGCTCGATTTCCCCGTCGGCCGAGCGTGGGTGAAAGAATTCGAACTCGATCGTCTGTTCGATGCTCGGCTCATAGGCCCAGACCGGCTTTGATGCGCGCGCGGTCAACACCGAGATCCGGGCATTCGGAAAATGCTGCTTCAAGCGCCGCACGGCGGGAAAAGCAATGATGCAGTCGCCGATATGGTCGAGCTTGACGACGAGGATCCTGCGGATGCTTTCGCGGTCAAGAATCGGCCGTCCGGTAACCGAAAGCTGTGTCGGTTCATCCTCGATCGCAAAGTCGTCATGGTGCTTGGACAGATTGGGGTGAAAGAAAGGATCGCCGGCGACAAAGACATGCCGCCATTTGCTCTCGAACACGGCGGCATCGTATTCGTCGTCGAGAGCGGCCCGGCTGATCATTTCGTGGTGGATCAGCGCGGCGTGCGGGGTATAGACGTTGAAGAGCCCGCTTTGCCAGGCACGCAGGCAATAATCGACATCGTTGTTGATGATCCCGTGAGATTCATTGAAACCGCCGAGCGCGTCGAAGGTCTCGCGACGGGTCATGAAGCACGCTCCGGTCACCGCGATGACGTTGCGCTGGGTCAAGGAGAGCCCGAAATATCCCGGATCGTCTTCTGCCGCGTAGCGGAAGGCGTGGCGGCCCTGGCCGAGTGCGGCGAGGAACATGCCGGCGTGCTGGACCCGCCGATCGGGATACAGGAGCCGCGGACCGACGACCCCGACTTCCGGCCGCTGCGCCTCGGCGAGCAGCGCCTCGAGCCAATCGGGGTCGGCAAATTCGATGTCGTCGTTGAGAAACAGGAGGTACTCGCCCGAGGCTTTCGCGGCGGCGAGGTTGCAGAACCGCGCCCAATTGAACGCCTCCTTGGTGGCGATCACCCGGTCGGCGTTGCGGCCCAGCCAGCCGCGCCATTTCTTGTCCTTGGCTGCGATGTTCTCGATGCAGATGATTTCGTAATCGCGGTAGGCGGTCACCCGCCGCAGCGTGGTGAGGCAGGTCTCGATCATGCCTTCCGCAGCGCAGGTCGGGATCAGGATCGAAACGAGCCCCGGTTTGGTCAACGCGCGCTTCAGGCGATAGGTGCCGGAAACCGGGCCGCCGCGGATTTCCCCGGCGATGCCGCGCCGGGCGAGCATTCGCTTGAGCGCCGCTCTGGATTGCTTCGGGTCGTCCTTCGTCGCTGCCGCGCGCTCGCAGAGCACTGAGGGCACGTGCCGGATTGCCGTGGCCGCCTCGGTGCAGCGCAATATGAGGTCGTATTCGCCATGGCCCAGCAATATCTCGCTCGGGTCCGCGACCGATCCTATGAGATCGGCGCGCGCGCACCACAGCCGCCCGACATAGTTGGTGGACGCCATCAGGTCGGGCGACCATTGCGGTTTAAAAAAGGCTTCGACCGCGCCGGATGCCGGATTGCGGCAACGCTCGTCGCTGTAGAGAAAATCCGCCTCGGCATGCATCGCCGCGGCAATCGCCATTTCGAGAAAAGCGTCGACGCCGAGCTCGTCGCCCGCCGACAGCACAGTGAAAAACACCTCGCCCCCAGTTGCGCCATCGGGGCTGCCGGCAGCCGACGCGATGCCGGCAAGCGCCCGGGGGGTGAGATTGCCCAGCACCTTTCCCCGGTCGTTCAATCCTTCATTGCCGGCGAGCAGCCAATCCCGGATCGCACCGGATTTCTTGCCCGCTCCCTTCGGCACGACGAAGAGCCGCCAGTTCGGATAGGCCTGCAGAGAGATGGAGTCGATTGTCGCGCGAGCGTTGCGCAGCGACTCCTCATCAGCGCTGACCGGGAGCATGACGGCAAACATCGGCTGCCGGCCGCGGCGCTCCAGAATGCGCCGAGAGAGGTCGATTTCGGCCTCTCCCATCTTGCGCCGCAGCGCCCAGGGCCCCGGTGCGTCGGTAAGTTCCTCGACCGTGATCAGGAAGTCCGTGCTCGTCGTCCCGCCTGATTTGTCGCGCAAGGTGACGAGGATCCGGTGTGTACCTTTGGGCAGCATGCGATGCGGCAGCACTGCCTGGTAACCGCTCGCCAGGGCGTCGTCCCAACCGGGAAAGGCGGCCTGGATGTCGAGCCGCCGCAAGCCGTAATCGGCCCGCATGACGGGCGTGCCGTCGATCGCGATTTCGATCGCCGCGACACCGGCTTTTGCCAGTGCCCAGCCGCCGATTTCGAGATTGCCGCGCACCGGCGCCTCGGCCGCGCCGCCGATCAGACGGGGAACGTCGATGTGCAGCCGAAGGTCGAGATCGCCGGCCGCCTTTTCGGCGCGAGCGCGTCGGGGATCGCCGGCGACGACGGGGATTCCCTCCTCCTGAACCTGCCCGTCCGCAAGCGAAATCCGAAACGTGACGTGATGTTTGCCGACGGTGGATCGCCCGGTCGGCGCCTCAAACACGAAGCCCGACTGCCGGGCATGTGCGAATCTGGGGAACAGGTTGCCAACATCGGGGCGTTCCAGACCGAGTTCGGCCTGTCCAATCTCTTCATCGTCGAGCAAAACCGCCATGGTCTCTACGGCAGACCCGCCAAAGGCCCATCCCTTGAGCGAGATCTGCCCGCTTGTCGTCAATGTGATCTCATCGCAATGAAATTGCAGGCCGGGGTCGGGCACTACCGCATCGGCGGCCATTTCCGGCACGACAACCGTAGCGATTGCTTCCCGCGAGATTCCGGCGCGCGCGGTCGCCCTGAGCGTGATCGTCTTGCGGCCAGCGCCGTGCGCACTGACGTCGGCGAAAAACGTAATGCCCGAAAACCGCGAATTGGGGTAGTCCGGATGCGCCTTTTCGACATCATCGCGCACGCGGCCGAATTCGGCCTTGCCAATGCGCACGTCCCCGATGAAGGCTTCCACGGCTTCGATTTGGACGACGCAGACGGCCCAGGCGTCGATGTGCAGTACGCCGCCCGGCTCGACGGTAGCGTCGTCGATGAAAAGCTGCATCGGAGCCTTGGCGGCTTCGGACAGGTCGGGAGCTTCGTCTAGCGGATCGATGATCCGCGTGCCGATCTCCTGCGGTGGAATCTCGACGCGCAGCGGACGTTGGCCGACTTCCCCGTCGGCGGTTTGCACAGTCAGCAACGGCTCAATCGTGCCGCTCGTTAGGCTCGGTAGGTCGAAGGCGAGAATAAACCCGCAATGAGCCGCCGCGGCACGGTCTGGGTAGAGCCGGGCGACATCCGGCCGCGCCAGGCCGTAAGTGGCCGTGCCGGTGATAGCCCCGTCGATGGATATGGTGATTTCGAGAATGGGCGCGGCCGCCAGCGCCCACCCGCTGACCGAAAGCCGCGACTTTCCGTCGGGCAAGCCGATCACACCGAGCGCCTCCATCGCGACCAGGATCGGCGGCTTGCCGACCTGCGCCGCCGCGCGCAACGGCTCGTTGGCGCGAGCTTTGCTGTCGGCCTCATCGCGCCGCGTCTTGAAACCACGCGCGGCGCCGATCCGCAGGTAATGCAAGAGCGGGTTGTCCGGCTGCTCGCCCCGCCTCTGGCATTGCTCGAGGTAAAACCCGGCGTCGAAATCAGGGTACGGGTTGCGACCCTCGCGCGCGCCCTCCTCGAGATAATGGACCAAGGGATCGATATTGCGCTGGGCGACATCCGGATAGGTCACCAGATAGTATTCGGCGTCAAACAGCCCTGATTTTCTTACCTCCTCGAAGTCGCCGAACAGTGCTTCCATAAGGTTTCCTGGGCAGCCGACCGCGAGCAGCGATGGCGACGGGCGGCGACAACCCCTTCCTTACCCTTGCGCGGCGGCGGATTCAAGGAAGCGGGCCGGCCGGTGGTGTCTCAGCTTGGCCGGGCATTTGCGCCGTGCGTCCTTCGAGACGCGCCCGCCGGGCGCTCCTCAGAGTCTGACTCGAAATGAATCATGACGGATCAAGGTTTTGCAAGGCGGCGGGAGAGGAGCCGCAGGTTGGCCAGGAGGACCCAGGCGGTGGCACTGGCGATGGTGGCCTCGAAGTCCTTGGC